>ENA-OQEB01000076-OQEB01000076.1-human-gut-metagenome-genome-assembly--contig:-NODE-76-length-37915-cov-3.048878_pt1 | contig 37915 bp, 43 predicted proteins | sample MGYA00242787_ERZ504619 | MGnify/ENA primary metagenome ERZ504619 (study PRJEB26092, sample SAMD00036317) | human gut metagenome | host: Homo sapiens | study: EMG produced TPA metagenomics assembly of... | reverse complement strand
GCTCTGCTATCAGCTTCCGTTTTCGGCGTAGCCGTAGGAACGGAGAGAATGGGGGCTGTCAATGTGGCGGCTTTCGCCGCAGGGTGGAGATTTTCCGCAGGGAAAAATACTACCCGGCACTTGACCGCCCACAAGCCACAGCGGACGCAGTACGTCAGTCTTTTCAGCAGCAAAAAGAAAAATCTGCCTTTGGCTCTCCCGGTCGGCTCTGTCCTCGCAAAAAAGCATCCTCTAGGACGCTCCTAGACGGCTTTTTCTGCCCTTTGTCATGTTCTTTATCATCTACATAAAAAAACGCCCTAGACGGCTCTAGGACGTTTCTGCGGCATGGTCTCTCTTATATTCCCTTACATAGCGGAAATAGGTGTCTTTGTTCAAGGCAAGTTCCCTTTGTAAAGCGAGACTTCCGATTTCCCCGGATAATACCCGGCTGTATTCTCTGGCAAAATCGTCCTTGCTCATTTTACGGGGTCTGCCGTATCGCTCCCACTCTCCCCGGCTTTTCATAGCTTCTATTCCCTCACGTTGCCGCTTCTCCTTTCGTTGCAGTTCTGAACGGGCAAGGCAATCATAAAATTCAATCAGCATTTTGTTAATGCACTCCATAATCATTTTTGCCATGCCGTCATTCAAGGTGGAATAGTCCATGTAAGTAGTTGGAATATCAAGGAAGATAACCCGAATACCCTTTTCCGAAAAATATTCCAACTCCTTTTTTGTCTGCTCCGAACGTCCCAAACGGTCATACTCCGGGATAATCAGCGTGTCCCCCGGACGCAGTACATCTTCTTTGAGGACAATGTAACGTGGTCGGTCAAAGTGCCGCCCCCGATTGCTTGTCCTCATAAATGCGTTCCAGTTTATAGCCCCGTTCCCGGCAAAACTTTTCTATGCTTTCTTTTCCCCGGTCAGAATGTTGCTCCTTGGTGCTTACCCGGTTGTAGCCATAATAATTTCCCATGCGCCGCCGCCCTTCAAGTTGCAAAAAGTATCATCAAATAATTACAAGTTGTAATAATGCGATTATATACTTTTTGCAATCTTTTTTCAACCGGGAAAAGGTAAGGTTGTAAAAGCATACTTTTTGCAACTATTCAAAAAATAAGAAAGGCAATATCCTTTCTGAAATATTACCTTTCTTTTTTATCGTTTTTCTATTTTATTTAGCGGTCATTTTTCCCTTTATCGCCCCGTTGTATTTTCGGTTCTTTTAAATTGCTTCTTCCACAGTTCTGCCGCATTTTTTCTATTTCTGCCTTGTAGTCGCTTAAACTTCCCTGCTGTTCTTGTCTCCTTTGGGCGTTCATTTCTTCTCTCGTCAACACTTTTACATCTTTATTAAAAATATGGTTTTTGTTATGTTCTCTGCCGATATTGGTTTCCCGGCAATCTCGCATACAAACATTCAGCCATGGATTTTTTTGAACAAGTTCATCTAATATATTTGTGACTTCTGCTGACGTAATTGGTTTTTGAGAAACGTACACTGAACCCTGCAACCAGTTAAACCCATTATTCGTCATGTGCCGTTTTATTATATCATAAGCATTATTCCAACTTTCAGACGGATAATAGATTTTCAGGCGTCCGTGTCAAGGTCAAATGCCACTTGCTTTCTTCCCGCCGCCATAAATTACCCCTTTTTCGTGAACAGTTTAAGCAAATCGCAACATTCGTTCGGGTCATCATCAACCCATTCCCACGCACTCACGCACTCTAAAAAGCCAGTTGCCCGTTTCAGATTGAGCATACCAACTTCCAGACACCCGTATTCGTTTTCTCCTCCTCATAAATAAACCTATAAGGGGATGTACTTACATTTTTCACTTTTCCTGCCCGATTATTGAAAGCCTTGTCCGCTATAGTGACTAAACTTTTCAAGACATCTTTCGGTACTTCTCTGCGAATATCAATTACATTTTTATACATAAGCAATGCCGCCTTTCTGTATTCTTCATATTGGTTATTATACTGAAATGTACATACATTATCAAGTGTTTTGACTTTACGAGAGTCATTCCCCGTCCTCACCGTGAGTATTAAAATAAATCACTATGCGTCCCGGTTCTGGTGAGATAAAGGATAAGTTCATCTTCCTCAACCTCATAAATCAGTAACCAATCCGGGGTGATATGGCACTCTCTGCACCCGGCATAATTACCGGATAAATTATGGTCTTTATATTTTTCCGGCAAAGGCTTTCCTGCGGCAAGCATATCAACCACTACGGAAAGCAAAGAAAGGTTATACCCTCTTTTTTTTGCCAGTTTCAAATCCTTTTTGAATTTTCCGGTTGCGGCAATTTTATACATCGCTCTCAACCTCTCTCAAAATTTCATCAAAGGAATTGTACGTTTTTTTATGAGGGTCATTTTTAAGTCGTTTTACTTCTTCGATTGCTTCCAGAGTTTCCCTATTCGGCATATCACGCCCAATTTGAAACGGTATCGCTTGCTCCCTTAACGACTGTTTCAAAAATACCGTAATTGCCCCGGATAAGGACATTCCAAAATCAGAAAAAAGTTCGTCCGCTTGCCGCTTCATGTTCTCGTCCATACGGATTGTTACATTTACATTAGCCATAATTTATTCTCCTTTCTTGGTGTTAAGGCTTTCTGCCCGATTCTCTTTACATGATTATTATAGCACAAATTAAGGTCAATGTAAATACATTAACCTTAATTTGCACATTTTTTGCACTTAACTTTTTTTATTTCATTGATTATTTCAATCGGGTCAGCCTGTAATATCTCCGCATATTCACAAGCCTGTTTCAAAATACCCGTAAGCCGCTTTTCATGTTCTGCTTTTAGCCTTTTGATTGCCCGTCCGTTTGCTCGAAAGCCTATGCCTTGTTCCATGATAAGCGTTCCCTCGTCTGCCAGTTTTTCCAGAATAATATGTGAAGTGGACGTTCCCACTTTATATAATTTTGCCAACGCTCGGACAGACGGGACAATTTCCCCAGATTGATATTCCCCAGTAATAATTTTAAGTTCAATGTCATATTTTATCCGTTGCCATTTCGGTAAATCATCCTTGTCCATTATGCCCATATTCCTTTACGCTCCTTTCGCTTTAAGGAAGCAAAAGTGTATATACAAACTCCCCCCCCGCACCGAATTGTCGTACAATTTAATTTTCCTATCTTTCATACTAACGTCCTCCGATTTGCTTCATCAAAATAAGATAATTATAGCACGATGTACATACATAAGTAAATCAGTTAGAAATTAAAATTTCATAATTTCATAATTTGTCCTTGTGCGGCAATATAACGGAACAGATATATTTTACCCATAAAACAGCACTTTTATTCGCCCTCACCGTGATTACGTGGTACAGCCAGAACGCTCCTGCCCTGCCCCGGCGTAGTCACCTATCAGCTTTTGGATGAGGCGGGGTGCAGGGGGAACACCCTGCATAAAACCTACCGTCTGTCACCATGTAGCGGCGGCGGTTCTCCCCGTATACTGGCAAAACGAAAACGGGGGGCTGATTGGCTCTGCTATCAGCTTCCGTTTTGGCGAAGCGTAGGAGCGGGGAGAATGGGGGGCTGTCAATGTGGCGGCTCTTGCCGCAGGGTGGAGATTTTTCCGCAGGGAAAAATACTACCCAGCACTTGACCGCCCACAAGCCACAGCGGACGCAGTACGCCAGTCTTTTCAGCGGCAAAAAGAAAAATCTGCCTTTAAAACAGATTATGCCGTCAAATCATCCTCGTCTGCCGGAACGTCCATCACATCATCGAAAGCAATCATAACCGGGAACGGCAAAGCTCCACGTAACCCCTCCCACTCGGAATCCGACAGATTGTTGACCTTGGAATAAACCCCGTCAATAAGGTCAAGAATCATGGTGTCCGTATCGTCCGCCACATCCCTTGCGAACGCAACCGCTTTCAGAACATCCTGCCGGGAAATCTTCTCACGAAAGCGTCCCTTGGTCAGTGCGTTAAGATACTGCTTTTCATCATCGTTGAAAACGTCAAGCTGAATCATGTGTTGTCTCTCCTTTCAAAAAATTCTTTCTTTGCGACGGTCGTAAAGACCATGCCCTTATAACGGAGTAAAATACCGCAATCACATAAAACCCGTAAAGACTGAGTAACCATGCGTTTGGAAATAGCAAAGGTAGCCGCCATATCATCCTCGGACAGAGAAATGCGCAATCCATCCCCGACAACATCATTGACGGAAATCGCATAATCGACAAGCCGCAAAAAGAAAACCTTATGCGTCAAAGTCAAGCGAATACCACAAGCACTTGCCCTTGATTGCAGACGTTCCATAATATCCATGTCCGTTGCTCTCATTTAGTCGGAATCCCTTTCTGCCGCCGCTTCTTCGTCCTCCCCGTCCGCTACGTCTGAAACCTCAAATTCAGAAATGGTGCAACAAGGGCATAGCCGTACTGCCATCCTTTTTCTTGTAAGGTTCATTGGTAATCCATCCGTTAAGGATATTGATAGCCTGACCCGGTGCAAGTCCTTTTGACGGCTCAAAGGCATTGCCAACAAACCGGGCGTTCCATGAGGAACGGCGGCGTTCCGGCAAGGGGCTTCCGTCCCCGGCAAGCAGGATTTCTCCTGTCCCTGCGTCAACTTGCTCCTTTCCAGTTTTCCGGGACGTGGAAAGATGGGCAAAGACGATTTTATCAGATACTTGTAACTTAATCTCTGTGTCGTAGACACGGACAAACTTTGAACCATTGATACTTAAACTCATAGTATACCTGCCTTTCTACTGGAATTGTAGCATAAAGTACATACATTGTCAATTCTTTTGCCAAACATTTTTTTAGAGATAACTGCCGGACTTGGACGGTGTAAGTTCATACTGCTTCCGCAACTGTTCTTCTGTCCTGCGGCGTTCCAGTTCCGGGGTCATGGCAAAAGAACGTCTGTGCAGGGAAAGAAGTTGAAATTCCTCGTCTGCGGCTTCCGCTTCGCCGGACATTGCAGGGGCAGAGGCAAATGCCCCACCCTCTTTCTTCTTGGTGTCTTTCCCTTTCCGGGAAAAGAGATTCTTAAACATACGTTACCCTCCTTTAATGCTCCTTGCTGTCCTTTCGGACGGTCTTATCCGGCTCGTGGGCAGCTTCCTGCGTTTGCGTCCCGGATTTTTCCTGTGCAATGGCGTTCGCCCATTCCGCATGGGTGGACGCTTCCGCAATCTCCGGCTCATTCCCTCTCTCCGGCTTCTCTGCGGCAACTTCCGGGGCTTCGTTGAACACAATCTTCTCTTTCGCCCCACGCTCCCTTGTAGCCTTGTCAAAAGCGGCGTAAAGGGTGCTTTCCTCTCCGCACAACTGCTTTAAGTGGTCGGAAAGAGAAGTCTGTGCATTGTCCCCAATGTCAACACGGGTACGGTAAGCCGTAAGGTCTTTCCCGTCCTTGGAGAACACGGTAAGGTCGCACTTGTTGTAAGGGAAGTAATCTCCGGCTTTCTCCGCTTCGGTTTTCAACCCCCGTATCTGGACTTCTGCCTGCTTGATGATGGTATCGGCAACTTTCGGTGCATGATTGCTCCGCTCTGGACAATGGGCTTGTCCGTCCACTGTTCGCAGAAGTTCACTTCCACGAACGTACCGTTTTTGGAAATCGCCTTGTCCAGTGTTTCAGCCCGTGCCGCCGCCTTTTCTACAAACTGTGCCGGGTCAGTTTTTAAGAGGTTGCCGTACTCTTTCTTGATATAATCGCTCTTGGCAATGTAGCCCAACTGGACAGCGGACAGACTGGCAAGGGCAGGATAATCCTTCTTCATGCTTTCCAGAGTAGCCATAGGGTCACGGGCAAATTCTTCTTTTACCGTTGCCTTGGACTGTGAGGAAATTTCTGCAAAGGAAGTGGTAAGCCCTGCAAAGGTTTCTTTCTCGCCCTCAATGCTCCGTCTGGACGCTTCAAGGCTGTCCAGTGCGGCGTTCTGTTCCTCTCTGGTGGTCGCTTCCTGCAACGCCTTTACGGATTCGTGGATAGCGTCAACCGCCGCCAGCTGTCTGTCCATGCACTTTGACTGTTCCATGACAACACTAAGCAAATCCGGGTTACTGCGGTTGTCTGCCGCAAGGGACGGCAATTCTTTCAACTGGGTCTGTACCGTCTCGGACTGTTCCAGTGCGTAGGCGGTATACTGCTTGCAAAGGGTATCTATCGTGCTTTTCTCCATAGGTGCAACTTCCTTTTCGGACAAGTCAAGGTTCAGTCCCCTTGCGTCCAGTTCCGCACTGATTTCCTGCGTCAGCTTCTTGCACTCGGCGTATACCACGTCAAGGGATTTCTTCAAATCCTGTAATTCAAAGCCTGCGAATACACGGCAAGGTACTGGAAACTGCTTGTGTCTGTCTCAATGCCAAACTGCCTTGCGGTAGCATAGGCAACGGATTCCGCTTGAATCTCCCTCATGTGGCGTGGGATTTTATCCTCGCCCATCTGTGCCGCCAGTTTTGCAAGGTTGCCGTGTAAGTCGCTGTGTCCCATTTCGTGCATGAGGACGGCAACTTTCCTTGTCGGCTCCAAATCGTCCGGCATGACGATAAATCCTTTCGGATTTTCGGTGGAAAACTGCCGGGAGAAATACCCGTCAGCACCGCCCTTTAAGTTCTCGTCCGTCTCCCTCGGAACGTCCGTCACGGGAATACCGTTTCTTGCACTCACGGTTTTCAGAACGTCATAGAGGATAGCCATTTTTGCCGGGTCTTTCGGACTTTGAATGTCCTGCGTCATGGTCGGTTGGAAACGTGCCTGTCTTTCCGGGGTATTGACAATCTTCACTTCCCCCCGTTTATTCTTGATAGGCTTCCCGTCCTTGTCCTTTACTACTTCATCCTTGGTATAGCCTTTCTTTACCCACAAATGCTCCGGCACAATGGTATCTTTCACATCAAATACCTGCCTACGGTATAGTACATCGGGACTTTCCCCAAAATGGAAGAAGAAATAAAGCGTTTCACTTCCTGCTCGGAAGCAAAGATACCTCTCTCCTGCCCTTTTACCCGTAAGCCAATCTGCCCGTTGCCGTTCATGGTAAATTCAAGGTTGCTCATGCCTACCTTAAATGCCGCAATCTGTCCCGGATTCTGCTTAATCTGATTCCGCAGATTAGACATAATCATGCGGTACAAAGCACCCTCGGTCTTGTCATACGCCATAACCGGGACGAAAATCTGTGCCCCTTTTGCCCCCTGCCCTACGTTGCGTCCAAAGTCTTTCCATGCTTCGTAGCTTTTCACATAGGTTGCGTCCGGCTTCTGCATGAAGATAAGGACAGCATTGTTGAAGGAATAGGAATTGGTAAAGTAGGAATTACTGGTGGCAAGCCAGTTCTTGTAGTTGTCGCTCTCCATGATGGAGCGGACACCCTGCATAAGCTGTTCGGAAAGTTCATCCTTTGCGGACTTCTTTTCCTCCGGCTGTGTGATACCCTCCGGGGCTGTGGTTCTTTCCTGCTCGTCTGCCATGCTCTGATTGCTCCTTTCTTTTCCGTCCTCACTGTGAGGACGTTCCTGTGCGTTCTGCCAGTCCATTATAAAAGGTACGCCGCTTCCCTCTCCGTCTGCACCGATAGAAAAGCGTACCTCATTCGTCACTTCGGGAAGCTGTGGCAATACTTCCCGTCTTATGCGGTCATATTCCCGGTAATCTTCTGCCGTGAACGCTCCGTTATCAATCATCTGCTGTTGTGACAGCACCCATCCTTGTCCGGCACTAAGAAAACTCGCCATTTTCCCATTGTCCGATACATGGATAAGGGAATTGTCCGCATTGTTATATCTCCCGTTGGGGTTTTCATAATTTTCTGCTTTCCCCAGAAAGACTTTTTCCGGTGGATTGACCGCATTTCGGTCAAACTGCGAAAGCACCACATATCCCGGCACTCTGCTTATGACGGCGGCTTGCACCCGGACAATGTTTTCATTGTCGGGATAGTACCGTTCAATGCCGCGCCCTGCTCAATAAACTGTCTCAAATTGTTTGTCCGGGTCTGTGCGGCAAAGTCTGCGGCAATCCGCTCCATGCTTTCCGGGGTGATGCTCTGGTTTACGGCATACTCGGAAAGAATCTGTACATTCGCTTCATAGCCGCTGTGACTTCTTGCGGTCTTGTCCGGCAACGCTTGTTCCATGGTGTTTGCCGCCCGGACAAAAGCGGCGGCTTCTCCGGGGAAAGGTTGTTTTCCCGGTACATCTGCATGAGGTAGGAAGAGGTGTCCATATCCGCACCACGGACGGCTCTTGCCCGTTCCATGTCTCCCCCGTCATAAAGGTAAGCAAGGATTTCCTGCTGTACAAAGGATTCCTGCCCGATTATTAAATCCACTTGTTCCTCCGTCATGCCCTGCTCAAAGGCGTGTCGAATGTTCATCATGGATTCCTCCGGGGACGTGCCGGACGGGAGTTCCACCCCGGCACTGTTGACTACCATGTATTCTATCTGGTCTTGGTTCAGTCCGTTGCAGTGGGCAAAATAGACTTCTGCCGTGTATATATCCTGTAAGTGTGCCTTGGTCATGTTCCGGGAATCCATGTCTGCGGCATTTTCTATCAGTTCCCGGAACGGGGCAAGGTCACTGTCCTGCCTATGGCTCATGCTACATACCGGTTATATGCACTGTAGAGAAATTCACGGTCTAGGTAATCGCCGTTGCGGTCAATCACGGGGGCATGAATGAGGTTTCGGTTTCTGTCCTCGAAAATCTGCACTGCCTGATACACCTGCGGCGGTTTACCTGTCCCGTCTCCCGGTCTAAGCCTATGTCGCTTCCCACAAGGATTCTTCCGTCCTCGTCAAAAAATTCCCGGATAGGGGTAATCTGCGGCGTGTCCGGGGCAAGTTCATAGCTTGCCAGTTCCTGCGGTGTCAGTTCCCGGCTGTAGGTCAGCTTCCCCCACGCTTCCTGCCCGATTTCTGCAATATAGGCACGGCTGTCGTAATTCTCAAACTGTACCATGCCCTCGGTAGGATATGTGCCAATGGAGACTGGACGGCGTAAGGAATAGTAGATGTGGCTTTCTTCCGCAACGGGTTCTTCTTCCCGAAAACCGTCTGCCCTTGCTTCTGCCCGGTCAATTTCCCGTGCCGCTTCATCATCCGCAAGACTGCTGTAGACTTGCTCCCTTGTCGGCGGCTCGTCATATTCATATTCCCGGTGTCCGGTCAACGGGCTGTCAGCGGTTGCCCGGTAGAAGTCCGTTCCGTCCTCTCTGGCGTGTCCTACACGGAACGTCACGGGACTGCCGCCGTAATCTTCCTGCCACTCGTCCCGGATAGCATAAGCGTTTCCATCATCAGCGGTAAAAGAAGAATTGTCCCTTTCCTCACTGTGAGGACGGTCTGCGGCTTCCTCATTTCCCCGTAATGCGGCACGTCTTTCAAAGACGTTTGATACCATGCTGTCATAAGGGATTTCTTCAAGGGATGGGTCAGCGGCTATCCATGCGGCGGCTTCCTCCCGGCTGTCAAATACCCGGTCATTATAAGGCTGTACGGAAATTTCCCTCATTTCCTGCCTTACCGTCACAACACGGTAAAAATCTTTCACTTGCCCGTATGTACCGTCCGGGTTCTGTTGGTCGATGTTTACAAGTTCTTGATGGAAATTGGTGTACGTGTAGTCCTCGGTGCTTTCAATCGCCACTTCCCTTTTTTGCCGCTCGTCTCTCCCGTAAACGGTTTGTAAGAGACTGTCCGGGTTTTCGGAAAGGTAGCGTTCCAAATCTTCCTCGTTCCGTATTGCGTCCGGGTGCAGAATCCGTTCCACGGCTTCTTGCCGCTCCGGGTCGTCAAGGACAACTCCGTTTATCCATGCAAAGGCTTCCCGTTCATTGTCAAACTGCATTGTGCCGCCCTCATAATTGAAATACTGCGTTCCCTGCGGCTCTGCGGCACTGTTGATTCCGTCATAGGTATATCCGGCGGCTCTCATTGCCCTGTGCAGTCGGGCGGTCTGTTCCCTCATGCGGTCGGAAAGGTCAAGGTTTTCCCCTTCAATATCCGTTATCAGCAGAGTATCTATGTTGCCCTCTAGGGGTGGCATATTAAGGGACTGCCGCATGGAGACGTTTTCCTGCAAGGCTTCCCCTAAAAGCGTCCCGGCATTGATGTGGTTCATAAAGTAGGAAGCGGATTCTGCGTCTCCCAAAAAAGAGACTTCTTCGGGGATAAGGTGTCCCGGCTCTGCCGCCCGGTAACGCTGTACAAAGAACGGATATTCCCCTGCGTTTCCCCGGTAGCCGGGGTTCGCTTCCATTCTCCATACATTTTCCTTACCCTCGGAAATCTGCTGTGCCGCACTCGCAAGGCAGTTGTTGATTTCCGTCTGGTAATTTTCCGCTGTAAGATTATTTTCCCGTTCCCCGGCTAAACGGATGGTATACGTCCCGTCAAAATACTGTACGCCGTAATCAGTCCCGGATTCCTCTTGGAAATCGTAAATGGTTTCCAGTGTGTTTTGATGGTTCTGCAACACGGTTCGTATATCTGCCATTGCAAAAGACCTTTCGTAGTCCTCGTTTATCTGGCTGATTCTCTCCGTTTCCTGCGTCAAATCAAGGTCGATACCCTCTCTGGAAACAAATTCTACATACCGCTGTAAAAGGTCACGTTCCTGCCGCACATCAAGCCCGTATAGAATTTTCTGCCGGGTCTGCGTGTCCAGAAAATCTTCCGGCAACTCACGCATACCGATACGGTCAACAAAGTGTACCTTAAACTCCCCCGCATTTTCCGTTACCACAATATCCCCTACGGAAATACTTGTTCCATAGTAGTCTCCCGGACTGAGTGCAGGGCTGTTGAAATGCTCAAATATCTGCTCTGGATTCATACGCACAATTTCTGGTGCGTCTGTCTGATAGACAAGATTGTAATTCTCTGCCCTAAAATCGTCATTCCGTATCACATCCGAATAGGGACGGAAAATAAGACCATCCATTACGGGCTGTAAAATAGCCACTTTCGGCGGCTCCGCTCCCGTCATAAGGGTGTCGGTCAGCACTTGGTTGTACTCTGCCCGGTCAACCGTACCGTTTCTACGCTCAAAAGCCCGGAACAGGTCTGCTTCCGGGTCAATGGGCGTTCGGTTGTTGAGCATATAGCTTCGCTATGTCAGCGATAAAAGAAGAAGTTCTTTCATCCACGTTTCTGTCTCCTTTCTCTGCGTCTGCAAGCAGTAGGGTTATCTCTTTTACCGTTCGGGCATTGTCGGTGGACAAGTCCTGCATAAGCTCCCTCATGGTGCGTCCGCTGTGTGGGCTGTCATGTCCATCCTCTAAAAAATCTCCGTGCATGGTGGGTATTCCATCCGGGGCAACATAGGATAACTGCCAGTCTACGCCGTCACGGGGCGAATGGTGCAGGATTCTCTGGCTTCCCTCTGGTGTAGAATACTGTGCCGCTTGGAAATCGTCTCTGTGAATCAAAGCGTCCCATAGCACACGGGCGTTTTCATACTGGATTTCATGCAGGGCGGCTTCCTGCGGATTCTCGTCCTCAAAGAACATTGCCGCCGGGTCAGCGGTCACGTTCGGCATTATCAGTTTTCTATCCATCATTTCTCCTTTCGGGTTCACGGGTTTCTCTGGTCTGGCTCTGATTGCTTACTCTCTCACTCTCTGCCGCCGCTCTCTCCCGGTTGATTTCCGCTTGCACCGTATCCATGTTGAAATACCGCTCCGCACGCTCTCTTGGGTTCTCAAAATCGTCCGTCCGTTCCTCGCTCTCATTCCGCATGAAGTTGTTTTGGGCAACCGCTGTCTCCACCCGTCTTTTCATTTCTGCCGCCTGCTGTTCGCTGATAAGGTTAAGCCGCTGTGCGAATGTGATATTGCTCTGAACGCCGCTTGCGGATTCCGCAAACTCCGTTCGGGTCTGTGCCGCCTTGTCCTTGGCTTCCAGTTCCCGAATATCCCGTTCCAGTTCCGTTTTTGCCGCCGCTTTATAACCGCTCTCCAATAATGGCATAATTACTCCTTTCCGTCCTCACTGTGAGGACTTAAAACTGTATTGGTGTTGTGCTACACCGTTACAGTTATTATAGCCAACTTCCCCTATAAAATCAATAGATTTTACTGCAAAAAGGCAGGGAAAATCCCTGCCTTTCTGACTATTTCCTTTTTCTTTCATCTTTGACCGGGACGCAGGAAAGGTTTGCGAAAACCTTGTCCCCTACCTGTTTTGTGATAAGGCTGAATTTCCCCTTGCCCCCTCTCTTGCAGTTCAGAATGATAAAGCCTTTCGCCACAATCTGTAAGCACTGCTTCTCCGTCAGCTTCTTCCCCGTCCATGCTGTCACAGTCGGGTTTTCCGTATCTACAGAGAAAGGACACTCCTTATTTCCGCAGTAAAACTTGATTTTCTTCTCTCCTTTTGCCTGATAACGGTAAACCTCGCCGCCGCAGAACGGGCATTTCCCATACACTTGCCGCTCCTTTTTGAACGTAATTCCCGTGTCTGCCGTCTTAACTTCCTGCACTTTCTCCCGGATAAAGGTACAAAATTCATCCATAAATTCCTGCTCCGTCATTTTGCCGTCCGCTATCTTGGCAATCTTTGTCTCCCAGTCTGCCGTTATCTTCGGGCTGTAAAGTTCCGGGGGAAGCACCCGGATAATCGTAAGCCCCTTTGCCGTAGGGATAATGTAATTCGTTTTTCCCTTGGCTTTCGTCTCGCAGTACCCGGTATCGAACAGCTTCTTGATGATTTCTGCCCGTGTAGCTTGTGTTCCTATGCCCTTACCCTTTAGGATTGCACCGCCCTCGATGGTAGCCCCGGCGTTTTCCATTGCCGTAAGCAGGGTGGCTTCCGTGTGTAGCTTCGGCGGCGTAGTCTTTTTGGGAACGGGATTGCAGGAAGCAACCGTTACCGTCTGCCCCTTTCTAATATCCGGGAAAATCTGCTCTTTCTCTGCGTCTTTATCCTCGTCCGGCTCTTTACCCAAAAGCCGTTCCTGCACCCTCGTCCATCCATAATCAATGGGCTTCCTGCCGCTTGCCGTAAAGGTAATGTCCCCAAACTTCACGGCAATGTTGGTCTGCTCATAGATATAAGGCTTGCACATGGAGACAAGCAGACGGCAAAGCACAAGGTCAAGGATATTCTTCATTGTTTCAGCGGTCACGCCGTCCTTTTTCTCCTTGTCCGTTGGCTTCATCTGCGTCATGTCAAAGCCTCTATTTTCTCCGTTGGGATAAGGGCATGGTGGTCTGTGACTTTGCTATCATCCACTATCTTCTTGTCAATGTTTAATCCGGCTGATAAGACGGATTCTGCCGCCGCCCGGTACTTCTCCCTACTGTGGCAATCGCCTTTATCCGGGCAGGAAGATAGGCTTTAAGGTCGGTTGTCAGATAACGGCTGTCCGTTCTCGGATAGCTTAATACTTTCTGCGTCTCATAAAGTGCCTGTGCGGTGGCAAGCGTTACCGCCGCAGTATAGCCGTATTTCTTGTTTGCGTCCCGTTGCAGTTCCGTTATGTCGTAAAGCTGTGGTCTGTCCGTACCCCGTTTTTTCGTGTCCACTTCAAGCACCGTCCCGGTTCTCCCGGCAACAATCTGACGGCATTTGTTTTCTATGGCGGCTTTATCAAGCACCCGGTTCTCGCTGTCCTTTGTGCTTGCCGGGAAGATTCCCTCGCTGTCCTTGTTCCACGAAACGGAAAACTGCTCTGCAAGTGCGGCTTCCATGCCGTAATAATTCGTCACTTTGAAATTCTGGACTTCCAGATACCGCTTCACGACAAAGTAAAGGGTCGGGGACTGCACCCGTCCCACATTGATACCCGTATGGTACTTAATGCTCTCCACCCGGCTCATGCTCATGCCCATAATCCAGTCTGCTTTCTTCTTGCAAAACTCGCCTTTGATGATATTGGTAAATTCTTCTTCTGGGCGTAAATGTGCCATCGCTTGTCTGATAGCTTCCTCGGTCATGGACGTAGCACAGAAACGACGTACCTTTTTCTTACACCCTGCCTTTTCCCGGATAAACCATTGCAGGATATGTCCCTCTGCCCCCATATCGCCGCAGTTGATAATCTCGTCCACTTCCGGGTCTGAATCAGCTTTTTCACGATTTCAAACTGGTCTTTGGTCGGCTCTAAGACAATCAACTTAAATTCCTCTGGTATCAGCGGCAATTCCGCATAGGCGGTTTCCGTTTTACTGCCGTACATTTCTTCCTGCGATACAAAGCCGTATGCGTCCGGCTCTGCCAAACCTACAAGGTGTCCTACCGCCCATGTTACCCGATACCCGTTGCCCTCAAAGTAGCCGTCACAGCGTTTATTTGCCCCGATAACGGTGGTATATCTTTTGCCACACTCGGCTTCTCTGCCATGCAAAGTTTATAACCCATTATTTTTTTCTCCTTTCCTTTTAGAAAATTCAATAACAAGGTGCAAAAAATAAAAATATTGTTTTTTTGATTTGGACATTAAATTCGTAACCATACATATTGCTGTCCTTTCCGTCCTCACAGTGAGGATTTCAGAGGGGAAGCATAAATAAACCATCCACCACAAAGTTGGAATACCCAGATAATTCTTGAAAAAGTAATCCATGTTTGCTATAAATTCTACCATTTATGCTATCTCCTTGTGTTATATTGTGTCTTTGTGTAATGCAACACCATTACACCAATTATAGACAAAAACGCCTTTCCAGTCAACGTGAAAAAGCGTTCCATAGCCTTTCTTTATTTCTTATTCGCCATCAGACGGACAGCCCGGTAAAATCCCTTTGCCCCCATTGCAGACAAGGCGGCAACGGCATTTATCTCTACGCTATCGTTGCGATTTATCCATGCTTCCAGATAATCAACCGTATAAGTGCTGTCTCCCAATTCTTCTACCAGTTTCTTTTCTGCCGCCGTCAGGCAGATTTTCTTACATTCCATGCTTTCCCCCTTTCCAACCGCTTCACAAGCCTTTTTATACGCTTCCTCATAGCTGTTCCATTTCAGAGTTTCGCCGTCTCTTATCTGCATATCGCCCACATACGCATAGTAATGCGTGCCGCCCGTAAACTGCGATATGCGTATGTCCGCTTCCTTGTATTGCGGAAATATTAGATTCTTTCTCCGGCAAAACTGCTTCGCTGTTACCCCGTGGGTCTTGCCGCCCTTGAAATTGAAGTAAACCGCCCCACGCTCCCTCAAATCTTTTATTGCCGCTTCTCCAACTTCCAGATTCAAAAGCCGGAAGCCGTCAAGAAAGGTTGCGTGTTCCTGCTTCTCTGCCAACAGAATAGCCGCATACATAAACCGAAAATCATTGGTATTCATCAAGGCAATGCGTTCCGCAAGCGGCTTACTCATAATGTGTTCCAGAACCGTTTCTTCTTCGGTTTTATCAAGCAGGGCTTGTCGGTATAGATTGATAGCCCCTCATACTTTCCGGGCAGGGTGTGTTCAAAATAATCCGTCAGCTTTTCCATACTGTCAATTTTAAGCCACCAACCGCCGCCATCTTCCATCACAAACAGATAATCCATATCACTCATGTACACCCTCCTTTTTTACCGCTATGCAAACGGGGTCGCCCGTCCAACTGCGGTACGCCTTGTGTACCTTGCAGGGATATTTATATTCACACAAAAAGCAGTCTTTTTTTCCTTTCGGACACTCTTGCACAGACACTTCTCCCGTCCTCTTAAACCTATCTGTCATAATTGCAGACATTGACATAGCAACGCTCAATTCTCATTGCCCCTTTCCTGTCCTCACCGTGAGGATTTTAGTGCCGCTCCATAAATTCAAGTAAAGCAGTATTTAACAAGTCGGTTGCAGAATAAGCACGATTCTGCTTGACAAATTCTTTCCATCTGTCCATTGTCTCTCCGTAGACACGGACAGAGGAAGAACGTATATCATCTTCTCTCCCGGTCTTAATGCGGATTCCCCTTTCCTCTCGCAGAATGTAACTGGACACATAATTGTACTTCTCCGCAAGCAGTTTCAGCTTATGAACGTCTCCGGCTGTAACAGTTCAAGAAGCTGTTCTATGTTATCCTGCGACAGTTCCTTTTTGTTGCGTTCTTTTTGTTTTTGTTCAAAGAAAGAAAGCATTTCGCCCTCTGTGCGGTATACTCCTGCCAGCTTGTAAATGCCCTTTTCCTCTAACGCTTTTTCCGCTTGTGCCAGAGAAAAATTCATATCCGCACCTTTGAAATTTCGTGCGGTATGGCTCTCCATGTGCTTATTCATTTTCTCGCACATTTCCGCAGGGGACATAGCCTTAAATTCATCCAAAGTCATAATAACACCTCGCATGGTAGAAACAAGTTAATAAAAACTACAATAACATTTCTATCTTGATTATATAATACCACATATCAAGCATTTTTACAAGCATAAAAATACCGCAAAAAGTGGTATTTTAATAATTATCAAAACTATAAATATACAGCAACAAAAAAAGAAATGTCTTTCTGTTGCGTTTCCGGGGCAAATCGGGTATAGTGGTAAGGCAATGACAGGTTTTAATTTCTGTGCGAAGTGAGAAAAAGGCATACGCCGGACGGTTACTTATCCGTAAGGATGATGTTGAACCGCTCTGCCCTCTAGGAGCGTCCTAGAGGGGTTTTTCCTTGTCCGGCAAGGTTTTTATCGCCAGACATAATAAAAACGCCTACGAGCGTCTAGGGCGTTTTTATAAGCACGTCCTCACTGTGAGGAACGGGCGTTACGGTTTTCTGTTTTTTATAATCGTGTTGATGATAAGCATAGGGTCAGCCCCTATCATGTCAGCATAGTCGAACGCATTAAGAATGATTTTTTCAAGCCGCCGCTTATGTTCTGCAATTAGCTTCTCTCTCACATACGGCTTTACAAAATACCCTACTCCCCTGCGTTGATATATCGTTCCGTCCTCGCAAAGCTGTGATAAGGTTTTTGTGGCTGTAGATGTGCCAATATCATAGATTTCTGCGATTTTCCTTACTGGCGGTATCCGTTCTCCTGCCTTGTATTCTCCACGGATAATTTTCAGTTCCAAATCATTCTTAACAGACTGCCATGTATAGATGTTCTCTCCGCTGTTGCCCTCTCTTTCTGGATTCAACATAATGCTACCTCATTGAGTTGTTTTCAGTTCCTTAATTGGGGTACTCCCCCGGCTGTGTGTCAGCGGCTTCCTGCTCTGCGGTATCGTCCTGCGGCTTCTCCTGTGCGGCTTCCATGCGTTCCTGCAAGGACAGCATATCGCCGGACTTTAGAGCGGCAAGCACGTCCTCAATCGACACACCCATAATCTGTGCGGATTCCTCAATGGCAGAGTATTTATTGCTGTTCTGGATTAGTTTGTACTTCTCCAGATTCGCCTGCACCTTTTTGATTTTTTTATCAAGGTCGTCCCGTTTCTTGGTAAGCGTAGCCAGTTTTGCGGTTTCCATTTCAATTTTTTCTGAAAGCGTAGCCATAAGTGATTCTCCTTTTCATAATGCCCTCTATTTTGGCTTCTAGGGCGTTTTTACATTCATTCGATAGAGTTTATAGGGGGAAGCAGAAAGCCCGTCTAGGGGCTTCCTGCCGTGTTCTGCGTGTTATTTATCGGTGGTGGTGTCCACGTTGGTATCTCCGTCCGTATCATCATCCTTGTTGAGACGCTTCCGCTTCTGGATAACTACCACAAGGGCAACGACAAGAGCGATAAAGACAAGGACTGTGACGATGTTCCGGGCAATGGCGTTCATGGTATCATCCCATATTCCCTTTTCCGTTTCCTCTTTCGTTTTATCGTCTGCGTCCTCTAAGAGTTCTTCAGCCGCTTCGGACAGTTCTTCTTCATCCGTCTTTGTTTCCTCGCTTGTCTCCGGCATTTCTCCGATTTCTTCAAGGTAACTGCGGTTGTTGACAAAGTTGAACGGCACTCCGCTTTCTTTGACGTAGTTATACTGCCAGTCTGCAAGGGCAAGGTAAGCGTCAATCACTTGCTGTCCGTTTGTCAAATCCCTTGCGTTCTGGATTCGGTTTACCAGATTGTCCGTAATGCGGTTGGCAAACACTTCTTCGCTTCCAAAGTATTCACTGAACGTCCCCGTATTGACCGCCCATGCAAACATGAGGTAAGTTTCTGACCAGATAAACTTATCGTAAGCAGACATATTTTCAAAATCTTCTACAGTGCCGCCCTCAACATAATTTGCATAATGCGTTGAAAATGTTTTAAGAGAAACAGTTTCATAAACCAATAACACATTGTTATACCAGTTTGTATCATTTGCTATAAAAGCAGTAGCTTCCAGAAAATCATTGTAAACTTTATCTGCCCCCTCGTCTGATACCGTAAAGGAATTGGATTCTGCTTGTGTAGCAATGGTCGGCTCGGTTTCTTCCTCGGCGGTGCCGCTCTCGCTTTTTACGATAGACCACAAAACCTGCGGACTGCCGCCCATGGTCGTTTCAAAGGTTATCTTGTCGGAACGTGTCAGCGTGTCAATGATTTCATATCCACTGTCCAATCCCTCAAACTTTACCGTATAGGTAGCCGGGGCTGTCATGGTGTATTTCGGATAACGGGCGTTTCCCCAGCTGTTCCCTGCGGAAAAGGTGTACTCGTCCGTGATTGTCCCGGTGTTGTCCGTCATAATGGCGGTAAACGCACTTCCCGGATATTCTCCGTTCGTTTCATCCGTGATGTAGAACGTCACATTGGCGTTGCTTTCCGTGTGCGTCTCCACTTCTGTTGCATACGCCGTAAGCGGTGTAATTGCCAACATAAGGACGGCTAAGATAGTTGCAATGCACTTCTTCATGTTCATTCCTCGCTTTCTTGTCCTCACAGTGAGGACGGAATTTAATAATTCATCAGTCCGTAACCGTAAATCACGGAACTGTTAATAGGGTAGGATTTTACCTTAACGGCATCCCCGGAATTGCCTCTACGGTATAGACGTTCGTACCGTCTGTACCGATTACAAGTCCGATATGGTCTGTGTGTCCGTCTCCCTGCCAGTCAAAGAAAATGGTGTCTCCGGCAACAAGGTCTGTGTACCCACGGTTTCCCCATTGTCCGATTGCCATAAAATTATTGGCTATGGTCTGGCAGTAGGCATTATTGGAAGTCTGCGGATAACTGCCGCTTGCGGACGGTGTATTTCTCATGCACCAGTGAACGAAGCAAGCACACCATTCTACACGGCTCGAAAAGCCGTAATAACTCCAATAAGGCTGTCCCCCGATCTGCCCACTTGGGACAGTGCAAGGTCAATGACCGCTTGGCAGGAATTTCTTGTTCCATCAATAAAGACTACGCCGGAAAGGTCTGCCATTGTCATGCCGCCGCCGTAATTGATGGAGACTTGCGACATCATTTCAAGGAAAATTTCATGGTAGTCTTTTAATTCCTGCAACTTGGCTTCTTCATCTTCCGTCCGACTTGGGATGTTGGAAAGCTGTTCAATCGGGTCAAGGAAGTATTCAGCTTCCAGTCTGTAAATGCCGTCAACAGAAAGTGTGTAGGCTATCACAGAATGGCTTCCGCAGTAAGTATATCCGTTGCAGTCATGGACACAACCACCGCAATAAGAGGTATGTCCGCTACAATCCGGGTCGGAACAAGTGTAGTCGTGTCCCGGACAGTAATAATAACAACAATCCCCACAAGTATAGCTTGAATGTGTCCCCGTAACGGGATTCGGGCAGTCAGATAAGGCATGGATAGAACCACAGGAATGTGCCGCATTGGGCGTCCCCTCTCCCGTCCTTATATCTTGTCCGCAGTATTCAATGCTTGTGGCAGTCGTGACAGTAAAGAGTTTGGAGAAGATTTCTTCCGTCAATGCCTGTGCTTCCGCTTCTGTCGGCTCTAACTCATATTCCATGAGAACAACCGCATTAAATATCGGCTGTATCATGTTAAGAATTTCATCTATGGTCGGAAAAACACTCTGCACTCCGGCTAGTGTCGGCTCAACCACTTCCCCCGAACCAGTGTTGGCATAAAACCGTACAATGTTGTATGTACTCTGGCTTGCTTGCATTTGATTCGCTAAGTCTTGTTGGAAGTCCGCTGACAAGCCCGGTACAATCGTGTTGAGGTATTCCCTCACATCGTAGTCCATGTGGCTGTCTCTCGTTGAGAACATGGACGAAAAGATAGAGGATACCGCCGTCACAGGAACCATGACGATTCCGTTAAAGCCCATGATTACCAGAACCACAATCAGTAAGGGAATAATGATTTTGCTTCCCAACGCCTTTACTGCGTTTATCATGGCTGTTACCATGCTCTTTCCTGCGTTGGCAATCGCAGTAGCGGCTTTCTTTCTTCCGGCGTTCCATGCAGCTTTCAAGCCCTGATTCTTGATAAAGCGTCCTGCCGCTAGGGTAGCCCTGCCAGTAGCCATTCCTCCTTTTACCGCTGTCTTGACGGTATATCCCGTTGCCTTTGCTCCCTTAATGGCTGTACGCACTCCAATGTCCGTAACTTTGATAGCTGTTCCAGTCCCCCGGATTGCCCAATCGTCCGAACCTTGCATTACTCCGGCAAGTGTTAAGCCGCCCCCACGCAAAAAGGAGACGGTTTTCGGTACGCCTTTTAATGCCACAAACGGGATTCCCTTTGTAACTCCCTTTACTATCAGTCCTTTTCCCGTTTTTAAGCCTACGGAAACGCCCGTCTTTATGCCGCCTACACTGAACTTGACGGCTCTGTTTGCCATTCGGGAAACGGCATTTGCCGCAACCGTGGCAGAAATCGTTCCGTTGGTAACGCCACGGACGATTTTAACGCCCCGTTGTACGGTATGATACCCGGTCTGTATGGTGCTTCCGATATGCTTTGCGGTCTGAACGCCGCTCTGTATACGGTTATGGATTCCCGTAACGGAATGAATAATGCCCTGCGACAAGGCGGTTTTGTTAAGTCCAACTGCCAGTGCTTGTGCTTTCAGCATTTGCATGGAAGCGTGGCTTAGTGGATGGAACTGCCCTGCTGATACCATTGCCGCCGTTCTGCTGACCGTGACAACGGCAAGCCCGCCCGTCACAGCTACTTGATACACGCCTTTTCCGGCACTGTACAATCCGTGTGCGGTGCTTTTCGCCATTGCAGGAGCGGCTTCGGTAAACTTCTGGCTTGCCCGGAACGCTTGTACTCCCACAAGCCCTGCGGACACGCCCATTCCTGCGGATTCTGCCCCCAAATCTGCTTGTTGGGATAAAGCGGACTGTGCCTTGCCGCCTACTTTGTTGATGGCATTTTCAAGGTTGAATGACTTGCCATTTGTACTGTTTACAACATTAAAAAGGGAAAAATGGCTTGTCTGCGGCGTTCTGGATATTCCAGTCTGAACGCCGGATAGATTCATAGGGGTGCTTTCTACCCTGTCCCGGATAGTCGGCTGTGGCGTGTTGTATGCCCCGGACTTGTGATAGCTGTCCGTCTGGCTCTGTACTTTCTGCTCTGCTTCCCTGCTGATAGAGGACTGTGTTTTTACATTCCCCGTAGCAACATAAGGGGTACTTCCTGCCGCACGAAACGTCCCGGTTGTCTGCGGCTGATAAGCTGTGCCGCCCGGTACTTGCGGCTTATAGGTGCTGTGCTGTTCCGGGGTTGGACTGCCGCCCGTCTTTATGCTCTCAACCGTCCTTGGGGTCTTGACCGTCTCGCTCTGGATTCCCACCTTTGCGGTGTCATACGCCCCGGACTTGTGATAGCTGTCCGTCTGGCTCTGTATTTTCTGTTCCGCTTCCCTGCTGATAGAGGACTGCGTTTTTACATTGCCCGTTGTATTCTGCGGCGGTGTGGGAGAAGATACAGAGGGCGAAACTCTTTCTGTGCTTGTGCGGCTCTGCGGCTGTTGGGTCTGCACCTGCGGTCTGTACGGCGTACTCTGCGGCGTTTGCGTTTCCGCACTTGTCTTAATACTCTCCACCGTTCTAGGCGTGTTCTGAACCTCATTTTCAATGCCGCTCTTGATTAAACCGCTGTCCTTTTTGTAGAAATCGCTCGTCTGGCTCTGTACCTTTCCTGCGGATTCATGGGTTATATCTGTCCCGGTCTTTACGTTTCCTATCTGACTAGACTTGAATTGGGAAACGTCTTTAGCACTGTATTCTTTACCGCCGATTTTATAGCTTACGCTACTTGCTATCGACGGGTTTTTTTACATCTGCCATATCCCTCTCCTTTCTTCAAGTGGTACGTCCTCACTGTGAGGACGTACCTGCGATTCTACGCACTGTAAATCTGCTGTAACTTCCGTTCAATTTTCTTTTCGGAAAGCGGTGCTTCCGTCTTGTGTTCTTCCATGAGTTCCGCAATCTGTCTCTGAATTTCTTCCTTGCTTAAATCCTCGTCAAACTTCGTGGACATGAGTTTGTACAAATAGGAATCCTCCGGGAAACGGTCTACGAAAGGAACAATAACTTTTTCTGCGAACAGAAGTCCGCTTCCTGCGTCTGCCCCCGTAACAAATCCCATCTGTGTTTCGGAGATGTTCAGCATTTTAGCAAGCTGTTTCAAGTTCTCACTGCTCTGATTCAGCATCATAATGAAGTCAGAGTTGGAAATCATTCCTTTTGCCTTATCCGAACGCAACAAATCTTCCACATCCTGCGTAATGCCCGTAATAACCAGACCGTACTTACGTCCACGCTTATAAAGCTGATTCAGATAGTCGGCACTGTAATAACTCTTGAACATGGTGTGAATCTCGTCACAGTAACAGTAGGTACGGATTTTCTTGCCCTTGTTTTCTACCATTCGATTCCAGATAAAATCAAAGACAATAATAAGTCCTATCTGTCGCAATGCCTGCCCCAAATCCCGGACATTGAATACCACAAGGCGGTTTTCAATGTGTACGTTGGTCGGATGGGAGAACACATTCATACTACCTCTGGTGTAGTAAGCCACACCGTCTGCCACATCCGCATTGTCCTTGGATTCTTCCTTACGTTTATCAAGTTCCGCTTGGAAGTCCATAAGCGTAGGCATATATGCCGGGTCAAAGTCATGTTCCAGATATTCCTCGTAAGCCGCCCTTACGCACTGGTCTACAAGTGTTCTCTGCTGTGGCGTAATGCTTGTGGTGTTTTCGTTGCTGCCCACGGAAATCATACGCTCCACAATGGACATGATGTAATCGGACTTCTTGGTAAGTGCCTTATCTTTCTTGACTTTCATAGGCGTTGTGGCGTTATCATCATCCTCGTCCAGACCGTAGTCCTCCGGCATATCCATAGGATTGATGTAGGTATCAGACGTAGGGCTGATTTTCAGCACTGTACCGCCAAAGGCTCGGCAGAAGTCTCCGTATTCGTTCTCCGGGTCAATGATAAGAACATTGGTCTTATCATCATCCAGAAGCACGTTCAGAATCTCTCTCTTAGTGGCAAAGGACTTACCAGAACCAGAGCTTCCCAAAACGAAGCCGGACGGCGTTTTCATCTTGGTACGGTTCACAATTACAAGGTTTTGCGAAATCTGATTCAAACCGTAATAGAATCCGCCTTTCTGGAAAAGTTCCTGATTGGAGAACGGCATGAAGATAGAGGTACTCTCGGTTGTCAATGCCCTTTCCACACAAAGTTCTCTGGACTGATAACCGAAAGGAAGCGTCAGCTTATAGCCTTCTTCCTGCTGTTCTGTAAGCACCTGCAACTGCGTGGTATATTTCCGTGCCTTGGAGATAAGGACGTTACAGTTTTCCTCCAGTTCATCCTTATTGTTGCCCTGCACCATAAGGGTAATGGTAACAAAGAACATCTTCTGATTCTTGTTGAGCATATCGTCATACAAGGTTTCTGCTTGTGCGTGAGCATCTTTAATGCTGTGCTGAATCGTCTCCGGGCTGTACCCGGCACGGATAGCCCTCTTTTCTGCGTCAATCTTATTCGTTTCAATACCCGTCAACTGCTTTTTGACAATCCGCAACGCCTTGTCCTGTGCCACTGGCTCAATAGAAAGGGTTGTCGTTACCGGGAAATCATTGTCGCAAAGGTCAGCCAGAAATTCATCCTGCAAGGAAGCCGGAAGATTGTTGAGGAAAAGCACCCGGTAATATTCATCTTCAATCTGGAAGTCCTTACGGTTGAATACCATGATAGACGGGGCAATATAGTCCTTACTGCTGATACCCTGTGCCTTGATAAAGTCATAGTTAATCTGGAAGTCTCCCTCACGTCCCCGTCTGAATTTATCGTGGTAGTATTCCAGTCTTTCATCCGTGGAAAGCACTTCTCCGTCTGAACCGATACGCCGCAGATTCGTGATAATCTCTGCGTCAATCTTATGAAAACGCAGTAATGCGTCAATCGGGCTGTCAGCGTCAATCGTCACAGTCACATACTTCTGAATCTGCATATCGTTCCGTCCGGCAATAATCTGACGGCGTAGGATATTGTTGTATTCCTTTCTGTGTCTGTCGTACTTCTCGCCTTTCATCTGCTTGAATACCTTACGCTCCTGCTCTGCCTTGGAAACGATACGGTTATCAATGACAAAGGCAAACCGCATTTCCTCACTAAAGTAGTTCAGAAATTCTCCCAACTTCACGAAAATTGTTACTTGTTCATCCTCTTTGCCCGTCCGGTAGTTAATGTCTTTCAGACGGTACATTTTGGAGAATTTATTGGGGGTAATCTCAAAAAGCCCCTCCTCATAGTCTCCGATATAAGGGATGGATTTCTGCGTAGTGTCGGGAATGACGGTTTTTGCCGTCCTACGCTTCTCCATCTGCTTTGACTTCTTCGCCGCCATCTTCTTGCCCTTGACAATCTCCTGCTTTCGCAGTGCGATTTTCTTTCTGTTCCACTTGGCAAGAATCTTGTCCTCTTTTTTGGTGCGGACATACTGAGGATTGTTCTTCATCTTTTCCTCAATAGCTTCCGCTTTTATCTGCAAGCGGCTTTTCTTCTTCTGGACAGTCTTTTTCTTCTTGTCCTTATTCTTGTTGTTCTTGCCGTTGCCGCCCTTGCCCGTCCTCACGGTGAGTAAATCCTGTGCGTCTACGTCAAAGTCCGTTACCCGTTCAGCGTTCGGTCGGTACGGTATGTAGCTGTCCCGTTTTCTTCCGCTTCCATCAGCAGGAAGATTTTTTCCATTTCTGCGTCTCGCTTCATCTTGTCTCTTTTCTTCCGCTCTTTGCGGCTTTTCGGTTGTTCTTCTTTTATTGCTTCGTTCTGCCAACCTCGCCAGACATTTTCTGTCTTAAATTTCCGCTTTCTCGGATAAAGCCATTCAAACTTGAAAGCGGCAACTGCGAATTTCTCCATTGGCATACCGTTTATTTTCAAAAATCCAACTGCTTCCAGAGGAATGGCAATGGCAATAATAATCCATGCCAGTATATCTTCCAGAATATATTTACGCCCGAACCAGTACAGAGGGACGCATATAAAGAGGGCAACAAGGGTACAAACCAACTGCCTTGCCGTAAGCCCGAAAGCAATCTTTTCTTTGTACTTCCGAATTTCTTCGGGGATTCTCACTGCAATCATGTTTTTTCTCCTTTCTACCTTTCTACATAGCGTCCATTATACTTTTCGCCCACGAACCGCATTTCGCAACTGCCATGACAAGGACGATTCCTGCCAGTAGCATAACGTAACACAAATCTGTTACAACGGTTGTCGGGTCGCTTCCTCCGCTTGCTGATGTAATAAGAGAGGTCAACGCTGTTCCCACAATCATATAGAAAATGCGAATATTAATAATAATCATCACACCTTGTAGACACACGGCTATGAAGTTCTTGAAAAATTTCTGTGTTATCCGGCTCATGCCGCCGCCCGAACCATCCCCCAAAGAAGAACGCACAAGGAAGCGGCGATACCGCAAGCAGTACATAAAGTTCAAACATTCGCCCAAAAGCGATAACCTGTATCAGCAGTCCGCAAATCTTTACTGCCATGGATAGCAGTAAGCAGGACGCAAGCAGACCGATTACAGACCAAATACCGGAAATACTGCTTATCTGTGTCTCAACCTCTGTTGTCATAAGGCTTCCCAAATTGGTGTAGCCGCCAACCGACATTGCACTGGAAATCCAGAGGGACGCTTGATTGTAACAAGCCCGTAAAAACGTAGGTGCAATATCAATACAAAGTTTTGCAAATACCATCTTCACACAGAGTTTCAGACCGTGTTCCCACTTGATAATATCCACTTTAGCCGCAACTTGGGCTATCTCAATCAAAAGACATATCCCGATTACGACATAGCAGAACGGCTTCAATGCGTTAGATAAAGCAAGAACACTGCTCCATACAGCATTGGTATCAAACAATCCGCCCGTCAGTACGTCTTGGGCACTGGATACCGTAGAATCAAAACCATTCATAGCAGACTTTATCAAGTTAAGGAGTGTTTCTTTTAATCCATCCATAAACTTCTCCTTATTCTGCTTTGATTAGAGGAAAAGCCGCTTGCCGTCAGAGTTGGCAAACGGCTTTTCCTTTGTGCTTTTTTTGTTTGTCGTTTTTCTATTAAGCAAAGAAAGTACCAGTAAGAGCGGCAACCGCTACCACGATAGCCCCGGCAATGATGGTGGAAATACCACGGGATTTCTGCTCTGCATCATCAGACTTCCATCCCAGACCAAACATAATGCCGCCTACGAACATGACAACGCCGCCCAGACGTGTTACCCATGTCTGAATAAGGTTGGCAATCGTCTGCCAGAGTGTGTCTGCACCGGAAGCAAACACGGTTCCGCACATCATAACCGCAATGAGCATGACGCACGCAAGCAGGGCGGCGTGACGGTTGAAAAATACGCCGATGGACTGTACCTTGGTGGTGTTGGTGGTGGTGTTGATTTCCTGTCTTGTCATAACAATATTCTCCTTTTCTTAAAAGAATTTTTTATATTCGCCGCTTCCTCACTGTGAGGACAAGCGGTAAATAACGCTTCGCTCCTTTTTTTAGCGGTAAAAAGGAAAAATCCGTTAGCTACGCCGTTTCTTCCAGAAGTTCTTTGAACGCCGGGTCATCCCCTATCAAGTTCTGCAAATTCTCCACGGTAGAGAAAATGTCCTCGTTGATTTCGTCCAGATTCGCAACCTCGCTGTCCTCGTCCATTAGAATTTCCTCTACGGTTTCCTCGGACTGTGCTTGAACCAGTTCTTCTGTGGAAGCGGCTTCTTCCTCGCCGTACATATCGTCTGTCATTGGCTCTAACTCCCTCATAATCCGTCCTATGGTATTCAACAGGACAATGGGGTTATCTTCAAGCTTGGCAAATCCTTGTCCATGTTGGCAAGAAATTCTTTTGTTTCCTCGGACGGCTCCATGAAAGAATCCATGCGGCTTTCGACTTCTTCATCTTCCGCAAGCAGGGCTTCAAGGAAGTTCTTCTCGCTTTCCGGGGACAATTCCCCATCCGACAAGATTTCATCCGATACGGGCTGTAGTTCGGGAAATTTCGCTGTCAGTTCCCGTAGAATAATCTGTGGGTCACTGACAAGCTGTGTTTCCTCTATCTCGATTTTCGCCCTCTCGCTTGGCTCTGCGGCTACTTCCGGGACAACTGCCGGGGTGTTTTCGTCCTCACTGTGAGGATGTGTTTTCTTTTCCTCCGGCGGCGGCTCTGGCGTGTAGTGATAGCTGTAAGCGTGATTGCCGTCACTGGTGTAACGGTAATTCGGGTGCTTCGTGTAATCGTACTTTTCAGAGTAGAACGGGCTTCTGCCGCCAATAACAAGCAGACAGTTTTCTTTCTTCAACTGCCGGATTTCATCCGCAGTCATTAACTCACGTCCCACCACATCAAAGTTTTCAGAGGAACTACCCTGCCTACCTCTTGTGCGTCCCGTGGTACGCTTATCAAATGTTCCCTTGCCCAACAGCTTGCTCATGTATTCCAGAGTGTCCATGTGTGTAATACTGCCTAGGTAAAGCAACTCGTTACAGTTATCCACGATAACGCCCCACTCGTCCTTGTACATATTCTTGATTTGCTCAAGAGATTGCAGAATCGGGGTTATGCCGATTCCAAAAGAACGAGCATAGGCAAGGATTTTTACAAAATTTGGAATAGTACAGGTATTGGCAAATTCGTCCAGAATGAACCGGCACGGTACGGGAAGTCTCTGCCCTCATGCTTATGTACTTGGGTTGCACAATACTGTAATTCTTGGAAAAGCTGTGTAAACAACATTCCGGCGATAAAGTTAAAGGTTGTGTCCGTAGGCGGTACGACAACAAAGATTGCTGTCTTTTCCTCTCCTACCCGGTCAAGGTGCATGGTGTCGTAACTGAATATCTTTCGGACTGCCCTTGTGCGGAACGGGGCAAGTCTGGCAACTGCGGAAATAACGATACTCTTTGCCGTCTTGCCGCTTGCTTTCTGCCGAAACTCTTTCCATTGCTGTACGCCGATATGGTCGCTTCCATGCTTCCTTTCAAAGATTGCCGCAAAATAATCAAGGTCTGAATCGTAGTTATCTTCATCCTCCGCTATCTGCAACATGGCAATAAGCTGTATGACCGTGTTCATGTTGCGTTCTTCCGGCACAAAGCGTCACAAGTGAAGAAGAAAATAGCTTGCAGGAAAAGCCTTTCTGCCTTGTCCCAAAACGGGTCAGAACCGCCTTTCTTCTCGCCGCCGTCCGTGTTGATGATGATTGTCTCAATCAAGGACAGCACCCGTTCCTCATATCCGTCCCGTTCGGGGTGGATGTAGATAAACGGATTGTAGCCGTCTGAAAGGGTCTTATCATCCAGATTCAGCACCCGGATTTTATAGCCTTTGATTTCCGATAGAAAATATCCGGCTTTTTCAAGGATTTCTCCCTTGGGGTCGGTTACGATATAAGAGGAATGTGCTTGAAGGATGTTCGGCATAACATATCCTCTCGTTTTACCCGAACCTGAACCACCCAGTATCAGCGTATTATTGTTCAGCTTCCAGTTATAGAGACTGATTCGCTCGGTCTTGGTAAAAAGCATATCAGCGTCTTTATACTTCGCCTTAATCTTCTCAATCTTTAAGTAGGTATTGAAGAAGTCTTTCAGCTTGCTTTCGTATTCCGCTTTCGCTTTCTGTTCCTGCTCTTTGTGTTCCGCTTCGTCATACAATGGGCTGTCTGCGATTTCCGCTAACCGGGATTCGTAATCCGCTTTTAATTGGTCTGGCTTCCACGCCTGCCGCTTGGCAAGCTGTACCGTTTCCTTAACTTCTTCCCTTATCCGCTTGACTTCCTCCGCATGAAGTTTCTTGTTGTAAGAACCGTTCTGCTTCCTTATGGATTCTTGGTCTTGCAGGGCTTCCAGTTTGGCTTTTTCCAGTAGCTTGCCGTCCTTTTCACACTCTTTGTAAAGGTTACTTCGGACTTTCCAACGTCCCAACTTGGTCTTAATCTGATTTGCCCGTTTGATTTCCTCTTTCATAATGTTTTCTGCAAATAGGTCTTTAATGTCGGAAAGAGTACCCCACCGGGCTGTACCAAATTCCTTGCCGTGGATATAGTTCTTTTTACCGCTTTCAATCATCAGAACAACTATCAGCCAACCAAAACCGCCCCACATAAGGAAGTTCTGCGTGTAAGAAGTAATGACGATTTCCAACGGACTTGAAACCAACCTCTCGGACAAGAGGTTAAGGAAAGTAAGAATCTGTGAAGATTTCTCAATCTCTCCCCTATCAACCATGAAAAGGACGTATTCATAAACCGTAGCAGAGTGAAGTTCCACAAAGAGGACAACCAATAAGCAGATACCATAGATAATCGGCGTTGCGGACGATTTCTTTTTTGGTGTCAACTCCTACACTCCTTTCCGTCCTCACGGTGAGGACAATTTTTATTCTGCCCGGTCTTTCGACTTCGGCATTTTTACTTGTGCTTGTTCCTGCACCTGCCTGTCTTTCACATCCGCACCCTTGGCTCCGTCCTTGGCTTTCTCCTGCTCGATTTCGCCTTTGGCTTCTTCCATGGTCATTTGCTCCGGGTCGTGTTCGTCCACACGCTCTGTCCGGCGTTCGTCTGGATGTTCCTGCTCTTGGTCGGTGCGTCCGTCCGGCGTTTCCTGCTCGGTCTGCTGTTTCTGCTCATTCTGGCGTTCCTGCTCGGTCTGCTGTTTGGACTGAACGGCATTTAGGCTCTTGCGTTCTTCCACAAGTTCCTTATCCTTGGCATAAGCGGCGGTAAGCTGTTCCGTGGTAGCTTCCTTATCTTTCATTGCTTGCTCATATTCCGGGCTTCCCGGCTTGGCAAGGATAAGCTGTGAGTTCACATAATCCGCATGATTACGGATTCCCTCAATGTTGTCATAGTTCGCAAGCTGTTTGGCAACAACCATACTCTCTGCCGCTTTCGCCTTTTGCTCCGGGGTCAGATTCGGGTCTTTGATGTATTCATCCATTGGCTTGCCGGATTCCTTATCATAAAGAACGCCGTCCTTAATTTCTGCTCCGTTCGTTTCCAGAGTGGCGTGTGCGTCTTGTCTGCACTTGTCGTAGTCCTTGCTTTCCGGGTCTTTCTCCATTTCGGACAGCTCGCCCCGGTTCTGCTCGGAAACGTGTTCTGCCCACGCTTATATTCTTCCTCGCTGTGGAATTTGTAATATTCCCCGGAAAAACTTGCGGCGGCTTCCAGTTTGGCTTTTTCCTGCGTCCAGTAATCATCTGGTCTGCCCTCAAATCTGCCGTCATGGGTCTTTAACACACACTGGTTTGCATGGTAGACTTCATACTCCGTCTTGATATAGGGCTTGCCCGTCTCCGGGTCTTGTTCTTCGTAACCGTGACAACGGATGATTTTAGACGGGTCATGTGCGTCTGCAATAATGCTGTACTGGTCTTTATCAATACTGCGTCCCGTGATACGGTTGAGGGCTTCGCTTATGTCCATAGGCTTTAGCTTGGTATCGTCAAACGCATTTTGAATCACTTGCTCCTGCGTCTGTGCGTTCAGCCGTTCGCCGTAGGTTCTCTGGATTTCCTCTTTCTGCTTGGTAAGACTTCTCAAATCGGCATAATCCTGTGGGGTAAGGTTTTCCTCTCCCTTATCCATAATGCTTTTCATACGTTCATCAATCATGCAATCCGCTTCTCGTCATTAAATCGGTCAACTGCCGCCCGTAGCTTCTCCACGTCTGACTGTCTGCACTCAATCGCATAGATGGCTTTCTCCCCGTCCTTTTTTTAGCTGTGCATTTGTCACAGCGGAAAAAAGAACGCCCTCCCTTTTACAGATAGCGGAAAACTGCTTCATTTCCTCTTTTGTGAGGGTTAAAAGGTTGGTGGATAAAGGTTCTCCCGACTTTTGGATTAACTTGTGATTGACATACCCGGTCTTACCGTCCAGTTTCTTGATAGCGTCCCGTTTCTCGCTCTCTGTCTTTGCTTCCTTGACCTTTAACTGCGTCAATTTCCGTTCCGGGGCATTTTGATGTGCTTCGTAAATCTTGGAAATGAGTTGCAGTATGGCTTCCAGAATTTTCGCCATGAGACTTAACGAGGTACTACCAGCGTCACTTCCCAAATCGCTCATTCCTTATCTCCTTTCCGTCCTCACAGTGAGGACTGTTCTAGTGTATTGGTGTGTTGTAACACCATTACACATTATAATAAATAATCCCCTAGAGTTCAAGCCCTTTTTATGTATTTTTTTTGTTTAATTTTGTCTTGGAAAAATGTCGGAAAATCTCACGGGAAAACGGTATCATTTCAGAAGTTTTTTAAGTCTCCCCGTGAGGACGTTTTTAAGAAATTCAGATAACAAATTGACACACAAAATCATTCAGCTTCTTTTGGGATTTTTCATTCGTGCAAAGGGAACAGATATGCAAAAGTAAAAATCCTGCGTCCGTAAGAAAATGGTCTTTTGGGATTCCGCTATCAGCTTCCCAATAGAAAGGCTCTCCTATCTCCCCGTCCTTGTCGCAAAGAGACAGAACGCTTTTCTGTTCGGTGTCTGAAAAATCCACCGGAAAGAGGGATGTTCAATCCGTTTGATAAGTTCCTCTTTGGATATGCCGGAACAAGACAGCCATTCCGCAAGTGTGTCCATGATACTTGCGGCGGCTTCGCTCCATTCATTCCCTTTGCCGCTTAAAATCTTGACGTTGTTTTTCATCGTTCTGCCGCCTTTCTTTTATTCCGCTTTTCTTCGGTCTGCTTGGCTTCGCTCTCTCCATCCCGTTTGATTTTCTGATACATGGTATAATCTTCCGTCTCCCTGCCTGCTCTTTATCAATCCGTTTAAGGACAGCCACACAGCGGTCATATTCTGTAAGTCTGTCCCGGTGCAAAGCAAGCACCCCTTGTAACTGTTCAATCTTTGTTTTGACTGCGATACCCGGACAGATAACCGTTCCACGCTCTCCGGGCTACTTAGCTTAAATTTGTTTGAAATGGCATGATATTTTTTTTAGCTGTTCCTTGTTCCGCTTCCATTTCATTTTCCCGGTAATCCCGGTTGTCTTTCATCCGCTCTATCCGCCGTTCAATGATTTCTATTTTGTCCGGGACTTTAAGAACGGCTTCAAGCTGTGCCACAAGCCCCTCTAGGGTGTCCAGATTCTTCATGCACTCATTGTACTTTGCCCATGTGCTTGCCGTTATGGAATTTATCTGATTCGTGCTGTACAAATCCTGCTTTTCCATGAAGCGTAGGACGTGAAAACTCTCTCTTATCTGTTCTTCAATCCGGGCAATTCTTTGTTGGCTTGGCTTCTGTCTCTGGCTCTGCTTTTCCTTGATGGCTTGGTCTATCTTTGACGTGTCAAGAAGTCGCAGTTCAGAATCCATCACTTTCAAATCCCGGATAACTGTCCGCTCTGTTTCGCTTCTCTTAACCGTGGAGAAACTTCCGTCCTGCCCCTTTACGGTTCGCTCGTCCTCGTCAATGTCTGCAATGATAGTATCGCCGTAAACATATTCTTCATAATACTGCGGCATGGACTTTTTCTGCGTGGAAGTTTGTGCCGCTTCCTCTCTGCTCTCCTGCCCTGCCCGGTCAGCTTGAAATTCTGCAATCACACGTTCCAGATTTTCACGCAGATAAAAGCCGCCGTCTCCGATTTTATAATCTCTTGTCCCCTTGTCGCTGTAGGCGGTTGGAACACGATATGCTTTAACCAGTCTCCGTTCTTCTTCTTGTCCTTGATGGAATATCCTATCTGCCGTAACATTTCAAGAAGATGTTCATAGGAAGTGGCAACGGGTAACAGTCGGTCAATATCCTGCCGCACGATTTCACGGTTTGTTTCTTCCTTGCTGATGGTCTTATCGTAAGAAACAGTGTTGCGGTAACTTCCCACATCATCCGTAGTTAATTCGCCAGAATCCCTTTGCCGGATAAGTTCATTCTTTCGCTCTGTCGGCTCGTAGTAATGGACTTCCCCGTTTTCATCTTCCCAACGGATAAGTTTTTGTTTCTGCGTATCACGCAAAACAGAAAGCCCGTATTCTTCACATAGGCGGTCAGACACTTCCCGTAACTGTCGATATGCGGCATTATGCTGATGCCACTTCTTCCCATCCATATCCCATGCACAAATGATGATATGATTGTGAGTATTCTCTGTATTAGTATGCGTTCCGACAACTGCCGGAAATTTCCCAAAAAGTTCTTTTGCAAGCCGCACTCCAATCTCATTTGCAATTACCGGGTCTACATGACCCTCAAAGTTCTGATGGAAGTGCCACGCCAAAATGGGCTTGCCGTCTTTTGTGCGGCTACTCCCTCTTTCCGCTTCCGCTTTTCCGTGTTCTTCGATAAGGGCATTAAACGTATTTACCGGGTGTCCTCGTTTGCAGTTTAGCACAGTGGAATAAGTAGGATAAGTTACTTTCCCGGTCTTATCGTCAATGGCATAAGCAACACTGTCCCGTATATCGTCTTTTAGAGAATCTTCCACTTTGTCATTCATGGCATAATCAATCGCCCGTTTCAGCGTTCCAGTGATTTTATGATTCTTTCGTTGTCGCCATTTTCTACCTCGCTTTCCGGGTAGATAAAGGCGTCCTCATACAAAGACAACAACGCTTCGTATTGCTCCCTTAGAGCATAGATTTCTTCACGCCCGGTTGATTTTTTCAAGTTGGAATTGTAAGCAATCTGATTGATGTTATTCCCGATTCTGTTAATCTCATAAAGTAGCTGTCTGAAATTTTCATCCTGCCAAATCGGTCTGCTTCTTACCTCGGAATACAGAATGAAATCCCGGATATAATCAGACTTATTTTTTCCTGCAATTCTCGCTTTCCGTTCAAGAAGTTCTTCTTCCTCCGGGAATAGGCGTATCTTCAAAGTTCTGTTTCTTCCTCTCTCATTTTCTTTCATGTTTGCACCACCTTAAATAAAAAATAGTATCACAAGGAACACACCAAAATAGCAAAGATAGGACAGAAGTCTTTTCTCATTCTTCTTGGCTTTGACAGCACCAGAATACATTGCCGCCGCAATGCCGCAGACAAGAAAATAGTAGAATACGATTTTCACAGCTTTGCTCCTTTCCGTCCTCACTGTGAGGACAAGTCTATCATTCGCAGTTGTGTGTTCCCGTTTCCATCCGCAAATGGAAACGCCGGATTTCGTCAAATCCGGGAAATGGGGGTCTTAGGGGCTTCGCCCCAACGATAGTGACTAACAAGCTGCCGGAGTGACCACACGTTAGTGGGGACACAAAGGCTATGCTTGCTAATACATGAAACAAGCATATCACAAGAGAAAGGAAAAGAGAATACCTACCCCTCTACTTTCCTGAGGAAAGAAAGCTACGCCTAGTAGCGGTTGTCCTCAAAATAAGACCACAGCTTTTCCGCAATAACGGCAATAGCAAAAGCGGCAAAAGGAAAAATAATCAGCATGACCGCCGTTTTCAAATCCCCGGAAAACGCTTCTCCGGCTCTCAATGCAGTAAAAGCCTTATAACCACAATAAATCCCGTAAATCATGGCAACGGAAGCAATACCGCCCACGATACGGAATACAAAGGTAACGATATGAAACAGAATGGACAGCGACGTGTAGATAATCGGCTTTAGGAACATACCGATTCTCACTTTCCACTCCAACTGCCTTTCGTATCTGCGGTTCAGTTCCACAATCTTTCTGTCATTCGCTCTGGCTTGGCTCTCGGTCACTGGCTTTCCCAACGTACCGTCACGCATGATAGCGTCCACCAACTCCTGCCCATGCAGTCCCTCATACTTGTCTTTCTTCGGCTTCTTCTTGAACATAATCACACCTCTTTCCTAACGCCGCTACAAGAGCGGCGTTATCAATGTTGTTACATACATTGCCGCCATAAAAGCCACTGCAAGGATGATAGCGGCAATCTCTGTTTTCTTCGTCCTCATAGTCAAGCATACCATAGCGGATATGTCAAGCAAAGATAGGATTGCAAATTTTACAGTCGGCACAATCTGCATAGTTCCGGTCAGTGACGTACTGGCAAACAGCTTATGCCGCCCATCAGAAGATAAAGGATTCCAAAGACATAGGCAATCCGTTTTGTGCTTCTGGAAAGGAATATGCGGTTCGCTTTCTCTTGCTCCTTTTTCTCCTTTCGTTTTCTGGCTTCTTCTTCGCTGTCTCCACCCATTAAATCAATCGCCACATCCCGGAAAAATTCAAACATCCTATTTCTCTCCTTTCTCCATATCTACAATCCGATTATAGATTGACATGATATGACTTACTGCTTCCACTTCGTCCATTTCTCCATTGATTACATGACCGATTAAGTAATTATCAAGACCACCCAAAACCAGTTTCAAGGTTTTAGCTGTTCTTTTGTCAGCGTCAACTCCACCGCTTCTGTTTCCATGATTTCGTTCACTTCTTTCTGATTCATTTTTTCCATTTCTTTTATCCTTTCTGCGTCCAGTCTGCAATGATACACAGTCGTTCTTTTCTTCGTCCTCACTGTGAGTAAACCGTTATTTTCGTCAAAGGGTAAAACCGCAAAATCACGATTCCCCTTATCCTGCTTCTTTCAACCGCTCCGTATGCCCTGCTGTCAACACTTTCTGCCCGGTTGTCTCCCAAAAGAAAGTAACTGTCCGGCGGTACGGTATATTCATCTTCCAGAAGTCCAGGTTCCTCGATTTCAAAATCATAGTCCGTTACAAAATTCCCGTTTACCAAAAGCCGCCCCTCTGATACGGATAGGGTATCTCCCGGCAAGCCTACCACTCGTTTTATAACTGTTGCCCCGTTCACTTTTGCAAGGACGATTTCATTCCTTTCCGGCTCTCTGTCCAGTTTCCACGCCATACAAACGTCTGCATTGCACAGCGTAGGAAACATGGAATTGCCGCTGATAATCACTCGCTCCATAACGTAGCTTCTAAAGGCAAGGATAACTGCAAAGGCGGCAAGCAGGAAGATAACCTTTCTGTAGCCTCACGGGCTTCATTCTGCTTAGACAGCTTCCCGTCTGATTTCAAATTTCTCTCCATACAGATTTACTATCACTTCCCCCTCGTTGTCCTTTCCGTCCTTGGTAAAGGAAGCAAGGATTCTTTCTTTCGGAACGGTAACAGTCCATACTTCATGTATGCCGCTCTCTGTCTCATAGTCCCGATACCGATTGGCAAACCATACGGCGGTTTCATAGTCAACCGTCCACGATACGTCTTTCTGCCTTGTGTGATTTACTTTTGTTACTCCCCGATAAACCGTAACGGTATCTGGCAGACGGTTAAGGAACGCTACTTCGCTTTCTTCCATCAGTGTTTCCTTTGCGGCTCTCTTGAACATGGAAACAAGTTCCCTGCCGCTCACGTTTGCGTCTGTGGAAATATTCTCAATCAACTTCCAACTGCGGCGTAAACATTCGCCCAAATCCTCGTTGCTGATTGCCCCTTTCGCATACTTCAAAAACGTCAGAATATAGGCTTATTCAGCATGGACAGGATTGTAAAAAGGGACGCTTCTTCAATCCGGCTTTCAAGGGCTTCACGCCACTGTCTCTGCCCCTCCGCTTCTCGCAAATCCACAAACTCTATGAGTGTCTTTCCGTTTTCTTCCCTTGGCAGTGCCGTGTCCCATGTGTTGGTAAACGGATGGGAAGCGATATAGGATAGTCTGGTCGGTGCAATGTCAATATAAAGAAGTGCCTTTGCAATGCTTCTTACTTCCCCTATCCTCGTCTGCCGTTCCATTTACTCTGCCCCTTTCTTCACACTGGAACAATCCACATCAAACGGGATTCTCTTTTCCTCAATGACTTTCCGGCAATAGAAGTCAAATGCCGTAGTCATATTGATTCCCATTTTCCTGCATACCGTCTCCATGTCGGACTTTACTTTCTTGTCCACCCGGAAATTGATTACTGCGTTTTTTGCCATGCCTTTACCCTCTCCTTTCTTTCGCCTGTGTTTCAGCCACATCTTCCATTGTCTTAATGACCTGCTTCAACATCTTTGTTTGCTTCTCCTGCTCTTTCAAAAGCAGTTCCAGACTGTCCGCAATACGGACAAGGCTCTGCTCAAAAATCTTTCTGCTTCTCTCCATTTCCATACTTTCCTGCATTGGTTAACCGCCTTTCCAAATTTTCCGTTTTCAAAGTAGATTCATTGAAACCCACCGCTTTGCACTTCGTAGAGACTGACAGGTTTTCAGAAGTGTTTCAGCGTCAGAATCAATCACATCATAAAGACCGTTCGGATTGACTTCAATCCAGAAAAACTTCTTTCTCCCTGCTTGAATTGCCCAACAAGTAGGATTGCCGTTTTCATCGTCTGATTCGTGAATGATATTCCAGATACGCTTCTGTTCCATCCTCTTAAAACCGCCTTTCTCTTTGATGATTTAATTATAGCATATTGTACATACGCTGTCAAGTGTTTTGACAACTTTGTGCATACATTTTTCCATCCTCACAGTGAGTACGTGGGAAGCCACAAAGCCCCTGCCTGCCCCGGCGTAGCCGCCTATCAGCTTTTGGGTGAGGCGGGGGTGCAGGGGGAACACCCTGCATAAAACCTACCGTCTGCCACCATGTAACGGCGGCGGTTCTCC
>ENA-OQEB01000074-OQEB01000074.1-human-gut-metagenome-genome-assembly--contig:-NODE-74-length-38613-cov-4.028764_pt1 | contig 38613 bp, 44 predicted proteins | sample MGYA00242787_ERZ504619 | MGnify/ENA primary metagenome ERZ504619 (study PRJEB26092, sample SAMD00036317) | human gut metagenome | host: Homo sapiens | study: EMG produced TPA metagenomics assembly of... | reverse complement strand
CTATGACAGAAGAGGACGCTGACGAGAATGACAATGAAAATATCAAGGCGGAAATTTTAGAAACAGGTGATGACTCTTTCCAATATTTTTTAAGCGCCGATAAAGCGACTCAGTGAAACTAACGGCAAGAATACACAATGTTTATGATGAATTTATAAATTACGATGCTCAGGAAGCGGTAATAACCGTACTTGTAAACGATATACCTATGCCGCCTTTGACGGGAGTAAATATCTTGGAATTTCCGTAGATAAAAATAACTACTATACCTATGATTTTTCGCTTGATACTAATGAATTAAATCGGATGAATAAGGTGCAGCTTTATGTGTGCCAGCTTAAAGGCAGCGAGGAAAATCCATATAATACAATCGCGGTGAGCAGTCCGCTTTATGTGCAGGTGAATTGATTATGGCAATTCTTGAATTAAAATCAATAAGCAAATCCTATGGCAAAAAGACGGTACTTAACAATATAAGCTGTGCCTTTGACAGCGGCGTTTACGGTCTGTTGGGACCGAACGGCGCAGGAAAAACCACGCTTATAAGCATAATAGTCAATATTTTAAAGTCCGACAGCGGTCAGGTGCTTTTTAACGGAAAAGAGATTCAAAGGCTCGGCTCAAAATATTTTGAAGATGTGGGCTATCTGCCGCAATATCCGCGTTTTTACCAGAATTATACCGCACAGGAATTTCTTGAGTATATAGCTGTTATTAAGGACATTAAGGGCAAAAAGGCAAAGTCAAGAATTGACGAGCTGTTTGAATTTGTGAATTTGCAAAATGACAGAAAAAAGAAAATAGGTGCGTATTCGGGCGGTATGCGCCAAAGGTTAGGTATTGCTCAGGCTCTTTTGAATAATCCAAAACTGCTCATTCTTGATGAACCCACGGCAGGGCTTGACCCGAAAGAGAGGATTCGTTTCCGTAACCTTATTTCGCAAATCAGCAATGATAAAACTGTTATTCTTGCAACTCATATTGTAACGGATGTGGAGTCCATCGCAAGAAAAGTAATTATATTAGGCAAGGGCAGGATAATCTGCAACGATAATCCCGAAAATTTAACAGCTTCAATAAAAGATAAGTCTGGTCATTTGAGGTTGAACGCGACGAAATTGAGCCTGCCCTTTTAAATTACGCGGTCAGCAATGTTCAGTATGTAAACGACGGTTTTTCAATTAAAACCGTCGGAGAAAAACCGATAGAGCACGCTGTCAATTCTGTGGCTACACTTGAAGAAGCATATCTCTACTATGTCGGTGAAAGCGGCGGCAAGAAATGAAAATAATAAAAAATGAGCTTAAAAAGATATTAAAGAGCAAAGCAATAATTATAGCTTCGGTCATATTCTTAATCCTGAATTTATTTAATATTTATCGTAATTATAATATCGAAAACGGCGTTCCCGATTATTATTCAGACGCTCTGATTGCTGCACAACAACAGCTTGACGGAGAACTGACGCAGGACAAAATTAATTTTATAAATTCAAAAGTTAATTTATTATCTCAACAGGCAAACGGTGAATATTCAGAGCAAAAGAAACCTGACGAACAATTTTTGACAGGTTATGCGTTTTGGGATTTGAATCTTTGGACAACATATCAGAATTATATTCAAAGGGCGGAAGAGTATTCGGAGGCGCTTTCGTTAAAACTTGAAACAGCAGAGCAAAACATAAAATTTTTCAGAGACAGAAATAAATTTTATGAAAACGCAAACAGGCTTTTTTACAGTACCTACAGCGGCAGACAAATAAGCGAAATTTATGACACCGACCGTTTGCCCGAATATTTCAGTTACAATTTGTCATCAGTGCTGATAATAATTACGTTACTGCTGGGGATTATTCCGGTTTTTTGCAGTGAAAATGAATGTGATATGGATACGGTTTTGTTAACCTCAAAAAACGGCAGGAGAAAAACCGTAAATGCTAAAATCATCGCTGCTTTAATTTTTACTTTTGTGATAACCTTGCTGTACTCTGCTTTTGATTTTACGGGTTTTATGATTTTTAACCGACTTGACGGTCTTGGCCAAAACATTTATGCCGTACAAGGTATGAAAATTGTCCTCTTAATATTAAGGTCTGGCAGTACATACTTTTACAGTTTGTTTTTAAGTGCGTCGGTATGTGCTTGATTACACTTGTATTTTTATTGCTTTCAAAGCTGTTTAAAAAATCCAATCTGCCATTCATATGCGGCATTGCCGCGTTTATGATAATGACACTGTGCAAGGTGTTTTTTACAAATGAGTCGGGGCAAAAATTAAACTTATTTAATCCGATTTCATTTCTCACATCATACAATGTTTTTTCCGATTATAATATATTAAATATTTTCGGCAATCCCGTTTTTGAGTGGCAGGTAATGATAATTGCGGGCGTGATACTGATTGCCGCACTGTATGCGATAATAATGGTTATGTCGCTTAAATTTGAATTTATGAAAAGGCGGTCAAAATGATTAAGGCGGAATTTAAAAAGCTTTTTATAAAAAATAAGCTGATATACTTTGCTCTTGGCGTAATAGTGTTAAGTCTGATCTTTCAGCTATCCTCAAATACATATACTCAATTTTCCCTTGATAATCAGCAGAGCTTTTACGAGGAATATATGGCAAGGCTGAAAGGCAAAACAAATGAGGATAAAACGGCGATTATTTCAAAAATATATAATGACTACAATAATATAGGAAATGAGCTTGCAGATCTTGATAACGATTACAAAAACGGCAACATCAGCACCGAAACCTACGAAGAGCAAAGAGAAAAACTGAGTGAATTTTCCTCCTGCGGCAACGCGGTGGATTACCTTGTTTCCTGCGCGGATTATGTTAACGAAAACCCAAATCGGCATTATTATATTGATTATTTAGGCTGGACTCAGGTTTTTCAGAATTACGGCTTTGATTTTTTGCTTATGATTTTTGTACTTGCGATGTCGGTCGGCGCTGTAATGATTGAATACAACAGCGATATGACAGCTGTGAACGCCGTAAGTGAAAAGGGGCGCAAATTTTACAGCACGTCAAAAATTATTCTTGTGCTTTCATTCACGGCATTGCTTACGCTGATTTTGTCCGTAATTCACCTTGTTGTTTTTTCATTCAAATATGACCTTTCGGGTTGGAATTATCCGCTTGAAAGCCTGAAAGCCTACTCCGGTTCTTCAAAAAATCTGAGTATTATAGGGGCGTATATACTTTCGGTACTTATAAAAATATTCGGTTATTGCTGCTTTGCTGTTTTCACTATGTTTTTTGCTGTGCTTCTCAAAAAATATGCTCCCGCGATGACCTTTTCACTTGCGCTCGCACTGCTGCCGATGTACATTTTAAATTCAAATACCGATGGACAGACATTATATTTAATTCCATTACCCGCTGGAGTGATGATATCAACAGGCTACATAAAAGGAACCCAAAAATCCGAATTTACCGAGGATTATTTTTTCAGAGAGGTTGAGTATTCACAGATGATTTTAGTTTTTTTGATTTTATTTTCCGCTGTGCTCGCAATGACAATTTATGTTTCACACAGGCTGTCCGGCAAACGCTTTGCCGTAACGCTTAATAAAAAAGCTATGACAGCGGCGTTACTAATTTGCGTTTGCACAACCTTGTGCTCCTGCGACTCGGATTATGAATTTGAAACAGCTGATGAAAATTATATCGTTGACCAAGATATGAACACGGTGTATTCAAAAAGCGAGAATATATATGTACCGCTTGACGGCATACCGACGGATGAAACAAGTCAGGCAGGCTTTATCAGCGGCGAAAATCTTATTGTGAAAAACGGAAATGTGATAAGCATTATCGATTTAAAAACATATGAAAAAACCGAGCTGCTGCGGCTCGGCAAAAACTACGATATGAGCGGCTTTTTAGGACTTGAAGATTTGTTTCCTTCAATAAGCGAGATGAGTATAGATGTGAGCGCGCAAAACTACTCAAACCTTGTAGGAGGAGAAGACAGTAAACTGTATTTTTCTTCTCAAAACGGCACGGTAGAGTACGATATAAAAACAGGCAAAAGCAAAAGCGTGTATTGATTTATATACTAAAGAGTAAATAACATATGCAACCAAAAAATAAAGTTTACATATATACATAATCTGCATATAATTGCATGTTTTTGCTATTATACGAATAATGGTGTAAACCGCACTGCGCTTTACACCCCACTTCAATTTAAGTCCTTCTTTTGTTTACACAATATTAAAAAGAACGGATTAGAACTATTTATGCTTTTTGTATTCATTTAATTGTATTCAATTCTTCGAGAATCATATCAAATCTTGTATATCCTGATGAAGCATTAAAATGTCCCGCATTTGAAACAACTATCTCTTTTCCGCCTATTAGATGAGCAAAACTGCTAAGATATTTTTGTGGAATATAAGGATCATCATTCCATAATATGAGATTATAGTTTTTGCATAATTATTCATATCTATTGAAGAAGGAAGAACAAAATAGAAAGGTTTATTTAAAGAGTTCATAATATTATCACCGCCAAAAAAGTCATTATAACCAGATACGGTAATTAGTCCTTTTACTCTTATTTTATGTGCCAGTAAATACTTAACCAAAAAAGCACACCCACAACTATGACCAATTAGAACTGTTTCTGAATTAACTATTTCTAATTCGCAATAATAATTCATTAGTTTTTCCCAATCCTTATAGTTTTGATGTTTTGGAGTAGGAAAAGTAGGAATTGTGCATACAATATCCCTTTTTGATAATTCTTCTTCTAACCATGGAAACCAATTTTCAAAAGGCTTACCAAAAGAACCGTGTACTAAAAAAATATTCATTTAAAATATCCTCCTTTTTTTATTACATAAATTGGAAATACATTTGTATAGCAATCTTCAGTATGCTCAAATTTTACGAATTGTAATTCCTGATTTACGCAATCAATAAATTGTTTTTGCGTAGGGGCGAAAAACTTAAATTTCATTTCAGTACTCCACCCCACATCTGTGAAATATGAAAATAATTGTTGATCTATATAGCCATTTTCATATAGCTTTTTTAGCTCATTAAACATAATGCTAAAATCTAATGTATTCGTGTTTCTATCAAGGCAATACAAACCTAAACGATGATTAATAAATGTATATGGATGTATATAATTTTGAAGACGATAATCATCAATTATTTCTGTTGGCGATTTTATTAATTCGTTCTCATCCCAAATTAAGCTTTTCCCAAGAAAGAAACCATTTTTTGAAAGTGATTTGTTTACATTTTGAAGAAAAACATGAAATAGATCAGGATCTACATTACCTATTGCCAAATCTCCAATAATTAAATCAAACTGCTTATCAAAAGTCATTTCTTCCCAGTTCTGTACATATACTGATTCTTTAATGTTTTTATGCCTAATTTCTCTAGATATGCATTTATGATATTCTATGCTCTTATCAACAACACTTATATCTATTGCTTGCTCAAATCCCCAATCCCTAAACTCTGGTGTAGACCCCAATACAAGCATTTTTATTCTTTGACCACATTGGGACTGTAATTCACGCAAATATTTTGTGTATACACACATCTCAGCATTTGACGGACGAGAAGGAGCCACATTGTTTGTCCAAATAGATGCTAAATTTTTTATTCCATCCACTCACGGAAATCACCTCCTTTATTCGATTGCAGATAGAACATAATAAAGAATTTGAGGAACTGTACAGTATTGCAATACAGCCTTTATATCCTGATTTAAAATTACGGATATAACACGCTTCAAAAAATCTATTATTTCATCAGCATGTTTCAAATATATGTCTTTATAATAAGTTTTTGTAACACGAAATGATACTGATGCGAGTATTACAGATGCCAAAACTTTATTTGCGGAGTCTTCGGTTTCAAAACTAATATTAGTATTTAACCATTCGCTTTTATTTTCTTCGTTAAAGATGTATCTGATTACCTTTTCTATTAAATCTTTCTTCGTGTCAATGGCTTCCCATACATATAATGCTTCTAAACATAATGCTGTTGATTCCCATTTGGAAACCCAATTACCAACGCCACTTCGCCAGTATGGAGCTTTTTCATTTATTCGTTGATAAATTGAAGATACTGCATCAGTTACTACTTTATCAACTTTTTCTTTTTCAGAATAAGTACTATAGTCAATGTCTTTAAGACTAATTAATATTCGAGAAGTAATCCATGGTACACGGTAAGGATACCAACCTCCATATGGATCAACCGATTTATTGTTTAAAAGATTGTCTAAACATGTATGTTTTATTGCACGCAGAACTTCAGTATCTTCCGATGATACTATACGAATCAATAACCCGTAATGAAAATTAATATACATTCGCTGACTATCTATGTTATCGGCTCGTGTTTTGGCTGAACGTCTAAAATATGAATCATTACTGTCTTCATTTTTCATACATTCAACGATGCGAGAGTTTTCGTCAGGTGTAATGAGCAAGCTGTCTTTATCTAATACAAATTGTCCTTTATAAGTAACTCTAAAACTTGATAAACATTTATTTAACAAGTTTTCATAATCTTCATTTTTCTGTTTCAATTTATTTGAAAGACATAACAGAAAATATTGTGAAGATATAGCCTCTGCCCATTCATCATCATCGACGCCATATCTTGCAACTATACGTCTTATATTAGCAGTAATACCAATCTGAGTGTTATTTGGTATGCTGTCTTCAGGCAATTTATTTAAACTTTCCGGAATTTGAATTCCATTTAACATCATTGTCACCCACCTTTCAATAATCTCAATCCCTTATCGATCTGTTTAGATAACTCCACTCGATTTTTATGCAAGGTGTTTATAACTGGATTGTCCTCTATAAAATCATTTCCTGTGGCTATAATTTTATAGCATTCTATTTCTATAAGATTAGATTCGGATATTGAAGAAAAAGTTTCATAAATTCTGAAATAATAAGGCTCTTTATTTAAACTTGAAATTGCTCCAGTTGCACATGCTCCGTTCCAAATAGGAATAGAATAAGGTTGCATATAAACCTTTCCGTCTTCTAAACCATTTATAATATTTTTAATATTCCCTAATTCAATTATCAAATCATCAATTAATTGTGCTTTGTATTTTTTGTTGTTATAATAAGTAATAATTGCTTCAACAAGTAATGCAGAACCAAATCCCAAAAAAAGTAGAAAGCGTTAATTCTAATATAGAAAAATCGAGGTTACAAAGCAACAGCAAATAATAAGAGTGGTTCAAATTCATAATTAATCTCCGAACTATTTTTTGTATTTAAGTATAAATTTTTCATCGTTTCTAAATTATGCTAAAGTAAGTATATAAAATTCTAACTATAATTATTATAATATATTTTTCTCATTTTCATAGACTCCGAAATTAGTTTATTTTTGTCCATTATATAGCAACATGGACGAATTCTGAAAAAGTATGGAAAATTGCAAATTTAGATAACGAATACTCAATATCTGTTCTTAATTTTATATGATTTTGGGTTATTGTTTCTATTAATTTCCCTCCTAAAAAATTAATATCCATATTAAAAATTGAGGTGATTATTTTATGTCAAGAATGAATACTCAAGAGCGAACGATTTTTTTAAACAACTTGGATCGTATGCTAAGTTTGTTAAATTGTACGTATAAAAATATAAATATAAAATATGCATACTTCCCTATACCTAGAACAACAATATATCGTTGGATGACAGGAAATACCTATCCTAATAAAGATTGGAGTTGGGGTGAAGAGTTTTTGTCTTTTTATAATCAAATATTTGACCCCGAAATAGAAGATAGTAAAGAGTTTTTTCAGAAAAAGCTATCTTATATGCAATTAAAAGAAAAATTCGTGTTTGACGATTTTACAAAACAATATCTTGGTAATTATTTTATATATTATTTTTCAAATCATTATGAAAATATTATACACGGAGGAAAAATATGTATTCAAAACAAAGATGGATTATTGACCGGGCGTTTAGTTTTGGGCATACAAGATACTTCTCAGTATAACAATAAACTGTTTTCTAAAATCTTTGATAAAAATATTGATAATAATGAAGCTAGTATACGATTTCAAGAATTTAAAAAAGCACAACCAACGGATTTAAGACAAAGATGTTATTTTTATGAAGGTAAAATATTTATAGATAATTATATCTTAAGAATTGAATTTATAGGCAAAGGAAATAGAAAAAACCATAAACAAACACTTTTTCTAAACATAGTAAAAAGACCACAAACAATAAAATCATATAAAGGCGGACTAGGGTTGGTTTTAGCTGCGCCAAATGATATTCACACCGATTTTCGTATTTATAAAATGAGATTATCAAAGTGTGAATTACCATTTAATAGTAATAAATTGAAGAGATTATTAAAAATAGAATCTAATTCTTTTAATCGCTTTTCTTTAACTGTATATGATGACCAAGCTTGGTACGACGAAATACTATTGAAAGAGTGATATAATATAATTGCAAAATTAAAAAAATCGCTTTCAGTAATTAAAAACATATAAGTATCGACAATATTTTATCATATAATTTTTACATTACTAAAAAAGGAATCGTGATATTCTCTTTCAATTTTGTTATTTAGTCTTCTTATGTATCTATTTATTAACATTTTTCAACAAGCTATAGATATTCCAAAATGCATCGTCATAATCTTTATAACAAGAAATCAGATAGCAGTTTACAGCACAAACGCTAAACTCAAACAAAGATAACCTACTTCCTTATCTCCTCGTAATACCGTTCAAAATCAATCTCTCCGGCAATAGCCCTATCTCTCAAATCAGATGCAAACCGTGACCATTTCTCAAATTCGGAAATGGTCATTTTCTTTTTCATATAGCGTGCATAGTGTGCCTTGTATGCTCGATTGTAGGTCTGCCAGATTGGATCGTTCTTGCATTTGTCGTCATAGCGTCGCCTTGAGCCGACATCTCGGCAGGTTTTGTCAGGCGCATCTTTTAACGGATTATCGCAGTAGCTGAAGTATTTACCTCCACGTATCAAAAAGAATTTTCCGCAGTGCTTGCATCTGTTCGGAATATAGTTATTCCTGATTCCGTTGAAAAAGTCATAGAATAGGAATGACTGCAAGTCCGAAAATAAGATTTTCTCGCAGAGTATCGGCTTTTCGTTTTCGCCTTTTAAAACCGTATATCCAAAGGATTTCATTTTGCAATTTATATTTCAAAATTTTGCGGATTGCTTTTGTTGAAGTCGGCAAAATATTCCGCAACCTCGTTCTCGTTTGGAAATGTTCCCTTTTTATGCAGATAGCTTTCTATGAACGGGCGAAAAATATTTTGAATTGAAATGTACGACTGAATAAAGCTGATATATCGGTCAAAAAACACCTCTATAATCTCTTCCATTTGATTAAGCTCCTCAAGTAAATCGAGGTCATAATTGTTCCAGTCAGATTCAATGTTCGGTTGAAAATAATGCAGACGAAAGTGTAAATATCCGTTTTCGTCAATCTCTCCACTGCCGTATTTGTTTACGGTATTCCAATCGACATTCTCATAATCATCATCTAATCCATCCTCAAAAAAGATACCAAATCCGTTAAGCAAATCAGGCAATGTCAGCAATGGAAATTTCAGAATTTTATTATACGGCGGAAGTTTGTGTAACCACTTGTTTATCATATCAAAATAGGATTGAGCGTCCTTAACATACGCATCGTACTTCTCAATGTTGTCATAGCTCATATCTTCTTTGAGCTTGATTTTTTCTTCAAAAGAGCGAAGCTCATAAAGCAAATCAAACTCCTGAATTTCCTTTAAATAATTAGTGTTCAGATACTGCGTTAAAATCTCATTGGAGCTGTACCTGAATTTTTCCTGAATATATACTTCGTTGTTCCAAAAATAAGCGTAAAAATCCATAATAAAAGATCCTCCGAAAAATAGATAATCCGTTTCAAAAATAGAGAATACAATATAATTATAGAATATCTATTGTGTTTTTGCAAGAGGTTTGGTAAAATACGGCATAGTGAATTTGAAAAAACGGAGGTCAAAATGAACGAATCAAACTACAAAAGCTATGATGAACTGCCGTTGATGTTATCGGTTCGTGAGATTGCGAAAGTGCTTGGAATATCAAAGACGAGTGCATATGAATTGGTGAGGACAAAAGGCTTTCCCGTGCTGAAAATCGGTTCACGGCTTGTTGTACCAAAAGAAAAGTTCCGAGAATGGGTTGAGCAGAACACGGGAGGAAGTATTTGAACTATAGCTTTAATTCATCAAACAATTCTGCGAAACATTATTTCACTCTGCCAAACGAAATTTTCTGCCTCGGCTTGTCGTCCGGCGAGATTGCGTGTATAGTTTTCTTCTGAGGTGCGAGAATCGTAAGACATTTAAGTGTTATCCGAGCTACCGCACAATCGGGCAGGCTCTGAAAATGAGCCGCAATACCGTCAGGAAATACATTCAAAGCCTTGAAGAAAAGCACCTGATTGAAACTGAAAAGACGGAAGTCTACACAAAGGAAGGACAAAAGAGAAACGGAACATTGCTCTACACAATCCGTCCAATTGCCGAGGCAATAGACTACTTTCACAGTGAACAGTTGCGTAAAAATGCATAATTTTGCGAAAATTATTTTAAGCAGGTTAAAGTGGGGCGTCTCCCCACGGTGTCACATCAGACGGCAGAGCCGACTGTTATGCGGTTTTGCAGTATGTCAAAAATCAGAATTTGAGGGGTCTATCAGAAATGAGCGAAAATAAAAAGAAATATGCCTATTGGATGAAGCCTTCAATGGTAGAAGAAATGACAGAAATGCTTGATACAGCAAACGCAACTTCAAAAAGTGATTTTGTCTGTCAGGCAGTTAATTTCTATATCGGTTATCTTCATCAGCAAAAGTGCATTGATTATCTCTCACCTATGCTTGCACAGACTATTAAAAGTGAGATTGAAAGCGTTGAGAAAAATATTTCTGAAATGCTGTTCAAGTTAGCTGTGGAACAGGCAAAGCTGAGTAATGTTGTTGCGGCAACAAATAAGATTGATAATCATTCGTTGTCGGCACTCAATAATCTCTGCGCAGAAGAAGTTGCAAGAAAAAACGGCATCATAACATTTGAAGATGCGTACAAATTCCAACGAGGTTAATAAATGCCGAAGATTATTTTTACAAGCCGATATATGAAAAATCCTGCATCTTCAAATGCAGGCAAACTAATAAAATATATGGGCACTCGTGAGGGTGTTGAAAAACTGCCAAACGGTATTGATAACTCTCCTGCAACTAAAAATCAAAATGATTTAATCTGCACTGCACTTAAAATTGTACCTGAAGCTTGGGACTATCCAGAAATGAAATCCTATCTTGAAAATAAAACTAAGGTTAATGCAACGGAGTTTCTCAACGAATTCCTTGAACGCAACGCAGACAGGATAGACGGTGTTAAAAAACTTGTGAATTACTATGCTGAAAGACCCGGTGTTGAGAAGTTAGGTAAACACGGATTGTTTTCTCAAACTGATGAGAAAATAAATCTTGATGAGGTAGCGGATGAAGTTTCAAATCACAACGGAATTGTGTGGACTCATGTCATTAGTATTAAAAGAGAAGATGCTGAAAGACTTGGCTACAACAATGCAAATGCGTGGAAGAGTTTAGTAAGGCGAAATGCACTTGAAATTGCCAAGCTCATAAAATAGAGCCAAGCGACTTGCAATGGTACGGAGCATTTCATAACACAACACATCATCCTCACGTACATCTGCTTGTTTATTCTAAATCAGGACAAGGCTATCTTACTAACAATGGCATTGAGAGTATGCGTAGTTCATTCGGTAATGATATATTCAGAAATGAGCAGTACAAGCTGTTCGAAATGCAGACAGAAATCCGTGATGAGCTGAAAAACGAAGCAAAAAATGTAATTGATGATTTGCTTGAAAACATCAATAATGATTTTTATGTTTCTGACAAAATGGTTGAGCTGTTCAGAAACTTGCCGAACAGCTCAAAAGTTACAACGGCAGGTTGATGTACGGCTATCTTCCAAAATCAATCAAAGAAATCGTTAATAGTATTGTAGCCGAACTTGCAAATGATAAAAATCTTGCAAAGCTCTATTCAAGGTGGAATGAAATCAACAGAGAAAAGCTGTCGCTGTATTACGATAACGAAAAGCCTGACATTCCGCTTGAAAATAACAAAGAATTAAGAAGTATCAAGAACTATATTTTGAAGTCGGTCAATTTATTATCCAAAGCAACTCCGACAATGAAATTTGATAAATCAAGTGTTGAGCAATCTGTTTCAGGAATAGTCCTCACACTCGCAAAATTGATTGCAAACAGTTGCAAGCGTAAACGAGCTAAATTATTCGGTCAGGTTGACAGTAAACTCAAATCTAAACTTGAAGAGAAAAAGATTGCTCACGGACTTAAAACCGACAGAACAGTTAATCAGAATGAAATCGAAAATGACGAGGAGCAGGGATTTACAATGTCAATGTAAGCCCTCTGTTGAGCCGTGTGTCGCCCGTGTTGCGATTTTGTTGCAATCAGTAGGAAAGTAAATCGAAATTTTAAATTTAAACCGACACGGGAATTTTTCGAGAGTTTAAAATTTGGTCTGGATATTCAGACTCATTTATGGTATGTTGTTGTACTTGAAAAGGAGGCTTGATGTTATGTCAACAAGGAAATTACTTACTAACGGCAATGCTTTCAAAAGGACGGATAACCGTTGGGGCGGTGTTGTTTGGTATATGGATGAGCAAGGCGAACGGAAAAGAAAAAGCTTTTCAGGTACGACAAAGGCTGAGGTCAACAAGAAGATGACGGAATATATTGCAGCGTTTAATGACTCAATAATTGAGTCGCAAGAAACAAAGAAAAGGCTTCGGGACAGTATGCAGAACTGGCTTGAGGTGTTTAAGTTTCCGTCTGTTGAACGCACTACATATGACCGGTATGAATGTACTGCGAAAAATCAAATCTATCCGTATATCGGCGATAAAGTAGTCGGAGATGTTAAGTCGGCAGATATTAAAAAATTGCTAAATGATAAAATGAACGAGGGTTATGCTTACACTACGGTTAAGAAAGTACATAATGTTCTGAATGAATATTTCAGGTATCTGACACAGCAAAAATATATCGACAGAAATCCTATGATAAGTGCTCCGATGATTAAGAAGAGCAACTTTCTGGCGGCGCAGGACAAAGAAAATCTTCCGACGAACGAAACCATAACAGTATTCACGCTGGAAGAGATTAAAATATTTAAAGATGAAGCGTTCAGCACATTTTCAAATGGCAAAAGAAAATATCAGCAAGTCGCCGCATACATTCTTATGCTGAACACAGGATTGAGAACAGGCGAGGTACTCGGACTGCTGAACAGCGACATTGACCTTGACAATCGTGTAATGCACCTTAACAGAGGAGTAAAGGAAATATCAAAGCGTGACGGAGTAACAGCAGAAAAAGGACGAGAAGTAAAAGTCGGCAAGCTCAAAAGTGCCACAAGCAAGCGGGATGTTCCGCTGAACGATACTGCAATCGAAATGATACTCGACCTGAGAAAAGAATTTTACTTCGGAGAGGACTCACCGCTGATACCCGATGAAAAAGGCAACTTCACCAGACCTGTCAACTTCCGCAAACGCTATTACAGAATCCTCAAAGCCACAGCCATAGAAACCAAAGGCTTACATTCACTCCGCCACACCTTCGCAACAAACCTCGTAAACGGCATAAAGCAAGCGAACGGCACAATAAAATCTTTAACCCCAAGACAAGTTGCAGACCTTCTCGGACATACTACTTCCGAAATTACGGAACTGTATTATGTAAAAAGAGATTTGACAAAGCTGAATGGGATAACGGATGGGTTTGATCTGTAAAAAGGAAATTTTTTTCCAGATTGTATGAACCTCTTAAATGTAGAAACATGGTATTTTAAGGATTGTACTGTTGCATTTATGCCCGAGATACATTCCAGAATTGAAAACTAACAGAAAGTTGAATGAACTTCAAAGGAAAAATCTCTTTGAAGTTACTAAGTCTTTCAGATAATTAGAATTTGTATTTGCCCTTTCTTGCAAACTTTGAGTATATAAAAGTGCTACACAAAACTAAAAATAATTACATCTCGGTTTGTGTTTTTCCTGGTAAAAATGCAGGCTCAATTTTCATATGCACTGAGATGTAGTGAAAGTTTTGTGTAGCAGCAAATGAGCCGTGCTTTTTTCGTGCGTAGCTCTTTATGGCTGCGCATTTTTTATGTAATTATTATAGTTTTATGTACGGCGTTTTAAGGTTTTGATTCTCTTTCATTTTCCCTGATTATGTTTATAAAAATCACTCTGACCGCATAAGCAAGTTCTTCAACAAAAAAATCTTCCTCTTCAAAACGGAGATTCAATTCATCATTTCTTAGAGCGTTTTTTGCGTGGTAAATTTCTGACGTTGAATACTCGTTTCAGTCGGGGCATTGTCCTGACGAATTTTTAAATAATTTTTACAGCGTTTTCCGTCCTCGCTGAATGCAAATGTGTAGTAATGCAGATTTTCGTTTGCTTCAAAGAAAAAGTCCTGCAAGCCGTCAGCACCTGAAAACTTTCTTGTGTATGAGTGAATTCCCTGTACTGTTTTGTAAATTTCTCTGTATTGATATTCTGAAAGAAATAAGTTGCAGTTAATGGCTCTGTAAATATTATTAAATTCGCTTGTGTAATAGTCCCAGCCTGTTTTTTTGCCGACATCAGTACCGGGAATGTTGTTGAAATTATCGCTTTCTCTGAGCGCATAAATTATCCGAAGCAGCGGTTCAGTATATCATTGATAATCATTTCGTTGCATTTGTTCTGCTCAATTTTTTGTAATTCTTTTGATTTATCAAATACTGTAATTGTTCTTCTTTCCATAACAATTCTCCTTTTCAAAAAATATTCTCAGATGAATCTGTTAACCGAACATATTGTCCTATCCTGATTAAAGCTCCTTTAAAGCTGCTTATAATAATATCCCCAAATTCTGAATAATCGGGATTGTCAAAGTTGCACACATATGCAAAAACATATTGACCGCAGCAGAGTGTTTCGAATTCCCACTCTTCCTTGTTATCGCTGACAAACAATAACGCTATAGTGTTGCCGGTTTCAATGACGTGATAAACAAGACAATCATATTCTTCTTCAAATCTGTCAACGACTTCAGCATACCTTTTATCGTAGTTAATGGTGTCAATAGTCCCCAGCAGACCTTTACAGGTTATGTATGAGTAATAAAGCTTATCCTCCTTAAAATATTTTAATATATTCGGTCGCAGATTAAATGTTTTTGTTAATTCCTCCAATCTTTTAACAGCTTCTTCTTTCTTCGCTTCTTTTGAAATTTTGCTCATTTAAATTTCCCTTTTCTGAATAGCTTATTTGCTCAGCTGACATTGACTATTATATCAATCAGTTAGGCGAAGTTTTCCGCTGAAAAATAAGAAAATACTTTTTGCAAAAGTTGGAAAAATCCGAGCAAATGTGTGATATAATGAATTTGAAACGGAGGCAAGTAAAATGAAAGAACCAAAAGAGAGATTTTCAAAGCTTGAAAGAGCGTTTAAGATACTTGAATATTTGAAAAATAATTCAGACAGCGAACATACCGTAACACAGGCGGCTTTAAGAAGAGAATCTGAAATCGAGCCGTATATGGGTGACAAGGAAACCTATAATGATACGATTGTAAAAATGGCGATGGCTTTGAATTTTGATGAATACGGAGTAAAGCCAGAGGATGAATGGAAACTTATTTTTAAAGATTTCGTCAAAAAATTCGGGTCTGAATCGCTTGATGAAAGCGATTCAGAAGATGAATATGACGATAATCAAACAATGAGAATCCGAGGGTTGTATTATAATCATACTTTCACATATGAGGAAATTAACAGTATGATTGAAAGTATTTTGTTCTCAAAAACAATAGATACGGAATCTGCAAACAAGATTATTGAAAAAATAGAAAATAACCTGACAACGAAGTTCTACAAAAAAGGTGCAAAGAATATTTGCAGAGTAAAAGAGCCTGTGCTTGCCGACAGAGAAATCCTGCGTAAAAATCTGCTTACGATTCAGCGTGCAATAGATGGCGGTGTGCAAATCAGCTTTACTTTTAACGGCTATGACAAGTACAAAAAGCTTGTGCCGAATCACAATAAGAAAGATACTGTCAGTCCTTATTATATTGTTGCAAGCGGCGGAAGATACTATCTACTAGCTTGTAAAGAGCTTGTGCTTAGCGAGAAAACATTCAGAAATATGTCGATATGGCGTATTGATTTGATGTCGGAAATTGAAATTCCCGGGAGAGATGAAAAACATAATATAAACGGTATTCCGTCAGTCAGCAAGTTGAAGGTTGAAAATCTTCCTCAGTCGTGGAGCGAAGATTTTCAGTTATCTCATCTGAATATGTCTTTTGACAATCCGGTGAAGATTAAATTAAGAATAAAAAGTCCAAAAGAAAAAGATAATCCGTCAAAGCCTTTGCGTGCTGATTACACTTTTATGTACGATTGGTTTGGTGATACATTTAAATACATAAGAACAGAAGAATCAGAACCATATGACGATATAGTTGAAGTTAAGTGCAGTCCGTACGCTATGGCAAATTGGGCGTTGCAGTACAGCGACAGAGTAGAGATAATTGAACCTGAATCGGTCAGAAATATGATTATAAAAAAGGTTATGAGTCTTAATAAAAAATATATAGAAAAGTAAATTTACAAGGAGCGTATTATGATTAACGAGGAAACAATATCAAGCCTTTTGAAAATTTACAAGGATGATGAAAAAATTTTGAATACTATTGAAAGGTGTCTTATCTCCTTTGAGGAATATCACAGCCAGATATATAAACTTGAAATATGTATGAAAATCTTTTCAAACGGAAATGTTGATAAAGATAATTATAAAATTAAAATTGAAGAGCTTGATAAATCAAGAACTACATACCATAATGCTTTGTTGGGTAATGTTAATGTGCTCAACAGACTGGCAGAGAAAAACACTTTACCGCCTTTTTATGATGGAAAAGTGTCGCAGGATAGACCGTATCGCAGAGAGGTTGCAAACGGTGTTTTGCAGTATGTTGAGAAAATAGTTGAAAACAGAAGTTAATATTTTTAAAAATATATTATTTAAGCGGAAAAAGTCGAGTAAAGATTTGATAGAATAAAGGTATTGATTGATTAAGTAGTCGGTTTTAAATGTATTTTGCCTTTAAAAATTAATTGAGGAGAAATAAAAATGGGATATGACAGAATTGAAACATTCGTTAAAAACGAAAAAAAACCATATGAATACTGCTTGGATTTTGAATACGGTAATTCAGCCTATGAAACACTTAATCCGATAGAAAGGTATCTTGCCTATAAATCAACAGGAGTAAAGGTGGACAAAGATAAACAAAACCTTAGTAATGCCGAAAAGTTTTGTCTGCATAGCCTGAACACATACGGTGATATTCCCGATTGTGATGGCTCTGACGGAAGAAATGCGCTTACGCTTGACGTTTATAAAAAACTCTGGAATTGGGAAAAGGGATATTATTCCTCAGGTGTAATTTCAACTCCGAATTTTCAGGGCGAGTTTGGCGGAGATACGATGAATTCAATGCAGACGACTTTTAATGCATTAATGGGTTATGCTCTGAGCAAATCTGAAAACAGTAGTTTAAGGCAGTATCAAAAGAATAATTACAGCTTTATGGACTGCTTACAGATATATTGTAATTATCCAAAAGAACTTCTTTTGAACTTCAAAAAGAGCCTGACTTTATTCGATTTGCTGATTTATATCATACAATAGGAAATATGTGCTTGTTCCTCGTCGTTTAACAGTGTCGATACGGAAAAACTTTTGATTTTTGGGATTCTTCTTTAGTATGGCTCAAAAATGACGGCTTTTCGTACGGTAATCAGCTTTTGTTTGATAAGCGTAATTTCACTAAATATATAAATTATTTCTATTTATGGGATTATGTAGAAAGTGTAAATGGAGAATATAGGGTCAAGCCTTTGTTTAATTCTCACAGTAATATTGAGAACGGTAATGTCGATAATTCCTTGCCTTGGACAAATATCAGTAATGAACAGGCTTTAAAGCAGTTTTTAAAAAATGCCTGTGAAAACATAAGTAAGCGTGGTTTCTTTATGTCAATTCTTATGAGGCTTAGAGGCGCTGGTAATCCAAAGCTAAAAGAAATATCCGATGAATATTTCAATATTATTCAAGGTGACTTCCTTAATAACGTGCATATGGATGGCTATAATGATGCAGTGGCAATACTTTTGAGATTGTTGGAAAACTTTGATGATAAAACGACAAAGACTATAAGCTTTTGTTTGATGGGATTATGTCATTATATAAATTAAACGTGAATTCTGACAGAGAAAGTATAAGCAAATCAGCTGTGCATAATTTCAATCAAAAAGAAAAAGCTCAGAATAAAAAGAATAATGATAAAACGAAGAAAAAAGATTCAGTGTTTCATAATATAAAGCATAGGATTAAATTGCGAATAGAGAAATTTAAAACTGCTCCTTTAGAATCAATATGTAATATTTTGTTTTTATCTGTATTAGCTTTTAGCGTGGGTTATGGAGTATTTTTGTATATTAGATATTTAGTATCAGGTGGGTACGACAGTATTACCGGTGCTGAATATTTGCCAATTAAATTCTACGGTGGAAATATATTGAATACATTGTTCATAATTGATTTAATTGGATTTTTATTATTGTGCGTATCTTTTGCAATACGAGAAAAGAAAGCAAAAAAAGTTATAATGATTATTGCTTTGACTTGTATTGCTGTTTTATGTGTTTTGTGTTCATTAATTCCAATTGGAGCAGCAAGTTTGGAGTATAACAGAGCATTTATGCAATGGTTTAATGGAGATACTGTCAATAACGGATATATGATAAATTATCTTATAGATGCTTTTGCTAAGATACTTTTGATAGGTGTATCGGTAATAGCTATATTGCCGCTTGTTTTAATGTTGCTTATCAAACATTATAGACACTATCTTAAAGTATTTGGTTTATCACTGCTTTCTTTTTTTATAATTGTTCCGTTAATACTAAATATAATGCAGATTAAATGGGTGGCTGTAATACTTGTTATTGCACTCGTAATTGCTGTAATAGCATATGTTTTTTCAGAGATTCATACAATAATAAAATACAGATGTCCTGCTTGTAAAAAGATTGATGCATTGATGATTACCAGAAAGCTTATAAACGAAGAAGACATATCTATAAAAGTTCAACTTGAGAATAGAAATAATTCCGGAGAAATAGTAGGACATTCTGAACAGTATATTCCCGGTGTAAGAAAAACTTATGAAATAACATATGAGTGTAAATTTTGCGGTTATATAAATAAGGAATTAGAAAAAGAAGATTGTAAGAAGATATAAAATTATTTGGGGACGATGAAATGAAAAAGAAATGCATCATAATTATCGCAGTTGTCTGCGTAGCGGTTGTTGCTGTTGCGGGAACAGTTTTCGGTGTAAGAGCCTACAATGATTACACTTTACAGCAACAGACAGAGGAACGAATTAAAAGTATAGACGATACATATGCTGATTTTTTAGATGAAACTGACAGGAGCAAAAAGCTTGAAAAATTATCAGACTTTATAAAAAATAAGCCTTCAACAAATGACGAAATAGCTGTTGAAGTATTAAACGCTGTTGAGCCAAAGTACAGTGAAACTCTTGAGAAAATGCAAAAATATTTTACTGATGATTACGACAAGATAATAAAGGATAACACAATCATCAGTGACAGCCTTAATAAAATGAATGATAAAAAGAAAATACAAGGCTGTATTGGTAAACTTAATTCTTTAGAAGAAATAATTGATTCTGAAAAAGAAATTGTGTTTAATCAAAATAGTCAGAATAATGCTGATAGTTATTTAAAAAAGACAGATGGCTTAATAAGTTCTTATAGTGACAGAATTCAGGAGATTGAAAAAGCCGAAGAGCAAAAAGCTGAAGAAGATAAAAAAGCTGAAGAGGATAAAAAAACGGCTGAGAAGAAGAAAAAACAAGAAGAGAGCGAAAATTCATCGTATAACGACGTTTCGTCAGTTAATGATATTTCAAATGAAGATAATAGTTATAGTGAAAGCAACGATTATAATGCAGGGATAAGTAATAACAGCAGTGATAATAGCTATAGCGACGGTAACAGTACAAGCAATAACAATGGCGGAAACGGAACTATGGTAGGCGGAAGATATGTAGAGGGTAGTTGGCATAGCTATACTGATGAGGACGGAACTTCATATTTTGATGATAAAGGAAATGCTTGGGACGATAAAGGAAACACTTGGAATTATTATGAAATATGGGATGAAATAGGAATAGAGCATTGGACATATGCTGTAGAATGATTTAACGAGGAGAAATAAAAATGCGTGCTGTTTACAAAATATTTTTATCTGTATTAATTATTGCTGTTGCACTTTTTAGTTGTTCTTGCGGCGGTGGAAGTTCTGAATTGCAGGAAACAACTGCAACGCAGGTAATACTGTCAACAAAAGCAACAGAAGCTCAAACGACAGAGCCAATGACAGTTCAGGAAACAACTAAGAAAACTGAGCATGCAACTGAGAGTGCGACAGAGAAGGATGTTAGTAATGCTGAAAAGGGAGAAAAAACTGTAGCTCTTAACAATGAATATATCACTCGTTATCAGGAAGTGAATCAGGTTACATATCCTCCATTTGTATTTAATTATCCCGATAATTGGAGCGTTACAAAAGAAGAATGCAATCAGCAGGAGGAACTTGTTACTCTTGAAAACGATGGAGGTGCAAGCGTGACATTTTTACATTACTCAGGTGAATTACAGGGTGGAGGCAGCGGAGTTTATATGAATAAAGAAGAAATCAGTAAAGTTGCTTCATCACAATTTGTTCCGGGTTTTGTACAGGCAACAGACCATAGTTCACTTGGTGAATTTATGGTAGCAAGGATAAAAACAATAGGAAAACTAAATATGAAACCGACAGAGAGTACACAGAGGTTGATGGAAATGTTGCATATGCTGTACTTCCCGTTAGTGAAGAGGGCATAAGAGAGGGTGTAAGAAGAGCAATAAGCGGTGAATATACCTTCTGGTATTCAAGTACAATTTCTTTTACTGCTTCTAACTCGGAAGAATTCACACCGCAAGAAGAAAAGGAAGTTATCGCAATACTCAGCAGTTTCAGAATAGCATAATTTTATAAGAACATGATACGAGGGTTACATGTTATTTGCAGTTACCATTCATATGAAGATGCCCCTTGCCCAATACACTCTCTGGACATTATTGGTGTCAGAAGTTTAAGTCTGCGATTAGCCTCAAATAATAACCATTCTGATGATTTTAAAAAGCAGCTCAGAAGTGATATAGCCAAAATAGTGCGTAGCTATGAAAAAAGCAAAAACAATGTGAACATTGCGGCGCTAAAGGAGAACTTAGAAAGGATTTACCGCGGGCAAAAACCTTATGTGATGACTGTTATGAAAAGTCTAATAAAAAGTACTCACCTAACAGATAACCTGTACAAAAGACAAGATAATTAAAAGCAGGTGAAATCTATGTTAATTTACGAAAAAACCGCCGTAATATTAATTAGATGTAAATTGACAAAACTACCTTTTGTTCTATTCTAAAAATAGAATTGCAGGATTATTCATGAATGTGAAATATATAGTATATTCAGCGGGACACATTTATAAATCAAAATATGCTACGCTGTAAACAAAGAAAAGGCTTTGGAAAATTAATTTTTCTCAAAGCCTAAATTTATTGGGTTATTTGATATTCTTGACGATATAGTGATGCTAACAAGATAATACAGCGGTAGATGTGATGATTTTTGATGCTATTTTGATGATGTAACAGACGGAAACGTTGGAACTATTAGCACTGGTTGAACATTTTGATGCCTGAAATAAGTGTAAAAAGCGGAAAATCAAACCGTGCTCCGTACATAAAAATATATCAAAAAACGCTTAAACGCAGTGTTTAAGCCGTTTTTGCTTGGCAGGGGCAGAAGGACTTGAACCCTCGGCACGCGGTTTTGGAGACCGCTGCTCTACCAACTGAGCTATACCCCTATATTAATTTTAACCGATGAAATTATGAAGGTCTGTTTTGCAAACTTACTCATAAATTTCAACGCAAGGTAGATTATATCACCGTTCAGTCGATTTGTCAACACATTTTTGTGAAATTTGACATTTTGAGCCGAGCGGTGATTTTTTTCAATATCTGCAATACAAATGTTCAGACTAAATTACTCAGTTTCTCTGATTTCCTGCGGATTTTCGGGGAAGCCTTCAATTTGGAAACGGAGTCCGCAGGTGGGGCATTCAAGGTACGGCTTGCCGTTGTTGAGGTTGTCCTGAATAATCATCATTTCGCTTTCGCAGAATGGGCAGAGTTTATTATTTTCGCTGTTCATATTTTTACCTCCGAGTGGATTGTTTTCGATATAACTTAATTATACCTTTAAGCGGTAAAATGTCAACCGAGATATTAAAAATGTATAGGCAAGAGGGTTGGATTTTAACGGCTTTTGTGCAAATTCCGCTTTACAAATTGACGAAAAAAGACTAAACTATATCTATGCTTCTGCGTTGCAGAATATACAATCTCATTCAAGGTGATTATTATGAAAAAAGAAAATATGGCTATGCTGTGTGACTTCTACGAATTTACAATGTCAAACGGCTATTTTAAAAACGGTTTTTATAAAAAGAATGTCTATTTTGATGTGTTCTTCCGCAAAGTTCCCGACAACGGCGGTTTTGCGATTATGGCAGGTCTTGAACAGGCTATTGAGTACATCAGGAAACTTCATTTTGAAGACGAGGATATCGAATATCTCAAGAGCAAGGGCATTTTTGACGAGCAGTTTCTTGAGTATTTGAGAAACTTCAAATTCAGCGGTGATGTTTATGCAATCCCCGAGGGAACTCCGATTTTCCCGAACGAGCCTGTTATGACAATCAAAGCGCCTGCAATTGAAGCTCAGCTTGTTGAAACATTCCTTCTCCTCACAATCAATCATCAGACTCTCATTGCGACAAAGGCTAACAGAATTGTCCGTGCCGCTCAGGCAGAGCCGTGCTTGAATTCGGCTCACGCCGTGCTCAGGGTGCAAATGCCGCAGTTGACGGTGCAAGAGCTGCATATATCGGTGGCTGCAAGGTACAGCCTGCACACTTACAGACGAGCTTTACGGTGTTCCCGCCGGCGGTACAATGGCACATTCATGGGTTCAGATGTTCAACAGCGAGTATGACGCTTTTAAAACCTACTGCGAGATGTATCCCGATAATCCTACTCTCCTTGTTGATACATACAACACATTAAAGAGCGGTGTCCCGAATGCCATTAAGGTGTTCAAGGAGGTTCTTCTTCCGCAGGGTAAGACCAAGTGTGCAATCCGCCTTGATTCGGGCGATATTTCCTATCTTTCAAAGAAAGCAAGAAAAATGCTTGATGACGCAGGCCTTACAGAATGTACAATTACTGCGTCAAACGCTCTTGACGAGTACCTTATTCGTGACCTTATGATGCAGGGTGCTCAGGTTGACACATTCGGTGTCGGTGAAAGACTCATCACTTCATCAAGTTCGCCTGTATTCGGCGGTGTTTATAAGCTTGTTGCCGTTGAAAATGACGGCGGTGAAATTGTGCCGAAAATCAAGGTCAGCGAAAATACAACCAAGATTACAAATCCGCACTTCAAAAAGGTTTACCGCTACTTTGACAAGGACAGCGGCAAGGCTATTGCCGATGAGCTTTGCATTTATGATGAGGTTGTTGACGATTCAAAGCCGAGAACAATTTTCGATCCGAATGCAGTTTGGAAAACAAAAATGCTTGATAACTATACCGCAAAGGAACTTCTTGTGCCAATCTTCAAAAACGGCAAGTGCGTGTATGAGTCACCGTCAATTGAGGAAATCGCAACCTATTGCCGTGAGCAGATTGACCTTCTCTGGGACGAGGTTAAGCGTTTTGAAAATCCGCATAACTATTATGTTGACCTCTCAAAGAAACTCTATGACATCAAGGCTCTTTTGCTCAATATCTATGAAAAATGATTTTTGATTAATTTTTAATTAAAAATCTGAAAATTGAAAAGTAAAATTTACGGTCGGGTAGTTCGTCTATCCGACTGTTTTTATATGTATGGATATTGTTTGCCGTTACAATTTTGCAATTGTTTTAAAATTGTCTTATTTGGATAATTCTACGAACGAAATATAATTTTATTTCCAATTATTTTGGGGCAAAAATAAACGGCGGTTTTTGACCGCCCGACACACTATATTATACTTAAATTAACTTATATACCCTTATTACCAACCGATTTATTATTGCAAATCAATTTTTTAATCAAATTTCGTTCTAAAATAAAAAAGGCGGATACTCTCCGCTTACATCTTACTATATATTACGCAGTATCACGCATCTGCCATTGTTTTAATTCTTTCATCAATTCGGATTTTGTTTTCGTAGGTCAGTTGTCTGAAATGTTCTATCAAATCGGCTTCGTTCGGTGTAATTTGTGAGTTGCTGTATGGATTTTTGATATCTGACATACCGATAAGGTAGTCAACCGTAACGCTGAAAATTTCCGCCAAGCTTTTGAGCGTGTCAATAGACGGCTGTGTAATGCCCTTTTCATATTTTGAAATTGCACTCGCCTTTAAATTCAGCTTTTCAGCAAGCTCAGTCTGTGACATATCGTTGTCAACACGCAATTCTTTTAATCTGACTGAAAACTCCATAATAACACCTTTGCCTGTAATTTAGTTTCTTTGATTTATTATACCATTTGTTTCATAAATAATAAAAATAATAGCCAAATCAGATTAAAATATGTTGACAATTGCAAATTAGGAATATATAATTATCCTAACAAGATAATTATTCTTGCTGTTATATTTTATTAGGAGGTCAATTATGAGAACTAAAGTCAAAAAATTAACATCGGTTATTCTTGCGGTTGTAATGATGCTCGGCATCTTGACAATCGTACCGCTCACCGTAAGTGCGCAACCTACGGCGACTTTGAATATACCCTCGAAAATGATTATACATGCACGATTACAGGTTATAACGGTTCTGCAGCTAATGTTACTATACCCTCAACTATTTATGGTAATAAAGTTTGTAAGATTGGCAAAGAAGCCTTTAAGAATAATAAAAATGTTCAATATATAAAGGTTCCGCAAACGGTAAAAGTAATTCAAACGGATGCATTTTCATACTGTAAAAAGTTAAAGAAAATTGATTTGCCTAAATATGCAAATGAAATTCAAGATTATGCATTTGCTCAATCTGCTATTGAGAATATTGTTTTACCTAATGGCATTACTTACCTTGGAGAACTTTTATTTTACAGATGTGAAAATTTAAAAACAGTAAAAATCCCAAATACAGTTACATGTGTAAGACCATATGCTTTTGTGTATTGTACATCTCTACAGAGTATAATCATACCTGATAGTATTAACCATTTCGATGATAGTTTAACTTTTAAAGATTGTGTAAATTTAAGAAGTATTACGATTGGTTCAGGATTAGAAAATAATGATTATATGTGTGATGGTACAGATAATTCGTATTTTTATGGTTGTTCGTCTATTGAATCTATCACCGTTAGTAATAACAATAGAAATTATTGCAGTATGAATGGAGTGTTGTATAGCAAAGATAAAAAGAAATTACTTTTATATCCTCCTGCAAAGAAAGACAAAGAATATGTTATTCCAAATGGAGTTGAAACAATAGATTATACATTTAGCAATTGTAAATATTTAAAAACAATCACTATTCCTTCCAGTGTTGACGACATAGGTAATAGCCTAGATGTTGCTGGTATTGGTTATTGTAATGGCAAGATACCTGGTTTTACAATCAAAGGTTACAAAGGTACAGCCGCAGAAAGATATGCACGAAATAATGATTTTAATTTTGTGCAATTGCAGGTTGTTCCAACCTCGGTTGCCCTTAACAAGACAACTTTAACACTTGATACCGGAAAAACCTCAACTCTCAAAGCAACAGTATACCCATCAAATGCGGCAAACAAAAAATGCACTTGGAGCAGTTCAAACACAAGAGTTGCGACTGTTGACAGCAACGGTAAAGTAACCGCCAAAAAGGCGGGTACGGCAACAATCATGGTAAAAACTTCAAACGGCAAAACCGCAACTTGCAAAGTTACCGTAAATCTTCCCGCTCCGCAGATTACAGGTCTTGCAAACACAACAGGCGGTATCAAAATTTCGTGGAACAAGGTTGACGGCGCTTACGGCTACAGACTTTATTACAAGCCTGTGTCGGGTGGTTGGAAACGCTTTAAAGACACAACCGCCACATCGTTCACCGATTCGGGAGTAGTACCGAATAAAACCGAAACATATACAATCCGTTGTATTGACAAAAACGGCAACACAATCAGCGGATTTAACTCGACAGGCTGGTCGAAAAAATATACACCCGCTGCTCCGACGATTACAAGGCTCTCAAACACATCAAAGGTGTAAGTGTAACTTGGAACAAAATCGCAGGTGTTTACGGTTACAGACTTTACTATAAAACATCATCAGGCGGTTGGAAGAGATTTAAGGACACAACTGCCACATCGTTCACCGATTCGGGAGTAAGTCCTAACAGAACCGAAACCTACACAATCCGTTGTATTGACAAGAACGGCAAAACCGTCAGCGGCTTTAACTCAAGGGGTTGGTCGAAGAAATACACTCCTGTTGCTCCGACAATTACAAGACTCTCAAACGCATCAAAGGGTGTAAGCGTAACTTGGAATAAAATCGCAGGCGTTTACGGCTACAGACTTTACAGAAAATATGACGGCGGAAGCTGGACAAGGGTTAAGGATACAACTTCAACCTCTTTCACAGATTCAGGTGCTAAAAAGGGTAAGAAGGTAACCTACACAGTTCGTTGTATTGACAGGAAAGGCAAAACGGTAAGCGGTTTCAACTCAAAGGGTTGGTCAATTACAAGAAAATAATATTTTAATCAGAAATCCCGACAGGTTTTGTGCTGTCGGGATTTTTGCTTGTTTTTACCATTGAAAAGACTGAATAATAATGTTATAATAAATCCGAATATAGAAAATTGTGAATAACTTTATCGAAAATGGGAGATGAAAACTAAAAATGGCAATAAAGGTAACGCTCCTTACACACACACCTAACCCTGAACAGACGGTTGCAATGGCGGCAAAGCTTTGCTATTCACCGTCAGGGATTGAAGATATAAGAGAAGGTCTTGACGAGGAAAAAACTTCCTCATTTATTGATATGCTTGCAAGCCTTGGTCATGCCAGTCCGACTGAACACGCATATTTTACATTCGGCATTGAGGCATTTCAAGAGCCTGCTCACACCAGCTTGTCCGCCACAGAATTGCGTCCTACAGTCAGCAGTCACAGCGATATGTTGACGGCACAAGGTTTGACTTTGTAACTCCGCCCGAGATTGCAAAGAACGAAAAGGCTCTTGCCGCCTATGAAAAGGCTCTCAAGGTTGAGGCTGACGCTTACAAGGAAATCAGAGATGCGCTTGCTGTCGGTTACATCAACGAGAAATGTCCCGATAAGTACAGCGGAACGGATGAAGAGATTATCAATGCCTACAAGGCTGATGACAAAAAATCCTGCAATGCTTTCATCAAGAAAGCCAATGAGGACGCAAGATTTATTCTTCCGAATGCATCGACAACAAAAATTGTCTGCACTTTCAATGCAAGAAGCTTGCAGAACTTTTTTGCACACCGTTGTTGCAACAGAGCGCAGTGGGAAATTCGTGAGGTTGCCGAACAGATGCTTTTGCAATGTCTTGAGGTTGCTCCGCACCTTTTCAAAAACTGCGGCCCGTCATGCCTGTTCGGACCATGCCCCGAGGGCAATATGTGTTGCGGAAAGCAAAAGGAAATGCGTCAGAAATACGGCAGAGAAAAGTAAGGTATATATGAAAAGCAAAATTATTGTTATTGAGGGACTTGACGGCAGCGGAAAAGCTACGCAGACAAAGATTTTGTGCGAAAAAATTTCCGCTCTCGGCAAAAAGGTCACAAAGCTTGAATTTCCGAATTATGAAAGTCCTGCCGCCGCTCCCGTGAAGATGTATCTTGACGGCGAATTCGGCGACAAGCCCGATGATGTCAATGCCTATGCGGCGAGTGCGTTTTATGCGGTTGACCGTGTTGCAAGCTATCTTCAGTTTTGGAAAAAGGAATGTGACAACGGCGGTGTGATTTTAAGCGACCGCTATGTGACTTCAAATATAATTTATCAGATGTCCAAACTCCCGAAAGAGGAGTGGAACAGCTTTATTGATTGGCTGAACGATTTTGAATACGAAAAGCTCGGGATTCCGAAACCCGATCTTGTAATCTACCTTGATGTTGAACCCGAGGTTTCGCAGAAGCTTATGGAAAAACGCTACGGCGGTGACAACAGCAAGAAAGATTTGCATGAGAAAAACCTCCGTTTCCTTCTTGACTGTCGAAAAAGTGCAGTTTATGCCGCTAAAAAATGCGGCTGGAAGGTTATTAATTGCTGTGAAAACGGAGAGATTAAGAGTATAGAAAAAATATCGGAAGAGATAGAGAGGGTAGCGGCTGAAATTTATGCTGAGCTTTAAAAAAATTGAGCAAAGTGACATAAACGAACTTAAAAAATACTACGATTATGATGAGTGCATGGGCTGCGATACCAACCTTTTGAACGCTTATCTTTGGCGAAACGAATACAATATTAAATTTGCTTTTTATGATGATACAATTGTCAAGGTGTATTGTAATTCCGATGAGTCCGTCTGGGGTTACTGTATGCCTACAGGCAAAAATATAAAGGGTGCGCTTGAAGAGGTTTTCAAAGATGCCGAGGAGAGAAACGGCAATTTGCAAATTGTTATGCTGACAAACGGCAATCGTGCAATGCTTGAAACAATGTTTCCCGACAAATTTGATTATGTCCGTTCACCCGAAAATCAGGATTACATTTACACTTCCCGTGACCTTGCAACCTTGCGGGCAAAAGGTTTCACGCAAAGCGTAACCACATTTCAAAATTTTACAGAACCTACACCGATACCCGTTTTGAAACTCTGTCGGATTCAAACATTCCCGATGCATTAACGGTTGCAAAACTGTGGTGTGCGGAAAATGACACCGATCCCGAAGCTTCAAGCGAAATTACGGCAATCAGGGAAATGTGCGACCTCAAAGACGAATACAATGTCAAGGGCGCTGTACTGTATGTTGACTCAAAGCCTGTTGCCATGACACTCGGAAGTGAAATTTCACCCAAGGTGTATGACATCAACTTTGAAAAGGCACTTCGTGAATATGACGGTGTTTATGCCGTAATCAACAACGAATTTGCCAAAACTCTTACTCAGTATGATATATAAACCGTGAGGAAGATATGGGACTTGAGGGACTCAAAAAGTCTAAACTTTCATACAATCCCGTTATTATCCTCGACCGCTGGAATGCAAAACCGAAAAAACGATGAAAACGATATTTCGCAAAACCGAAAAATCCGATACCGAAAGCCTAAAAAAGCTGTGGCTCTCGTGTTTTGACGAGGATCAGACTGCTGTCAATCTGATTTTTGACAGCGACCTTTTTGACGGTTGCTGTGCCGTTGTTGACGATAGAATCGTTTCGGCTCTTTACCTTGTAAAAGGTACGCTCAACGGCGAAAAATCGCATTATCTTTGCGGTGCGTCAACCAATAAATCTTTCCGTGGCAACGGAATAATGTCAAGGCTGATTGATTTTGCACTTAATGATGCAAAGAATAACGGTGATGTCTATTCTCTGCTTTTCCCTGCAAATGACGGCTTGTACGGCTTTTATGCAAAGCTCGGATATGCTCCAAGTTGCACCGTAAAAAGCCGTGAAATTTCAAGGCAAACGCTTGAAAATTTTGCAGAGAAGGGCTTGAATATCGGCTGTTCAAAAGAAAATTCTTTCATATATAATGAGAATTTTTTTGAATTTGCAAAGTCCTATTATGAGATTTACGGCTCAAAGGTGATCAATAAGAATGACTGCTTTGCCGTATTTGATGAAAACGAAAATACTGCCGATGTTTTTTACTCGGCTTATAAAAATATAAACGAACTTTCCGCACTTTTGCTTGAAAATACAAAATCAGAAAGATTTGTGTTTACGGGCAAATCCGACAACGCTCTTTTTGAAAACTGTAGGTTACAAAAATGCGGAATGATTAAATCACTCGACAAAAACCATAAAATTCCCGACGATGTCTATATCGGGATTACTCTTTCCTGAAAGGAAGTTTACTATGTTCTATGTATTTCTTGCAGAAGGCTTTGAAGAAACAGAGGCGCTTGCCCCCGTTGATGTAATGCGCAGGGCAAAGCTTGATGTTAAAACAGTCGGTGTAACAGGCGAATGTGTTACAAGCTCACACGGTGTGCCTGTAAAAGCCGATATCACAATTGACAATATTGACCTTGACGATGTTCAGGGTGTTGTACTCCCCGGCGGTATGCCGGAACTCTTAATCTTGAGGCAAACAAAAAGGTTATTGAGGCTGTTAAGTATAGCTGTGAAAACGGCAAAATCGTTGCCGCAATCTGTGCCGCTCCGTCAATTCTCGGTCATCTCGGAATCCTTGACGGCAAAAAGGCAACCTGTTTTCCGGGCTTTGAAAAGGAACTCAAGGGTGCAGACTATACAGCACTCACACCGTAACGGACGGCAATATTATTACCGCAAAGGGTGCAGGCTGTGCAATTGAATTCGGTCACGCAATTGTTTCTCTCGCAGTATCAAAGGATGCCGCCGACAAGGTTATCGGTGATATGCAATGCCTGTGAAAAATGTTCGTGAGCTGAAAAGTCAGCTCCGTGCAAAACATAAAAAAATCCGAAAAAGCTGTCCTCCCGAAAAAAGCAACAGCTTGACCTCGCCTTGCAGAACGCTTTTCTGGCAAGTGAGGAATACAAAAGCTGTGATGTGCTTTTTGCCTTTGTTTCATCACCGATTGAGGTTGACACCTCGCTTATTCTTGAAACAACGCTGAAAGACGGCAAAAGACTTGCTTTGCCAAAGTGTAAAAATAATTTCGGCGAAATGGATTTTTACCTTGTAAATTCACTTTCTCAGCTTGAAAAGGGTGCGTTCTCAATCATGGAACCAAACCCCGAGGTTTGCGAAAAGTACGAGGATTTCTCACACGGACTCTGCCTTGTTCCGGGACTTTGCTTTGATATGCAGGGATTCCGCCTTGGATTCGGCAAGGGTTACTACGACAGATTTTTACAGAATTTTTCGGGAACAAGCGTTGGGCTTTGCTACTCCAAATGTATAGAGCATACTCTGCCCTCGGGAGTGTTCGACCGCCCCGTTGACGCCGTGATTACCGAAAAATATACCAACCGAACAAATAACGAGTTTGTAAAGGAATGATACATTATGAACCCTGATAATTTTAATATGAGCGAACAGGAGCTTAACGCTCAGCGTCGCAGAAGAGCCGAAAACTTTAAACTTAATATTGATGAAAGCGAGTATGAGGACGATAATTTCGTCAAGTCTGAGGATGAACCGTCAAACCTTAATTCATACAGCGGTCAGGATGTCAAAAAGCAAATGGCCCGTGAATCAAAGCAGGTTTTAAAGCAGAAGAAAAAGGAAGAAAAAAAGGCTCTTAAAGCAAAGAACAAGTATAATCGCAGAACCTTCCGCTTTATCTGGATTATCTCGGTTTTAATTGTCGGAGCAATGGCGGCTGTATATATGATGACAGGCATGAACGATTTGCTTGCCGTGAACAGAACCGACTCCTCAACCGTGAAAATTGAAATTCCCGAAAATCCGACTGTTGACGATGTTACAAAGGTACTTGTTGACAATAAAGTAATCGGTGAGCCGTCATATTTCAAGCTTTTTGTCAATGTCACAAAGTCTGCCGATGATTTTACTCAGGGTACATATGAAATTCGCAGAAATATGGACTACGAGGCAATCATCAACTTCCTTTCGAGTAACAATAACAGAACCGACACGGTTTCCGTTACAATTACCGAGGGTGAAAGCGTTCTTGAAATTGCCAACACTCTTGAAAAGAACGGTGCTTTGGGCGATAGGGACGAGTTTCTTTCGCTTTGCAATTCCGAAAAGTTTGACAGCGACTTTGACTTTATCAAGGCTGAAACAAATGCGGACAAGCGTTATTACAAGCTTGAGGGCTATCTCTATCCCGATACCTACGAATTCTACAGAAATGAAAATGCAGAATCCGTAATCTACAAATTTCTCAACAACTACGAAACAAAGATTAACGAAAAACAGACTGTTGACGGATATTCAAAGAAAACAACAGTTTTGAAAATGGTTGAAGAGAGCGACACAAAGTATTCGCTTGATCAGGTTATGACAATCGCATCTATCATTCAGGCAGAGGCGGCTGACAAAGAGGATATGTACTACATTTCCTCAATCCTCCACAACCGTCTTACAGCCGACAGCAGTCTCGGCGTGTCAAGTCTCGGTCTTGATTCAACAAAGTTCTATCCGTACAGAAGCCTTGAGGATGTTCCCGAAAATGACAGAAGCACCTACAAGAGCAGATATGATACATATGACAGGAAGGGACTTCCTTACGGTCCTATCTGCAATCCCGGTATGGATGCGATAATTGCCGCACTCAATCCGAACAGCTCGGATTATTACTTCTTCTGTCATGACAGCAAGGGACAGGCTTATTACGCATCAACACTTGAACAGCAAAACGCAAATCTGGAGTATATTGAAAGCTATGATAACTAATTTTGAAAAACCCGAAATTTTGTCACCGGCAGGTGATATGGATTGCCTTAAATCCGCTTTAAACTTTGGCGCAGACGCAGTTTTTCTTGCAGGGAAAATGTTCGGAATGCGTTCCGCACCGCAGAATTTTGATAACGATCAGCTCAAAAAAGCTTGTGACCTTGCCCACGCAAAGGGTGCAAGAATCCATGTGACCTGCAACACACTTCCACGCAATAATGAAATTCCTCATCTTCAGGAATTTATGGAGAATGCTCAGGCTTGCGGAGTTGATGCGTTCATAATTGCCGACCTCGGTGTTTTTGAGGCGGCTAAAAAGTATGCGCCAAAGGTTCAGCGCCACATTTCGACTCAGGCAGGAGTAACAAACTATGCGGCGGCAAATGTGCTTTACAATATGGGTGCGTCAAGGGTTGTGCTTGCAAGAGAAATTCCGCTTGATGAAATTGCCGAAATGCGTGCAAAAGTTCCGAAAGAGCTTGAAATTGAATGCTTTGTACACGGTGCAATGTGTGTTTCATTTTCAGGCAGATGCCTTATTTCAAGCTATATGACAGGCAGAGATGCGAACACGGTGACTGCGCTCAGCCGTGTCGCTGGAAGTATCATCTTTACGAAGAAAATCGTCAGGGACAGTATTTTCTGTTGAAGAAACAGGTGACGGCACATATCTCTACAATTCAAGAGATCTTTGTATGATTGAGCATATCCCCGAGCTTGTAAAGGCAGGTGTTTCAAGCTTTAAGATTGAGGGCAGAGCAAAGTCGGCTTACTATGTCGCTGTTACAACAAATGCTTACCGTCACGCTGTTGACGATTATTTTGCAGAGGGTGACGATTATGTTCTCAAACCGTGGATAAGGGAAGAACTTGAAAAAATCAGCCACCGTGAGTACAACACAGGCTTCTATTTCGGCAGAGAACCCGGTCAGGTTACGGGCAACGGAGGATATATCCGTCATTATGACAATGTTGCATTGTGTGAAGAGCTTGTTGACGACACAACCGCAGTGATCACTCAGCGCAACAAATTCTATGTGGGCGACACACTTGATGTACTCCCGCCAAGCGGAGTGCCGTTTGAAATCAAGTGTGAGTCACTTACAACCGACGAGGGCATGCCCGTTGATAGTGCGCCGCATCCGATGCAAAGACTTACAATGAAATGCAACGCTCCCGTTCCGTCAGGCTCGGTTATCAGAAAAAAGCGTGATTAATCCCGAATTTTGCTATTGACAACACAAAGAAACAGTTCTATAATCTAAGTACTGATGTTCCCCACCTTAAAAACGGTGGGGAACAATTCAGCCTTTCAGCGTGAGCAAATCTCTCGCTGAAATACTGAGGAGCTGACGCTCCTATGCACTTGATTGCAATCTGTCGCAAACTCTGCTCCTTGCAAGCAAAGCAGAGTGTTGCTCCGATTTAAATTATTTGCTACAATTGAATTACAATATTCGGCTGTGACGGGATTAACCGAGATGTCAGCATTTCAGAGAGAAAGCCGTTTTGGTGCAAGGCTTTTATGTTAAGTTTCGGTGCGCTGCCCCTGAGCTCTGTGTGATTAAGCACAGCGTATTTCTGCGTTAAGGAAATGTAATCTTATGACGATTACTCAAAGCGGACGCTTGGCGTCAATTTGGGTGGTACCGCAGGATATTCCTGTCCCATTGTATTTTTATACAATGGGATTTTTTTATTTTGCTCGGTTGCATACTTTAAACAAATTTGAACGAATATTGTATTCCCCTGTGAATTTGTATAAGGAGAGATTTTTTATGAAGTGGACAGGACTTAACGAATTAAGAGAAAAGTTCCTTGAATTCTTTGAATCAAAGGGTTGTTTAAGACTCCCCAGCTTTTCACTTGTTCCAAAGGACGACAACAGCCTTCTGCTTATCAATAGCGGTATGGCTCCTATGAAAAAATATTTTACAGGTGAGGTAACACCTCCTCGCAAGCGTGTTACAACCTGTCAGAAATGTATCCGCACTCCCGACATTGAGCGTGTCGGTATCACAGCCCGTCACGGTACATTCTTTGAAATGCTCGGTAACTTCTCATTCGGCGACTATTTTAAGCACGAGGCTACAGCATGGGCATGGGAATTCTTTACAAAGGTTCTTGAAATGCCTCCCGAAAAGCTCTATGTTTCAATCTATGAGGACGATGACGAGGCTTTTGACATTTGGACAAAAGAAGTCGGCGTTGATCCGTCACATATGGTAAGACTCGGCAAGGAAGATAACTTCTGGGAACACGGTTCAGGTCCCTGCGGTCCGTGCTCCGAAATCTACTTTGACCGTGGCGACGAAAAGGGCTGCGGCAGACCCGACTGTCATGTAGGCTGTGAATGTGACCGTTTTGTTGAGGTTTGGAACCTTGTATTTACTCAGTTTGAGAGTGACGGCAAAGGTAACTACACTCCTCTTGAACATCCGAACATTGATACAGGTATGGGACTTGAAAGACTTGCCTGTGTTATGCAGGGTGTTGACAACCTTTTCCTCGTTGACACAATTCAGAATATTATGAAACACATCTCACAGATTACAGGTGTTGAGTACGGCAAAAATGAAAAGAGCGATGTTTCGCTCCGTGTTATCACAGACCATATCCGCAGTACAACATTTATGATCGGTGACGGTGTTCTTCCGTCAAACGAGGGCAAGGGCTATGTGCTTCGCCGTTTGCTCAGAAGAGCCGCTCGTCACGGCAGACTTCTCGGTTACAACGAGCCTTTCCTCTATAAGGTTTGTGATACGGTTATCAAAGAAAATCTCACAGCTTATCCCGAACTCAAGGAAAAGCAGGAGTTCATTACAAAGGTTATCAAGGTTGAGGAAGAAAGCTTTGCCAAGACAATTGATCAGGGCTTTAAGATGCTCAACGGCATTATGGACAGCGAAGATGTTAAGGTTCTCAGCGGTGAGGACGCATTTAAGCTTAACGATACCTACGGTTTCCCGATTGACCTTACAAAAGAAATTCTTTCGGAAAAAGGCATCAAGGTTGATGTTGAGCGTTTCCGTGAGCTTATGAAAGAGCAGAAAAAGCGTTCCCGTGACGCAAGAAAGAATGCCGGTGCAGATGCTTGGATTTCTGATACAACAGACCTTTCGGATGTTGCAAATACAGAATTCGTAGGTTACACAGACCTCAAGTCAACTTCAAAGGTTCTTGCAATCGTTAAGGACGGTGTGAGAGTTGACAGTATCGGTGAGGGCGAAAATGCTATCATCGTTCTCGACAAAACTCCGTTCTACGGAGAAGGCGGCGGTCAGGTTGGCGACACAGGTGTTATGGAGTCTGGCAGTTTTTCAGCTGATGTTGACAACACAACAAAGAATCCGTCAGGCACAATTTACCTTCACGCTTGTACGGTAAAGAGCGGCAGCATCAATGTAGGTGCAGAGGTTTCAACTGCTGTTGATGAAGAGCGCCGTGCGGATATTACAAGAAACCACACAGCGGCTCACCTCCTTCAGTCGGCTCTCCGTGAGGTTCTCGGCAACCATGTTCAGCAGGCAGGTCAGCTTGTTTCAGACGATTACTTCCGTTTTGACTTTACTCACTTTGAGGCTCTCACGGCAAAGGAACTCATTGAGGTTCAGAATCTTGTAAATAAAAAGATTCTCGAGGCAATCCCCGTTACGACACAGGAAATGCCTATTGAAGAGGCTAAAAAGCTCGGCGCAATGGCACTCTTCGGTGAAAAGTACGGCGATGTTGTCCGTGTTGTAAGCGCAGGCGACTTCTCTGTTGAATTCTGTGGCGGTACACATGTAAAGAATACCGCAAACCTCGGTCTTTTCAGAATCAGACAGGAGGGTTCGGTTGCCGCAGGTGTAAGAAGAATTGAGGCTCTCACAGGTATGGGCGTTCTCAAGTACATCAACGGTATGAGCGCTGTTATTATGGATGTTTGCTCATTACTCAAAATTGCAAATCCAAAGGCAGTTGTTGAGGGTGTTCAGAAGGCTGAACAGCTTATCAAGGAACAGCAGAGAGAAATCAACGAGCTTAATTCAAAGCTTGCCGTTGCTCAGATCAGTCAGCTTTTTGCAGGCACAACGGAGGAAAACGGTGTAAGAGTGGTAACAGGCAGAATTGACAAGGCTAATGCCGACATTCTTCGCACAATGTGCGAAAAGGCAAGAGATTTTGCCCCGAAGTGCGTATGTGTTCTTGCAACTGAAAATGACGGCAAGGTGACATTTGCCGCAGCCTGCGGTAAAGAGGCTCTTGCTCTCGGTGCAAATGCAGGCAAAATCATAAAGGCTGTTGCTCAGAAGGCCGGAGGCAACGGAGGCGGTAAGCCCGATATGGCTATGGCAGGTGCTAAACAGCCTGAGAAGATTTCAGAGGCTCTTGACAGCGTAAAAGAAACTGTTTATGCAATGTTAAAATAATCGTTTAATGTGTATTTATGCTTACTTGCCGGTTGAATTGTGGAAAATAGCCAAACGGTTACATAAAATCTTGTGCAATTAACAAAAACGGTTTTAAATCAAAACTATTGCAGTTTTGTTATTTTTATAGTATAATAAGCAATACTAAGATATGAAAATCTATCTTGGATATTTATGAACAATTTTAGGAGGAGATTAAAAATGTTCAAGAAATTGCAGGTCTTTTTCTTGCAGCAGCAGTAATGTGCAGTTCAGCTGCCATCACAGCTAGCGCTGCAGAAGCAGAGGATGACGCTGCTGTTGCTGCAGCAGATCAGTCAGGCGAGGTTTCAGCCGACGGTTCATCAGAGGTTTCAGCTGACGCTTCTTCAGAAGTTGAAGCAGGCAATGTTGTTAAGTTTGATGTTAAGAAGTCAGGCTGGAATAATGTTAAGTCAGTATTCTGTCATATTTGGAAAGCTGACGGTTCAGGCGATTGGCCGGCTTGGCAGTCAAAGAAAGAAAAATGTAAGTACGATTCTTCAACAGGTATCGCTACATATGATCTTTCAAAGACAGGTAACACAATCTCTAAGTCAGACGGAAGAGTTTACTGTGTAATCTTTAGTGCTAACACAGGTATGCAGTCATACAACGCTATCATGAGCGGCAAGTGCATCGGTGACACACTTTATTGCACAGGTAATCAGCTTGAAAACCCTGAGGATTCAGAAAAGAAGGCAAACGAAGCTAAATGGGAAAACAACTCAGACTGCGGCCCTGAAAAGAAGATTACATCAACAGGTAACGTCATCGGTTCTGCTTTCCCTGAGGGCGAATCAGATGTAACATTGCTGGCTACATACCTCGTTGCTTACTACAATGATGACGCTAAGACAAGTCTTACACAGAAACTTCTTGACGAACTAAAGGTTAGTCCTGTAGATGTTATGGGTGCTGTAACAGATAGGCTCAATGCTACAAACAACGAGGATAAGGATAAGATTGCTCCTGCAGTTGAGAAGATTCTCGCAGGTTGCACAGATCCTACAACAGGTAAGAAGGCAGATACAGCTAAGCTTGACAGCGCTAAGAAGACAGGTGCTAAGGCAGCAGGCGGTAGCTCAAGCAACGGTTCAAGTTCTTCTTCAAGCAACGGTGGCTCAAGCTCATCAGGTTCAGGTTCTTCAAGCACAGGTGCAGTTAAGTCAGGTGTTGAAACAACTATCGTTTTCGTAATGGCAGGTCTTATGGTTTCAGCAGCAGGCGTTATGTTCCTTGCAAGAAAGAAGAAAG
>ENA-OQEB01000073-OQEB01000073.1-human-gut-metagenome-genome-assembly--contig:-NODE-73-length-38768-cov-4.728371_pt1 | contig 38768 bp, 44 predicted proteins | sample MGYA00242787_ERZ504619 | MGnify/ENA primary metagenome ERZ504619 (study PRJEB26092, sample SAMD00036317) | human gut metagenome | host: Homo sapiens | study: EMG produced TPA metagenomics assembly of... | reverse complement strand
CACGGCGCTGGTGTTCCAGCAGCGGCTGGCCGAACAGGGCATCACGGTTCAGGGATTTGTATCGCAAGGCACGGTTGCGGGGCATCCCATCCGCTTGCTCCGTGCGTTCGGCGTCGTTGAACGAGATTATGGCGTTCACCATGCGGCATTCCGACAATTCGCTCGCTGAGGAATTCGGCAGGCTGCTGGCGTTGCAGGTCGGCGCGGACAATTCGCCGGCTGGCGCGGTGCAGGCTGTGAAAAGCGTGCTGGAGCGCAAAGGCATCACTACGACCGGGCTCGACATGCGCAATTGTTCGGGACTTACGGAGGATTCGAAACTGACGGCGCGCACCCTGCTCGAAGTGCAACTGCGCAATCTGGCTGCGGGATCGGGGGCGGCCGCAGCCGAAGGAATGTCCGTCATGGGCTTCGTCGGCACCGCTGAGAGCCGTCTGAACGATGCTGACGAAGCGGGGCTGATCCGTGTGAAAACCGGCAGTCTGGGCGACGTGACCTCCATGACCGGCAATGTGTCGCGGTTGAACGGCGGAGCGTTGACCTTCGCGGTGATCGTCAACAATCCCACCGATTTCGCGGCGGCGAAGGCGGCCATCGACACATTCGTGGCCGGTCTGCCGAAGCTGTGAACGGCCACGTGTGAATCTTCCCAGCGGATATTCAGCATATCGCCAGAAACACGTCATTCGCGTGTGCCAAGATGGTGGGCATGCGAATCGCTGACGTACAAGAAGATATTGATCACGAGCTGATCAGTAAAGAAGAGATTGCCGACATCATCAACCATGCCGCAGCCCAGGCCAGTGAAGACTACCGTGGCAAGAACCGCTGCTGGTTTGCGTACTCAAGGGCGCAGTGAACACGCTTGCGGCGTTCTCGCAGGCCATGAGCATCCACGCGGAGATGGATTTCATGAGCTTGTCGAGCTACGGTTCCGGCACTCAATCGAGCGGCAAGATTACCGTGCGGCAGGATCTGTCCACCGATGTTCGCGGTCGTCACGTGCTTATTGTGGAAGACATCATCGATTCGGGCGTCACGTTGGCGTGGCTCGTCGATGAGCTCAAAAGCCGTGGTGCCGCTTCCGTGGAGATTTTTGCGCTGTTGGAAAAGCCGGCGCGCCGTAAGGTGGATGTTCCTGTGAAATATAAGGGACGTGAGATTCCCGATGAATTCGTGGTCGGTTTCGGCTTGGATTATGACGAGCGATACCGCAATCTTGATTCGATCGCGGTGCTGAAGCCGGAAGTGTATGAAGGAGGTCAGGCATGAGTTTTCCTGGTCCGGGCCAGTCGCCGAATAACAACGGCGGCGGCAATAACCCGTTCACCAATCCGTTTGGACGCAATAATAACGCCGGCAATGGCAACGATTCCAACGGCAAGGGTGACAAGTCCAACGGCAACGGATCCAATGGCGGTCCGCGTCCGTTCTGGCAGTCCCCATGGCTGTGGGTTGTGGTTGTGGCATTGCTTGCCGTGACCATGTTCCAGATTTTCGCCGAACCGGTTCCCAGACCATCGACACCAAGGACGGTCTGCAGATTCTCAACGGCAACAATGTTGAATACGCACAGATCGTAGACAACACCCAGCAGGTCAAGCTCAAGCTTAAGAGCGACTACTCCGCTACAGACCCTGATACCGGGCGTATGAAGAACTACGGCAAAAACGTGCAGTTCTACTACACGTACGCGCAGTCCGCAACCGTGGTCAAGGCCGTACAGAAGGCTGATCCGGTCAAGGGCTGGACGGCGACCATGCAGCAGAGCAGCATTTGGACGTATCTGCTGACCTCGCTGCTGCCGTTCCTCATTATCTTTGGTCTGTTCTGGTTCATGATGAGCCGTATGGGCGGTGCTGGCGGCATGTTCGGTATGGGCGGCAAGAAGAACAGCGGCAAGCTGCTCGAAGGCCAGACCCCGACCACCAAGTTCGCCGACGTGGCCGGCGAAGAGGCTGCCGTGCAGGAAGTCGAGGAAATCAAGGACTTCCTGAAGGATCCGTCTCGTTACAAGGCTTTGGGTGCCCGCATTCCGCGTGGCGTATTGCTCTACGGCCCTCCAGGTACCGGTAAGACGTTGCTGGCACGAGCCATCGCAGGCGAAGCCGGTGTGCCTTTCTACTCCATGGCAGGCTCCGACTTCGTGGAAATGTTCGTGGGTCTTGGCGCCTCCCGTGTGCGCGATCTGTTCGATGAGGCCAAGAAGAACGCTCCGGCCATCATCTTCATCGATGAGATCGATGCCGTCGGTCGTAAGCGTGGCGGTTCCGGTATGAGCGGCGGCCACGACGAACGTGAGCAGACGCTGAACCAGCTGCTCGTTGAGATGGACGGCTTCAATAACGACACCAATCTGATCATCATCGCCGCGACCAACCGCCCCGACGTGCTTGATCCGGCACTGCTTCGCCCGGGCCGTTTCGACCGTCAGGTAGCCGTCGAAGCGCCTGATTTGGAAGGCCGCGAGGCTATTTTGAAGGTGCATGCCAAGGGCAAGCCGTTCGTGCCTGATGTCGATCTGCGTATGATCGCCGTGCGTACGCCGGGCTTTACCGGCGCTGATCTGGCCAATGTGTTGAACGAAGCCGCATTGTTGTGCGCCCGCGCCGGTGCGCAGCTGATCGACAACCGCGCCATCGACGAGGCCATCGACCGCGTGCAGGCGGGCCCGAAGCGCCGTTCCAAGGGCATGGCGCTCGACGAACTGCGCAACACCGCATACCACGAGGGTGGTCACGCGCTGGTGGCGGCTGCCATGAACGATACCGATCCGGTCACCAAGGTCACCATTCTGCCGCGTGGCCGCGCACTTGGCTACACCGCGGTGATGCCGACTGAAGATCGCTATTCCATGTCTCGCAACCAGCTGCTCGACCAGATGGCGTACGCCATGGGTGGTCGCACCGCGGAGGAAGTCGTGTTCCACGATCCGACCACCGGCGCTTCCAACGACATCGAAAAGGCGACGAACATCGCACGTCAGATGGTGCTCGACTACGGCTTCTCCGACAAGCTGGGTGCCATCAAGTGGTCCGATGACGAACAGAGCGACCTTGGATGCTGAACCACAAGTATTCCGCACGCACCGCCGAAATCATCGACGAGGAAGTGCTCAAACTGGTGGAAACCGCGCATACCGAAGCGTGGAACGTCATCAACGAGAATCGTGAGATTCTTGACGAGCTCGTACGTCAGCTGCTCGTCAAGGAAACACTCAACGAAAAGGAACTTGCGGAAATCTTCGCTAATGTCAAGAAGGCGCCGAAGCGTGAAGTGTGGCTGAGCGACAGCAAGCGCCCGGATTCCGACATTCCACCGGTTCCGATTCCCGAATCCCTGAAGAAAAGCGCAGGATTGACCAACTGATGAGCGATACCGAAGCATTCGATACCCTCTTCGACGACAAGGCCCGTGCCGCCCATGCGGCCGGGCCTGTCGGCTATGACGAGGAAGGCGTGCGCCAAGCAGTACGCCTGTTTCTGAAATCCATTGGCGAAGACCCGGACCGTGAAGGCCTGCTCGACACCCCCGACCGTATTGGGCGTGCCTGCAAGGAGCTGTTCGCAGGCCTTGGACACGGCCCCGAGGAAGTGCTCAAAACCAAGTTCAAAGTCGATACCGACGAAATGGTGCTGGTACGCGATATTGAACTCTTCTCGGTATGCGAACACCACCTGCTGCCGTTCCATGGCGTGGCCCACGTCGGCTATATTCCGTCGAACGGCCAAGTGGCGGGCTTAAGCAAGCTTGCACGACTGGTGGAACTGTATGCCCGACGTCCGCAAGTGCAGGAGCGCCTCACCCAACAGGTGGCCGACGCGTTGATGGAAGGTATCGAAGCACGTGGCGTGATCGTAGTCACCGAATGCGATCACATGTGCATGGCCATGCGTGGCGTAAAGAAGGCGCAATCGCGTACGGTCACATCGGCGGTGCGCGGCTGCATGCGAGACGCGACGACGCGAGCCGAAGCCATGAGCCTGATCCTGTCGCAGCATGCGTGATCGGCGCGACTGCAGCAAGTCGAATCGTAAATACCAATAACCGGATATAGGAGGGGGAAACCGGATGACCATTGATATGAAAGCGATTCACGATAGCGACCGTACGCTGGTGATGGGCGTGCTCAACATTACGGAGGATTCGTTCTCCGATGGAGGGTTATGGCTCGATCCTGCGAATGCGAAAGCGCACGGCGAAGCGATGATGAAAGATGGGGCTGACATCATCGATATCGGCGCCGAATCCACTCGCCCCGGAGCCAAACGTGTCAGTGAGGAAGACGAGCAAAACCGCGTGCTAGGTGCTGTGGATGCGCTGATTCCGGAAGGCGCGGTGCTGTCCATCGACACTACGCGCGCATCGGTGGCTCGCATGGCGTTGGAGCACGGCGCGCAGATCATCAACGACGTGTCCGGCGGTCAGCTGGACCGCGAAGTGCCCCATGCGGTGGCCGAACATACGGAAAGCCTCTACATTGTGCAACATTGGCGCGGTTGGCTTGCCGGCTCTGCAAGCGACGTGCCTGACGCTAATACGTCCGTGTACGCCAATGGCGTGGTGAACGACGTGTATGACGAACTCATGAAGCAGGTCGACGGCGTGCTTCAGGCAGGCGTCTCGCCGTCACAGATCATCATCGATCCAGGACTTGGATTCTCCAAACCGAGCATCGAACATAACTTCCCGCTGATGGTGGCATTGGAGCGGTTCAACGCCACCGGGTATCCGGTGCTGATCGGAGCCTCGCGCAAACGATTCGTCGGCGCGGCGCTTGCCGATGCCGGTATCGACGAGCCAAGCATGGGCAGCAAAGACAATGCGACCGCCGCCATCAGCGCCTGTGCGCCGAACATGGCGTGTGGGCCGTGCGCGTGCATGACGTGGCAAAAAGCCGCGATGCGGTGGCCATCGGCAATGCGTGGCGTGCTTTCGCCAACGCCTGATACGCGGTGCTCGCATACGTCGTGCGTTCCTGACAGCGTAGGAGCGGCAACGCATTTCCACCATTAAACCTTGAGATATGCAAAGAAAGGCTGGCATGGATAAGATTCGATTGACTGGCGTTCGCGCGGTCGGCAAACACGGTGTGCTTGATTTCGAACATGAGCGTGCGCAGACGTTCGTCGTCGACGCCACGCTGTTTCTGGATCTTGCGCCAGCCGGGCATTCCGATGACCTGCGGGACACCGTCGATTACGGTGCCATCGCCAAAGGAATAGTTGCCATTATCGAAGGCGATCATGTCGATCTCATCGAAAAACTGGCCGATCGCATTGCCAGCATGATTCTTGAATATCCTGCTGTGGCGCGAACGCAAGTGACCGTGCATAAGCCGAGTGCGCCAATCGTCGTACCATTCGACGACGTGAGCGTAACCGTGGAACGTTCTCGTGAAACAACTTCGGCTGCATCGCAAGTGCATCATGCCATCATTGCCATGGGTGGCAATCAGGGCGATGTAGTGGCCACCTTGCGTGACGCGGTGCGTTCGATCGACGGACTGGCGTCCACTCAGGTTACGGGCATTTCGCCGCTGTACCGTACCGATGCGTGGGGCATGCCCGATGGTACCCCCGACTTTTACAATGCGGTTGTTTCCGTGACCACCAAATTGTCGGCAATGGAACTGCTGCGAGGATTGCAGCGCATCGAAGCCGACCATGGTCGAGTGCGTACCGACCATTGGACTTCGCGCACACTTGATCTGGACATCATCGATTTCGATGGTCAGGAAAGCCAAGATCCCGACCTGACGCTGCCTCACCCCCGTGCATGGCAGCGGGCGTTCGTGCTCGGTCCATGGCTGGCGCTCGAACCCGATGCCGAACTGCCGGGCGAACATGCCGGTTCCGTGGCTCAACTCCTCCGTGAATCGACCGATCGCGACCATATCGACGAAATCGCAGATGATTGGATGGTGGAAAGCCCGACCGGCTACGGTACCGACGACCTTGCCTGCGATGCCAATAATGCGGGCGATGCGGATGATATGGGCGAAGCGTATGATGCGATCGATTCCAGCGATTTGCCGGAAGGAACCGCCGCAGCCAAAGTGGCCGCACTCGCTTCTGCACAGCTAGAACCCGCATCGAAACGTGCGGTGATCTCACTGGACAGCCCAGCAACCGATGCCGAACAGCAGTTCCGCATGGCCATCGTCACATTGGACGGCATTCCCGGCAACCAAGTCGAGGGCATCTCACCCCTCTACATGTGAGCCAACTCGACGGACTCCCCGACAAAATGGCCGCGGTAATCCAGATTTCCACGCGCATGGGCGCCCATGATCTGATCGAAGCATTAAGCAATGTGGAAGCTTCCGTCGGCGAAGACTTCGATCTCGACCTGATCGACATGGAAGGCGTGACATGCGATGAGCCTGACTGCAAGGTGCCATGGCCCACCGCACGCAACCATGCCGCAGTGCTTGCGCATGGCTCGACATGGATCCCGATGCGCGACTGGGCAAGGATCCGGTATCATTCCTGCTGGCCATGGCCCCCGATACCGCGCAAGTGGGACTGCTGACCGACAATTGGATCATCGGAGGTACGCTATGAAAGCGCGCAGAACCCCTTGGTGGTGCTATGTTCTCGCTGCCGCATTAGGATTGCTGGCCGGTATGGGATTGGCGAAATATGGCGAGATTTCAGGTTTGCCATTGGTCGGCGCTCCATGGATCGTGCCCGTGGTGTTGGCGATTCTGGGATTCGTCGTGCTGTATATGGCATTGCAGATCCACAAATACACCACCACGGATCCCGAAAAACGCGCGCAGCTGAAACCTTTGGACCCGCAGAAGGCGTTCGCCACACTGGTGTCATGCAAAGCGTTGGGCGTGGCAGGAGCGGCGTTGGCCGGCTGGTATGGTGGACAGCTCATCATGAGCCTGCCGCATGGTGAGGCGACGTTCTACAGTCAGGCCATCCTCGAATGCGCGATCGCGGCAATCGTATGCATCGCTGACATGATCATCGGCATTGTGGGGGAGTGGTTGTGTCAAATCCCACCAATCGACGGTCCGGAAAGCCCGAAAATGAAAACGGCCACGCAACGAAACCGTTACGCGGCCGCGGCAACCAAATCGGCAACCCAAACGAAAGCCTGATTGTCCTTACTTCTTCAAATCCTCCTCAGGAACACGGATCATCGCCTCCTGAGTCATGCAGGCAACAAGCTCGCCATCCTGCGTGTATACCTTCGCCTGCCCCAAGCCACGGCCGTGAGCCGCGGTAGGCGTATCCTGCACATACAAATGCCACTGATTGATGTCGATATCGCGATACCACCACATCGAATGATCGATCGAAGCGAACGAAATGCCAGGCGTGGCAATACTTAACCCGGCACGACGCAACACCGGCTCCAGCATCACCTGATCGCAACCCATAGCCAACATCGCACGATGCATGACCTGCGGAACGTCAACCGTGCCGTCGGCCTTCATCCACACCATCTGCTTGCCGGAATCGTTACTGGCGCTCTTCTTATCGGCACCCAGCATGATCGTGCGCGTCACATGACGAATGTCGAACGGCGACTTTTCCGCATAGTATTTGGCATACGAAGACTTTTCGGCAAACGGCTCCATCAGCTGCTTCGCACTGGTCAACGTTTCCGGCTCCGGCACGCCTTCCGGCATGGGATCGGCGAACTCAATGCCATTCTGACCCTGCTCCTGGAAGCTGGCGATGGCCGTCAGAATCGAACCCTGAGCCTGCGTGACATTCACGCGACGAGCGGAAAACGAGCGGCCATCACGCAGATTCTCCACATCAAACAGCAAATCCTGACGAATATCGCCGGCGGAAATGAAATAGCCATGAATCGAATTCGGCAGACGAGATGGCGGAACCGTTTTGGATGCGGCCATCATGGCCTGCGCGATCACCTGACCGCCGTACACGCGGCCAGTGGGGAAATACAGGCTTTCGCCATTCACATATGTGTGGCTGCGGTACGTGGAAGGCGTGCCCAGCTGAAGCACCTTCGCCAACCGTTGTAACGGAGTTATTGCTGTCTGCGCTGTCTGTGTCATAACGGGCCTCGATTCTTTGAGTCGCATACGATAAACGCTTCGTTCTGGAAACGAGTCTACGCAAGGGCGGTAAATTTCGCCGGATTGTTTTGTAACGAATGCGTGAGAAGCGTGAACGGCAGGTAATCGTCAAACGATTCACATACGGCAAAGCGCCGCACTTCGTAACGAAGCACGGCGCTTTGCTGAAATTTGCGAGTAACGTTCGCAATTATGGTCTTGCTTCGCAAGGCTCATTGTTGCCTTCGTTCGGCTGTCGCCTCACTCAGGCCAAGCTACAGACAGTCCACAGGACTGTCTGCTTAACGGCTTAGCGCGTTAGCTTGCGATGGAGACGGTGGGGGCGAGCCGCGTCTTCGCCGAGACGAGCGACACGGTTCTCCTGATAGGCCTGGAAGTTGCCTTCGAACCAGTACCACTTGGCTGGATTCTCGTCATCGCCTTCCCATGCGAGAATATGCGTGGCCACGCGGTCGAGGAACCAACGGTCGTGAGAGATCACCACAGCGCAGCCCGGGAAGCCAAGCAGTGCGTTTTCAAGCGATTCAAGAGTTTCGACATCAAGATCGTTGGTCGGTTCGTCGAGCAGCAGCAGGTTGCCGCCCTGCTTCAGGGTCAACGCAAGATTCAGACGATTGCGTTCACCACCGGACAGCACGCCGGTGAGCTTCTGCTGGTCGGAACCCTTGAAACCGAAGGACGCCACATACGCGCGTCGGTACTTCAACGCCAGCAACCTCAATGAAGTCAAGACCGTCAGACACGGCCTCCCACAGGTTCTTATTCGGGTCAAGACCGGCGCGATTCTGATCCACATAGCTGATCTGCACGGTTTCGCCGATCTTCAACGAGCCAGACGTCAACGGTTCAAGGCCAACGATGGTCTTGAACAGGGTGGACTTACCCACACCGTTCGGGCCGATCACGCCGACAATACCGTTACGCGGCAGCGTGAAGCTCAGATCGTCGATCAACACACGGTCGCCGAACGCCTTGTGAATATGCTCGGCTTCCAGCACAGTAGAGCCCAAGCGCGGGCCGGCCGGAATCTGAATCTCGGAGAAGTCAAGCTTCTTGTTGTTGCGTGCCTCCTGCTCCATCTGGTCGTAACGCTCCAGACGAGCCTTGTTCTTGGCCTGACGGCCTTCGGCGAAGAGCGCACCCAATCAAGTTCGCTCTTCAAACGCTTGGCGAGCTTGGCATCCTTGGCGCCTGGATCTCCATACGCTTGGCCTTGGTCTCCAAATACGTGGTGTAGTTGCCCTTATACGGGTACAGCTGGCCACGGTCGACCTCGCAGATCCACTCGGCCACGTTATCCATGAAGTAACGATCGTGGGTAACGGCGATGACGGCACCCTTGTACTGGTGCAGGAACTGCTCCAACCACAGAATCGACTCGGCATCAAGATGGTTGGTAGGCTCGTCAAGCAGCAGCAGATCAGGAGCTTCCAGCAGCAGCTTGCACAATGCCACACGACGGCGTTCACCACCGGAGCACACCGTCACCGGAGTATCCGGATCCGGGCACTGCAAAGCATCCATAGCCTGCTCAAGCTGAGAATCAAGATCCCAACCGTTTGCAGCATCGATATCGTTCTGCAGCTTGCCCATCTCATCCATCAAAGCATCGAAATCGGCATCCGGATTGGCCATCTCTTCGCCAATCTGATTGAAACGAGCCACCTTTTCAGCGATCTCGCCGAACGCCATCTTGATGTTCTCGCCAACAGTCTTGGTGTCATCCAGCGGCGGTTCCTGCTGCAGAATGCCGACGGTATAACCCGGAGTCAAAGAAGCCTCGCCATTAGACACGGTGTCGAGTCCGGCCATGATCTTCAGCAGCGTGGACTTACCCATGCCGTTCGGGCCAACAACGCCAATCTTCGCGCCTGGCAGGAAGCTCAAAGTCACGTCATCGAGAATCACACGGTCGCCGTAAGCCTTGCGGGCCTTGATCATCTGGTAAATGAATTCAGCCAATGTTGTGTTCCATCCTTAAGAAACGTTGGAATTCCAGCGTGTTGCATGAGCGGTCAACGGAAACTCAATCAAGGATTCCGGAACGCAACCCACGCACAATACCGTGCATAATTATCCCATACCCCATCTACACGACGGTATGGGCGAAAGTCGTGCGCTCAGGCAGTAAGCGGAAGCAGCAGATGCTCATGCAAAGCAGGACGAACGATATTGTCGAAATCACCAGATTCCGGGCATTGAATCGCAACAACCAAACCCTGCTTCGGCAAAACCGTAGTAATCTGACCGTACGCACCATCCGCACGATATGCCCCCTCATAAGGTGACATCCAGAACTGATAGCCATAACCGCACGTCCAAATATTGCTATACGGAGTGTCGATCTGCTTACCGGAAGCCTGCTTGACCCACGATTCGCTGACAATGCGCGTGCCATGCCAAGTGCCATCATTCAAATAGACCTGGCCAAGTTTCAACATATTTGCAAGCGACATGTAGATCCCGCCGCCTGCAATCGGATGACCTTGCGGATCACATTCCCAAACAGGCCAACCCTGATCCAACTTGGAAAAAATCGTGCCATACAAATACTCGCCAAGACGCATGCCGGCAGCCTGCTCCAACATGCGGCCCGCCAAATCAGAATCCGCAGACGAATAGCAGAACGTGCTGCCGGGCTCCACCTCAACCTGCGAGAGAACATGTACCGTAAATAATCAGGCGCACCAACACCACTGCGCCGGTCAGGGTTCATCAAATACGCATGATTGAAACCGCTCGACATAGTCAGCAAGTGCCTCAGCGTGATCTGGCCCAACTCCAGTTGCGCATCGGAGGGAACATACTCGGGGAACGAGTCGACCAATCGCGAATCGAGCGACAGCAAGCCATCTTCAATCGCAATGCCAATAGCCGTCGAAACATAACTTTTCGTATGGGAATAAATATTGCGATCCTGGTCGGGAACGAAATGACGTTCCGCGATAATGGCGTCGCCATCCGCAATCGCAACGGCTTCGACGGGCAGGGACTCGCTTTCAATGAGTTTGACGAAATCGTTGAACATATCGATGACACCCATGAAATCTCCTTTGACACTGCCCTACGGTGCATTACGGAAACTGTAACGTAAGGCGGTTACGTACGATTGTTACATCAAACGATTTTTCCTAAGCCTGTCGCTAGATGGAGCGCCCGAAAAGCCGCTAGGTGCCATGCCTGAAAAAGTCGTTAAATGATAATGCCTTCGCAATGATCGATCTCGTGTTGGATGATCTGCGCGGTGAAACCAGTGAATGTGGCATGGCGCTCGCGGAACTTGCGATCCGCATACGAGACCTCAATGCGCTGGAAGCGGACCGTGCGGCGCTCGCCTTTGAGAGACAGGCAGCCTTCGGAGGCGTCGTAGGCGCCGTCTTTCGCAGTGATCGTCGGGTTGAACATTACGAAGATGCGACCGCCGAAATCCTCGTCCACGAATGCAATGATGCTCTTCGAGACGCCGATCATGTTTGCGGCCATGCCGACGCAGCCATTGCGGTGTGCGTCAAGCGTGTCTTTGAGATCCTGTGCGACGGCAAGATCCTCGGGCGTATTGAGCGCCTCCGTCGACGGCTGGCTCAAAAACGGAATGGACGTCATGATTTCGCGCTGCATGTGGTGCTTCCTCTCGCTGGTTCCTTTGCTGGTCTGCCAACATTGTATGGCGTCATTGTGCGACGCCGTACGGCGATGGGACGGATGACCGGTTCGCGCCTATCCATTTACGAAATGTCTCATGGCGATTTTGAAATGTGGGACCGCAATCGATGCAATATGCTTGGAACCATGGATGACATGCCTCAATATCGGAAATACATGACGCAGGCGCTGGAACTGGCCCATAAGGGAGCCGGTTGGGTGAATCCGAATCCGTTGGTCGGCACGGTGGTGGTCCGCGACGGCGAGATTCTCGCAGCCGGATACCACGACGCTACCGCGGACCGCATGCGGAACGCATGGCCTTCGACTACGCCGACAAGCATGGTATCGACATGCATGGAGCCACGGTCATCGACACTCTCGAACCTTGCTGCCATGTCGGATCGCAGCCGGCATGCACCGATCTAATTCTTTCGCACGGCATAACGCGCGTCGTGGTCGGTTCGATCGATCCGAATCCCATCGTGGCCGGCAAAGGACTTCGCATTCTTGAGGAAAACGGTGTGGAAGTGGTATATGACGTGATGCGGGCGGAATGCGACGCCATCAATCGCCATTTCTTCCACTACATCACCACAGGAATGCCGTACATTGTGGACGGCAGAAAACATGCGGAGGAATCTGATGCCGAATACGCTGTACGTCGACGCGGGCTATATGACACGTATGCGGCGGTGTTGGGCATATGTCCGACTGGTGGCCGTGCGGGTGTCCCGGGTAATTCGAACGGTACGGAAGGATCGGTGGGAAGTGCCGCACGCCTTCCGGGTCGGACGGATCAGTTGGATGTTTCGGATGGTGCCTTTGCCCATTTCGACGGGCCGGTCCAAGCTGTGGATGCCAACGAGGTGGTGGTCGGAAGGCACAAGCCGTTGCATCTCGACATCCGTGCGCTCGCCGATGCGGAACCTGACGAATGGCTGCGCGAACTCGGCCGCCGCAAAATCGATAGCCTCGTCGTCGATGATGATGACGTTTTCGAAATGCTGTCTTCGATCTGACGAAAAAGGTGATATGTCTATGCCGCGTTTTCAGTTTGAAATGTCCTATATGTGGCAGTTTTTGGCATTTCAGAAAAATGATTTCCGTTATATGTGGCAGTCTCCCAAGGAAAATCTCGTCTAGGGGGTACTGATTGGGGTCTTTTGAAGCTTGAAACCAGTCTGGTCTGCCACATATAGCGGTTTTGGTTTGTCCGGGGATGGCAAATCTGCCACATATAGTGGCTTTCAGATGAGAATCTTTCTGCTTCCATTGGCGAGAGACGTTATGCGGATGTGTATCCTTCCCGAGGGCATTCTTTGACAGAGCATGATGGGCTTGCTTAATCGTTGGCTCATCCGGTCGGCCACGCGTTGCGCGAGTGCCCGTTCCTCGAAGTCGTTCATAAGGTTTTCGGCGGTCACCTGAATGTATGCCCAACCGTCATCTTCTAAGGCTTCACGTCTCTTGCTGTCGGCGAGCCATTGGCCGGCATGATGTCTTCCGTCGTATTCGATGGCCACTTTTATATCTGGATAGGCCATATCCAAAAGCGCGATTTTCCCATTGTTCAGTCGAACCTTCCAGTTGACTTTCGGACATGGTAGCCCATTGCGAATCAGAGCAATCCTGCAACGGCTTTCCTGCGAGGAATCCGTGCCTTCGCGCATGAACTGTAACGCATGTTGCATTTTTCTGATTCCTCGGATGGGACGTTGTCTATTCGCATTCGCGTAGTTGCTGAAATCTTTGAGCCGTTCCAGATATTCATGGAAGTCGTCAATGCAGACTTGGGGAAAACGTTGGTTCCTTCTTAGCATTGAATCGCCAAGCGTTATCAGTTCTTCTTGGGGAAGCCGATTCGCGTGCATTGCCCATGTGGTTACTGGATCCGTATGGCGAATCTTGCCATAATGCGTAGCGGTTTCGATGATTGGTCCTGTCCACAGTTCAAATTGGACGTTTCGAAGATGCGTGCGTGCGTTGTTATCTGTGGCAAGGGCATGCAGAGAAGACAGCATTTGCTGATCGGGATATCTTGGCATCTCGGTTCTTTGCAGGCATAATGCCGTGCTGTGTGTAAACACTAGCTGCTTACCGGTTCGTTGCTGCGCCGCAAGGCATTGTTCGATGGTACGCGCCCGCAGCTGCGCGAGACTCTCAGAATATTGTGCTCCATTGTCCATGGAGCAAGAATAAAGGGATTGGTCGGTCTCTGCCATCCGCATTCGAAAAACAGTGGATAAGTGGATAACCGAGGTTATGCGCAAAAATGTGGATAAACAGTCGGCCGCCGGCAGACTGATTGAGACGAACGTGCGCTGCTGCGCTGCTGCGGGATACCATGGCACGTAGAACATCACGTTGAAATGAGGATGTATGGGCGAGCGTGTGTGATTGAAAACGTGTGTTTCGTAGGTTCGGATAAGCCGGTCGACATTGCTGTCGGTAACGGGCGAATAGCTTCGGTGCGACCTTCGGAAAGGCCAACGGATGCTGCTTCGAAGATATGGGTGATTCCCGGATTGTGGGACTGCCACACGCATTTCACGCAGTGGTCGTACACGTTGGGACGGCTCGATCTGATTGATGCACGCAGTGCCGGCGAAGCGCTCGACATGTTGCGTCGACACTTGGAGGAGCGTCGTGAAAGCGGCGCACTCGACCCGAACCAATATGTGGTCGGCATGCGCTTCCGGCATTCCCTGTGGTCCGATGACGCCCAGCCGACCCTGGCCGCGATCGATGCGGTGGCGGGAGACCAGCCGGTGGCGCTGTCAAGTGCCGATATGCATTGCGGTTGGGTGAACTCTGCCGCCGCGCGCAAGCTTGGCGTAGATGTGGACGAATCCGGACTCGTCGGCGAGCTTGAGTGGTTCGACGCCTACTGCAAGCTGGACAAAGGACCTGGTGCGGCCAATGAGCTGATGCATCTGTTGCGCAACGCCGAACACGACGCTGCGAGTAAAGGCGTGGTCGCGTGCGCGACTATGAGATGGCGGAGAACATCGACACGTGATTAGCCGATTCTCGCAAGGGCTTGATGGTCTGCGTGTCGAAGCTGGCATATATCCCGAGAGACTCCGGCAAGCCATCGACGACGGCTGGCACACCGGAGACGAATTGCCCGGAAGTCATGGTTTGGGTCACGTCGGCGCGATGAAGATGATCTCCGATGCTCGCTCAACACCCGTTCCGCCTACTGTTCTATGCCATATTCGGGCATCAGACCGGAAACCTACGGCACATTGAGCTATGCCCCTGAGCAAATCGAGTCGTACATGCGACTCGCCGTCGAACATGGCTTCGACATCGCCTGTCATGCCATCGGCGATGAAGCGAACACCATTGTGCTTGATTGTGCCGAACGCACCCATGCGCATGGTTCCATTGAGCATGCCCAAATGCTCAAGGAGTGCGACATTCCGCGACTCGCGCAGCTGGGACTTGCCGCAAGCATCCAACCGCAGCACGCCATGGACGATCGTGACGTCATCGCGCGATTCTGGGGCACCCCCGCCGGAATCCCCTACGCATTCAATAGTCTGCATAAGGCGGGGACCAAACTGCTCATGGGGTCGGATGCGCCGGTCGCGCCGCTGGACCCATGGCTGGCCATCTCCGCGTCGGTATTCGGTACGGAAAGTTCCGATCGCGAGCCTTTCCAACCTGAGCAGTGCCTTGATTTTGAAACGGCGCTCGCTTCGTCCACCGCGGTCGGACGCGTGGCTTTGCGGGACGCAGACGCGGCCGATTTGGTGCTTCTGGACTGTGATCCGAGCATAATCGATTCTCCGGAGGCCATGCGTGCCATGCCCGAGCATGTGTTGGCACTATGCTTGCCGGTCGCTGGACGTACCAACAGGCTGAATGAAAACCGTTATGTGTGGCAGATTCCACGGTGCTGGAAAAGTCAAAATCGCTATATGTGGCAGACCTGAGATTTCTTAACGGGATTTTTCTATAGATTTATACCCTCGAATGTAGTGTGAATCTGCACATATAGCGCAAATCGGATTTTGAAGATGCCTTAATCTGCACATATAAGGGATTTCAGATGATTGGTGTGCCCGTGCAAGATGAGTATGGCGTGCGAGTCCACTCGGATAGGAGGAAGACCGCACCTCTGAGTGGGAGATACGCCTTCCTGATGTGATTTTGAGTGAGAATCACTGCACGGCGGCGAGAGCCTGATCGAGATCCGTGATGATGTCGTCGGCGTTTTCGATGCCGCAGCTCAGGCGCACCAGGTCAATGCCAACGCCTGCTTCGACGAGCTGCTCCTCGGTGAGCTGACGGTGCGTGGTGCCTGCCGGGTATAGGGTGCAGCTGCGCGCGTCGGCCACATGTGTGGCGATGGACACCATCTTCAGGTGGTCGAGGAATGCGGACACCTTTTCGCGGCCGCCCGGCACGCCGAAGGAAATAACGCCACAAGTGCCGTTCGGCATGTACTTTTCAGCTAGCGCATGGTACTTGTCTTCCTCAAGGCCTGGGAAGCTCACCCAGCTGACGCGCGGGTCGCGCTCAGCCACTGCGCCACCTTGAGCGCGTTCGCGCAGTGGCGCTCCATGCGTACTCCCAGAGACTCCAAATGCATGCCCATAATCCACGAGTTGATCGGCGCCGGCGTGGAGCCGAAATCGCGCATGAGCTGTGCGGTGGCCTTGGTGATGTAAGCGGCCTTGCCGAAGTCCTTGGCATAGGTCACGCCATGGTAGGAGTCGTCCGGCGTGGTGAGTCCGGGGAATTTCTCCGCATGCGCCATCCAGTCGAAGTTGCCGGAATCCACGATCGCGCCGCCCACGCAGGAGCCGTGACCGTCCATATATTTGGTGGTGGCGTGCGTGACGATATCCACGCCATACTGGAACGGTCGGCAATTGACGGGCGTCGGGAACGTATTGTCGACGATCAGCGGCACGCCGTGACGATGCGCCGCGTTCGCGAACTTTTCGAAATCAAGCACGATGAGTGCCGGATTGGAGATGGATTCGCCGAAGACCGCCTTGGTGTTCGGCTGGAATGCCGCTTCGAGCTCTTCTTCGGTGCAGTCCGGGCTTACGAACGTGCATTCGATGCCCATTTTGCGCATGGTCACGTTGATGAGGTTGAACGTGCGCCGTAGATTGCGGAGGATGCGACGATGTGGTCGCCGTTGTTGCAGATGTTGAACAGTGCGAAGAAGTTCGCCGCCTGGCCGGATGAGGTCAGCATTGCGGCCGCGCCGCCTTCCATTTCACAGATTTTCGCTGCGATGGTGTCGTTGGTTGGGTTCTGCAGTCGGGTGTAGAAGTATCCGGATTCGGATAGGTCGAACAGTCGGCTCATCTGTTCGCTTGACTTGTATTTGAAGGTTGTCGCCTGAATGATCGGGGGTGTGCGGGATTCGCCGTTGCCGGGCTGGTAACCTCCCTGCACGCAGATGGTGTCGACGTTTTCGCTCATGGATTTCCTTCTTTCGATTGCGCGCTTCGTTGCGTAGCGCTGCGGTGCAACAAACATGCTCACCTTATCACTGAGTTGATAATTGGCTATTCTTCAATGGAAACGCCGAATAGTTCACTGAATTGACAAACTTAGGAAATTGATTTTATTATATACATCAAGGCAGGCGGGAATCCGCTTGACGGGAAAACAATGTCTTGCGAAAGTAAAAACCAATAGCAAAGGAGCAACCCATGGGTCTGTGGGATATCGAAAAGATTCCGTATGTCGGTCGTGAAAAGGGACCGCAGGAGGGTCTGGCTTTCCATTACTACGATGCCGACAAGGTTGTTGCCGGCAAGAAGATGAAGGATTGGCTGCGTTTCGGCGTCGCTTGGTGGCACACTTTCGATCAGGAGCTGGTCGATCCGTTCGGCACCGGCACCGCCCAGCGTCCGTGGTACGGCAAGTACTCCAATGCTGAGGATGAGGCTCTGGCTAAGGTCGACTACGCCTTCGAGTTCTTCCAGAAGCTCGGCGTTGAGTACTTCTGCTTCCATGATCGTGATATCGCTCCGGAAGGCGATACCCTGCGTGAGACCGACAAGAACCTGGACAAGGTCGTCGACAAGATCGAAGAGAACATGAAGTCCACCGGCATCAAGCTGCTGTGGAACACCTCCTCCCTGTTCACCAACCCGCGCTTCGTGTCCGGTGCTTCCACCTCCCCGTTCGCCGACATCTACGCTTACGCCGGTGGCCAGCTGAAGCATTCCCTGGAGATCGCAAAGCGCTTGGGAGCCGAGAACTACGTGTTCTGGGGTGGACGTGAAGGCTACGAGAACCTGTGGAACACGCAGATGAAGCGCGAACAGGCGCACATGGCCAAGTTCTTCACATGTGCACGAGTATGCTCAGGAGATCGGCCTGGATGCTCAGTTCCTGATCGAGCCGAAGGCCAAGGAGCCGACGATGCACCAGTATGACTTCGATGCATCCACAGCCATCGCCTTCCTTAAGACCTACGACATCGACTTCATGAAGCTGAACCTCGAAGGCAACCACGCCAACCTGGCCGGCCACACCTACCAGCACGAGATCCGCACCGCCCGCGAGGCCGGCGTGCTCGGCTCCTTGGACGCCAACCAGGGCGACAAGCTCATCGGCTGGGATATGGATGAGTTCCCGACCGACCTGTACGAGACCTCCACCGTCATGTGGGAAGTCCTCGCCGAAGGCAGATCGGCCCTCACGGCGGCCTGAACTTCGACGCCAAGCCGCGTCGTACCTCCTTCACCGCCGAGGACCTGTTCCGCTCCCACATCGCCGGCATGGATTCCTTCGCGGCCGGCCTGCTGGTCGCGGCCAAGATGCACGAGGACAAGGTCATCGAGAACCTGCAGGCCGAGCGCTACAGCTCCTTCGATTCCGGCATCGGCGCGACCGTCGAGAACGGCACCGCTTCGCTGGCTTCCCTCGAAGAGTACGCTCTGGACATCCCGCAGTCCAAGCTCATCGAGGCCACCAAGTCCGATCACCTCGAGTCCGTCAAGGCCACGATCAACAACTACATGATCGACGCCCTGGCCGAGGCGTGAGCCGAATAGGGAGTTTCCGTTAGGGCTCCTGATTCATCGCTGGATCAAGCAGTGAGGCTCGGCTGTGACAGAGCCGGATGTGGTGTGCCGAAGCGTTGGCGTTCCGGCACACCACTCATCTTTCCTTCCTTCTTCCTAGAATTTCCTTCGCAGGCAAGTCGTCTGCCGGTTATGTCGCCGGTGTACGGCTTGTTTGCGTTTTTGGGCCAAACGAAAGTCTCGATTGTTCGCAATGATTCGATGCTCACGAACGTTTCTGAATAAGGTGTATTTATGACCGCGACTATTACCATTACCAATCCCATTCTTAGTGGAATGAATCCTGATCCGAGTTGGATTTGGGATGATGAGTTCCAGCGAATTGTGTTGGTGACTTCTACTTTTGAGCTTGTCCCAGGTCTTCCCATTTACGTTTCCGAGGATATGACGTGCTGGAAGCATGTGTCGAATGTGGTAGATGCTGACTTGGCAAGGCGCCTGCTTATTCCTTTCGTGGATGATTCGGGCGGTGTCTATGCGCCGACGCTGCGCAGGATTCATGGCAAATATGTGATTGCATGCACCATTGCCCGTCTTGATGATCGCCGTGCTATGGAAGGTGGTTGCACAGAAAGCGAGCTGATGCGGTTCCACGCCGCGGAGGGCAATTTTATCCTTGAAGCGGATTCTATCGAAGGGCCATGGCATGGCCCGTTCTGGATTGAGGACGCTGAAGGCATCGATCCAGACATATTCGAGGACGGGGATGGCAACGTGTACTGGACCCAGACCCGTCCTGCGGTCAATCCGCAATGGGAAGGCCAGACCGAGGTCTGGACCCAACGCATTAATCCGGAGACTTGGACTTTTGTCGATGACGGTCTTCCTGCGGGATCGGGCAAGACGGTAATATGGCGCGGATACGGTATGGAATCGGTGTGGCTGAGGCGCCGCATCTCTATCGCGTGGGTGATTATGTGTATCTGATGACCGCTGAGGGGGGCACCAGTTTCGAACATAGCGAAATGGCCATGCGCATCTATGCGCCGCATGGACTGCTTCGGGCGTTCGAAGCTTACGAACGGGAAGCATCCGAATTGGGTGAGTGCATTCCGCAGGTTCGTGACGGAGAACGCTGCTATCTTGGCACCGCAATCCGTGCCTTCCACGCGGATAAGAAGAATCCGATTCTCACCCACCGACATCTGGGTTTGTCGGAACCGCTGCAATGCGTGGGACATGCGGACCTGTTGCTTCATCCGGAACTGGGATGGTGGCTGGTGTGTCTTGGCGTGAGGGAGACACGGGGAAAGCGTGACGGCGAATTATTGAGCTACTTGGGAAGGGAGAGCTTTGTCGCTCCGGTATCCTGGGAACATAATCCGGCCGATTGGAAGCTGGACGCAACGGTGCATCATATACGCATGAGGGTGACCCCGGATGGCCAGTGACTTGCGCTGGTCTTGGCCGCTTGGCCGACGAGATTACGGTTACTACTGGAGACGATGGCATCGCCATCGAGCCTAGGGTGAAATCCTCGCTCGCCGGTGACGTGGAACCTGCACTGGTGGATGTGGCTGATGGCTCGACGAACGATGTGGTGGTGCGCGATGAGCGTGATGTCAGCTACCGCAGAATAGCGAAACTGCCGACGCTCATGCCGATTCCCATGTCCGGTTCTTTAGTGATCCGGCAGAATTCCACACATTACGCGGTGTTTTCGATGCATGGCACGGATGTGCGTTACGAGATGGTGAATGGAGACGATTCGCAAGCTGGGTCTGTTGTCGTACAGGCTGACGGAGTGCGTCCGGCGGTACTTTTCGACGACAACCGCTTGTCGGTCATCGTGACTGGCATGCATGGTCTGGTTGATTCTGCGACGTTCGTGCGTCAGGGGCAGGTTCTGCTGAGTGTCGATGCTCGTTTCCTCAGCACCGAATGGGCCGGTGGATTCGTCGGTTGCATGGCCGGCTTCATGGCATAGATTCTACGGAATTTCAGGATGGTTCACTGCTGATGTTCCGACGGGCCGTCTTAGAACGAGTTGAAAACGGGTCGAAAGGCTAGGAGCGCTGTGTTCTCCCTCCGGTTGTGCCTGTGAGGTTTGCCCCGCTGATTAACTCTCGAGTTGCTGTGTGCTGTTGCGTACCACTAGCGATGTCGGCATGATGATGTGCGGTTGGATCACGTCGCCGGTGGACAACGCTTCGACCAGCATGCGTACGGCGGCCCTTGCCATGTCTTGGAGCGGCTGTCGTACGGTGGTCAGCGCCGGGCCAAGGAATGCGGCAGTCTGCATATCATCGAATCCGACCACGGATAAATCCTCGGGAATACGTAATCCCAGCTGTCTTGCCGCCTCGTAGACGCCCATGGCCTGCAGATCGCTGCCGGCGAAGATTGCGGTCGGACGATTTGGTCGTTTCAACAGGGAGATGGACTGTGCGTAACCGCCGGAAGTGGTGAAATCGCCTTCGGTGATAAGTTCGGGATCGGCTTCGATTCCATGTTCCGCGAGCGCTGATGTATATCCGTCCAGACGTGCTTTGGAACACATCATCTCCTCCGGTCCGGTGATGATGCCTATGCGGGTATGTCCGAGTGCGAGTAGATGCCTGGTGGCGATTACGCCTCCGGTCCAGTTGTCCGCATGCACCGACAACGTGTCCAGATCCGGATTTCCGAATGGATCGAACAAGACGAAGGGAATACCTCTGGAATGCAGTTTATTCCGCTCGATACGTGTCAGACTGGAGAAGACAAGGATGGCGCCGTTCGCCTGCCGGCGAAGCATGTTGTCGATCCAGGATGAGTCCGGGTGTTGACGATTGCCACCTTCGGTGGTGATGATGCTCAGATCGTGTTGTTTGGCTTCGCGGATGGCTCCGCGTAACACTTCAAGAGCCCAGACATTATCGAAATCTTGGAACACGATTTCGATAATTCGTTGGCTTTTCGCGCTTGTCGATTTACGGGAATACCCATACCGTTTCAACACCGCGTTGATGGTTTGCCGCGTCTCTTCGGAAACGTCGGCTCTGCCGTTGAGCGCCTTGGATACGGTGGAAAGGGAATAACCGGTCTCTTTAGCTATGTCAGAGAGTCGTACCGTAGCTTTCTTTGTCGTATTGCGCATGAGTCACTCCTTCTTCTTTTCATCATATCCGAAAATGCGAACGAAAGTTTCGGTTTACGTTTTTCGAAACTTTCGATATGTTGGCAATGCTTAAAAACGTTGTAAAATCAACGAAAAATAGTTAGTTTTCTGATTTTACAAAAAACTTGACTTTGTGTGATTTGTTTCGGTAGTCTATAGATACAACGAAAACGAAATGGAGACTTTCGAAGGGAGTCAAAGGCTGATTCTCTGTCTGCTAGGGGAGCTGCAACAGCATTCGTTGCGGTCATGCTTCCCGATTCGACCCATTCGAGAGAAATCGTTCCTGTCGTTGCCATCATTTTGTCGATGATGACTTGGTCAATAAGGAGAAGACAATGAAGTTCAAAACCATTGCAGCTGCCACTCTTGCGGTGGCGACCATGTTGGGCATGGGTGCCTGTGGCTCCAGCACCAGCGCCAAGGATGACAAGACCATCACGTTCTGGCATAACGCCACAGCTGGTGACGGCAAGCAGTATTGGAGGATCTGGCCAAAGCGTTTGAGAAGAAGACCGGTGTCAAGGTTCAGATTCAGGCCATCCAGAACGAGGATTTCGAAGGCAAGCTGACCACCGCTATGCAGGATCCCGCCTCCGGTCCGGATGTGTACATGGCCCTTGGCGGTGCGAAGACCAAGGACATGATCGATGCTGGCCAGGCCATGGACCTTACCGACAAGATCAGCGACACCGTCAAGACGCAGATGAAATCCTCCTTGAAGTCCATCACTTATGATGGCAAGGTCTATGGCGTTCCGGTCACTGTCCAGCCTGGTGGCATCTGGTATTCCAAGGATCTGTTCAAGCAGGCCGGCATCGATGTCGCACCGACTACCTTCAGCGAGCTGAAGACCGATGTGCAGAAGCTGCGTAGCGCTGGCATCGAGCCAATCGCCCTCGGCGGCAAGGACGCTTGGCCGGCCGGTCACTGGTACTACTGGCTGTCCCTGCGTGAGTGCTCCCCGAAGGCCTACGCCAAGGGCGTCAATGACAAAGACTTCTCCGATTCCTGCTGGACCAAAGCTGGCGACGACCTAAAGGATCTGTTGGACTCGAACGCCTTCAATGAAGGATTCCTCACCACCACAGCCCAGCAGGGCGCAAGTTCCTCAGCCGGTCTGCTGGCCAACCATAAGGCCGCGATGGAACTTATGGGTACTTGGGAGCCTGGCGTAGTCAAAGATCTGACCCCGGATAAGAAGCCGATGGCTGATCTTGGCTTCTTCGCCTTCCCGACCGTTGATGGCGGCAAAGGCAAGGAAGGTGCTCTGATGGGTGCCTCAACCGGCTTCTCCGTCAACCCCGAGGCTCCGGACGCCGCCGTCGATTTCGTCAACTTCATGGCCGAGAAATCGAACCAGGAGAAATACGCCACTGCCTTCAGCACCATTCCGGCCTCCGTTGAAGCCTATGGTGCGGTCACCGATGAGAATCTCAAGGACATCATCGACGCTATGAACAAGTCCGATGACATGCAGCTATGGATGGATACCGCTCTTGGCGGAAATATTGGCAACGCTCTTAATTCCGGAGTGGTGAATCTGCTTTCCGGACAGGGGACTTCGGCTGACATCGTCAAGGCGATGAAGACGCAGCGTCCAAGGGCTGATAGTGAACATGGCTGGTTGACGGCCAAAGGAGGGTGGATAGACAGATCTTCATCTGCCTCCTTCCTATTCGAGAAACGTATCTGGTAGTGGAGAAAACCATGTCAAGTACAAGCAAAGACGCGGTGACGCTGCGCGCTAAGCGGTCCAAGAAACCGTCCGATGGCAAAATGCGTCGTAATGTTGAGATTTTCGTACTGTCCGCACCTGCGATTCTTCTGTTCGTCTGCTTTGTGATTCTGCCTATCGTCTTGGGTGCTTATTACGGCTTCTATCAGTGGAAGGGCTACGGACTTCCCTCCAAGACCGGCAAATTCGTTGGTTTCCAAAACTACATCACAGCGCTTAAGGATCCCGCGTTCCAGCGGCGATTCTGCATACCTTCGAGGTCGTGATCGGCTCGTTGGTCATCCAGGCTCCGCTCGCCATCCTGTTCGCATTGCTGCTGAACCAGAAGTTCAAGGGGCGTGGTCTCATCCGCACCCTCATCTTCGTGCCGTATGTCGTTTCCGAGGTCATCGTCGGCACCGGATGGACCTGTTGCTGCAGAAGAAAGGCGCCATCAATGAGATTCTGGCCAACTTCGGCATCAATGGTCCCGATTGGCTGGCCGACCCGAAAATCGCTATTTGGACGCTGCTGTTGCTGATCAGCTGGAAATACGTCGGTTTTGCCGTGATTCTGATGCTTGCTGGCATGCAATCCATTCCCGATGAACTGTATGAAGCGGCCAAGGTGGATGGAGCGAGCTTCTGGCAGATGCAAAGGAGCATCACGCTGCCGCTGCTTGCCCCGACATTGCGAATCTGGGTGTTCCTTTCCATGATCGGATCCCTGCAGCTCTTCGATCTGGTCTATATCGTGTGGGGCAAGTATGTGTCGACCACCGCTGGTGTGTCCACCATGGCCACCTACATGGTGCGTGAAGGTCGTGGAGCCGGCAACTATGGCTATGGTTCCGCCGTTGCTCTGATCATCTTCGTGATCTCTTTGATCATCGCACTCGTCTATCAGAAGTTCGTGCTGAACCGTGACTTGGACGGTGCTGTTACTGAACAGAAAGAAGCCGAGAAGCGTGCCAGGAAGCGCGCAAAGGAAGTGCAGCATCGTGAGGTTGCTGCACTGGCAAGTGAGGTGAAGTGATGACTGCCGCAACAATCGCAGGACATTCCAACAAAAGCGAGTACAGCAAGAAGAATGGTTACCGCATGTCCTCCAAGACGCCATGGGGCAACCCAATCGTCTACTTCTTCTCCCTGGTGCTTGTGGCTATCTGCGTTACCCCGGTGCTGTACATCATCTTCGGTGGTTTCCGTACCAATTCGCAGATCACCAATCATCCGTCCGGGCTGCCGAACCCATGGTTCCCGATAACTACAAAGCGGTTATCGAAAGCGACATTTTCTGGACTGAGTTGAAGAATTCCACCATTGTGGGCATCGCACCATGGTAGGCGTCGTGGTGCTCGGCATCATGGTGAGCTTCGTCATCGCCCGCTACAAATTCCGTTATGCGCCGCTCATGTATGCGTTGTTCTCCGCCGGCCTCATGTTCCCGATGACCGTTGGCATCACACCGTTGTACCTGCTGATTCGCAACATGGGCCTGTCCAATTCGCTGCTGGGACTCATCCTGCCACAGATCGCGTTCGGTCTTCCCCAGACCATCATCATTCTGGTGCCGTTCCTACAGTCGATTCCGAACGAACTGGAAGAGGCGTGCCTTCTTGATGGATGCTCCCGCCTTGGCTTCTTCTGGCGCATGGTCATTCCGCTGTCCATGCCTGGCGTGGCCACCACTGGAATCCTTACCTTCGTGGGAAGCTGGAATGCCTACATGCTGCCGCTGTTCGTGCTCAGTGATGACAGCAAGTACACATTGCCACTTGGCGTACAGATGTTCAGCTCCGAACACTCCGTTGACACCGCACAGGTGTTGGCCTTCACCTCTCTGGCTATGATTCCGGCCCTGATCTGTTTCACCATCTTCCAGAAGAAGATCGTCGGCGGCCTGACAGGTGCGGTCAAGGGCTGACGGAATGTGACAACCCACGCCCGGAAGATGTTCCTTTCCGTCTTCCGGGCTTCATCTCTTATGCAAGAGGTACATTATGAAGATTTCCAACCCGGTGCTCACCGGTTTCCATGCCGACCCCTCGATGATCCGCGTCGGTGACACCTATTACATTGCCAATTCCACGTTCGAATGGTTCCCAGGCGTTCGCCTGCATGAGTCCAAGGACCTGGTGCATTGGAACATTCTTCCAAGCCCGTTGAGCCGGTCCAGCCAGCTTGATATGAGAGGAAACCCCTCTTCGGGAGGCATCTGGGCTCCTGACCTAAGCTATGCGGACGGCAGGTTCTGGTTGATCTACACTGATGTCAAGGTGGTCAATGGTGCATTCAAGGATTGCACTAATTATTTGGTCACCGCCGAGGACATCCACGGGCCATGGAGCGAGCCGATTCGCATCAACGGGGTCGGTTTTGACGCCAGCCTGTTCCATGACGACGACGGCCGCAAATACTTGGTGCAGCAGACATGGGATTTCCGTGAATACCACCACCAGTTCGACGGTATCACATTGACGGAATTCGACGTCGACACCATGAAGCTCAAGCCAGAAACGGCCCGCACCATCTGGGATGGCACTGCGGTGAAGATCACCGAAGGTCCCCACCTATACAAGAAGGATGGTTGGTACTACCTGTTCGCCGCAGAAGGCGGCACGGTGTATGAACATCAGGAATCTGTGGCGCGTTCCCATACCCTTGACGAGTACTCCTTCGAAGTTATGCCGAATGGCCCGTTCATCGGTAACTTCGACACTCCTGACACCTATTTGCAGAAGCAGGGCCACGGAGCGTTGGTGGACACCCCGTCCGGCGAGTGGTATTACGCCTCCCTATGCGGTCGTCCGTGGCGTCATGATACCGAACCGGCTCATGGCACCCGCGGATGGTGCACACTCGGACGCGAGACCTCCATCCAGAAAGTCGAATGGGATGAGGACGGTTGGCCGCGCGTGGCCGGAGGTCACGGCGGACAGCGTTACGTTGATGCTCCGAAAGATGCCATCGAGACTTTGGCCCCAACGACGCGTGACGAACATGATGAGTTCGATTCCGGCGAGCTCGGTCCGAATTGGAACACGCTACGCGTCCCGTTCACCGACGCATGGGCACGGTGGGCGGTGGCAAACTGGCATTGCGTGGTCAGGGCTCGCTGTGCAACCTGTTTGACTTGTCTCTTGTGGCTCGTCGCTGGCAGGCATTTGATTTCGACGCCGAAACCAAGGTGCGTTTCGATCCGAAGAATTACATGCAGATGGCAGGCCTGACCAACTATTACGATGACCTATGCTGGTCATGGGCGTTTATCACTTGGGATGAGAAACGTCACGCAAGGGTCATCGAAGTGGCTCAGAACGATTTCAACCAATATACGTCGTTCCTCAAGGATAACGCCATCGTAGTGCCCGAAGAGGCTGAGGCGGTATGGCTGCGCACCAAGGTCCGCACGGAATACTATTCCTACGAATATTCCTTCGACGGGGAACATTTCACCGAGATTCCAGTCAGGCTCGATGCGAAGATCCTGTCCGACGATTACGTGAACCAACGTTACGGCGGCTTCTTCACCGGCGCGTTCGTGGGACTTGCCTGCGTCGATCTGTCCGGCTACGACGCGCAGGCCGAATTCGACTACTTCGACTATCGGGAGCTTTCCGATAACCAGTAGACAGTGCCGGCTGGCGACAGAGCGTCCGCCGTCAGCCGGCATACTCGACGGGATTGAATTCTATGGGCAATGAGGAGCGGACGAGCATGGTTTTGCAATTGCCGAAACTGCTTGACGACGGTTGCGTGCTGCAGGCCGGTGCGACCATACATATCTGGGGCGCCGGCGACCCTGGACGCGGCGTGCTGGTACGCCTCGATGGCAAGGACCGGACTACGCGGGTGGGGGACGACGGCTCATGGAGCGTGCCGTACGGTCCGATCAAAGCAGGCGGACCGTACGATTTGACGGTGCGTTATGAGGACGGAACCGAATGCATCTCGCGCCAATGCTATGCGGGAGAAGTGTTCCTGTGTTCGGGACAGTCGAACATGGAACTGCCCATGGCTTGGGTGCGTGCGGACTATCCGCTGGAGTGGAATCGTGAGCCTGACCCATTGCTGCGGCAATACAAAGCGATTCCCGATTGTGACTTCAACGGTCCCCGCAGCGATCATGACCATGCGTTCTGGCAGGGGTGCGATGCGGAAACCCTTGGAGATTTCTCCGCGCTCGCCTATTTCTTCGGACGCAGGATCCGTCAGTGGCTGAATGTGCCGTCGGCCTGTTGAACGTTTCATTGGGTGGATCGCCGATTGAATCCTGGATGGATGCCGACGCATTGCGGGCGTTCCCCGAAGCGCTCGCTGATCTTGAGCCGTATCTTGGCGATGGCGTGGCATCGAAGAAAAGCCGCGATTCCGTTGCCGAACGGGACCGGTGGTACCAAGCGCTTGGATACGAGGCTGTGGCCGATGCCCACCATGAATGGCTGCCATTGATCGCGTGGGACTGTCCGGAATCCAAGAACATCGAGCCGCGCGACGTGGCATGGCATGACATACGCCTGCCGGGATGGTACAAGGATCGCGGACTTGCCGGTTTCCGCGGTGAGATTACCATGAGAAAAACCGTGTTCCTGCCTCCGTCGGATGCGGGCAAGCCCGCTCTATTGCGTCTGGGCACCATGAATGACGCCGACCATACGTGGGTCAATGGTGTGTTGGTCGGTGGTCGAAGCAATGTGTACGAGCCGCGCGATTATCCGGTCGGGTCCGGTGTGCTGCGCGCCGGTGCGAATGAAATCCGCATGCGTCTGGTTATTGAGCGTCCCGGCGGACGTGTGACGCCCGGCAAACGGATGGCACTGACCATCGGAGACGATGTCTTCGATCTGTCCGGCATCTGGCAGTATGCCGTGACCGCCGAAGCTGACCGCGATTGCCCATTCGAGGATTTCGTCAGATGGAAGCCGACCGGCCTGTACAATGCCATGCTCGCCCCGTGTTTTCCATATGCGGTGCGCGCTGTGTTGTGGTATCAAGGCGAATCGAACACCGGCGACCGCGCCATGCGATATGGCGACGAGCTGAAGGCCATGATTCAATTGTGGCGCGTCAAATGGCATCAGCCGGATATGCCGTTTCTGATCGTCCAGCTTCCAAAATTCGACATTGACGCCATTGAGGATGGAGCTGGCCACTCGTCCGCGAACAGGAATGGAACGTCGCGAACGAACTTGAAAACGTTGCGACGGTGGTGACGCTTGACGCCGGCGAGAGCAACGATCTGCATCCGTATGACAAGAAGCTCGTCGCGGATCGCGTGTTCAATGCCGCGATGGATTTGGTATACGGTCGCCAGGCTCAGCCTCAACCGGCCGTGGAAACCATCGAGGTCTGCGGAGATCTGTTGCGGATGCACTGTGTGTGGCGGAGTCGCTCGGACGAGCGGATCCGATCGGAGGGCCGCCGGCTGATGACGTTGGACGGTGACGCTCCCCAAGAAATCGAATTTCTATGGCGCGGCTGCGCCACATCCGCGCAGGCCGAGGCATGGCTAGACGGCTGTGATATCGTGGCGCGCATGACGGCGCGCAGGCCAGATGAGGTGCGGTACGCGTGGAGCAACAATCCGGAATCCGGACTCATCTGCGACGGCGACGGCATGCTGATTCCGCCGTTCCGCCTGACATTGCCCACGGACGATGATAAGGGGATTCATGCGTAGGCAGGTCGTGCTTCGACAAGGACTCGTCGATGGATTCTCCGATACGGACCCTGTGATTACCGTGTTTCGTGGCATCCCCTATGCCAAGCCTTCCCGTTGGCGCATTACGATTTGTCTCGTGTCATGATTCGGTATTGGACGAATTTCGCGGCGACGGGCGATCCGAACGGTTCCGGATTGCCCGAATGTCCGGCATGCGGACCCAATGGCCAACGATACATGCTGCTCGGCGGATGCCACGATACATCGGATAGTATGTCGTATGCCAGGTCAAGTAGATGAATATAGTATAGTGTGAGCGCTCACTATAGCGTGGTGGAAATCGTGACGAAGGAGACGGGCATGACGAAGGAGACGGAGACGCTGATCGCGTCCGACGAGGATCTGACTAGGCTGTTCGCTGGCAAGCCGACGCAATACCGCAAATCGAAGTCGCTGCCGAAGTTTACTGGCGAGGCCATGCGTACCTGCGCCACGATCAACCGCATCTTCTTCGATGATCCTGACGAGGCCTACCGTCTGTTCCACGAGCTCGTTCCCGACGCGGGGGAAGGCGTACAATTCACGCCGCCGTTCAATGTGGATTATGGCATCGGCCTGACCATTGGCCGCGGCACGTTCTTGAACAAGGGTTTCATGGTGTGCGGCGGCGGATATGTAACGCTTGGCGAGGATTGCCTGATCGGCCCGCGTTGTACCATTGCCACGCCGAATCATGCCTTGGATGCGGCAACGCGACTGGCTGGCTGGGAACATGCTTCGCCGGTGACGATTGGTGACAACGTGTGGTTTGGTGCGAACGTTACGGTCACGCCTGGCGTCACGATTGGCTCGAATTCCATTATCGGCGCGGGTTCTGTGGTTACACGAGACATTCCCGCCAATTCGATCGCAGTCGGCAATCCGGCGCATGTAATTCGCGAGATTCCCGAACGCGATCCCGCCTTCGCCGATGTCGAGGGTATCGTCTGACGTTGGGTTACGGTGTTCCCTCAGAGCGAATTCGCGTGTTGCCCTACTGCTAGACGTGTTGTCGCACGATTTCAGTTTTGACCTCACGATTTGATCGGAATATCGCACGATTTTGTTTGAGACGAAAATGGGTGCCGTTGCGGTTGGTTGTGACGGCACCATTTTGCGTTGTTTTAGTGCGATTTATGCTGATTGATCAGCCGCGGGCCTTTGCGTAGGCCTCGTACACGGCTTCAGTCGGTTCGCCGGTTTCCACGCCGTCGATGGTGAGCTGCCATGCGGGCGGTTCCGTTTCGCCGGACAGCACCCAGGCGGCCTGACGGGCGGCGCCGATGGCAACATACTCGTCGGTGGTCGGGCGGGTCACGTCCATGCCGAACACGCTCGGCGCGAGCGTGCGGATTGCCTTGGACTTCGCGCCGCCGCCGATAAGCAGAATGCGGGAAATCTCAGCGCCAAGCGAACGGATAAGCTCTAGGCAGTCGCGCTGGGAGCACAGCAAGCCCTCGACGAACGCGCGGGCCATGTTCTCGCGTGTGGTGTTGGCCAGCGTCATGCCGGAAAGGGTTGCGGTCGCGTCCGGACGGTTCGGCGTGCGCTCGCCGTCGAAATACGGCACCAGCGTAATACCGCCGGCGCCCGGTTCGGAAGCGAATGCCAGGGATGCGAGTTCGTCGTAGTCGACGCCGAGGGCTGCACGGCCGGCGTCAAGAATGCGCGATCCGTTGATGGTGCAGGCCAGTGCAGGTAGTGCCGGTGCAGTCGGCGAAGCCGGAAACGGCACCGGTCAAATCGTAGGTCGGATTTTCGGAAATGGCTGCTGCCACGCCGGAAGTGCCCAATGAAACGGAAACGTCACCCACGCTCATGCCAAGTCCGAGGGACGCCATGGCGTTGTCGCCGCCGCCCGGTGCGATGATGCAACCACCCTCAACGTTCTTGCCGGCGATTTCCGGGCTTGCCTTGACTGCGGCGGCATCGTGCGGTCCAAGCACGGTCGGCAGCATGATTGCGTTGGCGTGCTCGCGTGCCGCTTCGGTACCTTCCGCTGGCTCAAGCACCATGGCGATCAGATCGCGGCGGTATTCGTTGGAAGCGGCATCGTAATAGATGGTGCCGGAAGCGTCGGAACGGTCGGTGAACAGCGCTTCCAAGTGTGCGTCCTCGCCTTCTGCGACCGGGCCGTAGCCGGCGATACGCCAGCTCAGCCAATCGTGCGGCAGGCAGATCGCGGCGATCTTCTTAGCGTTTTCCGGTTCGTTTTCAGCCACCCACGCCACCTTGGTTAGCGTGAAGGAAGCAACGGGGGAGGAGCCAACGGCCTTGACCCAACGCTGCTTACCACGCGCGATCACATCTTCCGGTTCGCCTTCTTCGGCGGGAGCCTCGCCCATCTTTTCGATGAGGGCCGCGGCCTGCGGCGCCGAGCTTATATCGTTCCACAGCATGGCGTCGCGAATCACGTTGCCTTGCTGGTCGAGAATCACCATGCCGTGCTGCTGACCGCCAACGGCCAGTGCTTCAACATCGTCAAGTCCGCCGGCCTGCTGGGCTGCCTCAAGGAACGCGTCCCACCAGAATTTCGGGTCAATAGACGTGCCATTGGGGTGCTTGGCTTGGCCAAAGCGCACCATTTCACCGGTTTCGGCGTCGGTCACGCGCACTTTGCAGGACTGGGTCGAGGTGTCGACGCCGGCCACGAGAGTTCGAGTCATTGTGTCTCCTTGCAGTGAGCTGGCGCAACGAAGTGCAAGGAATTCGCACGGTCCGCCACCTCATTTAGTTAGATGAATGAACTATAATGTCTAGTGTACCATCATAAAGTGATTTGACTATAGAGACGGTGCGCTTTTTCGGCAAAGACGCGTCAAAGAGGAGGGAACCATGGCTTCACTGCGGAGTATCAATCAAGACGATTTGCGAAACCATAATCTTTCCGTGGTGCTCGACTCGCTGTTGCGTGCCACCGAACCAATGAGTCGCGCCGATCTTGCCAAGAAAACCGGATTGACCAAAGCGGCCATGTCGGTATTGGTGTCGTTGATGCTCGACAATGAGATTCTGGTGGAAGGCGCGCCTTCCGGCCAATCGCTGTATGGGCGCCCCAGCATTCCGCTTGAAATCAAAGGTGGACGCCTGTGCGGCATGGGATTGCAGGCCAACACCGACGGTTATGGCGTGGTGGTGCTCGATCTTGACGGTTCCGTTGTGGGGGAGCAGTGGGTCGACGCCGACATGGCCAACGCCGACGAGCGGGCGATTTTCGCCCGTCTCGACGAACTGGCTTTGCAGCAGGAAGAAGCGCTTGCCAAGAAAGGTTATGTGCTTGCCGGTACCGGTTTGGCATTGCCGGGTCTCGTCACCGATGATATGCGATTGCTTGGCGCGCGCAATCTCGGTTGGGAACGTTTGGATCTCAAGCAGTTCGATGTGGTCAAGCGACTTGATCCTGTTGCCTGCAACGAGGCCAATGCCGCCGCGTTGGCACAGGTTCCCGGCTATGCCACGCAGCGTAAGGATTCTGGGCGGATCAAGCCGACGGATTCGTTTCTTTACATGTCGACCGACGTGGGTATCGGCGGTGCAGTGATCCGCGAAGGGCGTGTGGTGAGCGGTGATCACGGTTTCGGTGGCGAATTGGGCCATGTTTCCGTCGACATGCGCGGTCCCGTCTGCCGTTGCGGCCGTCGCGGCTGCCTTGAAGTGTATGCGGGCAGGCGTTCCATGGTGAGCGCGGCCGGAATCGCCAGCAGCGATGCCGCCGCGACCCGCAGCGCCATCGACGAATTGATCGACCGCTGGCACCAGCGCGATGCGCAGACCGTGGCCGTTGTGGAAAAAGCATTGGAGGCCATGGCTTCCGTAATCGCATCGACTATCAATGTCTGTGACGTCGACGTGGTGATGCTCGGCGGCTTGTGGGCGCGTTTCGAACCTGAACTGATTCGCAGAATCGAACGTATGGTACGCCCGCAAGTGCTGGCGTATCCGGAAGTCGAGGCAAGCGTGCTTGTGGCGGATATCGTCGATCGTCCGGCCTTGATGGGCGCTGCGGAAATCGGTTTGCGACGCTTTATCGACAATCCGCTGCGTTTCATGAAGCAAAACTAGTCCACCCATTTGTTAAACTTGCCAAGTTGGCATGTTCGCATGTTGCAACGTGGGGCGTTAGCTCAGTCGGTTAGAGCATCGGACTCATAATCCGCCGGTCCACGGTTCAAGCCCGTGACGCCCCACTCTTTCACAAAGTCAAGGCTTCTGATATACTCTGCAAGGTTATCCGGTTCACGCTCTGCCATAGGGGCTCAGCGACCCGGGTCCCCCGAATCTCTAGGAGACAAACTATGAAGCAGGGTATCCATCCTGATTACCACGCAGTGCAGGTCACCTGCTCTTGCGGCAACACCTTCGTCACCCGTTCCACCTACAGCGGCGATCACATGACCGTCGACGTGTGCTCCAGCTGCCACCCGTTCTACACCGGCAAGCAGAAGATCCTCGACACCGGTGGTCGCGTGGCACGCTTCGAGAAGCGTTACGGCAAGAAGGCCAAGTGAGTCTTATTGCTTAGGCAATGAAAAACGCCAGTCCGATTGTGGGCTGGCGTTTTTCATTATGCGACGGATGCGCATGCGCTGGCGTGCATGCGATCGAGATATTCGTAAGATGCGTGGGATGCCTGCGAAATACCGCGCTTCGGCAGCGTTTCCAAGGCACCTTATATGATGGACAGGTTGAGTGGAGTTCAGCGAAGCGTTCACGCTGAAGCGCAGATTTATAAGCAGATAGAAAAGGCGTACATTGGCAGACGAGCAGTTCCCCGCGGCAGTTACCGCACTTGAGGAATATCATAATATCGAACAGCAGATGGCCGAGCCGGAAGTCGCGTCGGATCCGGATAAGATGCGTAAGCTGGGACGTCGTCACGCCGAGTTGGGCGTCATCGTTTCCGCATACACCGCATACAAGCAGGTGAAAGACGATCTGGAGGCAGCCAAGGAAATGGCTTCCGAAGATCCGGATTTCGCGGAAGAAGCGAAACGTTTGGAGAGCGAGCTTCCGGCAGTTGAGGAGAAACTGCGCACCGCGTTGATTCCGCGCGATCCCGATGATGCGCGCGATACGATCATGGAAATCAAGGCGGGCACCGGCGGCGAGGAAGCCGCGTTGTTCGCCGGCGATCTGCTACGCATGTACATGCGATATGCGGAAAAGCGCGGTTGGACCGTCACCCTGCAAAGCGAAAACACCACCGAACTGGGCGGCGTCAAAGACGTGCAGCTCGCCATCCGCGCCAAGGGCACTCCCGCTCCGGAAGACGGTGTATGGGCATCCCTCAAATACGAGGGTGGCGTGCATCGCGTGCAGCGTATCCCCGTCACCGAATCGCAGGGTCGTATTCAGACGTCCGCAGCGGGCGTCATTGTATTCCCGGAAGCCGATGAAGATGACGATGAGATCGAAATCGATCAGAAAGATCTGAAAATCGACATTTTCATGAGCTCTGGCCCGGGCGGCCAGTCCGTGAACACCACATATTCCGCAGTTCGTATGACCCACATTCCGACTGGCATCGTGGTGAGCATGCAGGATGAGAAGAGCCAGATCCAGAATCGTGCGGCCGCACTGCGCGTGTTGAAGAGCCGCCTGCTCGCCATGAAGCACGAGGAGGAAGCCTCACAGGCCGCAGACATGCGTCACTCCCAGGTGCGTTCGCTGGATCGTTCCGAACGAATCCGCACCTACAATTTCCCGGAGAACCGTATCGTCGACCATCGCACGAACTACAAGGCGTACAACCTTGACGCCGTGCTTGACGGCGATCTGCAGGCTGTGATCGACAGCGACATTCAGGCTGACGAAGCCGATCGCTTGGCCCATCAGAAGTAAAGGCGGCCGATGGCTACCGTATTCGAACTCGTGCGATCCGCTTCGGCCATGTTGCGTGCGTCCGGTGTTGACACTCCGGAGCACGATGCCAAATTATTGGCCGCCGAAGTATTCGGCGTCGACCTGCAGACCGTCGACAAGGCCATGCTGATGGGAAGCGAAACATCCGAACTGGCGAAGCAAGGCGCGAAGCAGAGCGGTGAAGACGCTGCGTTGAAGCGATTCCACACCATGGTGGATCGCAGGTCCAAGCGTGAACCGCTGCAACATATCACCGGCCACGCGCCCTTCCGCTACCTCGATCTGAAGGTTGGTCCGGGCGTGTTCATTCCGCGTCAGGAAACCGAACTCGTGGTGCAGGAAGGTGTCGACTGGATCACCAAGCACGGCATGTATTCGGCGAAAGTGGTCGATCTGTGCGCGGGAAGCGGCGCAATCGGCCTGTCATTCGTGACGGAAGTGCCCGGCAGCGAGGTGTGGGCGGTCGAAAAAAGCGAGCAAACCGCGCAATGGACCCGCGTCAATCTCAACGAAACCGCAAAAAAGTACCCCAGCATCGCCAGCAACTATCATCTGGAAATCGCTGATGCCACGCAAACACCGACGCTGAACCAGCTGGACGGCACGATCGATATCGTGCTCACCAATCCTCCGTATGTGCCTCTTGCGGATATTCCGCAGCAACCGGAAGTACGCGACTACGATCCCGATCTTGCGCTATACGGCGGTTCCGCAGATGGCACGCTTATTCCGGAACGCATTATCGCCCGTGCCGCAAAACTGCTGAAAAACGGCGGTTTGCTGGTAATGGAACACGATATTACGCAAGGTGAACGATTGTCTGCATTCGCGCTGTCATATGGATTCAGCAATGTGATGGTGCATAACGATTACACAGGTCGCCCGCGATACATGACCGCGAAAAAGCAGTGATGCAACGCGTCTCAGAATAAGAGATTTTTCCAGGGGAACGTGGTTTTTCTGTTGCAATAGAGTTCCAGTTGGAAGTCCGACCATTGCATTAGACCAGTTCAGCGGTAAGCATACCGGTTGCGGAAGCATCCACAAGATGAGGCGTCCGGTTGCGCTGACAGGAAGAGAAGGAACGGCAGTGAAAATCAAGAATGCCGAAAAACTGGCCGCACTCTGTCTTGCGGCGGTTATGGGAGTGAGTGTTGCAGCCTGTTCGGGCGGCAACATGTACGCCACCAGTAATGAGAGCGCCACCATCGCGGATAACGATGTGATCACCATCGGCTCGGTCACCACCAATTCCGGTGCAGCCGCAGCCTATGGCGAAGCCGAAGTGAACGGGTTCAAACTGGCGGTCAAGGAAATCAACGCCGATGGGGGAATCTTCGGCAAACAGATCAAACTGGAATCCATGGACGACAAGGGTGATGTGATCGAGGCATCCAACGCCTTTAACCGTCTGGCCGGCGACAAGAACGTGATCGCCGTGCTCGGACCGACCATTTCGTCAACCTCCGGTGCCGTCGCGCCGCTCGCCGACCAGAACCAGATGCCGACCATCGCTCCGGCCGCAACCGCCGATTCCGTGGAAACGGGCGGATACCTGTTCCGCACCTGCTTCAAGGACTCCTACCAGGGCGAGATCGCCGCCAAGTATGCGGCCGAAACATTGAAGGTCAAGAAAGTGGCCGTGCTGTATGGCACGGGCGATCCGTATTCGTCTGGTGTGGGCAAGGCTTTTGTTGCGGCGGCGAAGAAGAACGGACTCGACGTGGTGGCGGAAGAGAATTCCTCTAGCGCCGACGATACCGAATACTCGTCGCAGCTGCAGAAAATCGAAGCTTCTGGTGCGGAATTCCTATATGCGCCGTACTACTATTCCACGGTTGGCCCGTACATTGTGCCACAGCGCGAGCGGTCGGCTATGAGGCTACATCATGGGCCCCGACGGCTACGACGGCCTCAAAACCACGGGAAACAAAGCGAACTACAACAAGGTGCTGTACACCACGCATTATTCGCCGGATGACAAGTCCAACACGAAGGTGCAGCAGTTCATCACCTCATACAAGAAGGCCAATAACGGCGAATCGCCGAACACCTTCACCGCGCTCGGTTACGATTCCGTCTACATGTTCAAGCGGGCCATCGAACAAGCCGGTGAAAACGCCACTCGTGCCGATATTCGCAACGCCATCGCAGGTATGAGCTTCTCCGGCGTGACCGGCGCATTCACGCTCGACAAGCATGGTTCTCCGAAGAAATCGGTGATTGTGCTGGAAATGAGCGACGGCGAACCGACATACAAAGACACCATCCAGCCGGCGAAATAGCGAAAAAACGCGAGGAATCAAGAAAAACAAGACTTCAACTGACGAAACAACAAGAAAGGAGGGATGATGAGCGATTCGGTCATTATGTTCATCGGTCAGATCTTCAACGGTCTGAAAATCGGCAGCGTGTATTCGCTTGTGGCCCTCGGCTACACCATGGTGTACGGCATCATCCGACTGATCAATTTCGCGCACGGCGACTTCATCATGGTCGGCTCCTACGCGCTGATGCTTACCATTCCGTTCATTATCGCCTGCGGTCTGCCCGCATGGTTCGCCGTGATTCCGGCGGTGCTTGTGTGCGTGGCGGTGGGTATTATCGTGGAAAGGGCCGCGTACAAGCCGGTGCGTGAAAAAGGCAATAATATGACGGCGCTGATCACTGCGATCGCCATGAGCCTGCTGCTTGAAAACGGCTCCCAGGCGCTGTTCGGCGCTGATTATCAGACCGTGCCAACCATCGTTGAAATTCCAACGCTGGTGCTTGGCAAACTCAAAATCGACGGAGCGACCATCATAACGGTGCTGCTCGGCATCGCCATCATGGTCGCGTTGCAGCTGTTCGTCTCCCTCACCAAGCAGGGCAAGGCCATGCGTGCGGTGTCCGAAGACAAGGAAGCGTCGATTCTGATGGGCATCAACGTGAACTCCACCATCACGTTGACCTTCGCCATCGGCTCCGGCCTGGCTGCGGTGGCGGCGCTTATGTACTGCATTTCCTACCCGCAGGTCTCTCCGATGATGGGTGCCATGCTGGGCTTGAAAGCGTTCGTCGCCGCGGTGCTTGGCGGCATCGGTTCCATTCCGGGCGCTATGGTCGGTGGCTTGCTGATCGGCGTGGCCGAGAGTCTTACCAAGCGTATATCGGTACGATTACGGCCGGTGTGATCACGTCGCGTTCTCCGACGCCATTGTGTTCGGCATTCTCATCATCGTGCTGCTGGTCAAGCCGTCCGGTCTGATGGGCGAGCCGGAAAGCGAGAAGGTGTGATTATGAAGAAATCAATGCTTTCCACGAAGCAATCGTATGCATTGTGTGCCATTGGCGTGCTTGTGCTGTTCGGCATTCTTGTTGCGGTATGTGAAACGGGCGCTATTTCCCTGTATGTCAAGGGTATTCTCATGACTTGCTGCATTGCGGTGATCATGACCACGTCGTTGAATCTGACGATCGGTGTGCTCGGACAGCTTACGCTCGGCTGCTGCGGTTTCGAGGCGATCGGCGCATATTCCGCCGCGTTGATGAGCAAGCTGCTGGTTGCCAACGGCGTTCAGATGGATGATACGGTGCGTTTCCTGCTGGTCACGCTCGTCGGCGGTGTGGTGG
>ENA-OQEB01000072-OQEB01000072.1-human-gut-metagenome-genome-assembly--contig:-NODE-72-length-38878-cov-5.045676_pt1 | contig 38878 bp, 40 predicted proteins | sample MGYA00242787_ERZ504619 | MGnify/ENA primary metagenome ERZ504619 (study PRJEB26092, sample SAMD00036317) | human gut metagenome | host: Homo sapiens | study: EMG produced TPA metagenomics assembly of... | reverse complement strand
CTTTTTTTAAAAAAAGGCGATTGCAACGCTTTTCGCAGTGTTGCAATCGCCTTTTTATATGTACCTGTTGAATTTACTGACGATCGGGATCGATCTTGGTTTCGATGGCTTCGACCACATCCGGCTCGGCCTTGGAAACCGGCACCTCCTCGACACCCTTGATATCGTCAAGAGCCTTCGGCTTGACTTCCGCCGGCGAGCTCGGAACCGTGTCAAGACGGGTTTCCGCAGCTCGACATACTTGCGGGGCACCACATACACCGGGCCGACCGCGTGCTGCAGCAAGCCCTGGCTGGTGGAGCCGAGCAGCAGGCCAGTGAAGCCGCCGCGACCACGGGAACCGACCACGACGACGTCGTGATCATAGCTGGCCTTGGTCAGCGCGCCAACCGCCGGGCCAGGCACGATCTGCTTGTTGATCTTCAAATCCGGATGGGCTTCCTCAAGCGGCTTGATACGCACTTCCAGATCATCCTTGAACGAGGCCATCACACCTTCGTCGTCGGAACCCTTCATGTTCGGCACCGCGGAAATAACATCCAGCTCGGCATCCCATGCGGCGGCGAAATTCGCCGCGATCTCCAGCGCCTTCAAACCCCACTTGGATTCGTCGGAGCCGACGGCCACCTTGGTGATGGTGTTATTCAAGTGCATCAGATTGCCGTCATCGTCGGTGTACGGCACCACTACGATCGGGCAGTATGCATACGCCGGCAGACTGGAGCTGGTCGTGCCCAGCAGACGTTCCGCCAGACCGCCTTTGCCGCGATTGCCGATGACGATGAGATTGTAGTTACGAGACAGTTCCACGAATACGGAAGCCGGATCGCCCGTAACAATAAGCGTGGTAGCCTCAACACCCTGCTCGTCGGCGATGGCCTTGGCCTTCGAAAGAATCTCCTGCGCGTCGCTATGGGCCGCATTGTCATCCCCCATGGCGGTGTATGTCGCGTCGAAGGAAACAGCGGCATAGCTCGGCAACGAGTATGCGCATACGATCTGCAGCGTCAGTCCCGCATGCTTCGCATAGTTCGCAGCCCACCAAGTGGCCTTATAGCTGGCGTGGGATCCATCAACACCAACGAGGATTGCCTTGTCGTTAATCATGGACGACCTCCTTGAATCACCTCGGCAACGCGACCATGCGTCGCCTCTAGGTTCCACCATACCGCGCGACATGCGGTTTTGTCAGTAACGACTCGGTCTTTTCCATACAAAAAGGCGTATCCCCGAAAGGATACGCCTTAAAAAAATCAAACCGTATGTTCACTCAGAGCACACGACGAATCGCATAGCCACCTGAGAACACGGCCAGCGAAGTGACCTGCGTTCCCTGAGCCGGATTCAGCGCGTTGATCACCATGCCGTTGCCAATATAGATCGCGGCATGCTGAGTATTGACGATGATATCCCCAGGAGCTGCTTCGGCAATGCTTCCAACTGCCGTTCCAACGCTCATCTGGGCACCAGAATAATGCGGCAGGCTTACACCGAACTGGGCGAACACCCACTGTACGAAACCAGAGCAATCCCAGCCGGACGGAGTATTGCCTCCGGCCACGTAAGGATAACCTTGGAACTGCAGAGCGTAGTCGGCCAGAGCCTGCCCAGTGGCACTCGCGGGAGCCGTAGGAACGCTGATGGAAGCACGATCGGAAGAACGACTGGCAGCCTGAGATTCAGCCTGTGCTGAGTTTGGGCCGCCTGTGCTTGAGCTTCGGCCTCAGCCTGCTCCTGAGCCTTCTGGTCCTTTTCCGCCTGAGACTCGGTCTGGGGAACATCCAAGCTTTCGATGCCACCCCAATCGGCGTTAGATTCAACATCCGTGGATGTGTGCTCGGCGAGAAAATCACGCTTGGCCGCGGTGGTCTTCGGGAAAGAACGTGTAGCGGTTACCGTGGTATCAGCCATAGCACCGCCTGCGCTTGCGGCGGGAACCGCCGCACCCAACAAGGCAGATACAGCAACAACGGCGAAGATACTCGTGAAACGTTTAGCAATATTCATCGTGTCTGAAGCTACCATACACGTTCCCCCGCAGCAGAACAGCAAGATAACCAGAACAGTGTCATATCACGCGACACGCCGACGCAATCACGCTATGCCAAAAAAGTGACGGCAAGCGCAGATTAACGAAAACAGAGAAATCAGTAATGGATATATGTCAACTGCGAAGCTTCCTGCGCAGTGAACGTACGATGGAAATCACGCCAAGACCCTTGACGTTGGATTCCGAAATCTTAATCGAACCGTCGGCATTCACTCCTTCGACAATCGCGACATGCCCGTAATAGCTGTCCGCGCCCATTTGGCTGGAGCGAATACCACAATATCGCCAACGTGACGTGCCGTATTGTCAACCCAATAGCCGAGAGCGCGAGCGGAATCACCCCAACTCCGCGCATCACCAAAATGGCTTCCGGCAGGCAGGCCAAGCTGTGCACGACGGGTATACGCCCACCATGTGCACTGACCGTATGGATAGTCATTGCCGGTATCACCGGTGCCGTGGTTCGGATTGAAGCCCGAAGGAAGAAGACCGGCGTCCTGATCCATGAGAACGGCGACATTGGGATTGTCGGCAATGGACTTTGACAGAAGATTCGTGTCCATGGAGGAACTGGTTTCGCCAAGCTGCCAATCACCGCTATTGCTGGTGGAGGCCAGAGCGTCTAGACCGCTACGGGACTCGGAACGGGATGCCGCATCGTCGGAGACACGCTTCATCTGCGTGGTAGTGGTGGCATTGTCGGCAAAAGTCATTTCAGACGCATTCTGCTGGCCGACCGCCATGGCAGTGGCCGCGGTGCCGACCAACGCGGCCAGCGATGCGGAAGCCATGAATGCGGAGCGACGACCGGCCGCACGAGCGGCCTCACGCATGGCGCGGCGGCTCATCGGAGCCACTTCATTCAGCTTTTCGGCAACCGCAGGCTCAAGACCTACAACGGCACCCCCACCATTTGCCAGCTGGACCATACGAACGGCCTTGGCGGTGTGGGAACCGCGGCTCGAGGTGAACAGCGCCTTGGCAACGCTGAAACGCTCATTCGAAACCTTGGCAGCTTTATGCGCCGCATGCCTCATATATCAACACTCCTTGCGGATTACTTCAACCACAGCAGGCTTATGACCGCGTGGTTACAGAACCGTCACGGAAGCTCAGGCTACACCGACACCGGGATATCGCAGTCATCATCGCCACGTCATGGTTCCGAAAAGCGGTCATCACCACGCACAATCCGACCATCTGACTACCCTAGGTTGTCATGACGAACACTGTGACCATTCCTTCCAACGTGCTTCCGGAAGACGGACGTTTCGGCTCAGGGCCGACCAAAATCCGCCCGGAGCAAATCCAAGCGCTCGATAAGGGAGCCCGTAATCTTCTGGGAACCTCCCATCGACAGACCCCCATCAAGCAGGTGGTCGGCTCAATCCGCGAAGGACTGTCCGAATTCTTCCAGATTCCCGATGGCTACGAAGTGGTGCTGGGCAACGGCGGAGCCAGCGCGTTCTGGGATATCGCCTGCGCCTCGCTGATCACCCGCAAGGCCGCATTCGGCACGTACGGCTCATTCAGCTCGAAGTTCGCCAAGTCAGCGCAATCCGCACCGTTCCTTGAGGAGCCGGAGATTTTCGCAGGAGAGCCGGGAACATACCGCCTGCCTGAGCTCACGGAATACGTGGACACTTATTGCTGGGCCCACAATGAGACTTCCACCGGCGTTGCCGCACCGATCAAACGCATCGCAGGCACCAAGGAGCAGGGTGCGCTCACGCTGATCGACGCCACCAGTGGCGCCGGCGCGCTGCCGGTCGACATCAGCCAGACCGACGCCTACTATTTCTCGCCGCAAAAAGCTTTCGGATCCGATGGCGGACTATGGATTGCCGTACTCTCCCCCGCTGCAATCGAACGCGCCTACGGCATCGCCAAAAGCGTGGATCTTCCGGGCGCACGCCGCTGGATTCCTCCGTTCCTTTCCCTGACTTCGGCCATCGAGAATTCCCGCAAGGATCAGACGCTCAACACGCCGGCAGTGGCAACGCTGATCATGCTGGAAAACCAGGTTCGTTGGCTCAACGACAACGGTGGGCTCGCCTGGGCTTCGGCCCGCTGCGCAAGGTCTGCGTCCCTGCTGTACCAGTGGGCGGAGAAGTCCGATTACGCCTCCCCGTTCGTAAACGACAGGAACGCGCGCTCCAACGCCGTGGTCACATCGATATCAACGATGGCATCAATGCATCCCAAGTGGTGGCGGCATTGCGCGAAAACGGCATTGTGGACACCAACGGATACCGTAAGCTCGGCCGAAACCAGCTTCGCATCGGCGTGTTCCCGTCCGTGGAACCCAGCGATGTGGATGCGCTCACCCGCTGTATCGACTACGTGGTGGAACATCTCTGATGCAAGGTAAGGTGTGGCGATATGAAGATTGCTCCGATTATTGATCCCAGCGTGAGGAAACCTTCGCCGAAACCGGTGCGCGTCGACCTACGCAAGGTATTCATGTTTGGCACCGCGCTATGGGCCATCGCTTTGGTGGTCTGCATCGTACTTATCGCATTCGGCATCGACGCGGAACGCGCGCAAACCGTCTGCGAAGCGGGTACGGTCATCGGCGTGCTCATGCTGGTTTGGGAGCATTTCGACCGTTGGGATTATCGCCGTCTTGGCGAGTAATCGGCAATATACCCCCGAAAAATCCTCAAAAAAATGATGCCCGTCTTGCCTTATCGAAAGCGAGACGGGCATCGCATTATCTCCATTTGAGATATTTGCAACATCTGCCGAATGTCTTACATCATTCCCCGCCCAACGGCAGCACCAAGGCGAACGTGCTTCCCTGCCCCGGGCTGCTCCACACCGACGCGGAACCATGGTGGGTCAACGCAACATGCTTGACAATCGCAAGTCCCAAGCCAATGCCGTCACCGGAATGCTCATTCTGATTGCTGCCGCGATAGAACCGTTCAAAAATACGGTTCTGTTCGCCGATGGCGATGCCGTTGCCTCGATCGAGAACACTGATTACCGCTTCCGTATGCTCCTCATTGGCTTTGGCGACGACATTCACCGTAGAACCGTCTTTTGAATACGTAATCGCGTTTTCAATCAATTTTGCGAGCGCCGCTGAATCTGATCGGCTTCGCCATTGATGCATAGCGATTCGTCACCGCCGGTCACGATGGTGATGCCGCGTTGCGCAGCCATATCGAGATGCGCCTGCACCACGGCTTGTACCTGTTCCATCACGTTGATGCGATTGTCGGCGGTCGGCAGGATTGGCTCCTGCGCTTTGATCAGCAGCAGCAGATCGGAAATCATATGCTCAAGACGGGAACAGGATTGACGCAGCTGCGTGGCGTTGCGTTCGACGTCCTGTTGGCTGGCACCGCCCCGTTCCACAATGTCCGCCAGCTGTTCCAATGATTGCGTCGGCTCAAGCAATTGTTCGGAAACGTTGGTGATGAACGAATCGCGCACCTGCGAGAATCGTACGCTTTCGCTCACATCGCTGATGAGCACAACCATGAGATTCTCATTGAGTTTGCCGACGATGATTTTCAGCCAGTTGGGTCGGGAAACGGTTGCGCCGGAAGTATTGGGTTTTGACTGCCCTATCAGTGCCTGGCGCGCGATTTCACGTGTGGTTGGTTTGCCTGCCTTCGGCACTTGCTGGGCGACATATTGGGTGGTGGTGGTCAAATCAAATTGTTTTTTGCCGCCACAGGAACGCACCTCATGCACTGCGCGAAGCACGGTCTCTTCCGCGATGGCATCATCGCGCACCACGCCAAGCGCATACGCCGACGGGTGCGCGCGAATCACTTCGTCATGCTCGTCAACTACGACGGACGCCAACGGCAGCATGGAAAGCAACGCGTTGGTGGCACCATCCAATGTGTCGTCATCGGCATCATGCTCATCATCGTCGTTGCGGTGCGTCAGCGAACGCCACCACGAACCCAAAGATTCAACCATGGTTTCATTGTTGCACACTCTTGAGGCTCCCCAACTCGCGACACCACCGCTCGTTCGTGAACACAAGGTGAACGCGTTGGTGAACTTTGACGGAACAACACGAGCAGTGGTTACGAATATGGCGTTTGTCTAATAGACTTGTGAGAGGTTATATCGAACCCAGATATATATGAAGCATTGAAAGGCAAGTCACATGCGCGTTATTTTCAACGAGGAGCTCAAGGCTGTTGCCGATGATCTCGACCACATGGTCAAAGGCGTGCGCAAGGCGATCAACGGTGCCGGCGACGCGCTGCTGAACCAGAATCTTGAAGCCGCCCAGGCCGTTATCGACGGCGACATCGAAATCGATGCCCTCGAAGCCAGCGTTGTCGACCAGTGCGTGAAGCTGCTGGCCAAGCAGAACCCGGTTGCCACCGATCTGCGCGTGGTTGTTTCCACCATGCGTTTGGCCACCACCTTCGAACGTATGGGCGATCTGGCCCGTCACATCGCCGAAGCCGCCCGCCGCACCTACCCGGCTTCCCCGCTGCCAGCCGAAGCCCAACCGCTGTTCGCCGAAATGCAGGCGTTCCTGAACGACGTCGCCGACCAGACCGTGGCCATGCTGTCCGATCGCGACACCAAGACCGCCGAACAGATCATCATCAACGACGACAAGCTCGACGAACTGCACAAGAAGACCTTCGAACTGGCTCAGTCCGAAGATTGGGCTGGCACCAACCAGCAGCTCATCGACGTGGTGCTGATCGGCCGCTTCATGGAACGTCTTGGCGATCACGCCGTGTCCGCGGCTCGCCGCGTGGTGTACATCGTCTCCGGTTTCGACCCGACCAAGGAGCCGACCCGCGACGAAGGCACCGACATCGCCTGATTTTTTTCTTGCGATCTTCTTTTCCATCTTCCTTAAGAAGGCGGCTTCCGTTTCACTCACGGAAGCGCCTTCTTTGTATATCTTTCGCAAGTATTCGGCGTATTCGACGTCATATTCGGCAAGCTCCTGTCATCCGTATGTCCTTTTCGTCAAGCCATGGGAAAAATTATGCAACCTGTCTATTTTTTGCCCATATATTTTTACGCAATGTCGCGGCACAATATGTGCAGTGACATCCAAAGGAGGCAGTCATGTATTATTCCAACGGCAATTACGAAGCATTCGCCCGACCGAAGAAACCCGAAGGCATGGACAGCAAGAACGCGTACATCATCGGCACCGGCTTGGCCGCACTCACCGCAGCCTGTTACCTGGTGCGAGACGCGCAAATGCCGGGCAGCCACATTCACGTATTCGAAAAGGACGCGGTTCCGGGAGGCGCCTGCGATGGCGCAAATATTCCCGGCGTTGGCTATGTGATGCGCGGCGGCCGTGAAATGGACAACCATTTCGAAGTGATGTGGGACATGTTCCGTTCCATTCCATCCATCGAAACGGAAGGCGTTTCCGTACTTGACGAGTATTACTGGCTGAACAAGGAAGATCCCAACTTCTCGCTCTGCCGCTCCACGAAAGCGCGCGGCGTTGACGCAGGCACGAACGGCAAATTCAATCTGTCAGACAAAGCCTCGATGGAGATCATGAAATTGTTCTTCACGCCGAATGAGGAACTGTACGGCAAGAAAATTTCTGATTATTTCGACGATGAGGTCTTCAATTCGAATTTCTGGATGTACTGGCGCACTATGTTCGCCTTTGAAAATTGGCATAGTGCGTTGGAAATGAAGCTGTATATTCGTCGATATATTCATCATATTGGCGGATTGCCGGACTTCAGTGCGTTGCGTTTCACCCGTTACAACCAGTATGAGTCGATGATTCTGCCGATGATCAAGTATTTGGAAGGATTCGGCGTGCAGTTCCACTACAACGCGAAAGTGGAGAATGTCGATTTCAAGATTGGCGGAGGCATGGGACCGGTACGTTCGCATACCGGCACCGGTCAAGACACGATTTTGAAGAAGCAGGCTGAATCCGGCGTGTTCGTACGCAATCCGTACAGTTCGCCAACCAAGAAAATGGCTACGCGCATCGACCTGACCGAAGCGGATGGCACCGCGCGAAGCATTGATTTGGGCGAAAACGACTTGGTGTTCATCACCAATGGTGGCTGCGTGGAAAACTCGACCATGGGCTCGCAAACCGAAGCGGCCGCATGGGCTCCGGAAATCAAGCCCGGCGGCGGCTGGGACATGTGGCGTCGCATTGCCAAGCAAGACCCGAGTTTCGGTCACCCGGACGTGTTCTGCGGCGATCCGGAGCATTCGAAGTGGATGAGCGCACCGTGACCACGCTTGACATGGAAATTCCGCCGTATATTCAGAAGATCTGCAAGCGTGACCCGTTCACCGGCCATGTGGTGACTGGCGGCATCGTAACCGTTGAGGATTCCAACTGGCTGATGAGCTGGACGTTGAACCGTCAACAGCAGTTCCGCGACCAGCCGAAAGACCAGCTGAGCGTATGGGTGTACGGTCTGTTCCCCGACAAGCCCGGCAACTATGTGAAGAAGCCGATGCGGGAGTGCACTGGCGAGGAGATCTGCGAGGAATGGCTCTACCATATGGGCGTGCCGACCGACAAGATCAAGGAACTCGCCACGAACCATGCGAACACCGTGCCGGTGATGATGCCATACATCGACGCGTTCTTCATGCCTCGTTCCGCCGGCGACCGCCCTGATGTGGTGCCTGATGGTGCCGTGAATTTCGCATTCCTCGGCCAGTTCGCCGAAACCCCGCGCGACACGATCTTCACCACTGAATATTCGATGCGCACCGGCATGGAAGCGGTGTACACCTTGTGCGATGTGGACCGTGGCGTGCCGGAAGTGTGGGGTTCGGTCTACGACGTACGCAACCTGCTCAACGCCACGGTGATGCTGCGTGACGGCAAGCCGATTACCGACATGAAACTCAACCCCATTGAAAAGACCGTGTTGAAACAGATTCTGAAGAAGCTCGATTCCACCGATATTCCGATGTTACTTAAGGAATACGGCGTGATCTGAGCCGATTGCGATTGACGTCCGTCTGCCGCACATCTCATGTTCCGTATTCCATCCGGCAGACGGACGTAATAACCCAACAAAGATACCGGACGCAAAAAGGTGGAAACCCACATACTGTGGATTTCCACCTTTTCATATACGTTCCGTACGATTGAACGCGATTACCTGCGTATCAATCGCAACAAACTCACTTCTGGCCCTGGGCGGCGACAGCGGCGGCACCAGCAGCGGCGGCTTCCGGATCCAGATACTCGCCACGCGGCTTGATCGGCTTGAAGTTCTCGTCCAGCTCGTACAGCAGCGGCATTGCGGTCGGGATGTTGACCTTGGCGATCTCCTCTTCGGAGAGGTTGTCGAGCATCTTCACGATGGCGCGCAGGGAGTTGCCGTGAGCGGCGATCAGAACGGTCTTGCCAGCCTTCAGCTCCGGCTCGATGTCGGACTTGAAGTACGGCTCAACGCGCTTGACCACGTCGGCAAGGCATTCGGCTTCCGGAACCGGATCGCCGGTGTAGCGCGGATCGTTGTTCTGCGCATACTCGTCGTTCGGATCGATCTCCGGCGGCGGAGTGGCGTAGGAACGGCGCCACAGCATGAACTTCTCGTCACCGTACTCCTGACGGATCTCGGTCTTGTTCTTGCCCTGCAGAGCGCCGTAGTGACGCTCGTTCAGACGCCAGCTGCGCTGAACCGGAATCCACAGACGATCCGCCTCATCCAGAGCCACGTTGGCGGTGTTGATGGCGCGACGCAGCATCGAGGTGAAGACAATATCCGGAAGGACATTCTTCTCCTTGAGCAGACGACCGCCATTCTTGGCTTCCTCGACACCCTGCTCGGTCAGCGGGACGTCGACCCAGCCGGTGAACTGATTGGTTTTATTCCATGCGCTCTGTCCATGACGGAGCAGTACTAGTTTGTAAGTCATGTTTGCCAGTCTACCGCCTCGCACACCCAAAAACGAGCGTTTTCTCGATTATTCGGGTTACGTTTATGCAACAATTTTCATTCCGTTGCATTTCATGGTCAGACAGATATTATGCGAGTATCGACGATAATACGAAAACAGTCGCAACAATTAGCGAGGCAAGTGTACAGAGCGGTAGTGCTTTGCGGTAGTTTTTTCTTGCGATTGCGCATGATGCGGCAATTTGCGCCGCGCACAGTATTGCGATAATTGCGATAATTGCGATTAGTGGGATGCCGTTTGCCGCATATATCGACGATTGCAACAGATGGCGCAACGCGATCAATGCTGAAATAATCAGGATTGCAATAGTGAAGATAGTGCCGTTTCGCAGCCCCATTGCAGTCATCCACGTATGTTTGCCGTGATTGCCGTCAGATTCGATGTCGCGCAGATTGTTGACGCACAGCACAGCAACCGCAACCAATCCCGCAGCTGAACCGCCAAGCAGTCCATCAGGCGTAATCGTGCCAGACAAGGCGAACATGGTGCCACAAGTGGCAACCAATCCAAAGAAAATGAATACGAAAATCTCACCCAAATAGTGGTAGCCGTATGGGTGTTTGCCACCGACATAGCACCAACAGGCCGCTAGGCATGCGATGCCGACCAGAATGAACCACCAATATCCGGTTAGTGCAATAACAGCCAACCCACATAGACAGGCAGCCAGCGCGCAGATTCCCGCTGCAACCAACACTTTCTTGGGATTCACACCGGAAGCCACGAGGCGAGCAGGGCCGCGTGACGGCGTTGCTTTGCCGGAGACCGCAGAATCGTCTGTATCTTTCACCGGAACCGAGCGCCCCGCATCCGTACCGCGAATGCCATCGGAATAATCATTGGCGAAATTAGCCGCGATCTGCAACAGCAATGCCACGAAACTGCACAGAAATGCCACCGCAACACGACGCTCGCCCGCATCGTGCCAAGCCAACGACGCACCAATCAACACCGGCGCAATCGCCAACGGCAACGTCTTCAGCCGCGCCCCACGAATCCAAATCGTCATTCCCATGAACGCCATTCTAGAATCATGCTCACGATTCGCCTTCCAGCCGCCTACCCGCATTCCAGATTCACAACCTGACCATACTCATTGATATTTCGTCTGTTTCCAGAAATCGATACAATACCGGAGAATGCCCCAGAACGTCACTCATGCGAAATATCATGAAACCCGTGGGATTTCTTTTTTGAAAACATGGAGAGCTTCAATCGCACCCTGCGATTCAGCATCCTCACGCCCATGTATTCTGCGGTAGGCAAGCTGGGTGGTACGAAAGGGATACGGGAAAAGGGCATTCGCGAACGAATGCCCCAAATCTGCGACCAGGTCACAACACTACAGGTCGCAGATTATTCTTGCCGTGCACTGACAAGAAGTCCGATACGGCGCAAAGCCTTCCGGCCTTACAGACCTGCCTGCTCTGCCACAAAATCACCGAGAGCCGGCATAACCATTTCGCGATGCTTCACATTGCCGAAACCATGGTCGCCATCCTCGATGACCTTGAGCTGCATATTTTCGCCATACACATCCTCGTACCGACGAATATAGTCAACAGGAATGAAATCCTTGGTGCCATGGATGGCAAGCACCTTACCGCGATATCCGCAAGCCATGCCGTAAGGATCGGTACGACCCGCATCCTCCACCATGGCCGGTCCCATGGCAACACCCATAAAGTCAAGATAGCCTTGCTCTTCGATGGCAGACAGAGGCTTACCCTGAATATGCCCACCGGCAATCTCATCAACATACGAAGTGGCCGTAGAACACAGAGCGATCGACTTGGGCTGCCCAGGCACCTTCGGTGCCAACAGCGTGCAAATCACCGCGCCAAGGCTCAGTCCAGCGAAATGCAGATTATCCGGATCGCAGCCGCTCATATGACGAGCCTGCTCCACTACCTGCAAGGCGTCTTCGACATCGCCACTAACGGTGGTATCGAAGAAAGTACCATCACTTTCGCCATGACCAGCACGATCGTAAGTAACGACCACGAGACCACGAGAAGCAAGTTCTCGCGCCATTTGCACGACAAATCCGGAAAAGTCGATGCGATTGCCCCCGAAGCCATGAAAAAGCACCGCCACCGGCGAATGTCCGTCTTCCGAAAAACCTTCCGGCAGATAACGGGTACCTCGTAACGTCAAAGAAGTACCGTCGGCACGTTCCACTGTGAAAACAGCAGGTTCCATAACACTCATGATGATTTCCTTATTGGTTTGTAAAACGAATGTTCCGGGCTTCGAACGGAAAAGGGAATTGGGATCAAACCGTTTCGAAGCCCGAAGCGCGATACTCAGGGTGCGTTTACTCAGCAACGACCTGATTACGGGCTGCGAGTTCCTCACGAATAGTGCCGATCTGATCATCGACCTTGTACAGCAGCATCAGCACAGTGCCGATAGCGCAGCAGGCGATCGGAATCCACACGAAGTTGATGTTGATGGCGTTCAGAGCTTGCGCCGCCTGCTCTTGGTTAGGCACAAAACCGTTGATTTCCAGCACAAAACTGGAGAGCCAGCCGGCGATGCCCGCACCACAGGTAACACCGATGGCCGCGCAGGAAGTAATCAAGCCCTGGCTACGCACACCGGTCTTCCATTCGCCATAGTCAACCACATCGGCCAACATCACGAAGCCCATGCTTTGACCAGTCTGGAACAATGCAGAAACCGCCATAGATACGAAGATCAGCGGAATGGACATGATCTTGGCACCAACGTACAGACCAAGCAGACCAATAATGCCGAATCCGAAGAACATGATGGCGATATTGCGGTTCTTCATCTTCTTTGCAAAGAACGGAGCAAGAATCATACCGGCAATCATGCCAGCCGAATTGATGCCATTAGCCAAAGAGGAAAGAGTTTCGTTGCCGACGTTGTACTTGAAGAAGTACACGATGGACGAGGCCTTGGTTACCACACCAATGAACATGACAAGGTTGAGGGTGACAAGAATCCACCATGGCCCATTGTGCAGCATGGCCACGAAACTCTTGATGAACGGCGGCTCCTTCTCCTTAGGGGTAAACACACGTTCACGCGTATTGGCAAAAGTCAGCAGCAACAGACCCACGCAGATCACGCCATAGATGATCATGGTGACGGTAAAGCCCAACTGCTGATTGCCACCACCGATCAGGTTGACCAACGGCAGAGTAAGCATACCGGAAGCAATCACGCCGATCTGACCGCCGACATTACGGAAAGCGTTCGCATTGACACGCTCCTGCGTGTTGGTAGTGAGGTTCGGCAACAGTGCGGTGCACTGCGTGGTCACGGTGACCGCAAGGAAATTCATCATGATGTACGTGACATACACGTAGATCATCTTGGTCACGCCGCCGAAGTTCGGCACCGAAAACGCCATGACGCCAATAATGGCAAATGGCGCACCGAACCACAGGAACCATGGACGCACCTTGCCCCACTTGGTATGCGTTTTATCAATAAGCGCACCCACCACCGGACCTGCAACCGCGTCAAGCACACGCACCACCAGGAACAGCGTACCGACAGACAGCAGCTAATGCCGGCCACGTCGGTGTAATAGAACATCATGTACGTGGTGACCACGTTGAACACCAGATTGTACGCGCAATCCGACGCTCCATAGCTGAGCTTCTCCTTAAGGGAGAGCTTAACGTTTGCGTTGTCCACAACAACTCCTTTGTCGAGAATCCCGAACAGCCCGTGCAATACGAGCCATCATGCCATTCGCAGCAACGCGATGACAATGCTTCTTATCCCTGACGGCCGATTCGCACCTGCGCTCATTGCGTATATTGCATTTTCGCCGTCTGATGTCAGAGTAGAGAAAATGAAATGCAAATTCTTGAGATGATAAGGAAATTTCTTTCTTGCAAATGTCAATATACAGCAGATAAACAGCAATTATCATGCACTCCAACACAATGATTACACTGCATAGCAATCATTAGAAGAAATTTCTCTACTATACTGCTATCATGACACTGTCTTCATCGCAAACCAATATGCGTACCGCCAGTCAACGACCGAAGCTGTCGCACATCGCCAAACTTGCGAACACCACGCCATCCACCGTCTCCAAAGTCATCAATGGACGTTCCGGAGTCTCCGACGAAACACGGCAACGCATTGAAGCGCTGCTCAAAGACATGGAATACAGCAAACCGCCAGTCAAACACGCGCTGTCCACAACCATCATGTTGGTGCTCGAATCCATGGACAACCCATGGGTGCTCGACATCATGCAAGGAGCCACCGACACCGCCGTCAAACGAAGCATGACCGTGACCATCTGCGCGAAAAACGCCTCCGATGGCATCCTCAACGACACCTACCGGCAAGCAATCCGTCGAGCCAGACCCAAAGTAGTGATTTTCGACAACGCCTACGTGCCAATGCGAGATCGAACGCTTTGCCAAGAACTTGGAGCTCGATATGCGGTAGTCGACCCATCCGGAACACCATGCAAAGATTGCATGGACGTGCGCATCGACAATTGGACAGGCGGATTCGAAATCGGCAGCCATCTTATTAACTTAGGACACCGCCAATTCGCGGCAATTACCGGCCCAATGTCCACCACCTGCTACCCCGCCAGATTGGCTGGATTTCGTGCGGCACTAGCACAGCATGACATCGTTCTCAACGACACTCAAGTGCGAGAAGGCGACTACTGGTCGGAAAATGCACGCTTGCACGCGCTTGATCTACTGCAACAAAAGAATCGTCCAACTGCAGTATTTGCCTGTAGCGATACGCAGGCATTCGGCATATATGACGCGGCACATCAGTTGGGACTGTCGATTCCCGAAGATCTGTCCGTCACCGGATTCGACGATATCAACAGCGCACGGCATCTCGGACCGCCATTGACCACCATGCGGCAGCCACTGGCGGAAATGACCCGAGCAACACTTGCCACATTACTATCCAAACATCAGTCCGAAGATGCTCAGCGCACGCTATTGTTTCCACCAACGCTTGTCGTGCGCGAAAGCACAGGACCAGCGCCAGAAATTAGGGAATAAAACAGAATTGGGGATTAAAAGACGCGGGGCTGCCTGGTTGTACCCAAGCAGCCCCGCGTGAAGCCGATATTGAATTAAGGCTTTGCCTTAATTCAGCGGCAATTTTTATAAGGATGGCTCCGGCTGGAGAACAGTCCACTGGACTGTTCTCTTTTCAGCCTCGCGTGAAGCCGATATTGAATTAAGCTTTGCCTTAATTCAGCGGCTTCACCAATGGGAAGGTGATGGTTTCGCGGATGGTGGCGCCGGTCAGGGCGATCAGCAGTCGGTCGATACCCATGCCCATGCCGCCTGCCGGAGGCATGCCCACGCCGAGAGCCTCGAGGAAGTCCTCATCGATATCGCAGGCTTCTTCGTCGCCGGCGAGCGCATCCTTGGCCTGAGCCACGAAACGTTCACGCTGCACAACCGGATCGTTCAATTCGGAGTAGCCGGTGGCCAGCTCGAAGCCGCGCACATACAGATCCCACTTTTCGACACGCCGGGCTTGGAACGGTGGCCCTTGACCAGCGGGGAGGTTTCGACCGGGAAGTCACGCACGAAGGTCGGCTCGAACAGCTTGTCTTCGTAGAAGTGCTCCCACAGGTGTTCGACGAGCTTGCCGTGGTTCTCCACATCGTCGCGTTCCACACCGAGCTTGTCGGCAATGGCACCGAGATGTTCCACGGAAGTACCCGGATTGTCCGGGCCGCCATTCGGCACGATTTCCTCGCCGAGCGCTTCGGAAAGGGAATCATACATGCTGATGGTCTTCCATTCGCCGCGAAATCGATATTCGGAACCGTCGAGCAACGTCACCTTGTGGGTGCCGAACACGTCCATGGCAGTGTCTTGCACGAGCTGCTTGACGAGCGCGCCGATGGTGTCGTAGTTGCCGTAAGCCTGATAGGCCTCAACCATGGTGAATTCCGGAGCATGGGTGCGTCGACGCCTTCGTTACGGAAGTCACGGTTGATCTCGAACACACGGTCGATGCCGCCGACCAGACAACGCTTGAGGAACAGTTCCGGTGCGATACGCAGGTACAGGTCAAGGTCGAATGCGTTCATGTGCGTGGTGAACGGACGTGCGGCGGCACCACCGTGCACGGTCTGCAACATCGGGGTTTCAACCTCGAGGAAGTCGTGATCGGCGAAGGTCTTGCGCAGGGAAGCAACGGCCTTGGAACGGTTGCGCACCATATTGCGCATCTTCTCGTCAGCAATCATGCCGATGTACGGCTTGCGGGTGCGGGTGTCCTCGTTCAGGTCCTTGTGCAGGGCCGGCAGCGGCTGCAACGCCTTGGCGGCGATGGCCCATTCGGTGGCGAACACGGACAGCTCGCCGGTCTTGGAGGCGATCACACGGCCCTTGATGAACAGGTGATCACCCAAGTCAACCAGCTGCTTGAACTGCTTCAAGGAATCAGCGCCGATCTCCTTCTTGGAGATCATGCCCTGGATCTTGGTGCCGTCGCCAGCGGAAAGCTGCACGAAGCACAGGCCACCGGCGTTACGCAGGAAAAGTACGCGACCGGCGATGCCGACCACGTCTTCGGTCTCGTCACCCGCTTCGAGCTTGCCGTCATACTTGGCGCGGACCTCTTCGATGGTGGCGGTGACATCCAAGGTCACCGGGTACGGCTGGATACCGTCCTTGAGCATCATGCACGCTTGGCCACGCGCATCTGCACCTGTTCCGGATGCGCCAGCGGGCCGAATTCCTTATTGCCCGGATCGACGGCCTCATCCAGGGTGGCGCCGTCATTGATCTTGGCGTAGATAGCCGCATCCTGCTGCAGCAGCATTTCGGCGCGCTCCACCGTAGTCATAGCGGGAACGGCAGCCTCTTCATTCTGATTTTCTTGCGATTCGATGGTCTCACTCATAAGCCACAGTGTACCGAGAAGCCACTACACCACACGCGACACGCCGTGTTTGCATTACTCAAGCAATCGTGTAATATTTCCAACTGTTGCCAAACGGGCTGTAGCGCAGCTTGGTAGCGCGCTTCGTTCGGGACGAAGAGGCCGCGGGTTCAAATCCCGCCAGCCCGACAACTCAAGCGGAACTTCGGTTCCGCCTTTTTTATTTCCCAGCGCATCAGCGGTGCAAAACAGCATATGCGAGACGCAACCACCTGAAAAATCAAAAAGCACGTAATACACAAGCGCGTAAACAATTGCGCACACCAACACGCTTCCCGTTCATGGAGGAGAGACTGTGAAAAGAAGCATTCTGGCTTTGGCTTCCGGCGCCTTTATTCTTGGTGCCGCCGAATTCGTGATGATGGGCATTTTGCCTCAGACAGCCGCCGCCATGCAGGTCAGCATTCCTGCGGCAGGCCATTATATTTCCGCATATGCGATCGGCGTGTGCGTGGGCACGCTGATTCTGGTGTTCGGCCGTAAGGTACCGCCGAAGAATCTCATTATTCTGTTCATGATCATCGCACTGGTCGGCAACACGTTGAGCGCGGTTTCGTTCAATTCCCCCATGTTGTTGGCCGCTCGTTTCATTTCGGGCTTGCCGCATGGCGCGTTTTTCGGCACGGCCACGCTGATCGCCAAGACGTTGGCCGATAAGGCAAGGAAGCGCAGTCCGTGTCAATGATGGTGACGGGTCAGACGGTTGCCAATATGTTGGGTGTGCCTGCGGGCACATTGCTTTCGGAAATGCTGTCGTGGCGTTTGGCGTTTGCGATTCTTGCCGCTTGGGCGTTGATGACGATGATGTTGGTGATTGCGTGGGTGCCGTTCGTCGCGCCGATCAAGGACGCTGGCATTAAGGGGCAGTTCCGTTTCCTCACTCACGCCGGTCCGTGGTTTATTCTCATGGCGGTGTTCTGCGGTAATTCCGGTATTTTCTGCTGGTGGAGCTACGTTTCACCGTGGCTGCAGAAGGTCGGTGGATGGGATTCTTCGCTGGTTCCCCTGTTAATGGTGCTTGCCGGTTTCGGCATGGTGATCGGTGGTATTGCGGGCGGTCGTTTGACTGATTTGTGGAAGCCTGGTGCCACCGCCGGGCTTTCGCAGGCCATTGCCACGCTTGGCTTGTTGCTGGTGTTCTTTGTTCCTGGCAATCATGTGACCACCGCTCTGCTGACATTCCTGATTGGTTTCGCACTGTTCTTCAACTCGTCTCCACAGCAGCTGCTGATGGTGCAGGCCGGTGAGGGCGGCGGCGAGCTGATTGCGGGCGCGGCCGTGCAGATCGCGTTCAATTTCGGCAATGCGGTTGGTTCGATCGTTGGTGGTGCCGCATTGACGGCAAACACCATGAACTACCATTACACCGGTTTGGCCGGTGCTCCGATCGCTTTGATCGCGGTGATTATGCTGGTCACCTATTCGCGTCGTTACGAAACGCATACGGGCGCTACGGAGCGTATGCGCGAAGTGCATGTCTGACATTCGACAGTCAGTTATTTCGATTATTTCTGTTATGCAACGGGATATCTCATCACAATTATTGTGATGAGATATCCCGTTGTTCTTTGTACGACGTATCGCATGTTCCCCATCTTTCGTTGTTTCGCCGTCTGCGATGCCGTCTGCAGTTCGGGAGATGATGAAAGTCACCGATGAAGGGATTGCGATGGCAGACAGTGATGTCAATCTGAATATGAATAATTGCGATGACGGATGCGCAACATTTGATGTACAACGATTTTTGCGTGGTCTTGATGCGATTTTCGATGCGCATAAGGCTCCTGAACAGGCTGAACCGTATCTGCAGAAGGCGCGGACCGAAGCCGAACACAGTCATAATGACGCCGGTTTGCTGACGGTGTTGAACGAAACGATGGGGTTTTACCGTTCGCAAGGTCGCCATACCGACAATCTGCCGATTATCCGCGAATCGTTAAGCATTGCGGATCATTTGCATCTTCAGGAAATCGACCCGCAGGCGTGGGCTACGACGCTGATCAACGCGGCCACGGGCATGCGAGCCGCAGGCCAGTACGAGGAGGCCGAACAGCTGTACCGTCAGGCGCTTGACGCGGCCACGTCCGCCTTCTCCCCCACCGACCGACGCCTGGCCGCGCTGCATAACAATATGTCCATGTTGTACAGCGAAACCGGTCGTCTCAATCAGGCGAAGCGCGAGCTGGAACAGGCGCTGGACCTGTTGGAGCAATCTTCCCCCGATGCGAGCGCTGACATCGACGTTGCCTCCACGCACACCAATCTTGCGTTGCTGCTCCTGCAGATGGACCGGTATTGGGCGAGCGATGCCATACAGCACGCCCAGAAAGCGTTGACAATCTACCGTACCGGGCATTTGGAACATAGTGCGCATTATGCTTCGGCGCTGGCCGGCTATGCGCAGGCCTGCTATATGGCCGGCTGCCTGCAGGATGCGGTTTCCGGCTATGAGCATGCGTTGAGCGTGATTGAGGAATGCTACGGACGCAACACCGACTACTATCACACGACTGCAGTCAATCTTGAAGTGGCAAAACAGGCGTTGCATAAGCACATGCCATCATCTCATAAAACGCGGGAATCGCAAGAATATCAAGAATCGCAAGAATCCTTGGAATCTCAGCATTCACCGAAATCAATCGAATCTCAGCAATCAAGTGAACCGCACTATATGGCAGAATCCGGCGCATCTTCGATTCCTGCGATTTCTCACCATATTTCAGGACTTGCTTTGTCTCGCGCATTCTGGAATGATCTCGGCAAACCGTTGCTTGCCGGCGCATATTCGGCATATCAGGGGCGGATTGCCGCAGGTTTGGTCGGTTATGGTTCGGAATGTTTCGGTTTCGACGATGAGTTGTCGCGCGATCATGATTTCGCGCCGCGTTTCTGCCTGTGGCTTACCGATGAGGATTATGATGCGATTGGCGAGCAATTGCAGGCTGATTACGATGCGTTGAGTCGCGATTTCACTGTTGCCGAGCAGGGCAAGCCGCATTTTGCAGGGCATGGTTCGGCTAATTCCGACGCTCGTGCCGCATCTCAATCGCCACTTACGCCGCGTGCGCAAGGCGAGTTCCGCCGTGATGGCGTGTTTCGTATCGGCGATTTTTTCGAGCGGATCACGCTGTTTCGTGAGGCTCCGGCGCAGAACGATGTTGCATCTTGGCTAAGTTTGCAGGAAGATACGTTGGCCACTGCCACAAACGGTCAGGTGTTCGCTGATCCGTTGGGGGTGTTTTCCAAGACTCGGCAGGGGTTCAAGTTCATGCCGGAAGATGTTCGACTTTCCTTGATTTCCCGCCGTTTGGGCATGATGGCTCAGGCGGGGCAATACAATCTGCCGCGCATGCTGCAACGTGGCGATGGTGCTGCTGCGATGTTGAGCATTCATGAGTTCGTGAACGCCACGGCTTCGTTGGTGTTTCTGATCAATGAGCCGGTGAGCGTTGGGTATCTGCCGTATTACAAATGGCAGTTTGCTGCCATGCGCAAGCTGAGCCGCCGTATGGCAACAAGGCTTGCCGGCGTGTGCGAACAGTTGGAAGACATATTGCGATTGAGTTCCGCCGCATGTTTCGGTGGTGTCGGTTTCGGTGAGGGCGGCAAGGGTGCGAAGCCTGCGGCGGAGCGCATTATCGCCACTGTTGAGCGCATCTGCAGTGATGTTGTGGATGAATTGCTGCGGGAGGGATTGACCGAATCCCACGAAACGTTTGTGGAATGGCAGCGGCCGTATGTTGAGAACCATATCAAGTCCGACGCGAGTTGTCTGCACAGCCTGTGACGTGCCTGCAGCCAAAAAATCCATCGCAAGCATTGCAAATCAGAGCAATAATCAGACGAAATCAAGAATCGAAATCATATGAATAGCAGCGTAATTTCAGATGTAATAGACGGTCACGATACAGCAAATCTTGTTGAATCCATTATCAAACTGGAGTGGAATCAGTTTCAGCAAACCAATAATGAGGGCGGCCGCGCGTCCTGCCAAGGCAATTGGCCGATGTTTCATCAGATGCGTGCCAGTCAGTTCATGACGTGGCCGGAGGAATTGCTGCGCAGTTACCGGTCGGACTTGCAGGAAGCCGACCGTGTTGGACGTAATTTGGTGACGGAAAAGTATGGTCGCATGATGCAATCCACATATCCACAGGAGTATTGTGCAAACATTGCGCCGTATATTCCCCGGATTTCCGCGAATCGCAACGTCTTGCAGGAAGGCGTCATAACAGTTCAGGTGTCGTGGGCGCGTGATTTTCGTGAGCGTTTTCCTCATCTCGGCGAGGCGATGCGTGTGCTGACCACTGTCGAAGATACGCCAGAGACCACGTCGTTCGAAACGTATCTGCGCGGCGAATTGGGCACCTATTCCGACCGTACCGTGGCGTTGTACCACGATTTTGTGGAGCGTTTGCGGCATGAGCGGCGCAATCTCACCGAAGAGACGATTCGCAATACGGTTCGTTTGGCTGGATTTGAGGATTTGGCACAGGCTGAGGCCGCACAGTAAACACAGTGAAAACACACCGTGACAATTACTGAAAACTGCGGTAAGCCCCGTACATCACCATAAAAATGACCACCATGGTACGACCAAAATCCAACGTCAAGATGGAAAAGCAAGTGTTGGATTTGGTCATGCCATGGTGGTCACGTATTTGTTTGCGATGTCAGCCTCGATTTCGTTGGTGCGGCTGATATCAGGGGCTATTCAGCTGATTCTCACGATCGTTCCGAAATCGGTGACTTATCCGAATCAGTCGAAAAGGCCGTGGCATCCGAGCTATGGGGAGCGTCGAATGGATCGTCGCTGTCCGCATCGCCTCCATTCTTGGATCGGTTTGAACGCACCGCGCTGACTATCGCCCAGATCACGCGACGGCGATAAGCAGCACGCCGATGCCTCCGAGCAGGAATACGAAGAACTGTTTCGGATCGCTGGCCCACCACCAGAGATTCATTGGCACATGTATGCCGCAAAGCAGCGTCACCACCCCCATGAAGCACGTGAACACGCCGAGCGCGATGGTCGAACCGCTTCTTCCGGAAGGTCTGATGATGTCGTCTCCAGTCTGCCGATTCTTGCGCCCATCATTCGCACCGGCTACCGAAGCGGTATAGGTCGGAACGCCTTGCGCTGGAGCGGATTCCACGCGCGGCTTATCATCCTGCGTTGCACGCCCACTGCGCTGCGACTGGTCATACGTGGACTGCGCATCCACGGTATGCAACGTTTCGGTAGGCATATCTCCGGCATCAGCCATGACCGGCATTTCCTGGGTCTTGTCGTCGCTCATGGTCACTCCTTTCCCGCTTTGCCCAATGTGTTGTCGGACACATACTGCACCGCGACGCTGCCGCCGACCGTTGCCATAGTATTGATCTGCAGTCCGGTTGGCATGACCGGAGCCTTGCCATCATCGGTGAAGCACGGCCAATATTGATGATTGTCGTAGATTTCGCGGTAGGCTTTGTCCACATCCCCGTCTTTGAATGGGGAATCGGTCCTAGTGGAATCGGCGCCGGTATCCGTGCCATCTTCCGTATCGGTCTCATCATCGAAATCCTCGATGCCGGATTCATCTCCGTACGAGCCGCAACTCCGATCGTAAGTTCCCAGCGCACGCTTTTTCACTACTGATTTCGTGGAATCGTTGCCCATAAGCGAGACATAGATATTGCCGGAATCCAACGTGAGCCCGTCCGAACTGCCGACGAAATCGGTGATGTTATAGAAATTACCGTCAGACCCGAACGCCCACCAGCAGCCGTTCGGCAAGGTCACCACGACCTGTGCGCTTGAGGCCACCACATTCAACGTTCCTGTAGGGCAGGAAGTCGTGCCCTGCGTGCCATCCTGAAGATCCACTTTGTGCGGACCGTTGTTTTTCGCGTAATCGCTTAAGTCGATATGCAGCACGTCGGTGGCGTAATCATTGCCTTGCGCGACGATGCCCTGCTCGTATTTGCTCATTTCACTGGCGGTGGAGCCCATGGTGGTCATTCCCGACACATTGACCCTTTTGTAGGATGAGGGAATGCCCGTGTTAATCCGATAGCTGAACAGCGAATAACCCGCCAAAGCCATCACCATGACCAACGACATGAATACGGATATCCATGTCAGAGGATGCAATCCTCCCGTTCTTCTGCCCGCGAATCCGAGCGCGACAATAACGATTCCCGTCACCAGACAGATGCCACCGACGAATGCCGCGCATGCCTGCAACGTGTATTCGGTGCCCTGCTGCCCGCCTTGAACGCCGTACGTCATAATGCACCATACGCATAGCGCGCATGCGATCATCGTGAGACCGAACATCATCAATACCAGCAGTGGACCAGCCGGCTTACGGCGCCCCCTTCTTGGCTGCGTAGGCGTCTGCGCCACCGGGGCTACCGGAGCGGTGAATGTTGGTGGAACATTGGCCGTGGCAAAAGCGGCCGGACCATTGGCCTGCTGTTGGTAGGCATGATACTGAGGCTGTTGAGGCTGAGGGCGCTGAGGCTGAGGCGATTGCGATTCCGGTGACGAAGCCGTGTTGGCCACCCCGTTATATGCGCCGCTCGCCTGCATCGGCTGAGTATAAGGATTCGATTGCGCTGGAGACGGCGATGCAGGAGGCACCGGCTGTCCGTACGAAGGACTTCCATATTGAGGCTGACCATATTGCGGTTGACCGTACGGAGCCTGACCATACGGGGGCTGCTGCCACTGATTTGGAGGAACATTCGGCGCATAAATCTGCCTATTGAGCAGAAGCCACAGCACCAACGCGGCCAACGCGAAAGCCAAACCATCCTGCCCCCGGCAAACAGATGGCAACAAGGCAGCACAACAGCGCGCCAATGCAATTCCAATCCCACTTGCCGTTAATCAAATCCTCAGCAAGAATCTGATTGTCGCGCTCATCCGGCAGCACAAACCACGCCAGGCCATAGAACGCGGCACCCGCGCCGAAAAACAGTGTGGCGACCACCATAAGCGCACGAACCAACGTGGTATTCCAACCAAGACGACGTGCTATGCCATCGCACACGCCGCCAATCCAACGGTCATGTCCACGCTTGACCTGGCTGGAACGAATCCACGCGAAGAAACGGCCGCCGCGGGAAGGTTGCGGCGAACCGTACGCAGGCTGCCGATGATACGGCTGTCCAGCAGAAGGCTGCGGCCCTGCGTTGCCGCGATCGCCCAGCGGACCATTGTTTGCATTGCTCATGGTTCCATTACAGCAACTCGCGCATGCCACATGTATCGGGGAACACCCTGAATCTGCCCTGAACACTATATGAATGCCCTGAAACGGCGTCCCTTACAAGGCACAATAGAAGTATGAAATCCTTAGGAAAACCGTGGTATACGCAAAGCCAATACGACCAGGCAAGCGCCGTATATATGCGCTACTGCTGCGATCAAGCCCTGCATGAGGGACGTCCCATGCCGACGCAGCCGGCCAAACTGCCGTTGATGCGTCCTCCATACGGACGCATGGGAGCCGGCGTATGCAAGGCGATCAGCATGCATTTGGGCATTGCCGTGCTATGGGTGCGCCTGTTTTTCCTCGCCACCACATGTCTGTTCGGTTCAGGCTCATCGCTTACATTTTCCTGTGGATGGCACTTCCCGTGGGAGACCCCATACAGCAGACGTACATTATCGCAGGCAAGCGTTCGCCATGGCAGGCACCGCTTTCCCGGGGCAACATGCCGTACGGAACATATCCTGTTTCCCCGGAATATCAATCTTTTACAGCTCCGCAAGATGGTCAGCACACGCAACCACCATCTTTTGAAGATACGACTGCATGCAACGACGGAACGCATGGCGATACGCAATCTTCCAGCGAAAGTCTTGAGCAGACACTGAAGAAAGCACCAAAACCCGCTTTGCTTGCATTAGCTGGTCTGATGCTGCTTTCCATCTGTTTCGTCATGTTCGCAGGCGGTGTTGAACGCACTCTGATTGTGCCCCTGCTGCTTGGTCTGGTCGGCATCGGCGTCTCCTGGTTGCGTTTCAATGCCGAAGAAGGTCAGTTATGGACGATGCTTGGCGGCATTGCGATTATTTTCGCCGCATACGCTTTGTATGTCAGTTCCTGCATGCATTTTGACGCGTTTTCCATGATTCGCATACTGTGCGCCGGTTTGGCACTGCTGATTGGCGTATTGCTTGCGATTGTGCCATGGATCATGGCGCTGATTCGCGATTTGGGTACGGAACGCGCATCGAAGGAACGCGAAGAGGAACGTGCCGACATGACCGCGCATCTGCATGATGGCGTACTGCAAACGTTGGCGCTGATTCAGTTGCATGCCGACGATCAGCAGACGGTGTTTTCGCTGGCGCGTTCGCAGGAACGCGAATTGCGTGAATGGCTGTATCAGGAACGCACCACGTCTGAACGTTCCGTGAACGCCGGCTTGAAAGAAATCGCCGCACATGTGGAAGACACGCATGGCAAGCCGATCGAAGTGGTGACGGTGGGCGACGCACGTCCAAGCGCGCAAACCGATGCGTTGCTTGACGCCACGCAACAGGCGCTTATCAATGCGGTAGCGCATGGAGGAGAGCCGATTTCCGTCTACTGCGAGGCAAGCAGCAAACTGGTGGAAGTGTTCGTGCGCGACCATGGCAACGGATTTGACGTGAATGCCATCCCGCGAATCGCCTTGGCATTCGTGAATCGATTATCGGACGAATCAAGCGTCGTGGCGGTACAGTGGAGATAGTATCGAGACCGCAATGGGGCACGGAGGTGCGCATGCATATGCCAATCGCAGACATGCCCGCATCCGCAGCCGCCGACACGAATGCGCAGCAATCGCACGAACCGCAAAGCAACTCACAACAAACCGATTTTCCCAATCACCATAACCGTCAATCCAACGATCAACGTACCAATCAATTCAGCAATCAACCTACCAACCATTTCGAGGAGCAGCAATGAACGAGCAGGAACAGCAGATCCGCATCGCCATCGTTGACGATCATGAAATGTTCCGTGCGGGCGTTATCGCAACGCTGCAGCCGCATTTCGACATCGTCGGACAAGCGGCCGATGTCGAGGGATCAGTGGCGATGATCGCACAGACGAAGCCGGATGTAGTGCTGCTTGATGTGCATGTCCCCGGTGGCGAGGGTGGCGGCGGAGCTGAAATTCTCGTGAAATCGCGCGCATACTCCCCTAATACCGTGTTTCTGGCGCTGTCGGTGTCTGATTCGCCGCAGGATGTCGGTTCGGTGATTCGTGCCGGAGCGCAAGGCTATGTGACAAAGACGATTTCCGGCGATGATTTGATTTCTTCCATCAAGCAAGTACATGAGGGCTATGCCGTGTTTTCGCCGAAATTGGCGGGATTCGTGCTGTCCGCTTTCCAAAATGGCTCACCGGCTGGCATGGGCGGCCCTGCAAGCGGACCGATCCACGATGACGAGCTGGACCGCTTGTCGAACCGTGAGCAGGAAGTCATGCGCTTGATCGCGCGCGGCTACACGTACAAGGAAGTGGCTGCGGAACTGTTTATTTCCATCAAAACCGTAGAAACGCACGTCAGCTCCGTACTACGCAAACTGCAGCTGTCAAACCGCACCGAACTCACCCGCTGGGCCGCCGACCGCCGCATCGTATAACCGAAGAATCTTCCGTCTTATTTCGTCATATTCTGCGTAGACGTTGCGGACAGGCGTACATAGCCGGAATGATGCATGGTGAATCGCATGCGATCAGCGATATACACGTCAGTGGCACGCTCGAACGGGCATCCATCCGACGCATAGGCGATCCGGTGAATGCGCATCAGCGGAGTTCCCGCCTCGATCTGCAGCAGCTCGTTCTCCTGCTCGTCGCCGACCACCGATTCCAATGTTTCGTCGACATTGCACGGATACACGCCATAATCACGTTCGAACATGGTGTAGAACGGGGTCGTCAAATCGCGTGTAAGGAACAGAGGAAACAGATATGCCGGCAAATGCGACCGTTCCAACGAAAGCGGCCGATTTTCGATATACCGCAATCGCGTAATGTCGTAGATCATCGGATGCTCGCCCGGCAATCGCAGCAAACGCACGTCGGAAACGGAAGCCGGGGCAATCACCGCCTGCAATACTTTCGACGAAACGCGCATGCCTTGTCTTCGCGCGATCGTCGGCAATGATTCCACCGTGTTGATATTGCGTTCCAAACGTCCGTCCGATATGACGATGCCTCCGGCACGCCCGATTTTGCGGATGATTTCATGATCGGATTCCAACACGGTCAACGCATTGCGCAAATCGGAACGGCTGACGCCAAGACTTTCGGCGAGCGCCCGTTCCGATCCGAGTTTCTCTCCGGGAAGAAGCTCCTGTTCACGAATGCGAGCGCGGATACGGTAGACTAGTTCGCTCGTAGCGCTTCGCGTGCGCCCAATGCCGGTATGATCTTCCATATCCGCGCCCTTTCTTTATGGTTATCTGTCGTTTTACAGCTTCAATGTTTCCAGAGTCTTCGTGAATCCATCCATGAACCAATCCACATCGGATTCGCTGAACACCAGCGGCGGGCGCAGCTTGAGGATATTGCCGTAACGGCCGCATACAGAGGTGAGGATGTGGTTGTCACGCAGGGTTTCGAGGATATCGAGCGCTGCCTGCTGGTCGGGGTCCTTGGTGCCCGGCTTGACGATTTCGCAGCCGATGTACAGGCCCGCGCCACGCACGTCGCCGATGCAGGGGTGTGCCGGCATAAGCGACGCGACGGCATCCTTGAATATTGCGCCGACCTTCTTGGCGTTGCTCATGGTGTCTTCGTCACGCATCACGTCAAGCACCGCCTGGGCCGCGGCCATGCATACCGGGTTGCCGCCGAAAGTGTTGAAGTAAGGAATGGAGCCTGCGAACGGTTCAAGTACTTCGTGGCGGGCGGCCATCATCGACGTGGGCAGACCGTTGGCCATGGGCTTGCCGGATGTGACCAGATCGGGAACAATGCCTTGGCGTCCGAATCCCCAGAATGCGTCGCCGGTGCGAGTGAAGCCCGGCTGCACTTCGTCGGCGATCCATACGCCACCCAGTTCATGAACGGTGTCGATCACCGGCTTCAGATAGCCGACCGGATCGGGGTACACGCCGTCGGAGGAGAAGATGGAGTCGGCAAGCAATGCCGCAAACTTGATGCCATGACGTTCCATATCGGCAACGGCCTTGCGCACTTCGCCAGCCATCCAGTTGCCGAATTCCTCGGCGGCGCATTCCGCGGCAGGCTTGCCGTCAATGACCAAGCGGTAAGTGTCCGGCGTGGGAATCATGCGCATGGTCAAGCCAAGCGTTTGCGCGGTGCCGAGCGCTGGGGAAAGCTTGGAGGTGAGTGCCGAATTGCCATGGTAGGCCTCGCTGGTCACGATCACGCCTTCGCCGCCAGTGTAGGTCTGTGCTACGCGAATGGCCAGATCGTTGGCTTCGGAACCAGTGCACTGGAACATGATGCGGTCAAGTTCGTCAGGCATGGTGGAGAGGATATCTTCCGCATAATGCAGGATGTTCTCATGCAGGTAGCGCGTGTGGGTGTTGAGCATCGAAGCCTGCTGGGTAAGTGCATCCACCACGCGCGGGTGACAGTGGCCGACGGATGCGACATTGTTGTACACGTCCAAGTATTCCTCGCCGTCGGCATCCCAAAGATGCGAGCCACGGCCCTTCACCAGATGCACTGGATTGCGGTAGAACAAACGGTAGGCCGGACCAAGCACGTCACGCTCTTCGGTTAGTTTGCGTGTTTCTGGGTCGAGCGCGGCCGCCATTTCCGGACGGAAGCTATTGGTGTCCATGATGGTTGATCGAGTTGCCATGATTCCTTCTTTCGTTGGCTTCCTGTGGCGTTACCCACACGGTAACGCAGTAATGTTGAGTGGCTGATACAGCGCAGAAACAAACCATTTCCGCTGTTTTCCACCTATTTGGTTGACCTTTTTACATATTTCCGATGATTGAAAAAGGCCGCATCCCAGATGAACACGGCCTTGGCAATATCGTTTTATTTCAAGAAAACGAAACGATAATCGCAGAAAATCAGTCAGTCTTCAGTCTTATATGCGACCTTTCCGCCGGAAGCGGCGAACTCTTCTTCCGGAGAAAGCACCAGGTGCTTACGTCCGTAAACCGCGAAGAAGATGGTCGCGAGAACGTAGATGACCACCATGGCGTAGACGGCCAGTCGATAATCCGGGTTCAGCAGCACGGCAACGAAAATGCAGAATGCAAGCAAACCTGCGATTACCGCGCCCGGCACGCCGAACGGGCTGGTGAACGGACGCTTGATATCAGGCATCTTCTTCCTGAGGATCACATAGGAAACCATCTGCAGCAGATATGCCAGCACCGCACCCCACACAGCGATGTTCAACACCACCGAACCGGCGCCATCACCGCCGTACGCGATGATGAACAGGGCTGCGAAACCGATGATCGCGCCGACGACCAGCCCCCAGTACGGCGTCTTCTTCTTACCGGTCAGCGACAGGAACGCCGGATAATAGCCTGCACGGGACAGTGAATACAGGTTGCGGCCATACGCGAACATAATGCCTTGGATGGAAGCGAGCAGACCGATCAACGCGAATGCGGACAGCACCGCGGCGAGATTGCCCGGCAGAATCGCACGATAGCCATCCAGCAACGGCTCATCGGAACCAGCGAGCGCTTCGGAACCGACCACAGCCGGGTTCAGGAACACGATGATCAGCGCGGACAATCCCAGCGTGAAAATGCACAGGCGGGACGACTTCGGAATGTTCTTTTCCGGCTCACGCACTTCCTCTGCAGCCAGAGGCAGCTGCTCAATACCAAGGAACAACCACATGGCGAACGGCATGGCGTAGAAGATGGCACCTGGGCCGAACGGCAGGAACGCGGAGTTGCCTTCGGTAGGCGTGATATTGAGCAGCGTGGAGAAATCGGCCTTACCAGTGGCGAAAGCGCCGATACCGAACAGTGCGACGATGGCGAGCGCGGCGATCGACACGACTTCGGCGAAACGGAACGACGTTTCGGCGCCCAGCCAATTGACCACTACGAAAATCGCATACAAGGCAAGCCACCAAACCCAAGCCAAGCCATGATCGTCAAGCGAATATCCGGTCAGGTTCGACAGGATCGCATCAGCGTATGCCGACGAGAAGTAGACGATGGTGGCTGCGGTCATCACATACTCGATGGTTTCCGCAAGGCCGGTGAAGAAGCCGCCCCACGGACCCATGGCGGCACGCGCGAAGGAATACGCGCCACCCGTGTGCGGCATGGCCGACGCCATTTCGCTGATGGAGTTGAGCATAAGCACGTACATGAGGTACACCACGATGGCGGCCACCAGCATGCCACCCCATCCGGCTTGGGCGATGCCTCCGTTCCAGCCGGAGAAGTCGCCGGAGATCACCGCGGAAATGCCGATGGCCCATAGACCGAACGCTCCCGCGGTTCGTTTAAGCTGTCGTTTTGCGAAATAGTCCTTGTCGGTTTCAACGTAGGTCACGCCGCCTATCGATCGTCCCGAAACAGTTGACGCAGTCATTGTAATCGCCTTCCTCTCTTATTGTTCGGCGAGTTATGCCATTGATTCCTCGTTTGGTTGGTTGCGGTCAGATGTTGTTAAGTTATAAAAATTGAGATTTTCGTAATTGCGTATTTTTACGTGCTTACGATTGGATTTCTTGGATTTTCTGGTTTCTGCGTAATTACGCTTGTTTCATGCAACTTGCCTAATGCAGCAGCCAGAGCGGATCCTCAAGATAGTTTTTTGCGCACATCACGCTGCCGGGAGCCTGCTGTGCAGCGAGACCGTCGGGCAGGGCATCCTCACGGTGGCTGGTGGTCCAGCCGAGCATCTGCATGCGTCGGATCATGGAAAGCGCGGACATGATACGCAGTTCCTCATCCGTGAACGAACCTGCGACGCGCTGGTATCCCTTGACCCACGCCTTGGCAAGATCGGGAGCATACGGTTCATGTTCGATGAAACTCAGCGATGAAGCGTAATCGTAGAGATACCAGCTGTATCCGGCATCGTCGAAATCGATGACGGTCAGTCTCCCGTCATTGCCGCGAATCACGTTCGACGGGCGCAAGTCGGCATGGATAAGCCCCCAAGTTTCGTTGGTTCTCGGCACTTTCATCACCACGTCCATGGCCTTCCACAGCGCGGTGTCGCACAGCTGCTTCTCTTCGTCGGTGAGATTGGCGTTTTCCCAACGTCCCCAACGCGGTGCCGGACCAACCATGTTCGAAAGATCCCAATTGAAGCGGGTGAAACCGTACGGTTTGCTCCACGTGCGCGACTGCTCATGGAATTTCGCAGCCCATTCACCGATCGTCTCGTAATACGGTGCAGGATTCTCAAGATCTTCCAGCACGGTTCCTTCCACATATTTCGTGGAGATCACCGTCCAGCCGACACCGTTCAGATCAGTGATTTTCGTTACGAACGTGCCACGGATGGTGGGAACCGGATTGATCAGGCTGATACCTTCGATATCATGCAACGCATTCAACCAGCTGATTTCCGACGCCACCGCCTCGGGACCTCCCACATAGCCCGGCTGCGAGACACGTACCACGCCTTGGGGCTCGCCGTCCAGCAACAGCAGGAACGTCGCGTTCTCGGATACGGTGATGAGGTTGAGTTGCGCCCGCTGGTGGTCGATGCCCCAAGCCGCGCAAACGCCTTGGAAAAGCCAGAATGGTGCGGGGCATCCTTTGGTGAGCCCACTGAAAGTGTCTAGACTGACCGCTTGCGTAGGATCGTCAAGCAAGCTAGTGATCTGCTGTGCCATGGTGGCCTCGATTCATACATGGGATTTTTCCTGTGAGAGACATGTCCGTCAGTAAAACCTCTTCACGAAACTGTCGATACCCACGATTGTGCCGGAATCGTCCGTTACAATCACCACCGCACTGTTACGCCGCAGTTACAAAAGCGCACCGCAAGATTAATGGCTCATTACCGATGCCAGCCGAGCATCATCCAAGTTTTGGCGCAATATGCACGACATACAAAAAGCGGGGTTTGCTGAGCAGAACTCAACAAACCCCGCAGAATCAAAGTCCTTACCTATCCTACGATGGAATCAGTATCAGTGACGGTGACCAGCGGCGTGAACAATGCATGGTGCTCAATGCCATCTGATGGTTTTCTGGCGAACTGCCTGCACAAGCGTCAGCAGCAACGCGTACCGCTACACCATTGTCAGCCGCGGCGAGCACAGTGGTAAGCACACAGCAATCGGTGGCGACACCACATACCGTGATCTTTTTAGCGCCTTTAATGGCTTCGCTCAGCACGCTTCCCCACTTGCCGAAAGTGTCGCAACTGACCACGGCATGGCCCTGCGCCAATTCCGCGGTATCCGCGGTGAGATCGTACATCGGATCGTCGGGAGCAACCAAAAACTGCGGCCAATCTTTGAAATAATCAACCCAAGCGTTTTGCGGTGGCTCAGGCGCAACATATCGCGTATAGACCACACGATCGCCGAACGCCTTAGCCAATCGTGCGAACGCTTCATCAGTAGTGTGATAGGAGCCGTCCGGGCAAGCCCATGCGGACCATTCACTTTCCGCAAAAACACGCTGCCTGTCGATAACTACCAGCCATTCATCTTCCGCAATCATGACTTTTCCTTTCCTTGTATTATCGCAATAAGCAACTCATGCTTCCGAAACCGGCAGATCAGCTTCCTGCTTGGCAATATCGCCACGCTGGAACATCAACGATCCCGCAAGACCAATAATCAGCGCAACAATCACACCAAGATTGGCGGCAGCCCAACTACCTTCTTTGCCACCGATAAGGAACAGCAGATACCCCTGCCAGTTCAGCCAGCTGGCGGCAGTGTTGACCACCAATCCCCAACCAAGCACGGTACCGACGACAAGAATGGCGAAAGACTTACCGTTCCACGCACCGTAACGCCCCTTCGGATCATACAAATCAGCGGTGCTGTAATCCTTTTTGCGAATGATCACATCGGCCACGAACATGCCGGCCCATACGGCCATCGGCACACCGAGCGTGGTCAGAAAGCCTTGGAACGGGCCAATGAACGTGTCGGAGAAGAAAGTCACGTAGACCACACCAAGCACAGTCAAAGCGGCGGTGAGCGCGGCAGCACGGTACGCGGCAACTTCACACCGAACGACAGCAGCGCAAGCCCGTTGGAATAATTGTCCATAATGGAGCCGGACATCAAACCGAGCACGGCCACAATGGTGTACGGAATCAAGTACCAGGTCGGCAGAATGGAAGCCATGGCTCCAATCGGATCATTTCCAACGTTTTCCGCCATGTCGGCATTGGAAACCGCGAGCAGCAGACCGTAGAAAATCAGGAACACATTGGCAATGGACGCACCGAATGTGGTCCAGAACACAATGCCGCCATTGGAGGAGTTGCGCGGCAGATAGCGCGAGTAATCGGCAGCGATATTCACCCAGCCCAAGCCAAAGCCGGTCATCACGAAGAAGCAGCAGCCGAGCATGGCCGGCAATGATCCCGCCGGAACCGAGGCAATGGCGGAAAAGTCAATATGTCCCCAGCCGAGGATAAAGAAACCGACGGTGATCACACCGGTCACGATGGTGATGACCTGCTGACAACGCATAATCAGGTCGTATCCGAAAATACCTGCGACCACCACAAGGCCGACCACCACAATGGTGGAGATGATCTTGGGCGCGACACCAGAGCCCCAACCGAGTTTTTCGATGGTGCTTGATAATGCCAACACAGCGGTGGTGGTCAGTGAAATCTCCCAGCCTAATGTGGCGATCCAGCTCAGAGCCGCTGGCACTTTGGCACCTTCCACGCCGAACGTGCGCGGGTGAGCACCATGGTGGGCGCGTTGCCGCGTTTGCCCGCGATGGAAATGATGCCGACCAGCAGGAACGAGATGACCACGCCAATAATGGTCATGGCGGTGGCCTGCCAGAACGAAATGCCGAAACCGAGCGCCCACGCGCCGTACGACATGGCGAACATGGAAACATTGGCAGCGAACCAGGGCCAAAACAGACTGGCCGGCGTGCCCTTACGCTCCTCTTCGGATATGGTGTCGATACCCTGCTCCTCGATGGAGAGGGTCCCTTTCTCATTGCTCATGTGAAACTAATCTCCTTGAATCTGCCGAGCAACGCCGCGGGCAAGCGACATGCACGCCGCGTCAGCGCAATCGTGCACATGATATAACCACTTATAGTCATTTGTACCATAAGTCTTAGAACGCCCTTCCTAGGAGCCGCTCAACCTCCTTTCGATCAGGCAGGTAGCCGGCCCTGATCGCGTTACAGACAACGCCGAAGCAGCATTGGCGCAACGTACAGCCTCCTCCAACGGCACGCCTTCGCACAGCAGGGCGCACAACACACCCGCGTGACAATCACCAGCGCCATTGGTATCCACCGCTTTCATTGGAAAACCTGGAATTCGCAGCACTTCGTCACCGGGAATCGCCGACCACGCACCATCCGCGCCCACGCGAACGATTACAGGAGATTGCAATCGATCGCACAGCCACGCAACCGTCTCCTCATTGACATTCGCACTCTCAATCTCTTGCAGCATATCCCGCGAAACCTTGCAATCGCAAGAATCGCCACTATCGAGCGCCGCCAAACGTTGCGCAATCAACGTTGCCTCGCGTTCATTGCACGACCATATCGGACGATATGCGAGCATCACACGGAAAACGTCATCATCAACTGCCGAGATCATCGGAGAAGGATCGAATACCGCAGTGAACTCACGATGTTCAGTCGTTCTTTTCACAAAAGCAAGCAGCGCGTCCGCAGTGTGATGCACCAACGTGTATCCGCTCACATGCACGACATCCCGCTTTTCTGGATTCACAGAATCGAACGCATCGGCACTGCCGTACGCTTCTGCGCCCCTCGTCGAAATGAACGTCCGTTCAGCATTCGCGTCGGTCAACGCCACGCAAAATCCCGAATCGTGCACGGCATCCCGCTTGCCGATATGCTGAATTTCCTGATTTTCCAACGTTTGCAGAATCTGCGAAGCCCACGGCCCCGTACCAATCACACCAGCATGAGACGCCTTAACGCCCATGCGGCGCACGGCATACAGCGTGTTGAAGCTGGCACCAACCTGCGTTTGCACATTGCCGGCGAACACATCTTCACCCGCACGCGGCACCGCGTCCACATTCATGGTCAGATCGACAATAACCTGCCCAAGAGAAATAACTTTTCCAGTCATTGCGATGCCTTTCGCACTTCCGTCATAGTTTCGCTAACTACGGTTCCTGCAGATCAAACGATATTTACATCATTAAGCGCACTATCATCGCGTAACGCGCGTAGCGACGTAACAGTGCCGACCAAATCAAGGTGATTATCTTCAGCAAGTTGTGAAAGCACCTGATCAAGCATGGTTTTGTCGAAACCTTGCATACCATGCCACGCCCCCAGCATCGCGCCCGCAATAGCCGCAATGGTGTCAGTGTCGCCACCGATAGAAGCCGCGAAACACAAAGCATGCGTGGGATCGTCAAAAAAGCGCGCCGCAATGGCGAAAGCGGCGGCCACGGACTCGTTCGATTCCACGCTGGTACCGCAATTCCGTTGCAGCACAGCAGCGAATTCGTTGTCATTGAGCCTGCATCCATCAGTTTCGGCCCAATTCATGAAATATTGCACACGCGCAAGCACCGAAGCCTTTGCCGACCAATTGCCACGCTGTGGAAGCTTCCGTACGAATTCCACCGCGAGGTGCAAAAAGTCACGTTCTCCTTCAATGGCAAAGCTCACCGCCGCAGCCACCAAAGTGGTCGCTTCAATGCCCTGCACCGTGTTATGCGTCACCACACAGGATCGCCAGGCGCGTCGGCGAGCGCTTGGCCTGGACGGAATGCGATGCCCACCGGCGTGGCACGCATTGCACCGCCGTTGGTGGTGCCGAATCGGCCGGTCTCTTCCAGACTTACGCCTCGGTAAGTTTTTGCAGCGCTGCTTTGGTGGAAGGCCCCAGCAGGTCAAGCGATCCCTTGGCCTTCATCGCAGCTTCCCATTGCAGCAGATCGTGGGCGTATCGAGTGTTATCAATGCAGCCGTTATCGTCGATAAGTCGCCGTGCGAGTACGAAAGCCTGTTCTGTATCGTCGGTGACGGCACCAGCTTTCATATTCGGTGCGATCGGCTGCTGCGGCACGGCATTCATAAGTTTCGTGATCGGACCGTCGTAATACCGGCGAATCTGCTTGGCCGACATGCTTTGCGTAGGCATTCCCAACGCATCGCCCAACGCAAGCCCAGCCATAGCTCCCATCGCTCGTTCCTTCATTTGCATCCCATTCTCACGCATAGTCACAGCAGCCTTTCTCACAACTCAGCCTGATCGTACACCGAACAACATCACAATCCCTCCCCAATCCTTCCAGTCACTGGAAGAAAGTGGACATTTACAAGCCTCTCAACGACCCAAATCTTCCACCCACTGGAGAAAAACAGACGCCCACAAGCCCCCCAGCGGGAAAAATCCCCCAGTCACTGGAAGAATCACCCCGCCACAGACCATCCCAACGACCCAAATCCTCCACCCACTGGAAGAATCTGGACGCTCACAGGGCCAACAGCGGAAGATTGTTCAGTGGATGGAAGAATACGGACTTTCACGCGCTCCCTAGCGGGGAGAATTATTCCAGTGGATGGAAGAATTGAGACTTGGACGGTGCTGAGCCGAACTTGGGTGGGGTTTACCCGGATTGCAGCAACAAAAAAGGCTTACCGGGTGCTTAGAGCGCTCTCAGTAAGCCTTATAGGCGGGTAAGGCGAGATTCGAACTCGCGGAGGCTTGCACCTCAACGGTTTTCAAGACCGTCTCTTTAGACCGCTCAGACACCTACCCATGTGCATCACGCACGAAACGCTAATATAGCACAACCCAAAGAACGAGGGGAAGAAAGCGAGCAAGAACAAAGGAAAGAACGCGGCGAAAACAAAAAAGAAGGGACCGCTCACCGCGAGTCCCTTCCCATAAGCCAGAAAAGCCAGAAATCGGCAAATGTCAAATGCCGGTCATCCTCAGACTTCCATATTTCGTATTGCAGAAGTCCGTTTCAACAGCTCAGCAGTTCAGCAGCTGAGCAACTCAGTGGGACCGATAAACAAACCTGAGTCGCCACACTCAACCGAGCAACCCAAGCTATCAGACTCTGCCAAGCAAACCCAAACTCTATCAGGCTTCCCACTTGGTCGGCTCGATGACTTCCTTGCCACCCATGTAGGCACGCATGGCCTGCGGAATGACGATGGAGCCGTCCTTCTGCTGATGGTTCTCAAGAATGGCAACCAGCCAACGGGTGGTGGCCAGCGTACCGTTCAGCGTGGAAACGGCGCGGGTGCCACCATCTTCCATACGTTCGCGAATGTTCAGACGGCGAGCCTGATATTCGGTGCAGTTGGAAGTGGAGGTCAGCTCACGGTAGCGACCCTGGGTCGGCACCCAAGCCTCGCAGTCGAACTTGCGGGCTGCGGAAGAGCCAGATCGCCGGCAGCGGTATCGATGATGCGGTACGGCACCTCGACCTTGCCGAGCATTTCCTGCTCCATGGCCAGCAGGTGCTCATGCTCCTTGTAGGAGTCCTCCTGCTTGGTGTAAACGAACATTTCCACCTTGTCGAACTGGTGCACGCGGATGATGCCGGAAGTATCCTTGCCAGCTGCGCCAGCCTCACGGCGGTAGCAGGAGCTCCAACCGCAGTAACGCAGCGGACCGTCAGACAGGTCGAGAATCTCGTTCTCGTGCATACCGGCGAGCGCCACTTCGGAAGTACCGACCAAGTACTGCTCGTCAGGTTCGCGCAGACGGTAGATTTCGTCGGCGTGGGAGTTGAGGAAGCCAGTGCCGCGCATCACTTCCGGACGCACCAGCGTCGGGGTGATGGCCAGCGTGAAGCCGTGCTCTTCGGCCTGGTCCACAGCCATGGTGAGCATGGCGATCTGCATACGTGCCACCTGGCCGCGCAGGAAGTAGAAGCGGGAACCGCCGACCTTCACGCCACGTTCCATATCGATGCCGGCAACGCCACGACCGAGGGTCAGGTGATCCTTCGGCTCGAAACCTTCGGCTGCGAAATCGCGGATCTGTCCAACCTTCTTGACCACCACGTAATCGTCTTCGCCACCTTCCGGAGCTTCCGGCTCAACCACGTTGGAAAGCTTCCACATGGCGGTGGTGTATTCTTCGGCTGCGGCGTCCGCTGCGGCCTTGTATTCGGAAACCTTCTGGGAGAGTTCCTTGGTTTCGGCAATCAGCTTGGCCTTTTCGTCGGCCGGAGCCGCGGCGACCTTCTTGCCGATTTCCTTCTGCTGCGCACGGGCAGCCTCGAATTCCTTCAGAGAGGAACGACGAACCTCGTCGGAGCGCAGCACCTCGTCGACCAGTTCGACCGATTCGCCACGCTTGCGCTGGGATTCCTTAACAACGTCAGCATGTTCACGAATGAATTGGATATCAAGCATGCCTCCTAGCCTAGTGCTGAAAGCCGACACCCGCCGCAGTCCTCTCATTTTTGTATACAACGTGCAGGAATCGTCGAATAAATCAGTCTTGATTCGCTTTTTTCGCATCTTCCGTGAACAATAGATGACATGCCTATGCCTGTTATCATTCTGATTGTCGTTCTTGCGGTCGCAGCGGTGTGCGCGGCCGTCTTTTTCGCAGTACGCGCGTATAAGCATCGCAAACTTGCGGAACAGCTCGACAAGCGCGACGATGATCAGGTGCATTACGCGTTTGTGATCAATCCTTCGAAACCGCAGGCGGAACAACGCAAGCAGCATATTCAGGAGTTCTGCGAGGCGAAGCATCTCACGCAGGTTGAATATATCGGAACGCAGCTTGATAAGGATGGTCGCGCCTGCGCGCTGGAAGCCTTGGAGCATGGCGCCGACGTGGTGGTCGCGGTCGGCGGCGACGGCACGGT
>ENA-OQEB01000071-OQEB01000071.1-human-gut-metagenome-genome-assembly--contig:-NODE-71-length-39046-cov-5.151263_pt1 | contig 39046 bp, 43 predicted proteins | sample MGYA00242787_ERZ504619 | MGnify/ENA primary metagenome ERZ504619 (study PRJEB26092, sample SAMD00036317) | human gut metagenome | host: Homo sapiens | study: EMG produced TPA metagenomics assembly of... | reverse complement strand
CAATAGTCAAAAAGCACGAATACCTTCGTTACTGTTCAATCAGCAGTGAAACACCTGCTGTTTCGCTGCGTAAGAACATGATTCAGGTGTGAGCAGCCCTCCTTTTGCGAAGCAAACTTTAAATGAGGGCTGCGAATGTTACAGTTCGCTGGGAACCAGTGAACTGTAACGATACTTTCTGACTCGCATGCGGTTCCCTTGCGCATAACGGTTGCTATTGGGTATTTTTTTTGTTATAATGGGCGCAAGTGGGGAGATCTTCAGAGCGAAGAAAAGGGGAAAAGAACACATGAAGGAGCAACAGAAGAAAAAAGCAGCGCCGGTACTGGTCGTACTGATTCTGATCGTGATAGTCGGTGCAGCAGGCGTTGTTTCATTTTTGATAAACCGATATAAACCCGGAACCGAATACATGGCCGGGAACGAATATTTTAACCTGACAGACGAAAACAGCGTTGCGCTGATCCAGAACGGAGAACTTCTGGAAGAGCAGGCCGTCCTTATCGGAGGAGAGCCGTATGCGGCATACACATATGTAGAATCCCAGCTGAACAGCTGCTTCTACTGGGATGAAGAAACAAAAGGAATCCTGCTTACAACGAGCGGCGGCGTGCAGACACTGCTTCCGGGCGATGCGGCCGTTGCCAAAACACCGGGCGGACAGCCTGCCGTACAGCAGGAGAGCGACGGAAAGGTTTACATTTCGCTGGATGTCGTAAAAGAATACACAGATCTCGACTATGCATATTACAGCGATCCCAACCGTGTTGTAATCCGGAATGAATGGGACGGCGTGGAACAGGCGACGGTACAGTCAGACACCGCGCAGGTGCGCCAGAAAGGCGGCATCAAGAGTCTGATTCTTGCGGATGTACAGAAGGGTGACACCCTGCTGTATCTGGAAAATCTGGACAACTGGTGCAAAGTCATGACGGCGGACGGCTATACCGGCTACATCCAGACAGAGGATATCTCCGAGCCGGAGGACATCGAAGCGCGGACGGCAAAGAAAGATTCCTATGAAAGAATTACACGGGATCACAAAATCAATCTGGTCTGGCATCAGAGCACATCGACCGAGTCGAACGACGCGATGGCAGAGATGACAGCAGAAATGACCGGCGTGAACGTGATTTCACCGACCTGGTTTTCCGTGACAGACGAAACCGGTACGATTTCCAGCCTTGCGAGCGCCGATTACGTGAAACTGGCGCATGAAGCGGGACGGGAAGTCTGGGGATTGATTGATAACTTTAATGAAGCATTTGACGAAACAACCGATCTTGCCTACGCATCCGTGCGCAGCAGAATCATTGAGCAGCTGCTCGCCGAGGCAGCATCGTGCGGCATGGACGGCATCAACGTGGATTTCGAGAATCTGAAAGAGGCCGGAATCCCGCATTACCTGCAGTTTCTGCGGGAACTGACGAGCGCGGCGCATGCACAGAATCTGGTGGTGTCGGTCGATACGCCGGTACCGCAGGCTTACACGATGTATTATCAGCGCGGCGAGCAGGCAAGATTTGTGGACTATATGATTGTCATGGCCTATGACGAGCATTTCGCGGGAAGTGAGGAGGCAGGCTCTGTTTCATCCCTCCCGTTCGTACAGCAGGCCGTGGAGGAGATGACGCGGGTGATGCCTGCCGATCAGGTGATCTGCGGAATCCCGTTTTATACCCGTGTCTGGACGGAAAAGTTCGGACAGAGCGCCATTACCAGCGAGGTGCTGGGCATGGATGGCGCCAAAAACTATGCCAAAGAGAATCAGATGACAGAAACCTGGGATGCATCCCTTGGCCAGAATGTGGCAACGGTAGAAACTTCCGATGCCAGATACACGATCTGGATGGAGGATGAGCAGTCCATGGAGGAAAAACTGAAAGTGATCCAAAGCGCCGATCTCGCCGGAGTGGCAGAGTGGAAGCTCGGATTCGAGTGCGCAGACGTCTGGAGTCTGATTTCAAAATATATTGAAACAAACAGTTGACGAGGAGTCCGGGAAGGATAAGGGGAATGATAAAAGCCCGGGCACGAAGGAGGAGTATACATGTCAGAAAACAATCACGAAGAATTATTTAAAACAACGCTGATGGGCGGTTTCGATAAGACGATGTCATGACGAAAGTGCAGAACCTAAAAGATCAGGCGTATGCCGCTCAGAAAAAACTGGAAGCGAAGATCGAGGAAAAAGAGCAGGAAATCGAGAAGCTGAACCGCAAGATCCGCGAGCGTGAGGATAAAATCGAGGAGCTCGAAAAAAACATTCATGAGAAATACCAGAGCTATATCGACAATTATGACAGCATCAGCGGCCTTGTGTTTGAGGCACAGGTGAAAGCGAAAAAACTGACACAGGAAACAGAGGAGAGCTGCAGAAAGCTAAAAGAAGAGACCGAGGAAGCCTGCCGCCGGAAAACCGAAGAAACGGACGAGTCCTGCCGCGAGAAAACGGAGGAAACGGATGAGGCGTGCTGCAAAAAGAGAGAGGAGACAAACGAGTCCTGCCGGAAACAGCGGGAAGAGACAAAGGAATCCTGTGCAAAGCAGCGCCGCGAGACGAAGGAACAGTGCGAATACATGGTAGAGAGCGCACGTCAGAAGGGCGAGGAACTGGCTGCTGTTTATGAAGAAAAACTGCAGGCCGAAGCAGAAGAAATCCAGAGCCATATGGACGCGGAACTGCAGAAAGCCAACACCAGATACCAGAAGATTTACGCCGAGATGGAAACCATGACGAGTGTACTCGAGAAGAATCGCAGAATTTTTGAGGAGACCTTTGCCGGCATCGAAAAAATGCGTGAGGAGATGAAACGTTCTGCATCGGAAGTGGAAACCTTCATGAAAGATCCGGTAAAAAGTATCTTTCCCGGAGAGGCAAAAGAAACAGCCGCAGAGCCAGACCGTGAAGATACCGCAGAAGAAGCAGAGGAAGAAGACGAAATCGTCGAAAATTCTGCAGTCATCGATCTCGAAAATGAGCCGGATTATCTCGATGATGACAACGACGAAGAAGAGGATGAAATCCCGAATCGCGCGCATGATGAAGAAGATGAGGAAGAGTAACCGGAAGCAATAAGAGTTGTAACCTGCCCCGCTGCTGCATAAAATGACCAAGAAAGGAAATTTGCAGCAGGGGGCTTTTCATTTGGAAAAAGGGAAAAAACTGGAATGGCTGATGGCGGTGATTCTGCTTTCGGCGGCGTATGTTCTGTCCCGCGAGGGCGCACGGCTGGTGGCAGCACAGAAGGCAGCCACAAAAGTAGTGGTGCTGGACAGCGGCCACGGCGGCGACGATCCCGGCAAAATCGGGGCAAACGGTGTCAAAGAAAAGGACATCAACCTTGCGATTGCCCGTCTGCTGAAAAAGAAGCTGGAAAAGCAGGGAATCCTTGTGGTGATGACGCGGGAAGGGGAGGATGATCTCTCCGATCCGGGAGCCGTGAATGCGAAAGTGCAGGATCTGCAGCGGCGCGTGCAGCTGATTCATAAAAAAAAGCCGGACTGTGTGATCAGCATTCACCAGAACAGCTACCCGGATGCGGCGGTCAAAGGGGCGCAGGTGTTTTATTATACGGATTCAAAAGAAGGCGAAAAACTGGCGCTCTGCATGCAGGCTGCACTGGTCGCGGGGCTCGATCCGGCGAATCACAGGAAAGCCAAGGGAAACAAAACGTATTACATGCTGAAGAAGACAGACGCAGTGCTGGTGATCTGCGAGTGCGGATTCCTCTCAAATCCGGAGGAGGAAGCGCTCCTGAACACAAAGGAGTACCAGAAAAAGGTGGCGGATGCACTGTGTGACGGCGTTTTAACGTATCTGGGAGAAAAGAAGAATGGCAAAGAGAAGACACAGACGAAGACGGAAGAGACCGCTGCGGGCGCTGCTTCCGCTTATGCTTGCCCTGCTGGCGGCTTATCTGGTATTCGGAGAATTTGATGAGAGCGATCCCGCGCAGAACGGAAACGGAGCGGACAGCAGCACTGCTTCACAGACGGCAGACGAAAACAATGGTCTGTCAGAAAATGGCGCAACACAGTTTCAGGCGGAAAATACAGATGAGGAGGAGCTGGCGAAGCGGTATTATTACAGCCAGCTCGATGAAAACAGACAGATGATTTACCGCGAACTGGTGCAGGGAATCGCGGAACACCAGGAAACCATCATCACAAAAGGCGGCGATCCCGATGTGACGGCGGAGGTTTATGGATGGGTCTATATGGATTACCCGGAGTACTGCTGGATCAACGGAGCATCACATGTCACGGGATACGGCGAGCCGAAGAACTACTGCGAGGTAGTTCCAGAATACACGATCCTGCGGAGGAGATTACAGGACGCCAGACCCAGGTCAAAGGGGCGGGAAATGATTTCTTAAGTGATATCGACCGTTCGATGGATGACTATGGGAAGATCAAGGCTGTCTTTGAAAAATGTATCCGGCAGATTGATTATGTGAAAGATGCGCCGGAGAATCAGACACTCTACAGCGGACTTGTGAACAGACAGACGGTCTGCGCAGGCTATGCCAGAACGTTCCAGTATCTGATGAACCGCCTGGACATCCCGGTCATTTATGTGACGGGAACGACAGACACCGGCGAGGCGCACGGCTGGAATATCGTAAAGTGTGGAGACAATTATTACAACGTCGATGTAACCTGGGGCGATCCGGTATTCGCAGAGGGCGAGAGCGGCGAGTACAATCTGCCGGACGACCTGATCTACTACGATTTTCTCTGCGTTTCCGATGCGGAATTTTCGGACACGCATCAGGCGGATGCGAATCTGCCGCTCCCGGCGTGCAATGCAGATGACCTCGAGTATTACCGCCAGATCGGCCGGTACATGGATACATTTGATGCGACGCAGATTCTGTGGGAAATGGAGACGGATATTGAAGAGACAAAAGAGTATTCCGAATTTAAATTTGCCACCGATGATCTGATGGCGCAGGTCATGGAAGCCCGACCGGAGCTTCTCGATAAGGCTTCCGGCTATCTTTGCAGCTATTACGGACTCGGGTCCGTAAAATATACATACAGTGAGGATACGGCGACAAGAAAGCTGATGGTATTCTGGCAATATAAAGGAGAACCGAGTGAATGACGGTTCTCCTTTAAAAATATCCGGAAACAAATTTTCTGAAATTAAATTTCTTTGTCACAGCCATCAGACCGAACTGTGCGATCGCAAAAGCGAGGAAGGTAAAGATGGCGGCGCGGTTGATCTGTTTTACATCGGTAACATCCTCCATATGCTGGTACATAACCGAAACGGAAGCCAGCTGGAAGAAGAAGTACAGCACGGCCGAGTAAAGCGCCGGTCCGAAAGCGCCGGTTTCCGGATCGATATCCACTTTCGTGCCGGCCGGCACCTGTTTCATACATACAATTATCTTCATTTCTTTTTCCTCTTGTACTTTTTAACTTTGACGCGTTAAAACACTGTGTTATTATAGCACGAAAGTATAGGAATGTCGAGAAAAAATATCAAATTTGCCGATAGAGAGGGAAGAAAGAAACCCGGGATTGAACAAAATGCCAAAGGAAAAGGGACAGGAACCTGCGCCGGCGTTAAGAATATCCCCCGTGGGGGCTTGTGAAAAAGGCCGATTTTTGGTAGAGTAAAGGGATATTTGAGCGGTTGGAAAACGGCCGCGCCGGGAAAGTTAAGAAAAAGAAGAAAGAAGCGGAAGATATGGAACAGGAATTATTACAGGAAATTGCCTCCTACTGGGGAACCCGTGCGGAGGGGTATTCTGAGGTCAATGAAAAAGAACTGGCGGGAAGCCAGAGAGAAGCGTGGCTGCATGTATTAGAGGAGCAGTTTCCAGAGAAAAAGAAAGAAGAGATGAAGATTCTCGATATCGGAACCGGCCCGGGATTCTTCCCGATGATTTTGTCGGAGGCAGGTTATACGGTGACGGCTGTTGACTACACGGAGGAGATGCTGGAAAAGGCGAAAGAGAATCTGGGAAAATATACGAAATACGGTCTGGAGCGCGTGACGCTGCAGCGGATGGATGCACAGAATCTGGAGTTTGCGGATGAAACCTTTGATGTTGTCATTTCCAGAAATCTGACCTGGAATCTGGAAAAGCCGGAGCAGGCATACCAAGAGTGGATGCGTGTCCTGAAACCGGGCGGCGTGTTGCTCAATTTTGATGCGAACTGGTACGGTTATCTCTATGACGAGGAGAAAAAAGAAGCGTACGAGGCAGACCGGAAGAAAGTGGAAGAGCAGCAGCTCGACGACCATTATCTGTGCACGGACATTGACCGCATGGAAAACATTGCGCGCCAGGTGCCGCTCTCTGCGATGGAACGGCCGGCGTGGGATACGAAGGTGCTCGAATCCCTCGGCGTTTGTTCCATCCAGACCGATTCCGAAATCTGGAAGCGCGTCTGGAGCGAGGAAGAGAGACTGAACTATGCATCGACACCGATGTTTCTGGTGCGCGCGGAAAAAAGCGCAGAGCAGTCCTTCCAGCTTGGTGATGTGACCGTCCGCCGCGGCGAAAAATATCAGGGGGATATCTCCTTTGCGAATGGGGATATCGTGCTTCCGGGAACGATTATCTGTGGAAAACTTCCGGGAAAAACAATGCTGATCACCGGCGGCGTTCATTCCGGTGAATACGTCGGCATTCAGGCGTGTGTGGAACTGGGAGCGGAGCTTCAGCCGGAAAAAACGGTTGGAACGATCGTGATTTTAAAGGTCTTAAACCGTCCTGCTTTTGAAAACCGTGCGGGCAGTCTCGGACTTTCCGATGGCAAAAACCTGAACCGTGTATTTCCGGGCAATCCAAACGGAACCGAGATGGAGCGGCTGGCGTGGGCCATTACGAAAGAAGTTTATCCGAAGGTGGATTATTATATTGATCTCCACAGCGGCGATGATTTCGAAGCATTGACGCCGTATGTCTATTACGCCGGAAAAGCGGCGCAGGAGGTGACAGAAGTTTCGCGGAAAATGGCGGAGCAGGTGGATGTTCCGTACATGGTGCGTTCCATGGTGTCATCAGGCGGAGCATACAACTACGCGGCGTCCAAGGGCATCGCGAGCATCCTCTTAGAGCGCGGCGGCATGGGAGCCTGGACTTCCGAGGAGGTCAATTCCGACAAGCGTGATGTGCGCAATATCTTAAGCAGCCTCGACATATATCAGATCCGCCGCGATGTGCGGAACTACGTGCCGATGGAGGTGACGGATGTCTGCTATCAGGCGGCTTCCGAAGACGGCCTCTGGTATCCGGCGGCAAAACCGGGCGATATGGTTGCAGAGGGCGCACTGCTCGGAACGATCCGTGATTATAATGGAAAACTCCGTGAGACGTGCCGTGCCGAGTACACCGGTGTGGTGCTGTACCAGACGGGCAGTCTGCAGGTAACAGAAGGGGGCCCTGTCGTTGCTTACGGAAGAATTGTGCGCGAGCCGGAGTACGACGACCGCAAAGAGCAGATTGTCCATTACTGGGAGAAACGGAGCGAGAGCTTTTTAGAGCAGAGACGCTCCGAACTTGCAAACCCGATTGCGAAGCGCTGGATGAAAGAGATTGAAAAACAGATCCCGGCGGGAAGACGGTTAAAGATCCTTGATGTGGCTGCGGAGCCGGATTTTTCTCGATCCTGCTGGCAAAAGAGGACCACGAGGTATTCGGCATCGACCTGACACCGGAGATGATTGAGAATGCAATCCAGCTTGCCGAAGAAGAGAATGCCGACTGCTGCTTCCAGGTCATGGACGCGGAAAATCCGATGTTTGCGGATGAAACGTTTGATGTTGTCATTTCCCGAAACCTGACGTGGACGCTGCCGAATGCGGAGCATGCTTACGGCGAGTGGATGCGTGTGCTGAAAACGGGCGGTGTGCTGCTGAACTTCGATGCCAATTACGGAAAAGAAGACGTTGCCGATACGAAGGGACTTCCGGAGGCGCATGCCCATTTCAAGGTTGGAAACGAGATGCTAGAAGAGTGCGAACGGATCAAATCACAGCTCCCGATCAGCCGCAAAAACCGGCCGGCGTACGATGTGGCGGTGCTGTGCGAAAACACAGCGGGAGAAATCCGCATTGATACGAGCCTTGGAAAACGCATTTATCTGGAAAAAGACGAGTTCTATAACCCGGCACCGATGTTTTCGATTTGTGCCGTGAAGCAGTAAAGGAGTATTTGTGAAAAAATATCTGTTAAAACGACTGCTTCGCCTGATTCCGGTATTCCTCGGCGTGACGATTCTCGCTTTTCTGCTGACGGGATTTTCCTCGGTCGATGCGGTGGATTTAAAAGAGAGCAGCAGCGGCGGCGTGATGTCGGAGGCGGAAAAAGAAGCGATGCGGGAGGAGCTGGGACTGAATGAGCCGAAAGCTGTCCAGTACCTGCAATGGCTGAAAAACGCCCTGCGCGGTGACTTCGGGGAGTCGTACGTTTCCGGCAAACCGGTGCTTGTAAGCTTCCGCGAAAAACTGCCCGCAACGATTGCACTTGCGGCGCTGGCGCTTGCCATGACGGTCTGTCTTTCGTTTCCACTCGGTATCTTAAGTGCAAAATATCAGAATACGTGGGCGGACCGCAGTATCAGCCTGTTCTGCTTTGCAGGTAATTCGTTTCCGGGGTTTTTCACTGCACTTCTTCTCTTGTATTTCTTTTCACTGAAATGGAATCTTTTTCCGGTTCTCAGTATGGGAAAGGGATGGAAAAGCTGTGTGCTTCCGGCGGCGACGCTTGCGGTTTCGATGACGGCAAAATACACCCGTCAGGTGCGTTCTGCCGTGCTTGCAGAGCTGGAGCAGGAGTACGTGGCGGGTGCACGGGCACGTGGGTTAAGTGAAAACCGGATTCTGTTTGGAAATGTATTAAAATCCGTGCTGCTTCGGATGGTCACGCTGCTATTCTTATCCGCCGGTTCGCTGCTTGGAGGAACCGCCATCGTTGAGACGATTTTCATGTGGAATGGTGTCGGAAAAATGGCCGTGGATGCCGTTTCCATGCACGATATTCCCGTGATTCAGGCATATCTGGTGTGGATGGCGGCGATCTATCTGCTGCTGCATCTCATTGCTGATCTGATGATGGGTGCACTGGACCCGCGGGCGAAGCTGGAGGGAATGCGATGAAAAAAGAACAGAAAAGAAAGATCCTTTTTTATGGCATCCTCGCCGGTGCGCTGCTGCTGTTTGCCGCGTGTGCGGCCCATCTGGCACCGTACGATCCGTATGAGCAGAATCTGGAACTGTCCCTTCTTCCGCCGTCCGCGGCGCACTGGATGGGGACGGACCGCTATGGAAGAGATCTGTTTTCAAGGATTCTCTCCGGCGCGCGGGTCAGCATTTTTTCAGCACTTCTTGTCGTTGCGGCAAGCGCTCTGATCGGAACACTCGCCGGAATTTTCAGCGGCTGGCTGGAAGGCAAAACGGATACGGTTCTGATGCAGATCTCCGATATTTTTCTGGCCTTTCCGGGTATGGTATTTGCAATCGCATTTTCCGGCGTTCTGCAGAGCGGCATGACGGGAGCCGTTGTGTCGCTGATCCTTGTTTCCTGGCCGAAATATGCACGGCTTGCGCGGAACCGTGTGCTGGCATTGAAACACATGCCGTTCATCGCGGCGGCGCGCCTTACAGGAAACGGAACATGGAAGATGATCGGACGCCATATTCTGCCGAATCTTGCGGGGCAGACGATTGTCACAGCGGTGCTCGATATCGGAACGATGATGCTGGAAATCGCAGGTCTGTCCTTCCTCGGCCTTGGTGCGGAAGCGCCGTCGGCGGAGTGGGGAGCGATGATGAGCAACGGAAGAAGTATGCTGCAGACCGCGCCCTGGGTCATTCTGGCGCCGGGACTGGCGATTTTTCTGACCGTTCTTGTCTGCAATCTGCTTGGTGAGGCGGTACGGAAAACGGTGGATCAGGGATAAGGGGCAAACGAAAATGGAAACAAAGGGAGCAAAAACATGAGCGAAAAACTGCTGGAAATCAGCGGCCTTTCTGTCTGTTATGAAGGGGAGCAAATTTTAAATAACATCTGTTTTTCCGTCGAAAAAGGAGAAACCGTCGGCATCGCCGGGGAGTCGGGCAGTGGAAAAAGTACCTTGCTGCGAGCGATCCTGCGGCTGATGGGAAAGAATGGTTCCATCACCGGCGGGCAGATCACATTTCGCGGAGAGGAGCTGACGGGCATGTCCGAAAAGAAGCTGCGGAGTCTGTGCGGTTCAGAAATTGGTATGATTTTCCAGAATACAGGGGCATCACTCTGTCCGACCCGGAAAATCGGAGCACAGATCTGTGAAAGCGTGCGCGCCCATGAGAAACGCTGCGGATTCATCACCCCGATTTCTGGGGGAATGTCTGGCAGAAAAAGCCGCAGAGAAATCAAAGATATGACGCTCCAGCGATTTGCGGATATGGGGCTTTCGGATGGCGAGACGATCTGGAACAGCTATCCATCGTCGCTCTCCGGCGGCATGAACCAGCGCGTCGGGATTGCGCTCGCAATGCTGCTGCATCCGTCGCTTCTTCTGGCGGACGAGCCGACGAGTGCACTCGATGTGGTTTCGCAGGCGCAGGTGCTGCGGGAGCTTCAGGCGTTGCAGCAGAAAGAGCAGACGGGGATGGTGCTGGTGACGCACAATCTTGCGGTTCTCGAGCAGATGGCAGACCGGGTTGCTGTTTTGAAGGATGGAAACATCGTGGAGCAGGGGGAGACAAGGACGGTTTTCGATCACCCCAAGGATGAATATACAAAAAATCTCCTTGCGGCTGTGCCGGGAAGAGGGAAGAACGATGCATAATCATAACATGCTGGAAGTAAACAACTTAAGCAAAAACTTTGCTGGAACCGGCCGGGAAACGGAATTTGCCGCCGTGGACGGCATCAGCTTCACACTGGATGCGGGGGAATGTCTTGGCCTGATCGGGGAGAGCGGATGCGGAAAAAGCACGACGGCCCGTCTGATCACCGGATTGGTCCAGGCGGATGCAGGCAGCGTTCTGTTGGAAGGCGAGGAAATCCTCGGAAGAAAAGGCAGGCGGCAGCGCGAAGTTTACCGGAAAATACAGATGGTATTCCAGATCCCGCAGGATTCCTTCGATCCAATGCAGACGCTCGAAACCGGGATTCTGGAAGCTTTTCGGAATCAGGGAATGAGCCGGAAAGAGGCGTGTCTTCATCTGCCGGAGCTGCTGAAAAAAGTGGAACTTAGTTCGGAAACGGCGATGCGCTATCCCCGCGAGACGAGCGGCGGAGAGTGCCAGAGAGCCGCAATTGCGCGGGCTCTTGCTGTGCAGCCGTCTCTTCTGATCTGCGACGAGGCAACGAGTGCGCTCGATGCGGCGGTACAGGCGCAGATCGTTCAACTGCTGAAAAAACTGCAGCGGGAAGAAGGACTTGCGATGCTGTGGATCGGCCACGACCTTGCGCTGGTGCGGGAACTCTGCAGCCGTGTGATTGTCATGCGGCAGGGAAAAATCGTGGAGCAGGGGGAGACGCGGGAGGTATTGGAGTACCCGAAAGAGGAATATACGAAACTGTTGATGGAGTATAGTCTGTGAGAAAACTGTTGAAACAGAAAATCAGACAGCGGAAATGGTGGTGCCATTTGCGAAAACAGGAGAAGTACAGAATGCAGAGAAAGAACGGCAGAAGGAAAAAAATTGCATATGTTTTGTGCGGCATTCTGGCGGTGGTACTGTTTTCTGGTTGTCAGAGCACAGCGGCAGATGGTACAGATGAAAAAGTTTTCGTATACGGCGACACGACATTCAACGCCGAAAACGACGAGTCCGATGTCAACCCGCACAACGGCTATTCCGGCTGGGCGTGTATCCGCTATGGGATCGGTGAGACGCTGTTTCATTATTCCGATTCTATGGAGATCGAGCCATGGCTGGCAGAAAGCTATGAGATTGTGGACGATACAACATGGCGGATTACACTGCATGAAGGCATCTCCTTTACGAGTGGGCGCACTCTCGACGCAGAGGCGGTCAAAGAATGTCTCGAGGATCTGATCGCAGTACATGACCGTGCACGCGGGGATCTGAAAATTGAGAGCATCAAGGCAGACGGCCTGATCGTAACAATTCACACCGAACAGCCTGTCCCGGCGCTTCTGAATTATCTGTCTGACCCATATGGATGCATCATTGATATGCAGGCAGGTGTGACGGATGACGCAATGTCGCCGGAACCGGCCCGTACCGCGCAGTACAGGTGGAGACGGATCAGGGACTGACGCTCGTGAAAAATGACAATTACTGGAACGGAACGCCAAAGCTCGACCGGATCGAAGTAAAAACGATCCGCGACGGCGATACGATGACGATGGCGTTACAGTCAGGCGAGCTCGACGCGGCGTACGGCCTGCCGTATTCCAATCTGATCCTGTTCCGCGATGAACCATACACGATTTCTTCGGCGGATACGTCGCGTACCTTCTTCGGACAGTTCAACGGATCATCCGAGGTGCTGCAGGACGACCGCGTGCGCGAGGCAGTCATCGGAGCGATCGACCGGGAGGGCTTTGTGAATACGCTGATGGAAGGAAACGGAAGCGTGGCGGAAGGCCCGTTCCCCTCTTACTTTGCATTCGGCGACAGCAAAGTGCAGGAGGAGTCCTATGATCTTGAGTATTCCAGAGAACTGCTGGCTGAAGCAGGCTGGACCGATGAGGACGGCGACGGCTACGTGGAAAAAGACGGAAAACGCCTGACCATCTGCTGGCTCACGTATCCGAGCCGCCAGGAACTGCCGCTTCTCGCGGAGAGTGCACAGGCATCGCTGAAGAAAATCGGAATCGAAGTACAGATCCAGTGCACGGCAAATCATCTGGAACTGCTGAAAAAAGGAAACTGGGATGTTTATGTCAGCGCATTTGTCAGCGCACCGACGGGCGATCCCGAGTATTTCTTTACAACGCACTGCCTGCAGGATTCCTCCAAGAACCGCGGCGGTTATTACAGTGAGACACTCGAGATGCTGGAGCAGCAGTTAAGCGGCGAGTTTGATACCGAAAAACGAACCGAACTGGCCATCGAGATGACGCAGACGCTGCTGGATGACCACATGTTTTTCTTCGCATCACACCTCAAAATGTCGATGGTATCCGGCGAGGGCGTGACGGAGCTTACGGCGCATCCGTGCGATTATTATGAAATTACAGTCAATTTGGACAAAAACAAATGATTATTTGGCAAAAGAGCAGAAAATGTGGATTTTCTGCTCTTTTTGCGTTATGATAGGAAAAGAACGGCACTGCGACGGTGCCAGAGAAGAGAAAAGGAGAAGTTACGATGCGGAAAGAAGAATTAAGAACATATATTGAAAACCACGAATCCGAAATGATCGAGGATCTGAAAAGCCTGATCCGGATTCCAAGTGAAAAGCAGGCGGCAGAGCCAGGCAAACCATTCGGCGCACCGGCGGCAGAAGCACTGGCGCAGGGAATCGAAATTCTGGAAAATACGGCTTTGCCGTAACCAACTACGACAACTACGCGATTGCAGCTGACTTTAATCAGGAAGAAAAGGGCCTTGATATTCTCGCCCATCTCGATGTCGTACCGGCAGGCGAAGGCTGGCAGGAGACCGATCCATTCACCCCGCTCATCAAAGAAGGAAAAATGTTCGGCCGCGGAACCGCAGACGACAAAGGACCGGCGATCGCAGCTATCTACGCAATGCGCGCTGTCAAAGAACTCGGTTACCCATTAAAGAAAAATGTCCGTCTTGTCCTCGGTTCCGACGAGGAGTGTGGAAGCTCTGACCTCGAATATTATTATAAGAAAGAAGTGGAAGCACCATGCACCTTCTCACCGGATGCCGAATTCCCGGTCATCAACATTGAAAAAGGCGGCATGCGCGGCCACTTCGAAAAAACATCCGCTGCCGGAACGACAGGCGTGCGCCTCGTATCCTTACAGGCCGGCACCAAACTGAACGTTGTACCAGGCAAAGCATATGCAGAGCTTGCCGGCATGGCAAAAGAAGACCTGAAAGCCTGCGCTGATGAAACAGAGCAGAAGACCGGCGTTTCCTTCGTTCTGGAAGACACCGAAAACGGCAATATAAAAATCACCGCCTGCGGTGCCTTCGCCCACGCATCCACCCCGGAAATGGGTAACAACGCACTGACCGCACTGCTGCAGCTTCTCGCATCCGTTGGAATGGAAGAGAGTGAACTGAAAAACGACATCAGTTTCCTTGCAAAAGTTTACCCGCACGGCGACGGCAAAGGCGCAGGCCTCGGTGTCGCCATGTCAGATGAAGAGTCCGGCGAGCTCACCTTAAGCCTCGACCTCATGAACTACGACGGCAAAACCCTGACCGGTTCCTACGACTGCCGCGCCCCGATCTGCGCGACAAAAGAAAACCTGTACGATACCGCCGGGCAGAACATGAAAAAAGGCGGCTTCTCCATGGAAGGCAGCGGAATGTTCCCACCACACCACGTCCCGGCCGACAGCCCGTTTGTCCAGACCCTGCTGCAGTGCTACACGGATGTCACTGGAAAACCAGGCAAACCATTTGCGATCGGCGGCGGAACGTATGTGCATCATCTGAAAAACGGCGTTGCGTTTGGATGCGCAGACCTTGAAGTCGACAACCGTATGCACGGAGCAGACGAGTTCGTGGAAATCGAATGCCTGAAAGAATGCGTTGTGATCTTCGCGGAGGCGATTCTGCGGATCTGCGGGGAATAAATAATTGAAAAATAAAAGATAAAAAAGATCTTCAGCCAAACCGATAGATTCTGAAAAGAACAAGGTTTGCCTGAAGATTTTTTATGGCTCTGAATTGTTAAAAATTTTCTCAGAACCGCAGTTCCCTGCACCGGTTCAGACATGCAAAGATTTCCTGCCGTCTCGGCCGTGCCAGGTCGCTGGGTCTTCCAGGAGCGAGAAGAGAAGCAAGGCCTTTTTCATCCATCTGTTTTTCCAGCAGATCCACTACCTGCACCAGTGTTTTCTTACCGTCCATCTTGTGCTCCGCTGCTTCTAAAAGAAGCGCAGCCAGCCCGTTCAGCTGTTCACTGTCCGTGAGCTGTTCCACGGCGCGCAGATCCGTCAGAGATTTGTTGATGAGGATGGATTCCCGTCCCATCACTTTGACTTTCGTGCGGTCACTTCCCGTCAGGCCTTTGCCCGGCTGCGGGCAGCGATGGAAGGCTGGAACGGAAAAAGGGCGTACGGAGGCAGTAAACGGCGGAAATTCCGCGGCTGTGGTTTTTGCGCGATCCGTAATGTCATAAGGAACGTATTCTTTCATCTGAATGACAGTGTCTGCCACGTGGAAGTAAGAACCGGAGCTTCCGGCGACGAGAATCGACGAGATGCCGAGCTTCTCATACAGATCCCGCACGCGGCTGATAAACGGTGTGATCGGTTCCTCGCTGTCGGCAACGACGCGCTGCATCAGCTCATCGCGCACCATAAAGTTGGTGGCGGACGTGTCCTCGTCGATCAGAAAGAGGCTCGTGCCGGATTCGATGCCCTCGATCACGTTGGCGGCCTGTGAGGTGCTTCCGCTGGCATCTGCAGTCGAAAATGAGGTGGTGTCGCTCTTTCCGGGAAGATTGTGGATGAAGAGGGAGATATCGACATTGCTGATGCTTCTGGAGTCCTCGGAGCGGAGCTTTCCGGCGCTTGCATCGGTGATGACATATTCACGGCCGTCCCCGGCGATGTGGTTGTATACGCCGCGCTCAAGCGCCTGCAGCAGGTAGATTTTCCATGGAAGCCTCCGCCTACGATCAGTGTGACGCCGAGTGGAATTCCCATGCCGGAAACAGGTCCGCGGTTCGGAAGATCAAGGGTAATGCGTAAGGATTCCGGTGAGGTAAACGGAACGGCGTGATTCATCGGCAGATCGGAAACACCGGTCTCGCGCGGGAGAATGGAGCCGTCGGCGATGAAGGCAGTAAGCCTTTTTCTTTTAATGCGGAACGGATCGCCTGCTGGTCCTCACAGAGATAGGCGACATTGGCACATGCTTTTGGATCCAGAGCACGGTAGAACAGTGATTTTTCTACGCAGCCGGGAAGAAAGTCGAAAAGAATGCGGATCAGCTCCTGCGAGGCGATGGTGCGGCCGTTGGCCGGAAAGCCGATTTCCATGTTGACGACAAGACTGCCGTCGGAAGGATTCAGAACACAGGCAGTACGCTCAAGAATTTCCTGTCCGCAGCGGCTTATCCCCAGCAGACCACTTTTGCCGGAACCCTTTGCGCGGAACGAATACGGTGCGATGGCGCGCGCAAACTGGCGCAGCAGGTAATCCTGGAGGGCGACGCGCTTTTCATATGTGTCGTAGAGAAAGGCCGGAAACGCAGCGGTTTTGCCGCTGATATGAACGCTGACCCGCGACGGAGCGGCGAACGGATCGCCCTGGACGTGGTCGATGGAGAGTGTGTAGCGCGGAAACTGATAGGCGCCACGGGTGGATTTATAGGCGGGATAGCTTTTGTGATTGATACTGAATAAAAGCTGTTTCAGGTCATTTGCAGATTGCATAAAAAAACTCCTTTCAAAATAAAAAAGGTGAGGCTGCCGTACAGAGCGTGTCTGAAAATGGCTTTTCGCAAGCTGCAAGTTCCAGGTGGTGGGAGATTTTGTCCGAATGAGGGCGGCTTAAACCCGCTACGGCAACCGAATGAGGGCAAAATCTCCCATAAAGTGGGGCTTGCAGCTTGCGGAAATGATTTTTCAGACACGCGCTGGACGACAGCCTCATCCAAAAAACTTTAACGTCTGGAAACACTCTGGCGCTTCACCAGCTTGGTTGCCATGCACATTTTCAGACATTCGCGTTTCGGATCGGCCACGCGGTCAAGCAGACGCTGGACGGCAGTGGCTCCAAGCTCCCGTTTTCTGACCTTCATGGTGGAAAGCGGCGGAACCATCATATCGCACATCGGAACGTCATCAAAGCCGATGATGGAGACATCCTCCGGGATGCGGTAGCCGTTTTCACGCAGTGCACGCATGGCAGCCGCAGCGATGATGTCATTATCGGCAAAGTAAGCATCCGCGATCGGCGCTTTCGACTCGAGAAGGCGCAGCATGTCGCGGTAGCCTTCGTCCGAGGTCGGGGAAACCGGGTGGACATATGGATGTGAGGTGCTGATACCGTTTGCACGGAGCGCTTTGTAGTAGCCGTCGGCGCGTTCGGAGAAGTTGCTGATGTCGAGGCTCGAGTGAAAGTAGCCCACGTTTTTGTGTCCGCACTGAATCAGATAATTCGTGGCGTTGAACGCCCCCTGGATGTTGTTGATCAGAACGCAGTCGTAATCGAGCTCATCGTAATAGCAGTCCACGACAACGATCGGAACAGAAAAATCGCGGAACTTGCGGAAATCGGACGGAGCCATTTCGGTTGCAAGAAGAAGAATGCCCTCACAGTCCACAGCGCGGAGTGCATCGAGCTGGCTGTCAATATCCATGGTCTCATAAAAATAGGAGATATGAAGCGCACAGCCCTGGCGGGTGCATTCGGTGGAGATTCCTTCGGTCAGCTGGGAGAAAAACGGCGTGTCGGCAGCAACCTTTCCGTGCTTCTTATAATTGACCAGCTGAATAATGCGGGAGGAAGCGCCGGAGGCTTCATTTTTTTTCGGCGCATAGCCATACTCGGCTGCAGTTTTTAAAACCAGCTCTCTTGTGGCATCACTGATGCCGGGTTTGTTATTGAAAACCATAGAAACCGTGGCAGGCGATACGTTGATCAGCTTTGCCAGTTCTTTCGCAGAAATATTCATAAGAGTTCAGCTCCTGTTCGATAAAATCAGCCCGCACGGTGCTTTCAGGCGTTTTGCGCATGCGGTGTGTTGAAATTTATTTCAGTATTTATTTGAAAAATATTAAACTTATACATTGATTTTAATATGAATTAAAAAAGAAGTCAACTTCTGAGCTGTAAAAAAATGAAATATGAAGAAATGCATAAAAGCAGCCATTCTTTTTTGTATAAATTACTAAAAAAGATTTAATAAAACTGAATTAATGTTGACAAATTCAAAAGAATTTAGTAATATAAGAGCCATAAAGAACAGAGAAATTCAAAATATAATTTAGCAAAGTTTAAAGAAAATTAAATGGAGGAAATGAATATGAAATCAGTTAAGATCGGATTTGCACCTACGAGAAGAAGTATTTTCAGCGCTCCGGATGCGGTAAAATATGCCAACCTGACGAGAGAGCGTTTAAAAGAGCTCGGCGTTGAATTTGTTGATATCACAGACATCAATGCGGAGGGGCTGTTTTACGATGAGGCGGACCGTGAGAAAATCCAGGAGAAATTCCGCCGTGAGAACGTAAAGGGAATTTTCTTCCCGCACGGCAACTTCGGAACGGAATATGTCTGTGCAAGACTGGCAAAGGAAATGGGGCTTCCGGTACTCCTCTGGGGACCGCGCGATGAGAGACCGGATGAGAACGGTGTGCGTCTCCGCGATAGCCAGTGCGGCCTGTTTGCAACTGGAAAAGTGCTGCGCCGTTTTGGTGTTCCGTTCACCTACATGACGAACTGCCGTCTGACCGATCCGGAATTTGAGCGCGGCATCAAGGATTTCCTTGCTGTATGTAATGTGGTAGATACCTTCCGCCACACCAGAATCCTTCAGATCGGACCGCGTCCGTTCGATTTCTGGTCCACCATGTGCAACGAGGGCGAGCTGCTGGAAAAATTCAACATCCAGCTTTCTCCGATTCCGCTGCCGGAACTGACCGAAGAGATGAAAAAAGCAAAAGCAGAAGGAACCGAGGTAGCAAACGTCGTTTCTTACTGCAATACCAATATGTGCGTAAAGATCAAACCGGAAGAGCTGGAAAATGTTGCGGCCCTGAAAGTTGCCATGAAGAATCTGGCTGCAAAATATTCCTGCAATGCGATTGCCATCCAGTGCTGGAATGCCCTGCAGGGTGAGATCGGCATTATGCCGTGCGCAGCAAACTCCCTTTTGAACGAAGAGGGAATCCCGGTTGTCTGTGAGACGGATATCCATGGAGCCATCACGGCGCTGATGGTAGAGGCTGCCGGCTGAACGATAAGAGAAGCTTCTTTGCAGACTGGACGGTACGCCACCCGGACAACGAGAACGGCGAGCTGCTGCAGCACTGCGGACCGTGGCCAATCTCGGTAGCACAGGAAAAACCGACCATCGGTTATCCTCTGGCATTCAGTCATCCGGGAGCTGTAGAGGCACAGGCAAAATTAGGCGAAATGACACTGGCGCGTTTCGACGGAGACAACGGAGAGTACTCCCTGCTGCTTGGAAATGCAAAAGGTGTTGAGGGACCTTATACGAAGGGAACCTACGTATGGGTTGAGGTACAGAACCTGAAACGCCTGGAGACAAAAATCGTGGAAGGACCGTACATCCACCACTGCGTCGGTATCCACGAGAACGTTGTGCCGGTTCTGTATGAAGCATGCAAATACATCGGCATTGCCCCGGATTTATATGATCCGATTGAGGAAAATGTCAAAGCATATTTAAGAGGAGAATGAAAATCATGAGTGAATACAAGGAATTGAGTTGTCTGGCGTATGATCTGCGGAAGAAAGTAGTGGAAATGGTAGTTTCCGGCAAGGGCGGCCACATCGGCGGTGACATGAGTGTCATTGATGTGCTTGTAGCGCTGTATTTTAAAGAGATGAACATCAGCCCTAAGAACATGGACGACCCGGACCGCGACCGCTTTGTGATGAGTAAAGGTCATTCCGTTGAGGCATATTATGCAGTACTTGCAGCAAAGGGATTCTTCCCGATGGAAGAGGTCATCGAAAAATTCTCCAAATTCGGCAGCCCGTACATCGGTCATCCGAACAATAAACTGCCGGGCATCGAGATGAATTCCGGTTCTCTCGGCCACGGACTTCCGGTCTGCGTGGGAATGGCGCTGGCAGGAAAAATGGATAAAAAAGATTACCGTGTCTACACCGTTATGGGTGACGGCGAGCTGGCAGAAGGCTCTGTCTGGAGGGCGCAATGTCCGCAGGAAACTACAAGCTGGACAACCTCTGTGCGATCGTAGACCGCAACCGTCTGCAGATCTCCGGAAATACCGAGGATGTCATGAAACAGGACAGCCAGGAGGAGAGATGGGCAGCGTTCGGATGGAATGTTCTTTCCGTACCGGGCAACGATATGGACGCGCTCGTTCATGCGTTTGAGCTGGCGAAACACTGCAAGGGAAAACCAACGGTTATTATTGCAAACACAACGAAGGGCTGTGGTTCTTCCGTGATGGAAAATAAGGCGGAGTGGCATCATAAAGTGCCGACACCGGAGGAAGTAGAACAGATCATGAAGGATCTGGATGAGAGAAAGGAGCACTGTCATGAATAAGATTCCAAACAGACAGGCCATTTGCGAGGTTTTAATGAAACATGCCGAAACGGATAAAGATATCGTGGTGCTCTGCAGCGATTCCAGAGGAAGTGCTTCCCTGACACCGTTTGCAAATGCGTATCCGGAGCAGTTTGTGGAGATGGGTATCGCGGAGCAGGATCTGGTCAGCGTTTCTGCCGGTCTTGCAAAATGCGGCAAGAAAGCATTTGCGGCATCTCCGGCGTGCTTCCTCTCCACCAGAAGCTATGAGCAGGCGAAGATTGACTGTGCATACTCCAACACCAATGTAAAGCTGATCGGTATCAGCGGCGGTGTGAGCTACGGTGCGCTTGGCATGAGCCATCATTCTGCACAGGATATCGCAGCAATGGCAGCTATTCCGAACATGCGCGTTTATCTGCCAAGCGACCGCTTCCAGACAGCAAAACTGATCGAAGCGCTTCTTACCGATGAAAAACCGGCTTATATCCGTGTCGGAAGAAATGCCGTAGAAGATATTTACAGCGAAGAGAATACGCCGTTTGAGATGGACAAAGCGACAGTTCTGGCAGAAGGATGCGATGTTCTTCTGGTACTGCGGCGAGATGGTCCGCCCGGCGCTGGATGCGGTTGCCCTGTTAAAAGAAGAAGGCATCAGCGCAGGTCTTCTGGATATGTACTGCGTAAAACCGCTGGATAGAGAAGGTCTGGTAAAAGCAGCAGAGAAAGCGAAAGTTGTCATTTCCATCGAGGAACATGCGCCATTTGGCGGCCTTGGCTCTATGGTCAGCCAGGTTGTCGGTGCAGAGTGCCCGCGTAAAGTAGTGAATATGGCACTTCCGGACGCCCCGGTGATCACCGGAACTTCCAAAGAAGTTTTTGATTATTATGGACTGAATGCAGAAGGTATTGTAAAGAAAGCGAAAGAATTGCTGGCATAAAACAGGAGATATCGACATCCGATATCTGAAGGTGGGAAGAATTCCTGCATGCCCGGACGGAAGAGGTCCGGGGAGTGCAGGAATTCTTACTATCGTGCGAAAGTTTGCAAAAAGCGTTTCGGCTGTTTTCATATTTTGAGATAGCATGTTTTGTATGGATTGAATTCATGTGGACAAATTATGCTGCCTTAATTGGGAAATGTTTTCTGCAAACTGAAACAGACAAAATACAAAAACTTTTGAAATATATGAAAGTTGAAGGTTTGTTATTTCTTTATGAATGGTAACACAATTATATAGGATGGATGGGAATATGGATAAAAAGTATATCATCGGAATCGATCAGAGCACGCAGGGAACAAAAGCACTGCTGTTTGACGGAGAAGGACATTTGCTCCGCCGTACCGACCTGCCGCACCGGCAGATCATCAACGAAAAGGGATGGGTTTCTCATGACTTAAATGAGATTTACAGCAATACCGTACAGACGGTAAAGACTTTGGTAACAGAAGCAAAAATCCAGCCGGAGGAAGTTGCCGGCATCGGCATCAGCAACCAGAGAGAGACGACTGCATCTGGGATCGGAAAACGGGAGAGCCACTGGAATACGCCATTGTGTGGCAGTGCGGCCGTGCGAGCGGTATTGCACAGGAAATTGCCGAAAAAGGCTGTGCGGAAGAAATTCGTGAAGCAACCGGTCTGCAGCTTTCCGCGTACTTCCCGGCAGCAAAGATGGCATGGCTGCTGAGAAATGGTGGAGAAGAACGGCAGAACCGTGCAAAAAACGGGGAGCTCTGCCTTGGAACCATTGACAGCTGGCTGATTTATAAACTAACCGGCGGAGCCTTTAAGACCGATTACTCGAATGCATCCAGAACGCAGCTGTTCAATTTAAAAATGCTGTCCTGGGATGAGAAAATCTGCGGTATTTTTGACATTCCGGTCTGCGCACTGGCCGAGGTGTGTGATTCCGATGCCGTCTATGGAATGACAACCATGGAAGGGCTGTTTGCAAATCCGGTGCCGATCTGCGGCGTACTGGGAGATTCTCATGCGGCGCTGTTTGGACAGGGCTGTTTAAAACCGGGCATGATTAAGGCAACGTATGGAACGGGTTCTTCTCTGATGATGAACATCGGCGACAAACCGATCCAGAGCAGCCATGGCGTGGTAACTTCGCTTGCATGGGGAAGAGGCGGCAAGGTGGACTATGTACTGGAAGGCAACCTGAACTATACGGGCGCCGTCATCACCTGGCTGAAGGATGATCTGAAACTGATTTCTTCCGCAGGCGAAACGGAGCAGCTGGCGCGGGAAGCAAACCCGGCTGACCGCACGTATCTGGTGCCGGCGTTTACCGGACTTGGCTCACCGTACTGGGATGAGAAAGCGACAGCTCGATCAGCGGTATTACACGTACCACGGGAAAGGCTGAGGTGGTGAAGGCGGCATTGGACTGTATTGCTTATCAGATCACAGATCTGGTGCGGGCGATGGAGCAGGATACGGGGCTTCAGATTGCGGAGCTCCGCGTGGACGGCGGACCGACACGCAACGCGTATCTGATGCAGTTCCAGAGTGATATTGCCAACAAGCGGGTGAATATTCCGGATGCGGAGGAGCTTTCGGGAATTGGGGCTGCTTATATGGCGGGTATTTCTGTCGGGCTGTATGATCTGGAAAAGCTGGCTGATAATATGAAACGAAGTATGTATGAGCCGAAGATGGCGGATGAAGTTCGGGAGAAAAAATATGCCGGATGGAAAGAAGCGGTTGGTGGCGTACTGACAAAATAAATAGGGGACGGACGGCGCAAAACCCCGCCCGCCCTGCAGCACACGTTCCCCAGGCAGGCACTGTTTCGAAAAGCAAGAGGCTCTAAGAAAAATTGAATTTTGCTAAAAACGAAGCCGGAAGAGGCAAACTCGCTGTCGCTCAGACAGTGCCTCTTCCGGCTTCAACGCAAAATCCAGTTTTTCTAAGATCCTTAGCTTTTCTGCAAATGTGCCTGTCCGGGGAACGTGTGCTGTGGGGCGGGTGGAGTTTTGCGCCTGTTTTTTGGGGAGGGAAGGGAGCGTGCCAGGAGCTTTTCGCAGTCTGGATGTCTGAATTTTAAGAAAAATCAAGCCAAAATCAGATGCAGAAGGGGCAGGATGCAAGACCCGTTGGAGCGAACCGGCCTGTTTCCGGGGCTTCCGTTTTAGTCCGTCTTATTCAAACACTCCATGGACAACCCGCACCTCATGCGGTTCCAGCAGATAGGAGAGTGTGAGTTCTCCGTCAGGGGAGGGCATGGTGGTGTCGGTTGTAACTTCGAAAACGGAGCGGTATTCAAGGTAATGTAACAGTGCCTGATCTGGGTGGACGGGGGCTCCCATTTTTATCCAGACATCGTAGCTGCTGCCGTGGTCGCGGTTGACGTAGTGGGTTTCCAGATGGCAGGGTCGGACGGGGAGTCCTTTTAAGAATACATGAACGGATTTTGCACCATTGTCTTCAAATTCGTAGTAGCGGTCATAGTTTCGCTCTTCCGATGGGTTCAGGACCGTGGTGCGATGACAGGTGAGGTTGTAAGGGCAATAATGGTAAAGAAGAAGATCAAATGCATCACCATTTTTTGCACGGGTCAGGAGATAACCATCACCTTCGGAGATGACATCGCCGGAAAGGGAGCTTAGCATCATCAGGCGGAATAGGCGGCTTTTGGAATTCCATTGAAGGTGATCAGGCCGGAACCGCCATGATACATGGTGTTGGTTGGAAGCAGTGTCTGAGGATAATCGGTCAGGCCGCTGGGAGCAAATACAACGAGCTGATTTCGATTCTGCACGGCATTTTTTACGATAGCGGCAGCAAGAAAGCAGGTATCGTTGCCGGGAGTACGTCCCCACATGCCGGGATTGGAAACAATGATGCCGATAGGAAGCAAGATCTGATGCTGCTTCAGGAGCTGCCGGATCTGAAACAGTTCGTCCGAAAGGATATTTTCGTTTTCAGAAAGCGGGTAAACTTCATCCATAGTTTCATTGATGTCGACAGCGATATCCACGAAATTAGAATAATCACAGAAAAAACACTGGAAGCTGAGAAAATCCGGAAGACAATGATTTTCACGGGCAAACAGAAGAAGCTCTTCCAGCTCGGTGTTTCCTTCGAGCGCCGCATATCCGGTATCGAGTCCGAAACCAAAAATTTCTGCATCCGGGAGTACGGATCGGATGACCTGGAAGGTTGCAAGATAGAAGGGCTTATATTCTTCCATTGTGCAGTTGCCGACAGAAACCTGCATGGCCTGTTCCATCGAGAATTTCCAGGAAGAAACCTGCGGATAGCCGTAGACGGACACCATATGCCGCAAAGTTTCGGTAATAAGCCAGGTCCATTCCGAAAGGGAGACAGGCAGATTCATAATGTGATCACCGAACTGCCGCAGAGAAGAGGACGGAGCAAGGCAGGATGGTGTGTAATCCAGAAACAGCCAGGGGATGGTGTGCAGTTCTTCTACCAACAAATTTAAAACCAGATCGAGATATACGAAATTTAAACGGAGGGTGCCGTCTGCATTTCGGCGGCAGACACCGATTTCATCCTGAAAAATACCGTGGAGCAAGAATCCCTGGAAAGCAATTTCTTTTACACTCCGCCGGATGGAATCCTGTACAATGGCAAGCAGAAGATCGCGCGCATAACCTGCACCGATCATACGGTTCCAGACTGGATGAAGAGGAGAGCTTTTGGCTGTAAAATCTGCCTGAATCGTATCGGAACCGGAGAGACGCAGGAGATTTGTTTTGGCTTCGGAAGTCCGGTGACGCAGCAGGCTCATATAAGAAACGGCACGGGAATTTGTGCAAGGACCTGAAAAAACCGAAGAATTTCCAGACATGGAACGTCGGAAACGTCAGGAGTGGCATCGTCCAAAACGGACGAACGGGAAGAGACCGAAAAGGACATGGAACCTGTTTTGTCAGAAGAAAGAGAAGATGCTTCTGTCTGCGAGCGGGCTGAAACTGCCCCGGGGTCAGGCCATATTCTCTGCGGAAGGCATCGATAAAGGTATTCACATTTCCAAATCCGCAGGAAAGTGCGGTCTCAGTGACAGAGGTCTCACCGGAAAGCAGCAGTCTCCGGGCATGGGAGAGGCGTACACTGCGCAGGTAATCGGAAAAAGATCTGCCGGTCAGTTCCTGAAAAAGCCGGGAAAAGTGACCGTCGGAAAGGTAAAAATGTGCAGCAGTGCTTTTTAAAGTAATGGGTTCCTGGTAATGTTCCCAGAGATAACGAAGAATGTTCTGACGGCGTTCCGGATTTTTCGGGGTTCGGGAGGTGGATGTTTCCTGCGAAAAAACCGGGGAAAAATCCTGCTGCAAAATGCTGAGAAGTTCCAAAAGTTCTGCAAAAAGATTCAGGCGGCGCGAATCAGCATTTTCTATATAATCGCGAAATAATTCTGCAAGACGGACACGGAGCAGTGCAAGGCTGGCCTGTTTTTCCGGCTGGAGCGGGGAAATACAGTAAATGGTTCCGATCTCTGCCTGGTTAAGCAGCTGGATAGGAATGTAAAGAGAAAGCGTATGGGCACCTTCCTCACGATAAAGCTGATGAGAAGAAAAAGGATTAAAAACGGCAAAATCTTCTTTGCCCAGGACAAAATTTTTGCCGTCAGCAAAAACGGCACATCGTCCTTGCAGGGTGTATAAAAGTTCCATTTCGTCATGAAGATGGATGGTATCGCCGGGACAGTCCGTTTCGAAACGAATGGTGTGCATCGGGTTCATGAAAGGTTCCTCCTTGGAAACGGTTTGCATATGTCGAAAGTCAAAAATACATGATAAATAAATCATGATTATATGATATAAAAAAGAGAAAAAAAGTGCAATAGAAAATCAAAATGAATTATTTTAAGATAGGGTGAGCATGAAAATGTGAGAAAAGAAAACGACGATCTTCTATAATAAAGTCAATCTGAAACGATGTGAAAACAATGACAACGGAATGCTTTCAAAATATATTTTAAGATACATTCCCCCAAAATATTGTAAGCACGTTTCAAAAAGCACGAAAGCTTAAGGAGGAAATCGTTATGTTAAAATTTCCAACAGAAACAGTAGATGAACACATTACCAGAATTTACGCCTTTGGAACAGAGCTGATGTATCTGATTGAGGGAACGAAAAAGAATGTTCTGATTGATACAGGAAGTGGATTTGGAAGTCTGAAGGGGGCAGTCGATGAAATTCTGGCCGCCCACAACAATACCAATCCGCTGGAAGTACTGCTGACCCACGGTCATGTGGATCATGCGAATGATTCTGAAGAGTTTGTAAAGGCAGGTATCCCGGTATATTTAAGTGAAAAAGACCGTTACATTTATGTACAGCATTTCGCAGATGCATTCCGAAAAGGCGGGCTTGGTGTAGAAGAGTTTGAAGGCCATGGAACGTATGTGGAAGAAGAGGACTATATTCCATCCGCAAAGTTTGAGACGTTCCGCAATCTGCAGGAGGGCGATACCTTTGCGCTTGGCGGAGTCACCGTTCAGACGTATGCCTGCCCGGGACACACGCTTGGCAGCATGATTTTCCTGATCCGAGAGGAACAGGGAGAGACGTATCTTCTGACCGGGGATGCATGCAATACCTTTACCTTTTTATTCCAGGAATATTCTACAAGCATTGAGGCATACGAAGAGACCCTGCAGCATGTAGCCGAAACCTTAAAAGGAAAGTATACGAAAGTTCTGCTTTCCCACGGGGATGGCAACGGATATATCGGCATTCTGGAAGATGTATGTAACGTCTGCGAAGAAATCAAAACTGGAAAGGCAGAAGGCCTTCCGTTTGAATTCCAGGGCGCAAAAGGAAAAATAGCGCATGTGCCGGGACCGGATAAAGGAAACATTGTTTACAATGAAGAACGGATCTGGAAGAAAGATACTGTGATTTCCTGAAATTCTGTAAAAAGGTTTGACGATAAAGTATTTTGGAAATGACTATTTCGAATTAAGAAAAGCATTTCACGAACAGGATAGAAAATAATCCTAAATAACAGAACATCTAGCGTAAAAAAGGATTCTTCTGATGGAGGATCCTTTTTTATGCCCAGGACACTGTGTTGCACTTCGTTTGTTTAGCATAGTACATCATGTGACAGATGATAAAATTGGCGAGATGATGAAGGCAATCAGAAAATGCAACAAAAGATACCGATTTGTGAAATTCACATTGGACGAAGAGCAGGATGTGAATATCGAATATGATTTTCCGTTTGGTATCGATGATGCATCGCTTGGAAAAGTCGTCTGCAACATGCTTAGACTCATCTTGAGACAATGACCATATGCGGAATAAAATTAAACCAGTAGTTTACTTGTAGAAAGATTAAACCAGGGAGTATAATGAAAAAAATCAAATATCAGATGGTCAGAGCCATCTGCTTGCCAGAGTCTTTTTAAAACACACGCTAAGGGAAAGAATTCAGGAGTAAATGATTTTTAGGGAAGCGTTGTGCTTGGCAGTAATAGAGGTTATTTGCAGAAATGGACAAAACCCTGACACCACCAGAAAGAAAGATGTGGTAAGATGAGAAACATACTGTCCGGTGGAAGCGGCAGATTACTATGAAAAAATGTCATATGGAGGGAGAGTGTGTTCGAAAAAAATAGCAGCCAATGGAAGAGTTTTTGGAGATGCGCAACGGGAGGAAGAAAATGGCAACTTATGTTATTTCGGATATTCACGGAGAATACGAAAAATTCATGGAACTGCTCGAAGAAATCGAACTGGAAGAAAATGACACGCTGTATGTACTGGGGGATGTTCTGGATCGTGGGAAGCATCCGATCAAAACGGTATTAAAACTGATGGAAATGCCAAACGCATCTGCCTCGTCGGAAACCATGAGGTGATGGCACTGAAATGTCTGCAGTTTTTATGCCAGGAGATCACGAACCGTGCGATCGATGAACTTGATGAAGAAACGGCAGAGGATCTGCTGGTCTGGTTGTATAACGGCGGCGATTCCACGATACGGGAATTCCGTGCACTAGATCCGGAGATGCGGCAGGAAGTCATGGCATTTCTGGAGGATTTTGAACTGCATGAAGAAGTTGTTATTAAGGGAAAACGATATCTTCTGGTGCATGGCGGTCTGGGCCATTTTTCACCGGAAAAAGAGATGAACGAATATTCCTTAAGGGATCTTGTCTGGGACAGGCCGAATTACAGAAGAAAATATTTTGATGATACGTACTTGGTGACGGGTCATACCCCGACACAGACAATCGATGAAAATGAAAATCCGGGATATATTTATCGGACAAATCATCACATCGCCATCGACTGCGGAGCCTGTTTTCCAGACGGGCGGCTGGCTGCAATCTGCCTGGAGACGGGAGAAGAATTTTACAGTTCGGATCAGGAAGAATAGAAGGACGGGAAGAAGAGAAACCAGAATAAAAAAATATTGTAGAGTATCAGATGTGGAAAGAAAAAGGGGAGAAGCGGAATGCATTATATTATCACGGATATTCATAATGACAACAGGCGGTTTACGGAGCTTCTGCAGAAAATCAATCTCACAGAGAAGGATCATCTGTATCTGCTGGGTGATCTGTTTGACCGGTGCGAGGATCATGCGGACTGTGGGTGTATACTTCCAGATGCTGAGGCTGGGAGAACAATGCACGGTAATTCGTGGAAACCACGATCACTGGCTGGCCAACTATATTTTCCGGTACTATAGCAGGGAGGAGAAAGACCGTGCACTTTTGCAGCCATATCCGTACAATTCTTTTCAGATGCTTCGGGAACGACTGACGGAGGTCGATCTGAAGCAGATGGCAGAACGTATTCTTTCGTGGCCCGTACAGCTGGAAATTGAAGTGGATGGACAGCCGTATCTGCTGGCACATGCCTGTACAGCCGAGCCGGGCAAATGGAAACTGGACCAATACCATCTGATGGGCGATCTGTGGTATAAAGTATTCCTGCACGAGGGCGTAAGCGGTTATATATCCATATGTGGCCACCGGAATACCGAGGACGGCAGGATCTGGAAAAACAAAAAGGGAAATGTCTATCTGTGCGACTGCGGATGTGGATTTGAGCATGGACGGCTGGGATGTTTATGCCTGGAAACGAAGGAAACTTTTTATGCGTGACGAAAGGAGAAACAAACGATGAGTATTTATATTACTGGGGACACCCATGGAACTTTCGATCTTAGAAAAGTAGTATATTTCTTCAAAGGACGTGAAGAAGAATTCAGCAGGGATGACTATCTGATCATCTGCGGAGATGTCGGTGTCTGTGGTTTCATGGCAAGTGATGAAGCAAAAACGAGGGATATTCTGCGAAACCTGCCTGTGACCGTTTTGTTCGTTGACGGAAACCACGAAAATTTCGAACAGCTCAATTCCTACGCGGTAGAAATCTGGAATGGCGGAAAAGTACATTTTATTGAGAGTAATATCATCCATCTGATGCGGGGACAGGTTTTCGAGATTGATGGAAAGGAATTTTTCACCTTTGGCGGCGCCTACAGTGTGGACAAAATGTACCGCACCGAGGGAATCACCTGGTTCCCGGAAGAAATTCCTTCGAAAGAAGAGTATGAAGAGGGATGGAAAAATCTTGAAAAAGCGGATTTCCAGGTGGACTATATCCTGTCCCATACAGCACCAAGAGAGGTAGCAGCGGCGATCGGATATGGAGAACTTTCTGACGATGAAGTAGAATTACGCCAGTTCCTGCAGCGTGTGGAAGATGAGACAGAATTTACGGCATGGTACTTTGGTCATTTTCATGAAGACACCGATGTGGAAGGACAGTTTTTCTGCCTGTACGAGGAAATTGTGGAGCTGGAGCAGGAGTAAAAATAAATCTGAAACTTGTCCGTTGACGTTTCATGGCTTGCACTTTCTGTAAAATGGAACATACAGGCTGTGACAAACTTTTTTCATACAATCTGGTATTTGGTTTTGCCTAGCCAGAACTTGAACAGCCAGGATCGTGTAATGGTGTAGTGGAAATAATTCGGGAAGGGACAGAATGAGCAGAAGTTATAAAAAACATCCCGTATGCAAAGATGGCAATAGATCAAAAAAAGCCTCAAAAAAACTTGCAAATAGAAGAGTAAGAAATTCTATTCTGAGCGGTGGGAAATCCATGCAGTATAAAAATTGCTATGAAAGATGGGATGTCTGTGACTATAGATTCTATCAGGAAAAGAAGTGGGTATGGATGAGGAAGAGCTGAAACGGTGGAAGAAATGGTATTACAGGAAATAGCGGTGGAAAATCACGGATTGATTTTATCTGGATCTTTGCCTATACTATAAGAAAAACGGAGACTCAGCAGGAGGACTTCTGGACGGAAGAATGAGCAGAATGGGAGCAGAATCCTGTCGTTTCAGCAGCAGAATGGATGGAAAAAGAATGGAAAACAGAAAGCAGATACGGAAAGCAAAACTGCCAACAGGAATTGATGATTTTCAGAAGATCCGCACGAACAACTATTACTACGTGGATAAAACAGCAGTGATAGAGCAGGTTCTGGAAAATGGCAGCGAAGTTACTTTATTTACCCGCCCGCGTCGTTTCGGAAAATCATTGAATATGAGCATGATGCAGTGCTTTTTTGAAGCAGGGGCAGATGCAAGTCTCTTTGAAAATTTATATATTTCAAAAAACGCGGAATTATGTGAACAATATCTGGGTCAGTATCCGGTAATATCCATCAGCTGAAAGGAATTGATGCCGATTCCTATGCGCAGGCGCGTGCACAGATCGTAAAAACCATGAATCGGGAAGCCAGAAGATTTCAGTTCCTTTTGGAAAGTACAAAATTAACAAGTATTGATAAAGATCTCTATCGCGAGCTTTTAAATAGAAATATGGCAGAAGACACGATTACCAGCAGTCTTCAGGAAATGACAGAATTACTGGAAATTCATTATGGACAGAAGGTTATTGTACTGATCGATGAATACGATGTTCCACTGGAAAAAGCACATGAAAACGGTTACTATCATGAAATGGTTCTGCTTCTTCGGAATCTTTTTGGAAACGTTCTGAAGACAAACCGGAGCCTTGCGTTTGCTGTACTGACGGGCTGTCTTCGGATTGCCAAGGAAAGCATTTTTACAGGCTTAAATAATTTTAAAGTATATTCCATTACCAATATGGAATTTGATGAGACGTTTGGATTTACCGATGCAGAAGTCAGAGAAATGTTGCAATATTATGAGCTGATTGATAAATATGAAGAAGTAAAAGAATGGTACGATGGATACCGTTTTGGAAATACAGAAGTCTACTGTCCATGGGATGTCGTTAATTACTGCAGTGATCATGTGAAATATCCGAATGCGGCCCCGGAAAATTACTGGATGAATACCAGTGGAAACAATGTGATGAATCGGTTTATTGACAGCGTTCAGCAGCCGGATATGCTCACAAAAGCAGAACTGGGGTGGCTCGTCAATGGAGAGACTGTTGTGAAAAAATAGATGAGACAGTTACGTATGACGATCTGTACTCTACCATGGACCATTTGTGGAGCACACTTTTTATGACTGGTTATCTTACACAGAAAGGAAAAGAAGTTGATGGACGTTATTGTCTGGCGATTCCTAACCAGGAAATTAAAAATATCGTGACAGAACGCATTCTAACGCTGTTTCGAAATGATGTGCGGAAAGATGGTAGAGCAGTTTTGTAGCAATAAAACAGATCTGCGAGAAAGATTATACGCAGAAGCTGAGACAGGATGGCATTGAAAAGATATGGAAATATGGAATTGCGTTTCAGATAAAAAAATGCTGCGTGAGGGTGGAAAGAGATTGAAATTATGGGAAGACAGGAAAATATAGACGTTTTTTGAGAATACGAAACAGCTTTGCGGCAAACATGCAAAGCTAAAAGAAGCAATTCAAAAGTCGAACGCTGGACAAAAATTTTATCCGGAGAGAAAAACAGCAGTTTGGAAAGCACTGGCAGAAAATGTGATTCCGGAAAAACGATATGAGAAACCGGCACAGGTGATCGTGAGTAAAAAGAGAACGCTGGAGGCAGCCGCAGACTATGCAGACAGACAAGTCTGCGTGCTGAATTTTGCATCCGCATCAAATCCTGGTGGCGGCGTAGCAAAAGGCTCATCGGCACAGGAGGAGGCCATCTGCCGTTGTTCCACGCTGCATGAAAATCTGACAGAAAAAACGATGTGGGACAAGTTCTATGCGCCGCACAGAAAAGAACGCAACCCATTACACAATGATGACTGTATTTATACGCCGGAGGTTGTAGTATTTAAAACGGATACGGCGTATCCGAGACTTCTACCGGAAGAGAAGTGGTACACGGTAAATGTTCTGACATGCGCAGCGCCGAACCTTCGGACTCGTCCAAGCAATGGAATGAACTCCGGGGATGGTGACAAACCAGTGCGGATCAGTCAGGCAGAGCTGAAACGACTGCATGAAAAAAGAATGCGGAAAGTGCTGGATATCGCGGCTGCAGAAGGGAATGAAGTCGTAATCCTCGGAGCTTTTGGCTGTGGAGCATTCTGTAATCCGCCGGGAGTCGTTGCGGCAGCGATGAAGACTGTGGTGGAGGAATACCGGTATCAGTTTCAGACGATTGAGTTTGCCGTGTACTGTTCGCCGCGGGATGATGAAAATTATCGGGTGTTCCAGAGAGCGTTGGAGCGGATGTGAAAAGATTTGGAACATATGAAGTGAGAAGGATGGGAAGGGCAAAAGATGAGAAGGGATCGGAAGAGATCTAAAGAGACTAGGAGAAATTAGAAAAGCTTGAAAATCAGCTATGAATGTAAGAAAAATATAGATAGATTCAGCTATGAAAATTAAAAATATCTGGGAATGTAAGATGTGAGGCTTTTAAATACGCCGCAGTTTGCGCGGCAGCCACATATCTTAACATTCCCATTTTTGTTGTCCTGCATCTGTAGGAGCCACAAGTGATGAGCCTTGCAGGCATGAGACAAAGATTTGTCCACAAAGATAAGAAACAAATGGTAACATGAATCATGCAGAGAACAGCCGCAAAACAGATACATGGATCATAAAAGTACATGCCCGGAACGATAAATTGTCAGGGACAGAAATATCGGGGCAAAATCAAAGTTCTTTTTCGGTGGAAGAAGGATCATCCATATGTTCCAGTGCGTATTCACAGGCCTGAATCACGAAACTGGAAAAGGTGATATCTTCCTCGGAAGAAGAAATTGCGTGATCAATCTGGTTGATCAGATGAATCGGGAAACGGATGGTTTTGTTTTCCGTTTCTTTTCGGTTGGCTTTTAATTGAAATGTCATAGCAACTCCGTTCTGCTGTTTGTGTGTAGAGTGTATAGATTAAAAGATTAAAAATATAACTGTTTCAAACCAAATTAGAATGGTTTATATCTTGTCGGAATGTATGTTCGACAAATGGGATTTAAGAAAAATGTTTTGAAATAGTTTATAAGGTATGTGTTTTTTGATGGATGTTCTCTGCTGTTAGGAAACTGGAAAAACCAGATACTTCTATTGTATTGCAGGTACTAAATAAAATATGCATTGCAAAACATATGACAAAATGTATTGCAAATAAAGAAAGGATGTATTACACTAAAAGAAAAACAGAATAAAAAGGAGGGGGAATGAAATAGAACGCAAAAGAAATGATGTAGAGGGAGGAAAAAGATATTGAGTGGTATGATAGCAACTATAACAGATTATGTTTCGGAGCGAGTAGCAGATGGAAAAGATGCACTTGTGAATTTTAAGGATGCACCAGTAGAAAGTCTGACGTGTTTAATTCCACTTGCAATTAAGATAATTGCCATAATAACAGGCATTGTTGCATATATAGCTTATCTGGTGACAGGCGGATATACGGAACAAATTGCAAGGATAAGTGAGTATGGATTCATGAATGATTCCATATTTAGTGTTGGAACAGCCGGATGGATTACCGGGGGAATTATTGGCGATTTTATAGGGATATTAGTTTTAATAGAGTTTGGAATCGTGTTTTTCCAATGCTTTGAGAATAATGAAAAAATGATAAAAGTATTACTTTGTGTTTCTGGTATATGTTTTGTATTAGAAATCATGGCTGCGTTTATTACATTCTGGATAGCGTGTGGAAGGATTGTAATCAGTCACCAAGCCATATCTGAGATGATAAGTTATTTTGGAGAATGGATTATGAAAATAAAAGCAGTTGGGATTGTCTATAACATTATTCTGATAGCATCAGTTCTTATAATGAGCATTCTTCTGCTGCTTACAGAAGAATGTAGGGAAAATATGAAACACACTGTAGTAGCACTAATACTTGCCAAGGTTCTTGTTCCAGCAACGATTTGGGCTTTGGAGAATATTATTGCTGTGGTTGCTGTGCTCTTAGGAATTGCGATGTTTACGGGATTCTTCTTGCTTTTAGGACGTGGACTTTTAGAAGGCGGTAAAAATATTTCCGATGGAGAAAATTCGGCATCAGACATAAAAAAAGTAGACACAGCAATAGTTTCGGCTAAGCGGCAGGAGAAAAAAGAGAGTTTGCGTAAAAAAGAAAATACAGTACACAAAGATAATAGAAGCCCAAGAGAAAAAGATGACAATCCAAATCATCATTACATTGCAAATTATCAGGAATTTGGTGGCATAAGACTATATAAAGTGCATAATAAAGCAGGCGATTATATTGAATTAGACAATTATATTGTCTCAGTAAAAAAATGCAGCCTTGTAGATGCAGAAAAAGGGAAATGCAAATTTTATAGATCAGAGTCTGGAAAAGAGATTCGATTAGAAGAGATTCCATGGAAAAAAGAATAGCATGCGTAGAAAATGAAAAAAGAGTTATAGATTAAATAGAGAAGAATGAATGATATGATAAAAAAATGAAAAAACAAGAGGGAAAAAGATTGAAAATCAAAGGAATTTCGACCATTCTGCTAAGTATGAGTATGCTGCTTATGTTCGGCGCATGCGGAAATGGAACTGATGCAGGAACAAATAATGGGAGTATTGCGAATGAAAATTCAGAACTAGAAACTAATTTAGATAAAAATTCCGGGAGAAAAAATGAAGAACAGTTGGAAGAAGAAAAACGAATTACACCGAATGTAGAAATTACACCAACTGTAATGGAAGAGCAACAAGAAAATATTTCCGAAAGTGAACAGGAAACGCATGAAACAGTTATCATGTATACGGTAAAACAAGCAGAGCTTAGAAGGGAACCCAGGAGAGAAGCTGAAGTTATAGAAATTCTGGATATCGGTGAATCGGTTGAAGTTATGGAAAATAGAGGAGAGTGGTCGCAAGTTTTATATAACGGAGAAACGGGGTATATTCGGAGCGAATATCTTAGCACAGAGAAAAAAATAGAAAATGAACACTTAATAGTAATTGATGCTGGGCATCAGGCGCATGGAAACAGTGAACAGGAGCCGATAGGTCCGGGGGCAGCAGAGACAAAAGCCAAGGTTGCGTCTGGAACATCAGGCACAACTAGTGAGGTTCCAGAATATGAATTAACATTAAATGTATCATTAAAATTGGAAGAAGAGTTAAAAAAGCGCGGATATCGGGTTATCATGACTCGTACAACAAATGATGTCGATATTAGTAATAGCGAAAGAGCGCAGATTGCAAATAATGCAAATGCAGATGCATTCATAAGGATACATGCGAATGGATCTACAGATGCTTCTGTAAATGGTGCAATGACTATGTGTCAGACGAGCGCTAATCCATATAATGGAGAAATGGCGAGGTAAGTAAAAAATTATCAGAAAATATTTTAGATCCCTTTGCGCTGCGACAGGGTGTCAAAAACAATATGTATGGGAAACCGACACAATGAGCGGCATTAATTGGTGTACAGTTCCCGCCACTATTGTAGAAATGGGTTATATGACGAATCCGACAGAAGATCTGGCGATGGAAACTGACGAATACCAGGAGAAAATGGTACAGGGTATTGCAAATGGAGTAGATGAATTTTTTAAAGAATAAATTTACAATATGAGGGAGGAAAAAAATGCGTTGCTCAAGATGTGGAAAAGAAATACCGAATGACAGTGTGTTTTGTCCGGAATGTGGAAACATGTAAGGGAAAACGTACTACAGAAGAAAATACATCCACAGAAAATAATACAACAGGCGGTAGAACAAGTTTCTACAATATCGAAGAAGAAAGTAGAACTGAAAAAAAGAGATAAAATTATAGGTGCAGCAGCGGGCATTATACTGTTACTCTGTGTTGTGATTTCTGGAATAATGGTAACAAGAAAGCCAACAATTAATTTAAATAATTATATGACTGTTTCCATTGAGGGATATGATACAGTCGGACAGGCTTCCGCAGTATTTGATAGTGAAAAATTTCAAAAAAAATATGAGAAAAAATTACGAAAAGTAATTAGCAAAAAGCATATAGAAAGCACTTATAGTTCTGCAACAGAACAATTCTGGTCAACATGTGTCAGTGGAACCTTAAGTAAGGACAGCGGAATCAGCAATGGAGATGTTATTACGTATACATGGAGCTGCAATAAAGAAAGGGCAAGCTCCATGTATGGATTTAAATTGAAATATCAGGATATTGAGGTAAAAGCAAAAAATCTGGAAGAAGCTCAGACATTTGATCCATTTGATGGAATAGAAGTGAAATTTGATGGTATTGCACCGAATGGATATGCAAGTATTGAAGGAAAAGCAGCACAAAGTGCAGCGCAGGAGTTCAACTATATATTAGACAACACGGATGGCTTATCAAATGGAGATAAAGTGACGGTGACAGCGTATTTAGATGCCGATGATCCAACAGCATATTGTATTCAAAATTATGGAATGGTGCCATCAGAACTAACAAAAATATATACTGTCAGTGGTCTGAAAAGTTATGTGAAATCTATTTCAGAAATATCAGACAGCAGTCTGAAAGAAATGCAGTCACAGGCAGAAGATGTTTATCATTCAGACATGGCAAGAAGTTGGTCGGAAGATGAAACTTTAGTGAGCCTTTCTTATCTTGGAAATTATCTGCTTACAAGCAAGAAGAGTAATGAGGATTATTGGGGAAGTAACAATATTCTTTATCTTGTTTATAAGGCTCAGATAAAAGACACGTATTCAGAGGATGGTAAAAACTATGATAAGGTCAGCGATATCTATTGGTATGTCAGCTATTATGATCTGGTGGTAGATGAGACAGGTGTTACAAGTGTTGATGTAACGAATTATGATACACCAGGCACAGTGTAGAGGTTGAACTTTCCAGAAATGGAAGTTATGCTGATGCCTGGTGGTATTATGACGGGTATGAAACATTAGATGCGCTGTATAAATCTGCTGTGACTGCTAAGCTGGAATCGTATAACCACGAAGATAATGTAGATGAAAAACTTGCAAATACGACAGAAAGTACAAATACAGAACAGGAAAGCAAGAATAAGAGTGCACAAGAGTCAGAAGATGGCATGATTTTTCCAGACAGTTCTGAAACAGAAATAAATTCTGAGACATTAAGAAATTGTCTGACCAGGATCTGAGATATGCGGTTAATGAAATTTACGCAAGACACGGATATATTTTTAAAGATGAAAGTTTGAGAACCTATTATGAGCAATATGACTGGTATAAAGAAACGGTAAAGCCAGAAGATTTTTCTTCCAGCGTGTTCAATGATATAGAAATGAGAAATGTTGAAAATCTGCAGGCAGAGCGGGATGCCAGAGGAAATTGATGTAGAACGGATTAGATTCGGGGTTGTGTTTTTGAGACTAATGCTCCTGCATGTGATTGTGCAGGAGCATTTTTTACATAGGGAAGATTCTGTGGCATAGGGGGAAAATATGGAAAAGATATGTGACAGCTATTCAACAGGAGCCTTATACGATTTTGTGTCCAGAAGTGAAAATCTTGAGGAATACAGAAATATTTTAGAAAGCCTTGCCGACCAGAAACAAAATTGGACGTACATTATAAATGACATAATGAAAGAAAGAGGACTATCAGCAAGCAAAATGGCTGAATTGTGCGGGGTAAGCAGGCAGTCTGTTCAAAAATGGCTGAAAGGTTCCGTACCAAAGAGCAGAGAAACCTATATTAAAATAGGATTTGCAGCTCATTACAATTTGAAACAGATGAATTATTTTTTACAGCGCTATGGTTGCGTAAATAAATTATATCCGAAATACCTGGAAGATTCGGTCTGTATTTTTGTATTGTCATCGGATTGTATCGAACATAGTTATCAGGCCTGTGAGAAAGTAATTAATATGATAAAAAATGAAATTTTTGACGATGTTCCAAGGTCAGAGGGAAAAGAATATACAACTTCAGCACTTGAACTGGATATAACGAATCTGAGATCCTTGCAGGAAATGGTCTCTTTTGTGAAAGAACACGCACAAATGTATAAACAAAAATATTATAGATTATATCGTTATATTGAAGATTGTATACAAAAAAATCTTCTGCCAGATGAAGAGGATAATGTTTCTCTTCTGGCAAGTTCTCAGCAATGGAGCTCATCTCTTCGACAGTGCGTTTCCGAAATATCACAGAAAAAGTGGTATCCGCAGAGAAAATAAAATTATATCATTGGGAATTCATTTAAACCTGGATGTGGATCAGATTAACGAAATGCTGGAGTTGGCGCAAATGGAAAAATTGTGTGCCAAAACGCCATTTGAAATGCCATTATTTATGCGCTGGAGAATGCTAAACTTGAAGATCAAATACATTGCGATGG
>ENA-OQEB01000070-OQEB01000070.1-human-gut-metagenome-genome-assembly--contig:-NODE-70-length-40532-cov-11.191932_pt1 | contig 40532 bp, 56 predicted proteins | sample MGYA00242787_ERZ504619 | MGnify/ENA primary metagenome ERZ504619 (study PRJEB26092, sample SAMD00036317) | human gut metagenome | host: Homo sapiens | study: EMG produced TPA metagenomics assembly of... | reverse complement strand
GCATGAGCGCATTGACGAAGATAAAACAAGACACATTTCTATCGAAATTCATTTTAATCTCAAACCCATCCCGGAGGTGGAACAGGTCACTGCCTGACCTGTCCCGCCGGGACGGTTCTCTTAAAAATACCATATAGATTTTTTGTACGCCGCCGCCCGCCATCGAGCAGAATTTTACACCTAATTGGGGATAAAACAGCTTATGGCCGGCGGCGGTGTTGTTCTGATCGGCCTTCAGCTTATCCCTCTGCTGTCCGGCCTGTTCAGCTAAGTGTCACCCGTTGTCCCTTTTCCAGAAAAGGAGCTGATGTATGGACTATATCATCGACGCAATCGTTGAATGGCTGAAAGGTCTGCTCGTCGATGGTATCATGGGAAATCTGGACGGCCTTTTCGATAACGTCAATCAGAGCGTTGGCGAGATCGCCACACAGGTAGGCACGACCCCGGCGGACTGGAACGCCGGGGTCTTTTCCATGATACGACATATCTCCGAAACTGCCATTCTGCCAATCGCCGGGGTCATCCTCACTTTTGTCATGACCTATGAACTGATACAGATGCTCATAGAACGCAACAACCTCCATGAAGTTGACACATGGATGTTTTTTAAGTGGGTGTTCAAAACCTTTGTGGCTGTGATGATCCTGACGAATACCTTCAATATCGTGCTGGCGGTCTTTGATGTGAGCAGCATGTGATACAGCAGTCAGCGGGCATTATCCAGAACGGGACAGAAATCACGCCGGATGTGCTGGACAGTCTGCGGACAGAGCTTGAAGCGATGGAGTTAGGCCCTCTGTTCGGACTCTGGCTACAATCCTTCCTGATCCAGCTTACCATGATTGCCTTAAACATCGTGATTTTCGTCATCGTATATGGCCGTATGATTGAAATTTATTTACTCACAAGTTTAGCGCTATCCCGTTTGCCACAGTCCCCAACAGGGAAACCGGACACATGGGGCAGAACTATTTCCGCTCCCTCTTTGCGGTGGGCTTTCAAGGTCTATTGATCTTAGTCTGTGTCGCCATCTATGCGGTGCTGATCCAGAGTATCGCCACCGACGGCGACCCCATCGGGGCGATCTGGGGCTGCGTGGGATATACGGTGCTGCTGTGTTTTACCTTATTCAAAACAGGCAGTCTTGCAAAATCCATCTTCGGCTGCCATTAAGAGACTTCGGGCCATGATGACCCGAAGCGGAAAGGAGGCGGTATGCCTCGGCGTTACAAACAGGGTGCGGACGGACAGCCGCACCCGGCTTTCTATGGAAAGCTCCCCGAAGAATTTTCTAAAGCAGACACCATGCGCTTTATGGTGGAAACCGATCTGAAACTGTCCGGGTGCGTATCGGCGGACACGCTGGCGGCACTCCGGGCGGAAGGCTATGACTACAAGGACGGGAACCTTGTTCCCGCCGGAAAGGAGGAAACCATGCAGGAAAAGGTTGCAAACACCACCCCGGCCGCACCGTTGAAGCTGGATGTAAGTGTGCGGGTCATCGAACCTGTGAAAAATCTGATGGGCTTTGCCAGCGTGAAATTCAATGACTGCTTTGTGGTGGAAAATCTGAAAATCGTACAGGGCAGCAAGGGCCTCTTTCTTGGGATGCCCAGCCAGCCGGACGGCAAAGGCGGCTATCGGGATATGGCCTACCCTGTCACAAAGGAGTTCCGGGAACAGCTCAATACTGCTGTTCTGCAAGCCTATGAGGCAAAGCTGGAACAGATGGCGGAGCGCGGCTCTGTGGGGCGTGCGTCCATCAGCGACCAGCTCAAAGCCGGAAAAGCGGCTGCCGAACAGGCAAAGGCAGAGCGGCCTCCGAAGGAAAAGCCCAGCCGCAGTGCAGAGCGTTGACCTCGGGCCATGCTGGCACGAAGCAGAAAGGAGGCGGGAACCATGCCACGCAAACGGACGGGCTATGACGCGGCCTGCTATTACGACGGAAAACTGCTGGGCCGCTGTACCAAAGCGGACAGCGACGCCTATACCCTGTTGATGAACGCCTGCGGCGGGGAGGCCGCCCGTGTCCTTCGGGAATATGCCTATTTTTCCCCGGAACTGAAAGCCATCTTAGAAAAGGCAGCACTCATGCAGGCAGACCGGAGCCGGACGGGCGGAATGTTCCATGCGCCGAAAAGCTCCCCGTGGGGCGAGGTGCAGAATTGTGAAACCCTCTGTCCGGGGGTGTTTCTGGTATCTACCGCCAGCCACGGCGGAACGATGGTGGCAAACGAGGTAGCCGCCGTTCTCTCCCCAGCGGCCAAAAAATGCGGCTTCAAGGACAAGGCTATATCTGCTATGAGGAGGACGCACAGGAAAGTGTGGTGCTCCGGGAGCTGCTGGACAAAAAACTGTGGAAAATCCCTGACCGCATTAAGGACAAAGGACAGTTTGAAGAAAAACTCAATCAGTCCATCCGGCAGTATCACCCCGAATACTGGCGGGCAAGGCAGAGCGGACGAGAGGCCGCCGAAGCTGCCCGCAGCACAGCCCCGGCCAAAGAGGCCGCAAGATAACCTCGGGCCATGCTGGCCCGAAGCAATAAAGGAGGTGTACCAAAATGGCCTATGTGCCAGTACCAAAAGACCTTTCCAAAATCAAGACAAAGCTGGCCTTCAACCTAACGAAGCGCCAGCTTGTTTGTTTTTCCAGCGCGGCGGCGGTGGGCCTCCCGGCTTACCTGTTTTCCCGTGGCAGTATCGGGAACAGTGCCGCCATGTTCCTGATGATCGGCCTCATGCTCCCGTTCTTCTTTCTGGCTATGTATGAACGAGACGGTCTGCCGCTGGAAAAAGTGCTGAAAAACATCATCCGCACCCGGTTCCTCTATCCCGTGTGCGGCCTTACAAAACCGAAAACTTCTATGCGCTGCTTAGCGCCAGAAAGGAGGCGCAGCCGATTGCGAAACAGCAGAAGGGCCGGAAAGCCCGCAGGCAGAAAGCCTGAAAAACAGGGCCTTACCGGCCTGTTCACGAAAGGAAAGAATATTCCCACCACCGCCCAGCAGACCCTCCCTTACCGGGAAATGTACCGGGACGGGGTGTGCCGGGTAGCGGACCGCTATTACACCAAAACCATTGAATACGAGGACATCAACTACCAGCTCGCACAGTCCGAAGATCAGGCGGCCATCTTTGACGGGTGGAGCGCCTGCCTCAACTACTTTGACAGCAGCCTTCCGTTCCAGCTTTCCTTCCTCAACCACCGAAGCCGCCCGGGCAGCCGGTACAGCGTGAACATCCCCATGCAGGATGACGATTACAACAGCGTCCGGTGTGAGTATGTGGAAATGCTGGAAAACCAGATCGCCAAAAGCAACAACGGCATTGTCCGCACAAAGCTCCTGACCTTCGGCGTGAATGTGGACGACCTTCCCACCGCCAGGGCAAGGCTGGAACGTGTAGAGGCGGACATTTGCGGGAACTTCAAAAAGCTGGGCGTCAAGTGCCGCTCCCTTTCGGGGCTGGAACGGCTGGAGCTTCTTCACGGGCAGCTCCACCCCGGCAGCGGCTCCCCCTTCCGGTTTTCATGGGATATGATCCCCAAAACCGGGCTTTCCACCAAAGACTTTATCGCCCCGGACAGCTTCGACTTCCGTTTCAGCCGTCTGTTCCGGGTGGGGACGACTTGGGGTGCCGCCTCCTACTTGCAGATTTTGGCCTCGGAGCTCTCGGACAAGCTGCTGGCGGAGCTTTTGGAAATGGATGCGGAAATGACCATCACTCTCCATATCCAAACCGTCGATCAGGCCGCCGCCGTAAAATCCATCAAGGCCAAAGTCTCTGACATTGACAAGATGAAGGTGGAGGAACAAAAGAAGGCAGCCCGGTCAGGGTACGACATGGACATACTTCCACCCGACCTTGTAACGTACAGCAACGACGCAAAGACCCTCTTGGAAGATTTACAGAGCCGGAATGAGCGAATGTTCCTTCTGACCTTCCTTGTGGTAAACATGGCCCCGACCCGCCGGGAGCTGGACAATGACCTGTTCACGGTGTCGGGTATCGTCCAGAAATACAACTGCACCTTGAAGCGGCTGGACTTCCAGCAGGAGGATGGTTTTCTTTCCAGCCTTCCGCTGGGCCATAACGGCATTGAGATCAAGCGCGGCATGACGACCAGCTCCACGGCCATTTTCGTTCCCTTTATGACGCAGGAGCTCCGTATGGATGGCGAAGCGTCTATTACGGGCTCAACGCACTTTCCCATAACGTCATCATGGCAAACCGGAAAAAGCTCAAAAACCCCAACGGCCTGTTCCTCGGCGTGCCGGCTCCGGCAAATCCTTTGCCGCAAAGCGGGAGCTTGTGAACGTGTTCCTTGCCACCCGTGACCGGATCATTGTGGTTGACCCGATGGGCGAATATTCGCCCCTTATCAAGCGGCTGGGCGGTCAGGTCATCGAGATCGCCCCGGACAGCCCCCACCACATCAATCCGATGGACATTGATTTGAGCTTCGACGAGGAAAACCCGATGGCGCTGAAAGCCGACTTTATCCTGTCGCTGATGGAGCTGATCGTCGGCGGCAAGGACGGCTTGCAGCCGGTGGAGCGTACCGTCATTGACCGCTGTGTGCGCCAGATGTACCGGGAACACTTGCAGGACCCGGAAACAAGCAAAATGCCGACCCTCCAAACCCTGTATGACCTGCTCTGTTCCCAGCCGGAGGGCGAGGCGGTACGGCTGGCAACTGCCCTTGAAATCTATGTGTCGGGTTCCCTTAACGTGTTCAACCATGAAACCAATGTGGACCTGAACCGCCGTCTGGTATGCCTTGACTTAAAAAAGCTGGGTGCCGGGCTTCGGACGATTGCCATGCTCATTATGCAGGACTTGGTAAACTCGCAGGTGTCCATGAATTTCCTGCGCGGTATCGCTACATGGTGCTACTTCGACGAATTTCATGTGCTGCTCCGTGACCGTCTGACGGCAAGCTATTGTGTGGCGATCTGGAAAATGCTGCGAAAAAAAGGGTGCGTTCCCAGTGCTTTAACGCAGAACGTAAAGGATTTTCTGGCAAGCCCGGAGATTGAGAACATCTTTGAAAACTCGGACTTCCTTGTGCTGCTCTCGCAGGCACAGGGGGACCGGCAGATTTTAGCCAAACAGCTTGGGATCAGCCCCACCAGCTTTCCTATGTGACCCATACCAATTCCGGCGAAGGGTTGCTGTTCTTCGGAAACACCACCATCCCGTTTGTTGACCGCTTCCCGCAGAATACCGAGCTGTACGCCATTATGACCACCCGCCCGGAGGACAAAAAACAGGAAATGGACCGGGCATAACGCACTTCGGGCCATGCTGGCCCGAGGTTTGGAAAGGAGGGATATATCATCGGAAAGAAACCGGATAAACGGAATTTTCAAAGGCCGGGGCCGACGGAGGATACCGGGAGCAATCGCCCCGGGCCGGCTGAACGGGAAGGGCCTTCCCCCGCACCATCCCGACGCCTGCGGTTTAAGGACGAGGATACCGGGCAGGACAGTCCTTCGGGCCACAATGGCCCGAAGTCCAAAAGCGGTAAGTTTCAAGAGGACAGCCGGAAAAGCCGTCCCTCTGACCGCATGAGGCAGGAAGATGAAGCGGGCGGGCCGCAGGATACCGGCAAGGCACAGGAGCCGGAGGGCTCCGCCGAGAAGGCCGGGAGCAAAAAGGACAAGTACCAGAAAGCACAGGCAAAAGCGGAACACGCCGGGGAAAAGCTGGGAAAGGCCTGGGAGAAACTGGACAAGACCGAGGCAAAACGGGCAGCGAAGAAGCCGCCGGGGCTTGCAAAAAAGGCAGTCCGGGGAGCCCGTACAGAAGCGTGGTTCTATGTCCACAACAAGATACACGAGGTTGAGCATGAAAATGTGGGTGTGGAAGGAGCCCATAAATCCGAGCTGGCCGCAGAGGCCGGAGCCCGGAAACTGACCCGCTATGCCAAACGCCGCTGGCGGGAACACCCAGCCCGGAAGGTGGCAAAGTGGGAACGGAAGGACATAAAAGCCCGGGCCAATGTGGATTTTCAAAAGATGGCCTCCGAGCACCCGGAACTTGCCAGCAATCCGCTTTCCCGTGTGCAGCAGAAATGGAAACTGAAACGCCGGTATTCCAAAGAAGCAAAGGCGGCTGCAAAACAGGCGCAAAGGCCGCAAAGAAAACCGCTGCCGCTTCGGGAACTGCGACCCGTCGGGCGGCGCAGTTTGTGACCCGTCATCCCGTGGCGGTGCTGGTCCTGCTCCTGCTGTTGCTGCTCTGTTTTCTTGTGTCGGCGGTAAGCTCTATCTTTCCCACGCTTGGCAGCGGCCTTGCCAATGCGTTATCCGGCACCTCCTACGCCTCGGAGGATACGGACCTGCTGGGGGTGGACGAGGACTACACGGCACTGGAAAACGAGCTGGCGCAGACGGTAGCGAACATCGAAAGCACCCATCCCGGCTATGACGAGTACCGCTATTCCGTGGACGAGATCGGCCATAACCCCTATGAGCTGGCGTCCTATCTCTCGGCAAAGTACCATGTGTATTTCCGGGAACAGGTGCAGGACGAACTGCGGGAAATCTTCGAGGCACAGTATGAGCTGACCTTGACGGAGGAAGTCGAGATACGCTACCGCACCGAAACCAGCACTGACCCGGAGACCGGGGAAACCACCACCGAGGAAGTCCCCTATGAGTATTACATCTTAAATGTGACCCTCACAAACAAAACGCTGCCCGCCGTGATCCTGCCGAGGCTTAACGAACAGCAGCGGGAAATCTACATCGTTATGCAGCAGCTCAAAGGCAACAAACCCTATCTGTGGGAAGGGATTTACAACGGCGGCGAAGATACCGGCCCCAGCTATGAGATACCCGGCGAGGCGCTGGATGACCCGGCTTTTGCGGCGCTCATGGAAGAAGCCACAAAATACATCGGCTGGCCCTATGTGTGGGGCGGCTCCAGCCCGTCCACCTCCTTTGACTGTTCGGGCTTTGTCTGCTGGGTGTACACGGCCAGCGGCGTCCACAACCTGCCCCGTACCACGGCGCAGGGCATTTATAACCAGTGTGCCATCATTTCTCCCTCCGAGGCAAAGCCCGGCGATATTATCTTTTTCACGGGAACCTATGACAGCCCCGGCCCTGTGTCCCATGTCGGGATTTATGTGGGCGACGGGATGATGCTCCATTGTGGGTCGCCCATCCAATACGCAAACATCAATTCAAGCTACTGGCAAACACATTTCTATGCCTTCGGGCGTTTGTGAGCCAGAGGAAAGGAGTCCTTGCATGAACAAGATCGACAAGCTCGATAAGGAACTGGAAAAAGCCCGGGAGAAGGCTGCCGAGTGGCAGGCCAAAATCCGGGAGCTGGAAAAGCAGAAACAGGAGGAAGAAAACAGCCAGATCGTGCAGGCGGTGCGCTCCCTCAAACTGACACCCGCCCAGCTGATGGCTTTTCTGAATGACCCCAAAAACAGCCTTACCACTTCGGGCCATGCTGACCCGAAGCCGAAGGCACCCGAAAAGGAGGACACAGCCCATGAAGAAAACTAAATACCGCAGGCTGGCGGCGATGGCTTCCAGCCTTTTGTGTTGCCTGATCTTTACGGTCCCGGCCTACGCCCAGAGCAGCGAGCCGCAGCCGGAGACAACGCCCGCCCCGGCAGAAACCGAAGCAGAGCCGGAAACCCAGAACCCTTTACCCCGGACGGGACGGGAACCGTGGTGGACAACGCCACCGACGAGGATGGAAAGGAGTTCTACACCATCACCACAGCAGACGAGAGCGTGTTTTATCTGGTGATCGACAAACAGAAAACCAGCGAGAACGTCTATTTCCTCAATACCGTTACCGTAGACGACCTTCTTCCGCTTGCTGAACAGGGCAAGGAACCGCCCAAAGAAGTGACCCCGGAGCCAGAGCCAAAGCCCACCGAACCGGTGGAGGAAGTACCGGAACCCGAGCCGGAGAAAAAGGACAGCCCCCTTCTCTCTCTGCTCCTGATCGGTGCGGTGGTGCTGGCCGGCGGTGGGATTGGTTACTATTTCAAGATTTACAAGCCGAAGCATGAGGCCCCGGATTTGGAAGATGATTACTGCGAATATGAGGACGGGGAGCTGGAGGAGATCGCAGAGGAACCCGAGGACGAAGATACCCCGCCGTGGGAGGAAGATACGGAGGAATGAGAATGAATTTTACAAGCAGCCCTTTTGAACGAATGATGAAGGAAGTACCGCACCCCGGCTGGGACAATGACGACCCTTGTAAGGGATGCCGTTATTACAAGGAGTGCAAAGGAAAGAAAAAACAGTGCCGGAAGAAGTTCCGGGCGCTGATCGTGGAGCCCCGCCCTTCGGGCCATCGTGGCCCGAAGTCTTAAATGGACGCCCGGGAGCTGACCCGTGACGAGAAGAAGAAAATCCGCACTCTGGTCACGGGGATGTGCGCCAACTATGACCGGGAAAGCGGCCTGTGCCTTCCTCTTGACTGTGCCTGCTATATGCTGCACAAGTGCTGGACAGGGGCGTACTGCCGTTATTTCCGTGAGGCTGTCCTGCCTCTTAACCCGGAGCTTCAAGCGTCGTTGACAACGGAAGGCATCTCCCGGAGCTGCGAGCCTGTGCGGTCTGCGGAAAGGCGTTTTTGCCCGAGGGGCGTCAAGCCTACTGTTCCGACGCCTGCAAGGCCGAAGGGAACCGCCGAAAAAGCCGGGAACGCATGAGGAAAATGCGGGAGAAAAGGCCGGGCGGCTGTTACGATTTGCCACCTCCAAAGGCTTGACATTCCGGGCTTTTTTGAGGGTGTTTCCGGGGTGGGAATATCTTATTACATTTCTCCCCGGTCTGCCCTCTTATTTCGTAACATCCAGCACTTCGGGTCATGTTAGCCCGAGGCACAGAAAGGAGGTATCTCTTGGAGACAGTACAAGGATATGTGATTTTGAAAGCTGCCACCTTTGAAACCGGACACGGCTTTGCGCTGGGGCATAATCCGGGAGCGCCGAGCCCCTTTGTGACCTGGCAGTTTACCGAGGGGGAAAACGGCCATCGGGATTACTACTGGGGCCGCTATGGAACCAGTCAGGCATGGGCGCAGAGGGACTTTGACCGCCGGGTGGACGACTATCAGCAGTTTTACCATGCGGCGGTCAAGCATACCGAGCTGGGACCGGAGGGCGTTTACCGCTATTATTCCACCCAGCGGCCCGTGGACATAGGAACTTACCCGAAGCCGCCGGATAACCAGCCTCTTTCCATCGTCAACTACGATGATGACAGGCGGCGTCCTGTGGCAGACGGCAGGCTGATGGCATGGGGCGAACTGACCTACGCAAAGCCGCTGACCGAAAAGCAGATGGAGGATTATGAGCTGAAACCAGCACCGGGCAATCCTGACCGGGTGCGCCCATCCATTACTGCCCGGCTCAAAGATGAAACCAGAGGGCAGGAACCCCCGAAGGAGCCCGGCCAGAAGCGGAGCCATAAAAACCATGAGGAACGATAAAGGAGGATCGCCATGCACGAAAAAGACAACTATCTGAAAACCGCCGAGCTCTCCACAGAGCAGAACTGCAACATGATCGACGGCGTACCCAACAACACGCCCATCCCGCCCACGCCCCTGGAGCTGGACGCAAAACCGCTTGATAAGGTAAAGGAACCCAAAGAGCGCCGGAAAGGCCGGGAGCTGGAACGCTGATGGAGAACCGCAAGCGGAATGTCCATCTGCACGTCATGGTAACGCCGGACGAGCTGGCAGCCATCCATGAACGGATGCTGAGGCGGGCATTTCCAACGCCGGGGCTTATGTACGGAAAATGGCTCTGAATGGGTATATCCTGCACATCGACCTTGCGCCCGTAAAAGAGCTGATCTCTCTGCAACGGCGCTGTTCTAACAATCTCAATCAGGTTGCCATACACGCACATACCTATGGCGTGTACCCGGAGGAAATCGACGGATTGAAGCGGGACTATGAAAAGCTGTGGGGCGAGGTGTCAAAGGTGCTGCGGGAGCTCTCCGAGCTGGTGGCAAAGTAAGACGAGGGCGGCAGGCTTCCGTTGCGGGGCTTGCCGCCCTGCTCTTTTTTTACCACTTCGGGCCAGTATGACCCGAAAGTTTGGGACAGGATTTACTAATCTTTCGCAACATTTATGTCCCCGGGCAGGCATGATAAAATAGAGGTAGGAAGGATAGATAAAGGAGGTTTTGAAGATGAAGATACTGCTGAAAATATTGGTTGCTCCCTTTGCTTTGGCGTTGTCCCTTCTGGCGGCTCTGCTGGTATTCCTGTTTGATATTTGTGCCGTCCTGCTGACGATTGCCTCTGTGATCCTGGCGGTGCTGGGTGTCGCTCTTTTTTTCACGCCGACGCCCATAGGCGGGATTGTATTTCTGTTTCTTGCCTTCCTTCTTTCGCCGTATGGACTGCAAGCGGCGGCGGGCTCCCTTCTTTGGGCGCTGGACGGAGGCAAATCCGCTCTGTACCGGTTTCTGGCAAGTTAAGCAGCCTCGGGCCATACTGGCCCGAAGTCGGGGCGGTCTGAATGGGCCGCCCCTTTCTCATGGAAAGGAGGAATGATTTTTGGCTACCACAACTTTGTTGCAGCGCCATGCGGGCGAAGGCGAAACGATTGCCGAGGCAATCCGGGATTGTCTGGACTATGGCAAGGACCCGGAGAAAACAGAAAGCGGAAAGTATATCTCCGCTTATGAATGTGATCCGGCACTGTGGCGGACGAGTTCCTTTTGGCAAAAGCCAGCTATGCCGCCATGACGGGGCGGGAACAGAAAAAAGAAAATGATGTGCTGTGCTATCAGATACGGCAATCCTTCTATCCGGGCGAGGTTCCCCCGAAGGAGGCAAACCGTATCGGCTATGAACTGGCTATGCGCTGGACGAAGGGGCGGCACGCTTTTATCGTTACCACGCACACCGATAAGCAGCACATCCATTGTCACATTTATTACAACTCCACCACCCTTGACTGCACCCGGAAATTCCGAAATTTTTGGGGCTCCAGCTTCGCCCTTCGGCGGCTCTCTGACAGGCTGTGCCTTGAAAACGGGCTGTCCATCGTGGAGAACCCGAAGCCCCGGAGCAAGAGCAAGTATCGGAACTATGGGGAGTGGCAGAAAGACCGGAAAGGGCCGCTTTCCTATCAGGACCGACTGCGCCTTGCTATTGATACTGCGCTGGCGGAACGCCCCGCTGATCTGGACGAATTTCTCAATTTGATGAAGCGGGCCGGGTATGAGGTCAAGACGGTTCGGAGCGGCGGTATCAGCTTCCGGCTGACCGGGCAGGGACAGGAACGCTTCACCCGTCTGCGTGCCTCCACGCTGGGGGACGGCTACGACTTGCAAGATGTTCTGTCCGCCATTGAGGGCAAAGAAAAACGCCCCGGGCGCTCGGAGCGGAAAATCAGTCTGGCGGTGGATATTCAAGCAAAGCTGGCTGCCGGTAAGGGGCCGGGATATGAACGCTGGGCGAAGGTATTTAACATTAAGCAGATGGCCGCCGCTCTTGCCTATATACAGGACAATAACCTGACCGATTATGAGCAGTTGGCGAAGAAAGCCACCGAGGCGGCAGACCGTTTCCATGTTATTTCCGAACAGGTCAAGCAGACGGAACAGGCCATGAAAACCAATGCCGGGCTAAAGGCCGCAACGGTTCAGTATGCCAAAACCCGCCCAGTCTTTGAGCAGTATAAGGCGACGAAGTACAGCCGGAAATTCCTTGCGGAGCATGAGGCCGACCTTGAACTGTACCGGGCTGCACAAGCGAAAATGCGCTCTCTGCTGGGCGGGGCGAAGCTCCCTAAAATGGATGTGCTGAAGGAGGAAGGCCGCAAGCTCACAGCAAAGAAAAAACAGCTCTATGGAGAATACCAGAAGGCACGACGGGATATGCAGGAGATCGTCACAATCAAGGCGAACATTGACACTCTGATGGGCTACACCGAGCCGGGAAGAAAGCAGGAAAAGGAGCGTTAAGGTTATGAAAATAAGGAGCAAAGCGACGCTGACACTTCGGGCCATGTTGGCCCGAAGATACGGGTTTGGGGCGAGCCCCAACAAGCCGCCTTTGTGCACTTGTGGCCACAGAGGCATTGCTTGCCACTTAGCGACAGCCCCTAAAATGGCGCAAAAAAACAGAGGCCCTTATTCTGGAACCTCCGTTTCTCTGGCTTTCTTAATGCCCTCGGCTGTGGCTTCTATTACAACAAGCTCTTTTTCATTCATAGAATTTAGGAGCACATCAATGTGCTTTCTGCAAGAACTTGACCTTGCCCCTCCGTCCGCATGAATAAACTGGTCAACTGAAACGTCAAACATGGTAATGAGTTTAACAAAAAGGTCGAAGCTGGGATACTGACCTTTGTTCTCAATATTCATAATGGTACGGGAGTCACGGTCTACTAATTCCGCAACGTAGGCTTGTGTCCAGCCCTTTTCTTCTCTGGCTCTTTTGAGAGCTGCCCCGAGGCCGTGAAAGTCAAACCTTCTTTCATCTTGGTTCATTCTCATATCACCCTATATCATTGTACATTTCTGGTTGGATTATGAGAATGTAATGAAACTTTATGTAAGGTAGTATTTCATTTCACTATTCACTTGTAAAATCTTGATGTAAAAGCCAACAGGCTATATAATTTATGAAGAAATAATTTTTTCAAAAATTCGTCCGCTGTAACATTTCACGGACATTTGCCTGTTATACTATCTGCAAAAAGCAAAGGAAGTGAGGATATGAAGCAGATTTTAATTGTCGAGGACGACAGTTTTTTGAATAAGATGTTGGCCTATAACCTGACCGCAGACGGCTACGGCGTGACTTCTGCCCTAAATGCCAGAACCGCAGCCGAAGCCATCCGCCAGCGGGAATTTAATTTAGTGCTGCTGGACATCAACCTGCCGGACGGGAACGGTTTTGAACTGTGCAAGCTGATAAAGCCCCAGCACCCGGATACCATCGTGATTTTCCTGACCGCCAACGATCAGGAGAGCGACCAGATACGGGGCTATGAGGTGGGCGCGGTGGACTACATCACAAAGCCCTTTGTGATCGGGGCCTTGCAGCGGAAAATCAAAGCCATGTTCGCCATGCTGGAACACCACAAACCGGCCAAGGACATTTACGACGACGGGCGGCTGTTTCTGGACTTCTCGGAACAGACGGCTTCCTTAAATGGCAAGCCCCTGACCCTATCCCCGATGGAGTACAAAATGCTGAACCTGTTCCGCAAAAATCCCCGGCAAGTGCTGACCCGTGGGCAGCTTTTGGAAAAGCTGTGGGATATAGACGAAAGGTTTGTAGACGAACACACCCTGACAACTTCTATCAGCCGGATTCGCAGCAAGATTGAATCCGACGGCGGCGCGCCCTACATCAAGACCGTTTACGGCATGGGCTATCAATGGACGGGAGGCGAGGCAAAATGAAGTTTCAAAACCTCTCGGTAAAGCGGCTGTTTGGCCGGGTGGCAATAGGGTTTGCCCTCTCCATGTCCGGGATCACCATAGCCCTTTTTCTTGTGACAAAACAGACGGCGGTGCTGCTGACGGGCGGGGCGCTGCTGTTGTGCGCCCTTGTAGGGATTTTTGTACTGACGCAGGCGTTTGGAAAACGGTTATCACAGTTTACCGCTGACCTGTGCCAGACCTTAGACCACATGATTGCCGGAAATGAAGCGCCCCAGCGGCCAGAGGACAGCGAAACCCAGCTTGCCAGAATCGGACACCGGCTGGCAAGGCTTTACCAGATCATGCAGGAGAACCGCCGCCGGGTGGACGAGGAACGGCAGGAGTTACAGACCCTTGTATCGGATATTTCCCATCAGGTGAAAACGCCGGTAAGCAATCTGAAAATGGCGACGGACACCCTGCTGGAAAAGCCTATGGCCGAGGCAGAGCGCACCGACTTTATCCGGGGAATCCGCAGCCAGACGGATAAGCTGGACTTTCTCTTTCAGGCCCTTGTGAAAACCTCCCGTCTGGAAACAGGCGTGATCCAGTTGGACAAGAAACCGGGCCGCCTCTTTGATACCGTGGCACAGGCCATGAGTGGGATCGTGTATGCAGCGGAGAAAAAGGAAATCGCCGTGTCCGTGGACTGCCCGGAGGATTTGACCGTTTCCCATGACAGCAAGTGGACATCGGAAGCCCTCTTTAACCTGCTGGACAATGCGGTGAAGTACACCCCGGCAGGCGGGAAAATCGCTGTGTCTGTGGTGCTGTGGGAAATGTATGTGGAAATCAAAGTGACCGACACTGGCAAGGGCATTTCCGAAAGCAATCAGGCCGCTATCTTCCAGCGCTTCTATCGTGAGGAAGAAGTACACGAACAGCAGGGTGTGGGCATTGGCCTGTATCTGGCCCGCGAGATCGTAACGCGGCAGGGCGGCTATATCAAAGTGGTTTCGGAGCCGGGCAAGGGTTCGGAATTTTCCATTATGCTTCCCTTGCGTTGAGAGAAACTTTCTGCTTCGGGTCAAGTTGGCCGAGGTGCAGAGATAAAATGAAATGTCCGAGCGTTGTAACATTTCACCTCAATCTTCAATGAATTATTTTAGCCGCTGTAACATTTCGCGGACATTTGGGTTTTACAATACACTTATCAACAGGTAGGAAGCCTTGAAAGGAGTTTTGAATATGAGCGTTTTACAGACGATTGACCTGAAAAAGTATTACGGTACAGAACCGAACATTACCCGCGCCCTTGACGGCGTAAATTTCTCCGTGGAGGACGGCGAGTTTGTGGCTGTTGTGGGAACCTCTGGTAGCGGCAAGTCCACCCTGCTTCACATGATGGGCGGGCTGGACACTCCCACCAGCGGAACCGTGATCGTCCGGGGCGAAGAACTGGCAAAGAAGAACGATGAACAGCTTACCATCTTTCGCCGCCGCAACATCGGCTTTATCTTCCAGAACTATAACCTTGTTCCTATTCTGAATGTGTATGAGAACATCGTCCTGCCGGTGGAGCTGGACGGGGACACGGTGGATCAGAAGTTTTTGGACGAGATCATTCACCTGCTGGGGCTGGAAGATAAACTGAAAAATATGCCGAATAATCTTTCCGGCGGACAGCAGCAGCGTGTGGCGATTGCACGCGCCCTGATTACCAAACCGGCTATCGTGCTGGCCGACGAGCCGACCGGTAACCTTGACAGCAAGACCAGCGCCGAGGTGCTGGGGCTTATCAAGCGCACCAGTGCGGAGTTCCGGCAAACCGTTGTGATGATTACCCACAACAACGATATTGCCCGTCTTGCAGATCGGATTGTCCGCATTGAGGACGGCAAAATTGTGGAATAAGTAGGGGGTGGCAGACTATGACATGGCCTTTTGAAAATGATACCAGTAACATTGAAAAGAAACTGGCAAAGCGCAGTTTGCACCATGAACGGCAGCGTAATTTATTTGCAATCATTGCTCTGGCGCTAACTGCATTTATGATAACTGCGACATTCAGTATTGGCTTTAGTTACTTTGAAACCTACCAAATGCAACAAATCCGCTTAATGGGAACTACCGCAGATGCCGGAATCACAAATGTAACGGAAGAACAGTTGGTTGAGATTTCAAAATCAAGTCTTGTACTTGACGTAGGCATACAGCAGCGTTTAGGCAGTGTTGATACAGAACAACTGAGAAACGCAAGATTAGGTGTAGTATGGATAAATGATACAGAGTGGGAACACCACCGTCTTCCTACTATATCAGGTGTTGTAGGAAATTATCCGTTAAGTAAAAGCGAAATCATGTTGCCTACATGGGTGCTTGAACAGATGGGTATTTCTGATCCACAAATAGGGATGGAAATTGTGTTGTCATACCAAATTGGCGATAGCTATGATTATGTCACGGACACCTTTTTGCTGTCGGGCTACTATACGGACTACATTCCAATGCGCACAAATAATCGTGGTTATGTTTATGTTTCATCCGCTTTTAAGGATAGCTTAAATGTATCACTGGATAATAGTGTTACGGCAATGATCCGTTTTCAAGGCAATGATAATGCTGACAAAAACTGTGAAAGATTGCGGCGTGAGATTGACTTTACAGAAGGGCAAACATTTGAAATTGTACCATTAGAACAGGCAAATGGTGGAACTATTATTTTAGCTGTAATAATTTTAGCAGTTTTTATATCCTTTAGCGGCTATCTGCTGATTTATAATATTCTTTATGTCTCTGTCGTAAAAGATGTGCAATTCTATGGCCGTCTTAAAACGATTGGAACGACCCAAAGGCAGATAGAGAGAATTATCTATAAGCAGGCAATCAGAATCTCTTGTATTGGTATTCCGATTGGTCTGTTACTTGGTGCGGTTGTTTCCTTTGGCATTGTTCCTTACTTCCTGAATATGATGTATTCAACAAATTCTGATGTGGGAACAAAAGTATCTTTTTCGCCGTTTATTTTCATAGGAGCGGCCATATTTACGTTCATTACCGTTATGATTGCAAGCATGAAGCCCGCCAAAATTGCCGGAAATGTTTCACCAATAGCAGCACTCCAATATACAGCAGCCAGCACAAAGAGCAGCGCCAGAAATTGTAGCAAAATGAAGTTGTCCAGAATGGCATGGAACAATGTCTTTCGTAATGCTAAGAGTACAACCCTTGTTTTTGCATCGCTTTTTTTCGGCCTTTCCTTGTTCCTTGTCGTCACAGGGCTATTACATGGTTTAAGCCCGGAGAATTATGTGAGCCAATGGGGAGTAAGCGATTTTGCACTCACATATAGTATCCACGAAAGAGAAGATTTAATTTCCAGCGAAATGGTTTCAGAGATTGGTCAGCTTGACGGCATTGAGAATTTGAGGTTGACCTATGCACCTTATCCTCAAGTAGCAGCAGATGTTGTATATGACGATGCTGTATTTCACGAGTTTCTTGCGTCATTAGACGGAGTAAACGGCATTGATTTTTCTGATCCGGCAAAATTAGAAAATTATCAGCAAAACTTTTTTAGCGGGGTTTTTGGAATTGACAGTGCATATTTGGAAGAAATCAATAAAACCTTAAACTTGCCTATTGACACGTCTGCCTTTGAACAAGGAAAGGTTGTGCTGCTGTCCAAAACAGTAGAAGGCCTTATTCAGCCAGGGCAGGAAATAACAATCCAGACGCAGAACGGACAGCATTCCTTTATTGTAGCGAACGGTTATTTGAATGAAGGGTTTCGAGCAGGAGGAGGCAATGAGAGAGGGACGGCTCCTGATTTGTATATTAGTCAAACAGCTTTGAAAGAACTCTTTCCGCAATATAGAGTGTTCCGCGTGGCCTTTGATACGGATGGTCAACATGACGAAAGTATACTGCAAGAATTAAAGCAAATCACCGCATCACAAGCTAACATTGATATTATATCCCGATATGAACGGCGAGAAGAAATGCAGGAATATCTCATTACAGCAAAGGTTTTAGGAACAGGGTTGTCCGTGATCCTGCTGCTTGTTGGTGTCATGAACTTTGTCAATACAATGGTTGTCAATGTAAATACTCGGCGCTATGAATTAGCTGTTCTTGAAAGCATTGGAATGACAAAGCGACAAATCAAACGAATGCTATTTATGGAAGGTTTCTATTATTGGGGCGTTTCCCTTTCCCTTGCAGTCACCATTGGAACAGCAATCTTCATCTTGCTATATATGATTTTTAGTAAAGTGGCCTATTATGCTGTTTTCTCCTATCCATTTATCCCACTGGTGCTGGTGTCTGGACTGGTGTTGCTAATCTGCCTTATTGTGCCTATATGGGTCTACAAAACTGACGTTAACCTTCCAGTTGTGGAGCGATTGCGGTTGACAGAGTGAGTTTAATCAAATAGCAAAACATCCTTAGATCAATCATATCGAAGCGGAGCAGATTTTAGCTGCTCCGCTTCTTTAGTATTTTTCAAAAAATTCTTTTGAAATGTCCGAGCTTTGTAACAATTCAGCCTGTTTTTCTGTCGAAATCAAAGGCACCTCGGACATTTATAGTTCTTCCAAAAGTTTGATGATAATATTACCATTCATGGAAGAAGCAATCTGTTATTACAATAATGCGAAATTGACGATAGTGCCATCATTAAATTGGGCTTCCACCCGGTTGGTGTCCATGTTGTAGCGGCAGGAAAGCGCTTTTTGAGAGTGATTATGGTCGAAATACTGATTTCGTTTCATTTGAATTGCTCCTTAAATGATTTTTGGATTTGATTTTCAACGAGATGAGGTCTCTTTTTCCTTTCTCTTAAGTCACCCAACCGCACTGTCCTGCATCGCAACTGTTCACAATGCTGTCTACGTCCGGGCGGTTCATCAGGTCTTTCAGGATACCAAACTGCTTTTCGGTGGACGCAGACACCAGATACTGCCACCTTTCCGGCAGGATGGGCAAATCTGCGATACTCCACTTGACGTACTTGGCATCGTAGATGTTGGGCGGTGCAAGCTCTACCAGATGACCAACGCACCAGCTTACCAGATAGCCGTTGCCCTCCAGATAACCGTCTTGACGGCGGGTAGCACCGAGGACTTTTGCGTAGGACATAGCGACAGATGGCTTTTCTGCTACAACTAGAATTAAAATAAGCGTTCCCTCCAATCTGTTTTCATTTGGATATGTACGGCGGCAAATGCCGCCTTGAAATCAGATGGGTTCGGTATCTTCCTCACCGGGTTCCTCCGGCTCGTCCTCGGTGGGAATCTCGAAGTCGCCCTTGTCCTCGGTGTAGTTTGCATCAGGGTCAAGGGCTTCTTTTTCGGCCTGCTTTTTCTGCTTCTGCTTTGCGAAAGCGTAGAAGCTGCCGCCTGCCGCCAGTGCGATCAGCACGACTACGCCCAGAAAGCCGGATGCGATCTTTGTGACCTTGTTTTCCTTGGGCTGTTCCTCGCCGGATGCCGCCGCTTCTTCTGCGGCTTTCTTGGCTTCTTCCTCGGCTTTCAGCTTGTCCTGTTCTGCCTGCGCCGCTGCTTCTTTTTCAGCGGTATAAGCATCCACATCTTCTTCCTCCATCAGTGCCAACAGGTCGGCTTCGTCCACAAGGTTCATAAAGTGTACGGTTTGCGCGCCTTTACTGTTCCGATCGATTACCAGATAAAATGTCGCACCCGATTTCGATACCAGCGTGATGAACTGCTGCCCGGAACCATCCGAATAATTGGTGTGGTAATCGTCCACCAGTGTCAGGTTGCCCTCCGGGGTCAGAGCACCAGAGGTTTCGTCCGTGACGGTGACAACATCCTCCACCACCTCCGGCAGGATAGGCTGCTCCACCGGGGTGGCTTCGCCCTCAAAGGCAAAGGCGGGAGCTGCCATGCCAGCGCACAGCACCGCCGATACCAGCAGTGCGCTCAGTTTCTTAATCTTCATCCGTATTGACCTCCTTCTCGAAAGTTGCACCCACGGCAGACAGCGCAGCCGGGTTCGGGGTGGCAGTTGCCGACTGCCGCAGCAGGGCGGCGAGCTGTTCCGGCGTGACCTTTGCAGTCCGCACCATCTCGTTGACCTCAGCAGAATCCTCCTCCTGAATGCGCCGCTCCAGGATCTCGATGCGGTTGTTCAGCTTGATGCGGCGCTCCTTCTCTTTTGCCAGCATTGCCCGCAGCTTATCCGATTTTTCGCTCATAGTAACTCCTCCAATCATTTTGAAAGCCGTCCGAACCCGGCGAGATGCTTCTCCCAGTAGGACGAGTGGATATTTGCGTATTTGATGGGGTCGCCAGCACTGACCATCATGCCGTTTCCGAGGTAGATGCCCGTATGGCTCATGCCGGGGGTGTCGTAGGTTCCTTTGAAAAAGACCAGATCTCCGGGCTTTGCATCGGCTTCGGAAATGTGCTGGCTTTTCTGCCATAATCCGTTGGCGGTCGTTCTGCCGACATCATAACCGTTCTGGTTGTAGACCCAGCAGACATAACCGCTGCAATCAAACCCGGTTTCCGGGGTGGAACCGCCCCAGACGTAGGGCGTGCCCACATACTTTTGGGCTTCCTTGTAGATGGCAGCAAACTCGCTGTCGGTCAGGGCTTCTGCCGGAACCTGATAGTCGATGCCCGGTGTGCCGGAGCCATCGGAGCCACCGGGCGGCAGTCCTCCGTTGAACAGATATGGCCGACTACCCAACGTATCCTGAAAGATCTCGTAACGTTTCCATTGGTCGTTGTCCAGTTCCTCCCGGATGACCACCTCCAAGCCACGGTTCACCAGCTTGGTGTGGAAGATGCGGTACTCGTAGGGCACCTGCGTGGGAATGGGCACACCAACCGGGCTGATGACCCAAACGGTCTTATACCGTATCTGTACCTCCACCCATGTGGTCAGCTTGTACTGCTTCTTGAAGGTCTCCTTCAATTTGTCCTGTACCTCCGACCGGGTGTAATCATCATACAGCGTCGTGAGAAAAGAGGTCAACTGCCACGGGTCATGCTCGATGGGGTCAAGGTGGTACTGATACTCGTTGTAGCCGGGATGGTCGGTGGGGGTACGCTTGATCTTTTTGTCCAGCTCCTTTTCCAGCTTCTTGTAGTCCTGTTCTGCACCCCGGATGTCCCGGTCCTCGGCAGAGTACATGGTCTGCCCGGACACCTGTGTGCCGCCGGAAAAGAGGATGCCGCAGGAGGAAAAGCCGGACATGACCATGAGGATGAGCAAAAGAAAAACGCCCACGATCACCAGAACGTGTGCGTTGCCTTTAGCGGCGTTCATCAGCCTTTTACAGCGGTGCTGACGGCAGTTTTGCCTTTCTCCACCGCCTGTTCCACGCCGGATCGGGCGGCAGATGCGCCATTGGATGCAGCCTTACCGCCTGCGGTCTGCGCCGCTGTGCCGGACCGGGCGGCGGCATAATAGATTTTGTGGATTTCTTGCCGCTGTTTCCAGCGTGAAAGCCAGTTGGAGCCGCCCTCGCCGGTGCCGGATGCGCCTGCATCTTGTGCCGCAGGCGGCTCCGATGCGGAAGATTTAGAGGTTTTGGAGCCTTTCTTGCCCTGCATCTTGGCTTTCTTTTTCAGTTTCCGGGCATAACGCTCTTAGAAATATCCCGGACATTTCCTGCCGCCTTTTCGCCCTCGCTCAACGCCTGCACACCGACGTTTTCATCCTCGTACTGGTCAACCTCCCGATGCACCGCAGAGCGGGCGGCGTGGGCGGCGTACATTTCCCGCTTCTGCGCCTTGCTCAACCGGCTCAATTCGTCTGGGGTCAGTTCCGCCTTGCCAAATCGCAGATGCTGGGCTTTCTCTGCCGCCTTGTCTACATCCGTTTTCAGCTTTTTCTTTTTGGGCACCGTCTGCTCTACCTTGGCTTTTTTCGGGGGAGAACGGGTCTTTTTGGTTGACGTTTCCTCTTTAATGTTCAGCTTCGGTTCACTCATTTCTGTGCGCCCTCCGAAACTTCACCCAACTTGGTGGTCATAATGCGGTAGAGTTCCAGATCGGTGGGGAAACGGTCCACAAACGGCAGAATGACATTGCCGAAAAACAGCAGCCCTTCGCCCTCGCCGGAGTGGGTCACATAGGAAAGCTGATGGGGCGAAATATTGAGCTGCTTTGCGAGAATTTGCCGGTCTCCCGCCGCCTGATTCAGCATGATGATCATGTCCGAATTTTCAAAAATATTCTCGACCTCACGAGAAGAAAGAAGGTCTTTCACGTTCTGCGTTAAACCAGTCGGGATACCGCCCCACTTGCGGAAACGCTTCCAGATCTCCACGGAATAAGCGGCGGTCTGCTCCTCTTTTAAGAGGAGGTGCATCTCATCCATATAATACCGGGTGGACTTGCCGCTGCTGCGGTTTGCCGTGACACGCCCCCACACCTGATCCTGCACGATGAGCATACCGAGTTTCTTCATCTGTTTGCCCAGTTCCTTGATGTCGTAGCAGACGATGCGGTTATTGACGTTCACGTTAGTGCGATGGTTGAACAGGTTCAGGGAGCCTTTCACATAGATTTCCAGAGCCGTGGCAACATGGTGGGCTTCTTTTTCCTCCTGTTGGAGCAGGGCGTTGTACAGATCCTCAAGGATGGGCATATTCTCCGGGCAGGGGTCCGCAAAATATTTGCGGTAAATCAGATGCACACAGCGGTCAATGACGGTTTTCTCCACCGGCAGCAGACCCTCCTTGCCGCCCACCACCAGTTCGCAGAGAGAAAGGATAAAATCTGCTTTCAGGGACAGCGGATTATCTTCCTCGGAGTAGTTGGCGTTGATGTCCATGGGGTTGACAAATTGGGTGCTTTTGGGGCTGATTTTGATGACCTGACCTTTCAGGCGGTTCACCAGCGGAGAATACTCTCCCTCAGGATCATTGACAATAATATCATCGTCCGTCACCAGAAAGGCGTTGGCAATTTCACGCTTTGCTGAGAAACTTTTGCCAGAGCCGGGAGTGCCGAGGATCAGCATTGGGGTTCTTCAGCTTCTTCCGGTCCACCATGATGAGGTTGTTGGAAAGCGCATTCAATCCGTAGTACAGCGATTCCTTGCCGGACTGATAAAGTTCCTGCGTGGTGAACGGGATGAAGATTGCTGTGCTGCTGGTGGTCAGCCCCCGCTGAATTTCGATCTGACAGTCTGCCAGCGGCAGGCTGCTCATCAACCCCTGCTCCTGCTGAAAATCCAACCGACACAGGTTGCAGTTGTGCTTCTGTGCAATACTGGATGCCTGAAAAACATTGTTTTCCAGTTCCTGTTCAGTTCTGCCGGTGTTCAGCACCAAAAAAGTGACGAGGAACATTCGCTCATTCTGGCTCTGCAATTCTTTCAGCAGGGCTTTGGCATCTCTGCCGTAGGTTGCCAAATCCGACGGAATGATGTCAATATCATACCCGGCACGGATAGCTTTTTTCTGCTCCTCGATCTTGCTGCGGTCCAGTTCCGTGATGGTGCGCTTCACCGTCTTGATGGCACGGTTCTGGTCAACCGACTGGATGTGCATGGTGACGATCTGGGACGAATCCATGTCCAGAAAATCCTTCAAAAGCTGGTCGCTGATGTCGGATGCCGTGATGCTCAGAAAACTGGCGGCGCAAAAGATGCCGCCCATCTGGAAGGTGCGGCTGTTCTTGAACGCAAAGGCGGTGGGTGCAATGGCATCCTTCACGGAAAGCCCGCTTTTTACAAGGTCTTTCCAGTCAAAGTGGAACTTGCTGGCACCGTCCATGTTGAACATATCGTGCATGAGTTTCAGCCGCTGGGCACCGTTCAGGGGCTTCGCCTGCACACCAAGCCGGTGGAAATTGTTCATCAGGTCGTTCTGGATGTGGTCCAGACGGGGCTTGACCTGCGCCATGCTTTCGCCCTCCACGCCAAAGGTGATGAATTTGGTCTTGGTCAGACCATTATTGCCCTTGGCAAGCTGCTGGCGCAGCATCTGGGAATACTCGGCACGAACATCGTCAAAGCCGTCCTTCTGGAACGGAATGCGGATGCTCTTTTCAAACTCGGTGCTGTCGGTTGCCATGTTCACAAAGGACAATTCAAACTTGATGCTGGAATCGAAGAAGTTCAGAAAACTGCACCATTCCTCGAAAATCGCCGTCTTATCCTCCTGCTGGGCGAGCTGGTAATTGATGTCCTGATACTGGATGGTGCGGGTGTAGTAGCCGGGACGGACACGGCAGGTGCCGTCCTCAAACATCCGCTGCATGGGGATGGACTGCTGGGCGGTCCAGGGCACAGCAGGCTTTGCATTCTGCCTGCGCTTCTGCGCAGACTGCGGCTTGCTGTGCTTACCGGTCTTTTTCCAAAACGGAATCATGAGTCATGCCTCCCTTCATCAAAATCGCATAGTAGTTGTTGGTCTTGTAGGGGCGAATCTTCGGGCGGACAAACCGGGACTGCACATAGTACGACAGCAGCTTTTCCATGGGCTGACCGTTTTTCTCGTACATTCCGAGAAAGAACGCCGGCAGCATCACCGCCATCATGCCGAGGGTGGCGGCGGTGTTGCCGCCGGAATCCCGGAGAACAAAAAACAGCGGCACTCCAATGAGAGCCGCTGTGCCAAAGCAGACAAGCTGCCGTTTGGTCAGGTTGAACGCGACCTTCGATTTCACTTTCGTCAGGTCACGGGGAACAGAGATATACGCAGCCAATCGAACACCTCCTTAATGCGCTCCGAGGACGGATTTCGTCACCGAGCTGGTCTTGAACAGGCTGAAACAGAGCAGAACGGTGTAGCCCACAATGCTCCAAATCGAGTTGATGGCATCCCCGGAAATCGCTACGCTTTGGATCAGCACCGCATAAATGGCAACACAAATCAAGATCAGGAAGCCTGAAAACCCAGTGCAAACAGGCATTTCAGGTAGTTCTGCCCCATGTGGCTCTGCTCGTGGTTGCCGAAGGTCGCCATGGGGATGGGGGCAAGGCTCACCATGCAGTAAATTTCAATCATGCGCCCGTAGACGATGACGAAAATCACGATGCTCAATATCCGCATGGTGATGCCGATGAAGAAACTTTGCAGGAACAGCCCGAACAGGGGGCCGACATCCATCTGCATCAGGCTGGATTGCAGCATGGAAAGCCCAATGTCGTTGACACGGGTGTTTCCAGCAATGATGCTGCTGGAATCGGACACCACCTTCTGGGTGACATCGAACACCGCCATCACGATGTCAAAAGTATTGCTGATGAGCCATACCGAAACAGCGGTCTTAAAAATCCAGCGCATGATGAGTGCAGGCTCAAACTGTGCCATGTTGTTGTGCTGAGTGATCATCTCGATGAGTTCATAACAGGCGATGAAAGTCAGGATGATGCCTGCAATGGGCAGCACCACGTTCCGGGAGAGGGCTTCGATCATAGCGAAAACGCGCGGTTCAAAACTGGATGGTTGGGTGCCCACCTGCTGTGCGATGTTGCCCACTTGAGTGTTCACATCATCGAACAGGCCGGAAAGATTGGACATGATGCCTGCCGTCAGGATGCCTTTGATCCAGTCGGCAATGGCTTTAAGAACGGTTTCCATTCAGTAGTCACCGTCCTTAGCTGAAGTGGTTGATAAGGGTCTTGAGAAGGTTCAGAAGAAAAATAATGTGGGTCAAAAACTGCATAATAGCACCGCCTTTCATGGATGGGTGGAGATTCGTACCGCAATGCGCTCCTTATGATAAAGAGCTGTTATCCACAGCAGAGATAGAGCGATTGCGTATGTACAGGCGGGAAATCCCGCCTGCGGCTCTTAGCCGAACAGACCAGACAGCAGAGGAATCAGGGTGATGCCCACCAGAGCGACACCGCCGCCAGCCATGAGCTGCTTCATGCCCTGAGACTTGGAGCCGGGGTTGTCGTTACCATAACCTTCCAGCAGGTTGATGGCACCCCAAACGCCGAGACCGGCACCGAGGGCAACAACGAGGGTCTGGAGGACTTCGATAGCAGAGTTAAAGAATTCCATAGTCGTTTCTCCTTTATAAATGAACATTGTAGACCGTCCGTACACACCTGAAGCTGCATAATGAAGCCGCAAACTGCGGCGGGAGTGGGCTTGCTGGTGTACCTCTCTGGTCCGGGTAAAATTAAACCGCCTACGGTTCAGGCAGACGGGAGCGAATCAGCGTCCACCACGATGAACTCATCACCGGGGTAGATTTTTTCTTTTCGGTTCAGATATTTTTCAATATCGAAAGTGTTTTTAGGGTCATAGTCCGAGGTCAGCTTGTAGTTGGGGTGCTGGGTCAGGTCGTACTTGTCAGAAAGAAACGGTCTGACGCCACGCAGCTGCAAAATACACTTGCCGCCGTCCAGCACCGCCAGCTCGTCCCGACTCAATAATTCGTGCCCCATCTTTTGGAAGGTAGTGCCGTAGCTGGGGCTGTTGCCACGGGTGTCCGAGGTGTTGAAGGCGTCGATGGTCTCCTTGCCCAGCATCTCCGAAAGGTCTTTCAGGGTGGTGGGTTCGGAGCCGCCGAGGAAAATTTGAGAATCCATGTTGCCTACAATGGTATCTGCGTTGTCCTTGTAGATGGCTTTCAACTGGCTTCTCGCCTGTAAAACAAGGCAGGCAGAGATCTCACGGCTGCGGATGGTAGCCACCAGCTTTTCCAGATTGGGAATCTGCCCGATGTTGGCACACTCGTCGATCAGGCACCGCACATGGATGGGCAGCTTGCCGCCGTACACATCATCTGCTTTATCGCACAGCAGATTGAAAAGCTGGGTGTAGACCATTGAAATCAGAAAGTTGAAGGTGGAATCCGTGTCCGACATGATGAGGAACAACGCCGTTTTCTTATCGCCCAACGTGTCCAGTTGCAGCTCATCGTACATGGTGAGGTCACGCAGTTCCTGAATGTCGAAGGGAGCGAGCCGTGCGCCGCAGGAAATCAGGATGGATTTTGCGGTCTTGCCGGCAGCCAGCTTGTAAAGTTTATACTGCCGCCCGGCAAAGCTGTTGGGCTTCTTTTTTGCCAGTTCTTCAAACAGCAAGTCTACTGGATTCTGGTATTCCTCGTCGTCCTCCAGCACCTGCATGGTGTTCAGCATTTCCAGCAGGGTAGCGAAGTTTTGCTCCTCCACCGGGGCTTCATAATGCAGATAGGCAATCAGTGCGGTCAAGAGTAGCCTTTCGGATTTTTCCCAGAAAGGGTCTCCACCGGACCCTTCGCCTTTGGTGTTGGTCATCAGGGTCGTGACCAGTTTCAGAATATCCTTTTCGCTGTGGACATAGGCGAAGGGATTGTAGTGCATACTCTTGGAAAAATTGATGGTGTTCAGAATCCTGACCTTGTAGCCGTTTTTCAGAAGTGCGTTCCCACACTCGACCACGATACTACCTTTCGGGTCTGTTACCACATAGGAGCTGTGACATTGTAAAAGGTTGGGCTTGAGCCAAAACCGGGTCTTGCCGCTGCCGGAGCCGCCCACCACCAGCACGTTTTTATTCCGGGCATTCTTGGGGTCAAGCGGGCGATTGCTCATCATCAGGCGCTCTGTTTTGGTCAGGATGATGTTGTCTGCAAACTTGGGTGCCATGAACGGCTCAATGTCCTTGGGGGTGCCCCATGAAGCGTTTTGTCAAGTGCTTTTTTGAGTTATTGACGCAAATTATCGTGAAAGTGCGAAAGTGCAAAGTGCAAAGGGTCTGCGTTTTGCACTTTCAGCTTGCGGGTTCGGGTGGTTGCTTCTTCTTGATGAAGTTGTACCATTGACCGCCGACACGCCTTGCGCCTAAAATGCCGCCCATGTTGCGCTTGGCGTTCTGTACCGTCCTCTCGGATATTCCGGCTTCGGCTGCGGCTTTTACAATGTCCTCGCTGGCAAGCTCTTTCCCGTCTGCAAGCAGGTCAAGTATCAGCGTTCCGCCTGTTCGGTCTTGGTGGCGGTGTTGCCGCCCGCGCCGGACAGCAGTTCGTCGGCGGTGATGTCGTATTCGCTATCCACGAAAAGCCCGTTTCCGGGTCAAGGCAAAAGGCAACGGGCTTGCCCTCCGGCGCAAGGGAAGATTTGTCATGGACGATAACGCGCACATTCGGTTCTCGCTTCACGCGCCCGATCAGCAGGACGCTCCTGCTGCGGCGCGGAAGTCGATAGAACCTAATCCCCGGTATGCGCTCTGCCCTCCGGCAGCTTTGTTGAGATGTCCGATAAGGATAACGGCGCACCCGGTACGCTCGGCAACATCGGCAAGGCGGCGGAACATGGGGCGCACTTCGTTTGCCCGGTTCATGTCGGTCTTTTCGCCCATATACGCCTGTATGGGGTCAAGGATAATCAGCCGCGCCCCGTTCTGCGTGATTGCCTTTTCTATGCGCTCGTCGGACAGGGTAAGCTCCCGTTTTGCTTCATCAATCACAAGCACCCGGTCAAGGTCTGCGGCGGCTTCTATCAAGCGTGGCTTGACGGTATCGCCCAGCCCGTCCTCGGCGGTCTGGTAAATTACTTGGAATGGCGGCAAGGGCTTCATTCCCGGCAGCGTTCCCCCGGTGGTGCAGGCGGCGGCAAGGCGTAGGGCAAAGGTGGTCTTGCCCTCGCCGGGATTGCCTTGCACAATGGTTACTTTCCCAAAGGGAATATACGGCTCCCATAGCCATTCAACGGTTTGCGTGTCAACCTCGCTCATGCGGATAATCTCAACGGTTTCTTCCTGCGGCGGCTCTTTCAAGCCGTAAATCGCTTCCCGGATATACTTCCCGTCTGTGATTTCTCTCCGGCGCGTCTGCACCTCATTCCAGTCTTTGAAAAGAGGGATAAGGCGGTGGACAGTCAAGCCCTCTGGCATAAGCTCCGCAAGGCGGCTGCAAGCGTCGCTTCCGGCTTGGTCGCTGTCAAGGCAGAGGTAAACGGTCTTGATGTTCGGACGGTCAGAGAGGAAACGCAGCAGGGCTTTTTCTCCCACGCCGCCCAGTGCCAGATAGCTTTGCTTCTGCCAGTCTTTTTTGAACAGACAGAGGAAAGATAACAGGTCTATCGGGGCTTCAAAGACAAACAATCTTTCGCCCTCGCCACGGTAGCAGAAGTTAAAGGCTTTGTCGCTGCCTTTCACATCAAGCCGGAAGCTCCCGGCTGTGCCACGCTGATGGGCATATCTCGGTACACCGCTTTCATCACGCCCGACAAATACGGCGTTATGGTGGGCGGCTTCCTCGTAAATATCCCCGGTGGAAAAGAAAAAGCCCGACACATCTTCATCAATGCGGCGGGGCGGCTGTGAGGTAGTTCCTCGCTGTTCGGTTGTCGGGGCTGCGGGGCGGCAGTCGGAAGTCAGAAATGGGCGCGGGGCTTGGTCTGTCCGGCGGCGGTGCTGCGCCTTTTTCTCCCGTCAGCAGTTCTACGGCTTCGGTAAAGCTCTTTCCGAAAAACTCCATGACAAAATCAACGGGTGCGCCGCCCTTGCTCTGGCTGTGCCTGTACCATTTGTTTCCCCGGACGGTCAAGCTGTCGTGCCGCTTCCAGCGGTATTCATTTCCGGCGCGGGTAAGCTGCTCGCCCTGTGATTGCAGGAAAGAAACAATGTCGGCTTGGTTGGCGCGGTCTATCTGTTCTTGGGTGTAATACATGGCTGATACCTCTCTTTCTGTGGTTGAATTGTTCATAGTTTTGATGTAGAATGAAACCGAAAAATCGGAAGTTAGTGAGGTGCTGGATTGTGAATGAAAGAGAAAGAATTATTCACTTATGGTTTGAAATGTGGCTTACAAAACAGGATTTAGGTATTGATAATATTTTTGCAGAAGATGTAATTTATACTGAAAGTTGGAGTCCAAAATATAATAACCGTCAAATCGTAAAACACTGGTTTCAGGAATGGAATACTCGTGGCAAAGTCGTTGCTTGGGAAATCAAACAATTTTTCCACAAAGGAAATCAGACGATTGTGGAGTGGTATTTCAAAAATGAAATGAACAATGGGAGCATAGAGGAATTTGATGGAATTTCCCTGGTTGAATGGACAAAGGATAATAAAATAAAATCATTGAAAGAGTTTGGTTGCAATTTGAATAATTATAATCCTTATGAGCATAGTGACCTGCCCGAATTTAGGGACGAAAGAGCAAGTTGGTTTTAATATTAGGAATCAATAGCGTCCATTTTATCGGAAAACATTTAGGACGGACAAGTAAAACAGCTTGCCCGTCCTTTTCTTTATCGCTCCTGTTCCTGCCGCTTGGTGCGGCTCTGCGTCTGTTCCGGTTGGTCGGCGCGGAGTGCAATATCCACGCACCTGCGGATTTTTTGAAGCTCGGCAACCTCGGTGCGGGTATCTTTCAGTTTGGTATAATCGCTGTCCCTCTGTGTTTTGAGGTCAGCATATTCCTGTTCCCATTCCGCAATAGGCAAGGTCTTTGTTCCTTTCGGCAGATTTGCATGGAGATAGCGGCTTGCCGCGTTCCATAGGGTCAGCTCGGCGTGGTGGGCTTCCTCGTACTTGTCGCGCTTGTTTGTCCAGCCGTTTTGCAGCTTTTTCAGTTCATCGTGAATGGGCTTGTACTCTGTGTAGTTCTTCCCGTATTCAATTAGCTTTTGTAGCTTCTTCATGCGTTCCTCGGCGGTTTTCATTCCCTCCCGGATTGAATAGGCTTTATCGCTGACAGAGGAAAGAGAGGCGTCCAGTTCGTCAAGGGTCGAGATGCCATGCTCGGAAAGATAGTTGACCGCTGCCGCTATGGTTTTCAGTTCATCGGCTGTGTGCTGTTGTTGCCAACGCTGCGAATACTTCCGGCTCTTTTCTCTCTGAACGCTCAAATACTCCATCAACAGATTTGCAAGGTTGGGAGATTGCGGCGGCTGTTCTGGGGCGGTTTCCCGCGCTTTGAACAGGTCGGCAATCCATTCCTTGAGGTTGACGATCTGCGCCTTGATTTCCCGGATAAGGCGGTTTGCCTTTTGGATATTTCGGTTCAGTTCGCCTTTCTCGGTGGCGATACCTTTCTTCTCCATCTGGCAAGCCGCCACGCCCATGTGGACGGTGGGTATCTCGTCAATGCCGCGCTCGGCGTTGCTGCGGTGGTCGATGCGCTCCGGGCTTCCGTTCCTCTCCAAAAAGTCGTTGGTATAGTCAGCCCATGCCTTGCGCCACAAGAGGGTGTTGTCCTTGTCGTTCCAGCCTGTAAGGTCAACCTTGTGGGTTTTGTATCTGCCGCTTGGCAAACGGATACGCTCACCGTTTTCATCAAGGTCATATTCCTTTTTGGATTTCGCCGCCCACGCGCCGCGCTCGTCAAGGGGGCGCATGGTAAGCATAATATGACAATGGGGGTTGCCGCTGTTGGTGTCGTGGATAGCAAAATCCACACACATTCCTCTGGAAACAAATTGAGAGGAACAGTATTCCCGGACAAGCCGGATCTGTTCCTCTCTGGATAATTCTGTGGGGAGCGCTGCGTCAATCTCACGCGCAAGCTGGGCGTTCCCGGCTTTCTCGTAAAGCTCCACGCTGTTCCACAAGGTTGAACGGTCAGAGAATGAGGGTGGCGCGTGGGGCGGCAGCATGATCTCTGTATGGACAACGCCGCCTTTGCGGGTGTAGTCATGGGTCATTCCGTCCCATTCGTTTGTCAGCTTTTCGCCGCTTCGGTAGGCGGCTGCGGCAACGGCTGATTTGCCTTTTCCTCGGCTCACAATGCCGATGTTCCAATGGTAAATGGCTATGGGTATCACCTCCCGGATAGGATAATAAAACCCGCAAAAATGGTACAGACGCCAACGGCGGGTGTACTGTTTTTGCGGGTGTGCAGGGATAGCCGCGAAGCGGCGCAAGGGGTGCAGCCCCTTGTTGCGGCAAAGCCGCCATATCGGAGCGCGGGGAAAGTTCCCTGTGCGGAGATAAGCCTCGGCAGAGCGCACACGCCGTAAGGGTGTATAAGTGCGCCTTGTTGCCAAGGGATTATTTAGCTTGTCGTTTCCTCGGCTCTTTTTCTCAAAAACTCCCGCGCTGGCTGGCTCGTCAAGGCAAGCCGGAGAAGTGCTGTGGCTTCCTCGTCGGTCATGTTCTTTGCTTCCGGCACAATGCTTTCAAAGACTGCGCCCCGGACGATAAGGCGGTGGCTGCGTGTTCTGCGTTCCTCTTTGGATAGCTTTTGACGCAACATCTTTTCCCGGTTCTCAAACTGCCGGATTTTCTTCTTTCCGTCCTCAATCTCGGCAGTCAATTCCTCGCGGGTTTTCTCTCTCGGTTTCGTCATAGCTGGCCGCTCCTTTCTGCCTGTCGGCATAGAAAAAGGACAGTCGATTTGCTCGGCTGTCCTGATGGTAGTATTAAATTTTCATGGGGTTATCCGTTGAAAGAACTTAGGTCAAGCGCACCATTATTTATCAGCTCTTGGATAATGGTAGCCAAATCGTTTTTCACACTTTCGCTTTCAGTTTTTGCACCCGCATTTTCAACATATACGGTGCTATCTCCCAACTTAAAGGTCGCATAGTAAATTACATTCTGTTCTCCCATGCTGTTCCGGTCTGTTACAAAATATCCTGCCGTCACGCTTGTGCCATTTACTTCGCTACTTTCTTCACTTCCTACAATCTTCGTATCAAGTAGTGCTATATCCGTTGTAGATATTACCACTTTGGCATTTTCGATTTTTCCCTCAAAACCAATCAATTCTTTGTTGCTGTCGGAAACAGCATCCTCAACACGAAAAACTGCATGAGCTGTAACGGTCAAGTTTGGAAAAAGAGATGCAGCTTCCGTTTCCGTAAGTTGCCTTGTTGTTATAGTCCCGTCAATGTCAATGCTTGAGCCAGCAGTTTCCGATTTTACAAAGATGATTTCATTTCCGTTGTCCAAAGTGGCAATGTCAGTTTTGTTCCCGAACAATCCACTTTGAAATACGCCTACGCCTAAAACAGCAATTACTGCAAAGCAAGCCGCCATAGCCCCCCACTTTACCCAAATGGGCTTTTTGGCTTTCTTCTTGTAGTTGAGAGCTTCATCGACATATTTTGTGTCAAGCTCGCTCATAGCGTCGGAAAACTTCTTTGCATTCATACGAATACCTCTCTTTCAATCAAATATTGCTTCATCTTCTCGCGGATACGGGTCAGCCGGACAGAAATGTTTTTTTCTGAAAGCCCCATAAACTCGGCTATGTCCTTATAGCTGTCGGAAAACCAATAGCGGCGCATGAAAATAACGCGGTTTTCGGTAGTCAGCGTGTCTAAAAATGCTTCAATGATACGGGCTAACTCTTTGGCTTCGATTTCTGCTTCTACTGTATTCGGGGCTGCTATACAGGCTTCAATTTCTTCCAAAGCAATCGTGTAATGGCTGCTCCGTTTGGCTGCTTCCTTTCTCCAATAGATTTTGAGTGAAATGTTCCGAACGATTTTAACAAGATAAGATAGCAGCGGGTTAGGTCGTGCCGGGGGAATGGCGTTCCATGCGCCTAAATAAGCGTCGTTTACACATTCCTCCGCGTCTTGTCTGCTGCCTACGATATGGTAGGAAAGATTGTGGCAGACCTTTCCGTATTTTATATCCAGCTCTCGTATGCCTTGTTCTGAACGTCCAAAAAACATTTCTATGATTTTTTCGTCGTCTATCATCTCACCGCCTCCTTTCGGGCTTCACCTATGTACTACGGTTTCAGCGGCAAATACTACATCTAATCCGAAACTTTTTCAAAAAAATTATAGCACATCTTTTTGAATAGGGTGTGTCAAGTTGCCGGAATGTTTCTTTGCCGCTTCGCTTGCCGCCCAGCGGCGTTCCTCGTTGTATGGGGCGGTCAGACGGAAAGAGAAACGCCCCTTGCGGATTTCAAACTCCATGCAGCCCGTGTCCGGGTCTGCGTCGATCTGGCGGCACTGGTCGGGGTGAGCTACGGCGTAGGCGGTCAGCCTGTTCTTGAGGTCGGTGTTGTGGGTGCGGATATGGATAAGCGGGTCTTTCTCGTCAAACCAAATATCGGTGGTCTTTTCCTGCTTTGTCAGCCCTGTTCTCATAAACTCTCCTTTCTGCGCCCCTGTTACGCAATAGGGGCATTTTTCGGGTGTTTTTCCCGGCTCTTGACTTGGGGAAAATGAGGATTTTCAAATAGAAACCGCCCGGACAGGGAATGGTTCGTCGGGGCGGCTGTTATCGCAAGATTTCTGTTTTTTCCGGCTCTTGACCGTCAGACGCGGATAAACGCAAACTGTCGGCAAGTACCAGTTTGAGCAGTTTGTCGCGGAATGTTTCTGTGCTGCTGTGATTGAAAAACAACTCCGCAACAATGGTCTGCCCGTTCCTCTGGGTCGTGATGATGCTGTCGGGGGTCTGTTCTGTCATAGGCGGCTCCTTTCTTTGGGCGCAAAAGAGGGATTTCCCGTAGTTCGGAAAATCCCTCTTGGTTGACGGTTATTCTGTTTTACTGTGTGGGCTGTGCGGCGGCTGCCTGCGCCTTTCGCCTTGCCCGGTATTCCCGCGCTTTCATGCGGTTATACTCCCGCTGCTTTTCAAGGTTTCGCGCCCGGTACTCCCTTGAATACTGCCGGTGGTAGGCGCGGCTCTTTTCCTTTTTGGCTTCTTCGATTTCCTCACGCATTTGCCGGATTTCCTGCTCGGTCGGTTCTGCAAGCTGTGTCACTTCATTCTCAAACTTGCCAATATAATTGAAATATATGCTGATGTGCTGGATTGCGTATCTCGCCCTTTTCTGGTCGCGCTCATGCACTTCAATCCGGCTGATAAACTCGTTGAGGATAGTAGGGGTAAGGTCGGTAAAGGCAGCATGGCGTTCCGTCAGCTTCAAAAACTTCTGCGCCCGTCCTCCCGCGTTCTCATAAGCGGATAGCTGCTCTTGGAGCGTGGCAAGCTCCGCTTTCAGCGCATAGTATTCTTCCGAATACTTTTGCGACATCTGCTCATAACGGTCTTGCGGGATCGTGCCGAGGGCGTTGTCCTCGTAGAGCTTATTCAGCACCTTGTCAATCTGTTCAAGGCGCGTCGTGATTTGCGGAATACGCTTCTGCTGTTTCTTAGTCTGGTCGGTCTGCTGCATGGCAAGGTTCTTTTTCACTAAGGCTTCAAACTCCACCCGGTTGCTGATAGAATAGTCCTCGATTTTCTTCAGCACTTCCGCGATGGTCTGCATGAGCAAGTCCGCGTCCATGATGTGCGGGGAATTGCACTTGGGATTTTTTGCTTTTCCCTTGTGGTACTCGCTGCAATAGGCAACATGACGCTTGCCACCATTCCGATAATCTATGCGAATGTGCATTTTTGCGCCGCAGTCCTTACAGAAAAGCAAGCCGGACAGAGGGTGGATTTCCCCGTCCCGTTGGGGCGTTTGACGGGTGCGTTTTCCAAAATCCGCTGTACGGTTTCAAAATCGCTGCGGCTGATAATCGGCTCATGCACATTTTCTGTGATGTGCCACTGGCTCCGGTCTACATAGTGGTTATGCTTATCCCGGAAATGCTTTGTAGTCTTGAAGTTGACCACATCGCCGCAATACTCCTGCCGTGTGAGGATATTGGTCAAGGTGGCTTTGTTCCACTTGCAGCGGTTATCCTCGTTGAGCGTCTTATTTTTACAGGTTCCCCGCCCCCGGTCTTTCATATAGAAAGTGGGGGTTGGGATTTGCTCCTGTGTCAGATATACGGCGATTTGGTTGCGGTTCTTCCCGCCGATAAACAGACGGAAAATCAAACGGACAACCTCGGCGGCTTCCTCGTCGATTATCCAAAAATCCTTGTTGCCCGGGTCTTTCATATAGCCGTAGGGGGCTTCGGTGACAATCGGCTTTCCACTCATGCCTTTGGTCTTAATGCCTGTTTTCACTTTCTTGCTGATGTCCTTTGCGTACCACTCCGACATGATATTGATAAAGGGCGCAAACTCCAATGTGTCGGGCTTCTCGCTGTCTATCCCGTTGTTGACCGCGATAAAGCGCACATTGTTCCGTCTGAATATCTCCATCGCGTTGCCGACTTGGAGATAGTCACGCCCCCAGCGGGTAAGGTCTTTCATAATACACACGCCGATTTTGCCGCTTTCCACATCTTCAATCATGCGGGAGTAGGCGGAACGGTCAAAAAACCTGCCGCTTTCGTCGTCGTCAATGTAGTGCCGGATATTGGTTAGGTGCTGCCCTCTGGCATAGTTCTCCAAAAATATTTTTTGGTTCTGTATGCTGTTGCTCTCGCCGCCGTCCCTGTCCTCGTCGCCTACGGAAAGGCGGGAGTAAAGGGCTGTAATTTTGCTATAATCAGTCATGTGCATAACCTCCTGTGCGTCCATGTATATGTCATTTACACTTAAAATTATGCACTCCACCGGGCAGAGCCGTACTCCATGCCATGACGGTACTTCTTGGCGTTTTTGCCACGCAAATAGACCGCCAGCCGCATCCCGGCACCGCAGCACAGACCCACCAGCAGATCCAGCGGATGCAGGCTGGGCAGAGGGTTTGCAAACGCCACCGGGATGGTGCCCATCATGGACATAATGCGTTCACCCAGCTCTTTGCCCTCGGCAAGCCGCCACGCTTCACCAAAGTTGGTTGCCACCAGACCTAGTAAAATATAGGGCAGATAGAGCGCCAGCAGCTTTGTCAGCTTTTTCGTGGTCACAGTCCACGCTCCTGTTCCTTGTGCCGGACTTTGCCGGGGAGTTCTGCCGCCGCCTGCACCAGTTCCTGCAATCGTGCCAGCACCGAGGGGCGTTTATCTTTGTTCAGCAGGGATGCCGAATACTCCTTGAACGCCGATTGGAAGGCTTCTGCGTCCGGGGCTTTGAAAAAGACCAGATACCGGGGCGGCACTTCGGAGGTGTCCTTGCGGATAGCGTAATCGATGCCGTACTTTTTGGCATACCGCTCTAAGCCACGGATGCCGGTCTTGCTGATTTCCACGCTGGACACGCCCCGGTTTTGCCGCAGAAGGGTGCGGACGCTCTGCTTGCCTTGGGATGCCTTGGACTGGTACAGCCGAAGCGCCGCTTTTACCGCCCGCAGGACAGTCCGGGCAGACAGCTTTGTGGTGGAGATCATAATGTTGAATGTCTTTTGTTCGATTTCTTCCTGCACTGCCATCACCTCCCGTGCAGCAGGGTGATTTTAGCGGTCATGCTCTGACGTGGGCTTGGTGCGGGGCTTTTCCGTGGGAGGTTCATCGGGCACCGGCAGCACCAGCAGACGGTTGCCCAGTTTCAGAAAGGCTTCCGGCTGATGGAAAAGCTGCTCGTACTTCTGTGCCATCTCCGGGGTCAGGGATGCAAAATCCTCCTCGCCCAGTCCCACTACCAGAAAGTCTCCGGCTACGGCATCGTACATCTGCCGTCCTCGTCCCGCAGGGCACGATTCAGGGCAGTCCCATGAGTTGCCGTCATCGTTATAAACGATGGCAACCGGGTCGGCAAAGGGATAGCTTGCGCCGATGGAGCCGCCCACAGCCTGCTGCAAGGCTTTCAGGTCGTTGTCAATCTCGACCTGCTTGCGGATGCTGTCCCGGCGCAATTTCAGCACCGACAGGGTGTTTTCATTCTGTTCCATTCACACCTCAGTCGATGCAGATGCAGGTCAGCTTCTGACCATCTGCCATCAGGGTGGTGCTGTGACTTTCCAGATAGGTCTGAAAGCGATAAATATCCTCCACCGTCAGGGATACGATGGTGCTGTGCCCATCGGTGCGGTAGAAAATGACCGGGCCGGTCAGATACCGCTTGCCAGCCAGCTTGAGGACCTGCGCCGGATTGTAGCTGATAAACAGCGGCGCACCCTTCACGGAAATCAGAGCGTCGCCCTCATCGAAACAGGGCAGAATGGAAGGGGCATCCTCCTCCATGATAATGGTCAATTCCATGTCCGGGCCGATGGCGGCAAGGTAGACATTCTCGCTTGCCATTTCGGTCAGGCAGGATGCCGCCTGTTTCAGCATGGACAGGATGTTCACGTCCACAGTAATCTGCGGAGCATGGGTTGCGGAGTGAAAAGGAATCGTGTTGTTCATAGGCGTTACCTCCAAATTTTTGCAAACAAAAAAGACCCCATCGGGTCTTGCGTTACGGGTCAGCGTTCGTTGTGACGCTGCTGTTTTCTCTGCCACGCATCCAAAAGCTGAATGATTTTTTCTTCCATTTGCCGAGGCGTATAGCTGCGTGGAAAGTATTTTCGCAGGATGTCGTTTTTGATAGTTACAGTGTCCTGCTCACTCTTCTTTTCCTGCCCCAAAATATCAAACGCCTTTTCATAGGTGAACTCACCACACTGCGCCATCTTCTTTAGTTGCTGAGCCTGCGATACAGATGGGGCATTTTGGGTACCATCCATGGCTTCTAAAAAATCCCGCTGTTGGCTTTCGTCCAGATAGGACAGTTCCACAGCGGGATTAAAGGAGATCTTCTTTTCGTCTACCATGTCCAGCAGTTCGGGGATAAGGTTGGTCAGACGGATGAAGCGGCGAATAGTATCTTTACTTACCCCAGCATCATCGCCTACTTTTTCAACAGACAACTTCTGCGCAACTTGCGTAGAAGTTAAATCTGACCTAGCACCTTGATTTTTTATTGCGTCCAGCTTCATTTTGTAGGCGAAAGCCTTTCACTTGGCAGGATGTGTTCACGTTGGAGATTGCTGTCCACCATCAGTATCACAGCGGCATCATCCGACATCTGCCGCACAATGACCGGCAGGGTGTCCAGCCCGGCAAGTTTAGCCGCATACTGACGACGGTGCCCGGAGATGATCTCATAGCCGTCACCGTCCGGGCGAGGGCGGGCGATCAGCGGAGCCAGTACGCCGTACTGAGCAATGCTCTCCACCGTCCGGGTCATAGCTTCATCGTCCAACACCTTGAAGGGGTGGTTGGTGAAGGGGTGCAGCGCATCAATGGGAATCTGCTGCACCTGCTCCCGCTGTTCCTCCTGTCGTTTTTCCTCGGTGGAGAACAGGTCATCTAGCCCTTTCAGAGCTAAGTTTCCGCTGTCGATCGGCATCCGCCTGCACCTCCTTTGCAAGAGATTTGTAGGCTTCTGCCACCTTACCCTTGGGGTCGTGCTGGAAAATGCTCTTGCCCACGGCACTGGTTTCAGCCGCTCGGACAGAGCGGGGAATGGTCTGCTCAAACACCTTCAGGTGCTTTCCGTATGCCTGCCGGATCAGATTGCTGATCTGCTTTCCGTAGTTGGTGCGGCTGTCAGTCATGGTCAGCAGAATACCCTCAATTTTCAGTTTGGGGTTGATCTGCCGTCGGACCTTTTGGACGGTCTGTAAAAGCTGTTCCAGACCTTTTGCGGACAGGTATTGCGTCTGCACGGGAATCAGGGTAGCGTCTGCCGCCGCCAGTGCGTTGATGGTGAGCATCCCCAGCGATGGCATACAGTCCAGCAGAATAAAATCGTACTCCCGCTTGGCACTGTCCAGCACCTGTTTCAACATCTTTTCCCGGTTCATGCTGTTCACCAACGCCACTTCCAACCCTGCCAGTTCGATGTTGGCAGGGATAAGTCAACGCCCTCCGCATGGTGCAGGATGCCCTCACCGGGTTGGATGGACTGATCGTTCATGGCTTTCTGCATCAGGGTGGACAGCGTGGTAGGCAGTTCATCGGGCTGCTGCCAGCCCATGCTGATGGTCAGTGACCCCTGTGGGTCGGTATCCACCAACAGGACTTTCTTGCCCTCCATTGCCAGCCCAATGCCTAAGTTCTCACAGGTGGTGCTTTTCCCTACACCGCCTTTTTGATTGGTGACTGCGATAATCGTAGCTTTCTTTGCGATAACATCACCCCGCCTTCGGTGAACCACGCGCAAAGTCGTGGTTCGTTTTGTTCTGATAGTAGAGGTTCATGGTGGTGGGCGCATTGTAGAGCATTGCCAGCAGATACTGCTTCATGTTCCGCACTGGGGCGGTGTTTTCTGCAAGAGAATCCAGCACAAAACGGATGTGGTCGGCGTTCAGCTTTTTCAGCCGACTGCGTACCACCTCGGTGGGCTTGTCATCTCCTGCAATCCGCAACATCTTGCGTTTGGTAGAACAGGTATCCACAAGCAAATCCACGATCTGATAGATGGAGTCCTCATCGTCCGGGCAAAGCCGGAGCAGAAGGTCTACCTCCAATACCTGATAAAAATAGTCCTCAAGCTGCTCCCGGATGCCCCCGGAACAGATAGGGTCAGGATCGTTCCACTCTGTCTTATTCTTATCAGTCTTATTTGCTTGCGGTTTTGGCTGCTCCAGAATTGCGCTTTCGGCAGCACCTGAATTGCTGTTTGGGCAATTCTGCACTTGCGCTTTTGGCAAGCCGGACGAAAAGTCCTTGACGTAGATCAGGCTGGGTCTGCCCAAACCACGGCGTTTGCGCTCGATGAGGTCGATGTCCTCCAGTTCCCGGAGCAGCTTGACCGCTTTATGCTCGGCGCAGCAGAGGGACTCCTGCACCTCCCGGACGGTGTAGATGATATACACCCGCCCTTGCTCGTCCAGCCAGCCGTTCTTTGCAGACAGGCTCATACGGTCCAGCAGGATGCCGTACAGTGTCCGGGCATCCGTGGAGAGCTGCCGGAAGCGGTGGTCTTGGAACAGTGCTTTCGGGATGCGGAAGTAGGAGAACAATTCGCCCGACTGCCCGTAGAAGTAGTCCAGCATCATTTGGTGTGGCCTCGGATTTTCAACTGTATGGGTGTGTTCATGTGGAAAACCTCCTCTCGATTTCTGCAAAAGAAAAAGCTCACCTTCTTTTGAAAGTGAGCCATGTAAAAATAGATATTGCTTTTACGGCAGAAATGATGTACCCTTATGAAGAACGACACACACACAGGATGTTCAGGCTTTTTTTATGGGCATGGTAAAATGGTAACAGTAAGTGTCGAGTTTCGTACCCAAAAATTCTTGGGTACGGTTCTGGGTACAAAGAGCCATTTTAGACACGAAAAGACACCAAAAGTTACGTCAAAGTACACAAAGGCGTTTTTTCAGAATTATGAGATAGTCACAAGATTCCACAAGAAAAATGGGATTTCAAAATTAGCGACGTTCTCATAACCGCTTGGTCCCGGGTTCAAGTCCTGGCTGGCCCATACAAAAAGACACTGTTCAGGTGTCTTTTTTGCTTTGGAACAGAAAAATCGGAATTGTTCAAAAACAACTTGAAAGAAGAGAGCATCTTGTGGATAAAATAATTG
>ENA-OQEB01000069-OQEB01000069.1-human-gut-metagenome-genome-assembly--contig:-NODE-69-length-40821-cov-2.477736_pt1 | contig 40821 bp, 43 predicted proteins | sample MGYA00242787_ERZ504619 | MGnify/ENA primary metagenome ERZ504619 (study PRJEB26092, sample SAMD00036317) | human gut metagenome | host: Homo sapiens | study: EMG produced TPA metagenomics assembly of... | reverse complement strand
TGGCGATTCGTAGCCATCTCTTGGATTGCCTTTAATATCGGTGCGGCAACTCCTAATTCTTCAAATGTTTTCAAAATGCGATTGTGTATATATGATAATATTCAGTGGCCGCAAAGGTACGTAAATAATTCGGATTCTATAGGATTGTTATGCTAAATTCGCTAAAAATCAGCGAACCACGGATGGTTTTTACCTATTGGGAGAGGGTGGGCACCTCGGTCGCATGCGAACCGTGTCGTTTATTTGTTAGCGAAACAGCTCTTGTCTGATCTTTCTGATAGAAATAGGGCGTATATCGTGACATGTCCTTTTTCTTGATACTATGATATAGCCGGAGGGTAAGGGGATAAAGTGGTGCTTTGGGGGAAAATAGTGCCTTTTCCAAGTGTGATAGGTGGCGAAAGACCGTTTTTCGGTATCTTGTTAATCAATAGCTGATTGCGAAATATTTCTTCCTTATTTGCGAGCGAGCGTACTAAGTCCCGGAATATTCGATTCTCTGAGGCTTTAGATTACAATGTGTCAAAAAGTGACAGTTTGTTAGAAACGGTCTGAACGGAGATTTTCTATGGATTAAGATAAATGAAAAGTTAAAAGACTTTTTGTTGTATATATTAAGGCCGTCTTGAGCCTGTCTTGCCCGATGAACCTGCTTGTTGCCATGATGGAGGAATCAAGCACTGTGATTTGTTACCGTTTATAAATCTAAAATAGAGAGCTTATGAAAAAAGAAAGAATGATTATTGCTTTTTTGAGTTTACTTTTCCTGTTGCCGGGATGCAAGGAAGAGAAAACACAAAGTGTCTTTGATGCAGATGAGTTTGATTGTGTTGGTTGGCCACACATTAGAAAGGTTACTATTACAAATGTAAATTGTGAGGCAGAGGGAATATTCCTTATTCTAGAGGATTCTTTAGTTTATTGTGATGATGAGATAGTTATACCTTATAAAAATCACTACGGAAAACGTTTAGAAGTAGGCTTTTGTTTTGGGGATAGAAAGAGATATCCATTGTGTAAATCGGATTCCTCAGTAATTGATATTTCTGTACTTTCTGTTCGAGAATTGAATGAATAAACTTTTTAATATGATTGTATTATGAAAAAACTTTTTTAATTATTAGTGTTTTATTGGGTATATTGTTTTATCCTGTAAATGCTCAACAGCGAATAGTGGAGGGATCTAATATCAATATATCAGAGGTTCCTTGGCAGGTTGCGATTCAAACGAAAGGTGTTTTTAACGGAGGAGGGTCTATATTGGCTCCAAACTTGATTTTAACAGCTGCTCATGTGGTGGAAAAATATACTGCAAAAGAGGTTAAAGTGGGAGTTGGTAGTTCTAAATATTCAAATATTGGTGCGAATTGGTATTCTGTTTCAAATATTGTTTATCACCCTTCTTTGGATATTGCTTTATTAATATTGTCTAGGCCTTTGTCTTATTCTACAAATGTAAAAGCTATAGATATTCTTTCAGCTAATAAGGCTTCTTATTATAATGTAGGAAATATACTTCGAGTTACAGGTTGGGGGATTACTTTTCTTGTGATTGATGATCCTTTTAAAGAATGGAAAATGTCAGATGATTTAAAAAAGGTAGATCTTCCTATTGTTTCAAATTCTACTATAGGAGCTGCTAATAGTTTTGTTATTACATATGATGGTAAGCATAGTCCTTCTAAAGGTGATAGTGGTGGAGCATTGACAATTTGGGATTCTTCTTTACAGAGACATGTTGTAATTGGAACTGTACATGGAAATCCTAGTACTCAGAGAGCTTATTGTGCGTATGTTCGATCTTCCTCCTTCCTCGACTTCCTCCTTCCTTACTATCCCATATCCATCACCGGTGGTTCAGACCAAGTCTGTTCTTCTTCAACATTCTCTGTAAGTTATCCAAACTCCACAGTTACTTGGTCATGCACGGGGCCTTTGCGAATAACCTCGCAAAGCAATACTTCTTGTACGGTCTCTTCTACCGGTAACGGACCTGCCGTATTGAAAGCCACAATCAAGAGCGGAAAGTAATTAGTGGAGGCTATACCTCTTGTATGATCACCTATCGGAACACTGTGAATGGAAACGATACATGGTGTACGAGCCATTCCGGAAATATCTTCACCATCGAGTCTGATTATAATTTGAGTTCTTATGAGGTTCGGTTGCTGAGATATCCGGGGTTGAATGTGGTTATGACGAGGACCGCCTCGAAAGGTGATAATGATCTGACTAATATGCTCTCTCCGGTTGGTATACAATGGAAGCTCGTTTGTTGGGATGCAAGAATGGAGATTGGGTAACTACTGGTGAGGTAGAGGCTGTGGATTGCTCCTCAAATTATAGCTTTTCTTTGACACCGAACCCTGCCACCAGCCTAGTAACGTTAACTCTAAATGATGTAAATACGCCTAGTCCACGTATGGAACCTATGTTTACGACAGAAAATGGAGGTGAGTATGAAGTACAAATCTGGTCGGAAACAAGCTTGTTGAAACAATTTACTTTCGATCGTCCTATAGTTGAAATCCCTGTATCGGAATTGAGAAGTGGAAGGTATTTTGTGCTGGTTTTTTGTGAACGGCAAGAAGCTGACTCAACAATTAATTATCAAATAGAACAGGCATAAACGTGGAGAATTACCGAGAGCCATCGGGTAAGTGAATCTTTTCCGGGTGGCTCTTTTTCTTAATAAAGTAATATGTCCTTGAGCCTTTCACGTTTCTTATCAGTAAGACGTAATCCTTTCGACAAATATTTCTCGGTGGAACCGTACTCTTTCTTGATTTTATGGAAAGCTAGGTCCATGAGCCCCTCGTTGGCCGTAAGGAAGACCGTAATGCTTTCTTGGGCGTCTGTGGAGAGATGTTTCACGATATCAGCTAAATGACTCGTATCGATATATTGATTGGATGTCAAGTAGTCTCCATGATGGCGTCCCGGGGAATATCCAAGGCGGCGAGTAACATGGCGGTGAGAAACCCGGTACGATCCTTTCCGTAGGAACAACTGATGAGAATGGGGTAATTATCCTCGTTCTGGAACTGTTCCAGTACCTTGGCGAACTGATCGGTATTATCTGTCACGAATTGCAGGTACTCGTCTTCCATATATACCCCGGCGTCTCCTTTCCGCATTCGTCCCTCGATAACACGTTGGGGGGCATCGGCGATCTTGCCGACCGAGATGGGGATTTGCAGGATATTTGCTTTCGTATATTTGATAGGGGCGGTGAGGGTTTCTTGGTTCGTACGGAGGTCGATGATGGTCTTGATCCCTAGATTATCCAATCGGATGGAGTCCCATTCGCTCAAGCTGCTTAACTCGCCGGAGCGAAATACCTTGCCCCATTTCACCGTCTTCCCGTTTGTAGAGGTATAACCGCCTAGATCCCGGAAATTCTGTACGCTATCCATAACCGCCGAGCGTGCCCCGATGATCCGTGGGTATTTATCATTAAAAGAAAGGCGGAAATACTTACGTGATATATTATCGTTCGTGATGTAAGTAGCTACGCCATCCTTGATGTTGGCGTAAATGATCGGGGACTCGTTGGTGAAAAGATCCGGGTTGTCGGACACGGTCATCTTGACAATCCCTCCATTACCGGATCGGTTCCCATTTTATCACGTAATTTCCGATGTCATCACGTAGGCAAATAGCTCGTATGTCGGGTGCGTTAGAGGAACAACCCACTAACAGGATCACACTGGCGAATAGAGAGAGAATCTTTCCTAACATTGTCTTCTATGATAATAAGCTTTCCTTACAAAGATAGTAAAACAAGTTTTTCCCGCTTCTTCATTAATGATATTTAAGACTGACTAACATACTTCGCCGCGAACTCCTTGGATATATAATTATCATAGCTTTGGCAAACCTCGGAGGCGAGGTCCATTCCGCAGCGGATGATTTTTCCCCAAGTATCCTGATCCAGAGAGGGAAGGTCGGCATGGCGTACGTCATACTTTAGAAGTCCGTAGATAATACCCGCGTTAAAATTGTCGCCGGCGCCGATGGTACTAAGCGGCTGGATTTGCGGGGAATCGAAATGTCGTGTGAAATTACGGGTGTGGAGATTGACTCCGTTTGCCCCGTGAGTTGTTAAGAAACGATCACAATAAAACTGAATATGCTCTTTGTAAACCTCCTGTGCGTCGCTCTTGCCATAAAGGTTCTGGAAGTCCTCGTCCGAGCCCCGGACGATGTCGGCGAATTCCAGATTTTCCAGTACGGTAGGCATGAGGCGGATCGCCTCATGAGCGTGTGCCTTGCGGAAATTGGGATCGTAATAGATGATCGCTTTCCGTTCTTGGGCGTATTGCAGAAATTCTACCATACGAGTCCGCAAGACCGGGTTCAGGGAATAATAAGAGCCAAACACGAAAATATCGTCTTTCTCGATCTTAGGCAGGGGCACCTCCAGCCGTTGCGCCGGGTAATCCTTGTAGAAGATATAATTAGCGTTCTTATCGTCGTCCAGAAAAGCGAGTGATATAGGACTTTTCCCATCGGGGAAACGGTCTACGAACTCGGTCGTGATGTGGTTATCTTCCATGAAATCCCGAATCATGTCACCAACCCGGTCGTTGCCCAGCTCGCTGATAAAGGATACGGGGACATTCAATCGACCTAATGATATCAATCCGTTGAAGACGGAGCCACCGGGAACGGCCTTCTGTGGTTGGTCGTTCCTGAAAATGATATCGAGGATGGTTTCTCCTATACCAAAGACTTTTCTCATGACTATATACTGGTTTGTTATTCGTTCTTGCTTAGCTCACGGCTCTTGGAGCTAAGTAGCCCCCGTGATGGCGCTTGGCGTAATCCTTGTTGGTGAAATGGATACGCTTCATGGTTCCGACCACGAGGATATCGCCTATTACCGTCATGACGGTCGTGGAGGTAGTCGGCGTAAGCCTAACGGGCAAACTTCCTTGGGAGCGCCGGTCAACAGGCATACGTTCGCCTCGGCGGCTAGAGGACTATCCGGGTTACTGGTGATAACGATAAATTTCATGTCTGGCACCAAACCCCTCGTGAGATCTACCAATTCCACCAGTTCACGTGTCTTTCCTGAGTTGGAGATCAATAACATGATATCGTTCTTGCATACGATTCCCAGATCTCCGTGTTGTGCCTCGCTGGGATGTAAGAAAAAAGCAGGTGTACCGGTCGAGCTAAAGGTGGTAGCGATATTCAAGGCGATTTGCCCGGCTTTACCCATTCCACTCATGATCAGTTTTCCACCTAGGTCGTGTACATGTTTCACTATAAGCGATACCGCTTCCTCATATCCGGGTGTAACGGGTATGTTGCGAACCGCTTCCGCTTCCTGCTCCAATAAAGAGGTGATATTTTCGTTTACCATATTGTTGATTGATTGTTTTACGGCATTCCTGCCTGAATAACGATCGCGAAAGTATTTATATTTACTGATATTGGCATCATCTATTTCAGACAATTTATCTTTTTAAGACGTTTGCGAATTCGGACTTCGGCTTCCATTTCGGGTATCCGGTATCTTGTGCCAGTTTATAACCGAGGTCGAAGAATAATTGTACTTCTTGTAACAGACCACTGTAATCATCCGTGTCGGGATGGGTCTGGTCGGTCGGTTTGTGGTAAGTTTCCGCCCAATAATGTGCGATATGCTCTTTGGCCCACTCCTTACCCTGTTTGCGGTTGTCGTTCCAACCTTTGGCGAACATGGCCGGGATGCCTTTTTGTACGAAAGGGAAATGGTCGGAGCGATAGAACATCCCGTTATAAGCGTCGGGGTCGGGCATGATGTAACGGTTGTATTTCTTCGCTAGCTCGGCTAGGGTATCATCCAGCTCGGAGTTGCCGTATCCGGTGATCGTGACATCGTTGTTCTCGCCCCATAGCGGGAAGACATCCAGATTGATTACGGCGGCTATCTTATCAATCGGGAACAACGGGTGCTCCACATAGTATTTCGTACCGAGAATCCGGTCTCCTCGCAAGTAGGGGAGAGGAAGACGATATTCCGGCGGGGTTTCTCTTTCAAGGCATTGAAACAACGTGCCATCTCGAGCATCCATGCGATGGCTACGGCGTTATCGGTAGCGCCGTTGATGATACTGTCGCCGTTGATCGGTGCTCCATAGCCTAGATGGTCCCAATGGCTAGATAAATAACACTCTCATCCGTGTTCCCGCTACCGGAATATAACCGATTACGTTGGGGCTTTGCTGGCGGTCGAAGGTGTTCCTCATCGAGACGGTTACCGTAGATTTCAAGGAGATGGGCTTGAAGTCTGGCGATTTAGATTGCTCGATTAGTTGGTCAATGTCGTAGCCATTATCGGCCAGCAATTGCTTGGCGGCATTGAATTGGATCCAGCCGTTTAGCGGGCAATGATAGGCATCGCTATCGCTGTCCACATACATCTTAGATTGGGCGGAAGCTCGTACGACCGACCAAGGATAGCCCGCTCCCCGGTCTTCATGGATGATCAAACTCCTTTTAATCCCTGTCGGGCGCCCTCCTCGAATTTATACATCCAACGACCGTAATAGGTCATGATATCACCGTTAAAATAATCCGTGTTGTCGCTTCCGAGTCCCGGGTCATTTACGATAACGACCGCTACTTTATCCTGCGGGTTCTCGATTCCCTCGAAATCATTTTTCCCATACTCGGGGGCTACGATCCCATAGCCGGCGAATACCAGTTCTGCGTTGTCTATATCGATCTCCGGCTCGATCCGTGCGGAGAAAGCGGTGTAACCTTCCAACCAATCTAAGGGGATTTTCCTTTCGGGGTCTTTAGGACCATCGGGTCCGGGCATCGTGTGCGTGAGGATATGATATTAACCTGTTGGAAATAAGAATCGCCGTTGATGGGTTTCAGCCCAACCTCTTTCATTTGGTGAGCGATATAGTTCACCGCACGGTCGGCCCCTTCCGAGAATGGTTTACGGCCTTGGCAGGAGTCATGCGAGATGGCTCGGTGTATCGCTTTAAATGTTCCGTGGTCGCTACGCTTTTCGCTTTCTCTATATCATTACTTCCTCCTCCACAAGCGGTAAAAACCAAGGAAGTGATTGTTAGTAAACAGGTTATTATTTTCATGTTTCTCATAGAATTACAATGTTTTTTCAATCAGCCATTCACCTAAGTTGCGAGTGGCTGCGTCGAAAGCGACCCCCACTTTGACTACTTCCCGTTCGTCGGCCGTATAAGGAATCAGATAGCCTCGATCGTCGATTTGCCGAATCGCCTCTTCCGCCGTACCTCTCAGCTTAAACTCGAATACGTAGATGTAGCGAGGAGTTTTTACAATGGCATCGGCACGTCCTTGGGCCGAACGTACCTCGGCTCGGTGAATTGTCCTAGTAGCTTGAATACGATGTAGAAAACCACTTGGTAATGACGCTCGGTCCGGTCATTCAGCTCGTAGGGTATGTCGCGAAGAAAGCCTTTAGGCGGGTGAGGAAAGCCTCGGTGTTTCCGCTTTCCAGCTCTTGAATGAACTTTCCGATATAAAAGGGAGTCTCGGTTTCCGGTAAATGCGCATACATGGAGGCTACAAAATTCAAAAATCCATATTTAACTTCCTCATTCGGGTATCCTAACGTATATAACCGAAAACGTTCATCGTAGCTTTTGATTGTCAAATATCCGCTTGATAAATCATGGGCACGGGATTATTGATGTTCGCCCGATCGTCCGAAAGGGATACCTCGGATACCTCTATCCCGTCCAGCTCCCGTATATCGTAATTCGTTTTCCGTAACATCTCCGCCAAGAATGTCGGGGTACCGGAAGCAAACCAATAGTCGTAAAAGACCTGTTTACTCAACACGTTCAATACGCTAAACGGGTTATAAAGGGTGATACCGCTGCGGAAATCAAAATGGTAGCCGTCGTATCGGCGTGTAATTTTCTCGATGGTATCTTCGTATGAAAGCTTATTCGCCTCGGCCAAGGCATAAAGCTCCGGCTGGAAAGTCGCCTCGATCTCGGGCAATGTCATGCCACAAAGGGCCGCGTATTGCGGGGCTAGGCTGATGTCGTTCAAATGATTTAGGTTGCTGAAAATACCGACTTGCGCGAACTTGGTGACACCGGTTATGAATACGAAGCGCAGCCAAGGATCGGCATCTTTGAGGACCGTATAGAAAGCGGTCAATAATTCCCGGAACTCGTTCTGTAGCTCTTCGTTGTGCAGGTTCCTAAGTAATGGCTTATCGTACTCGTCGATCAGTACGACCACCTTCCTTCCGGTTATCTCCGCCGCCCTTCGTATGATGGTCATGAACCGTCCGGAATAGGTGATACCCTCTCCTCCGGTATCATATATTTTTTCCCATTCCCTCAACTGGCGTTCCAGCATATTCTCCAATGCCTTGCGGCTATCGTACAACTCGGCGTTGAGGCTGAAATGAAGTACCGGATGCTCTTTCCACTCGGTCTCTAGTTTCTCTATGGCTAATCCCCGGAACAATTCTTTCTTCCCCTCGAAATATGCTTGAATGTCGATAGCAGCAAGCTTTTCCCGAATCGCCGGGGGCGGCTTAGGAAATAAGGGACACCTTGGTATGCCATTTGATAAATGAACTCGGTCTTGTCAACATACAAATAGTTCTCTGTACGTAGTTTGTCAAAACTCTGTATGCCTATCGGTAATTTTCGGACGATATTTCCCATAGCCTTATCTGTTTAATTTACACAAATGTAGGTATTTTTTCCAAGGAGGCAAATAGATCGAAAAAAACACGTACGTCTTTTTCCGGAAACACGTACATGTTTTTTGAAAAAGACGTACATGTTTTTCCGGAAAGTCTTTCGTACCTTTGCGGGCTGATACAAACAAGAAGGAAAATGGATTATATCGCTCATACATTGCCGAATGGACTTCGCATGGTACATCTCCCGGTTAATTCCCCGGTCTCTTACTGCGGTTTCGCCGTGAACGCCGGTACACGGGATGAGAACGAGGATGAATTTGGCTTGGCGCATTTCGTTGAACACATGATCTTCAAAGGTACGGAGAAACGGAAAGCGTGGCATATCCTGAACCGTATGGAGAACGTAGGAGGGGAGTTGAATGCCTATACGACGAAGGAAGAGACCTTTGTTTATTCCATTTTTATGGAGGAGGATTTTGGCCGGGCGTTTGAGCTATTGACCGATCTGGTTTCCATTCCCAATTCCCCAAACAGGAGATCGAGAAGGAGGTAGATGTCATCTTGGATGAGATCAATTCGTATGAGGATAGTCCTTCGGAACTTATATTCGACGAGTTTGAGAACTTGCTTTATAAGGGTCATACCTCGGGCATAATATCTTAGGGGATGAGGAATCTCTTCTTCGCTTTGACTCCGAGTCCGGTCGTTCTTTCATGCGTCGTTTTTACGCCCCGGAGAATATGGTGTTCTTCTCGATGGGACGAAAAGACTTCAAGAAGATCTTGAAATCAGCGGAATCCGACTTTAAGCGATATCTCTTTCCCGATGGCTGAACGGATCCGGAAAGCTCCGGACCCCATCGAGCTTGCGTACGCCAGATCCATAAAGATACCCATCAAGCCCATGTACTGATCGGTGGCCGGGCTTTCAGTATGCACGACAAAAAAACGTATCCCTTTGTTCTTGTTGAACAATATCTTAGGTGGTCCGGGCATGAATAACCGCTTGAATGTCTCCTTGCGGGAAAAGCATGGCTTGGTCTATAACGTAGAATCCAATATAACCTCTTATACCGATACCGGACTAGCCAGTATCTATTTCGGGACAGACCCGAAGAACCGTGAGAAAGCGATGCGTTTGGTGCATAAGGAATTGGCCCGTTTACGTGACGTAAAGCTGTCCGCCACTCAATTAGCCGCCGCCAAGAAGCAGGTAATCGGCCAACTGGGCGTGTCGGGCGATAACCGGGAGGGCCTTTTCCTTGGCTTAGGAAAAAGCTACCTCCATTACAACCGTTACGACACCCTCCCTGAAGTATTCGCCCAGATCGAGAAAATAACCGCCGGGCAAATCCTTGAGGTGGCTAATGAGGTACTTGCGCCGGAACGGTTGTTTTGCTTGATTTATGAGTGAGGCTAATTATGGAACCTATACCCAACCCCCAACATCAAGTTATTCGGATTATGGAACTTGTGCAGTTGGTATCCGACATGCAGGAATAAATTTCGTGTAACCGATACCTTGAGGCTAGGATCTGGTATAATCCTTTCAGATCGCCTTTGTTGTAAAATAAATTATGTCCGACTCCTATATTGATCGAGAAGAATGGCATGGTGAATTCGCCACGGGCAGAGAGGCCGATACCGATTTGCTCGTGTAGGGGCGGGCGGTAGAATCGGGGTTCTTCGCCGACTTGGATGATCTCGTCGGAATAAATATTTGCGCTTTCGTCATATTGGCCGTCTAGGGAGATACCTGCTTTTAGGAACCGGTTGAATTTGTACATCGGGTTGAGGTTGAATCCGAGGATACCGAAATGACCGGGAAAGATATGAGCCTCGTCACCAAGCATAACCCCCTTAGCACGGGTCGCGCCGTATAGGATGACATCGTAACTGACACGTTGCCAAAAGCTGGAGAGGTACAACTGATTTTCAGGTAAGGAACGTGCAGTACCTATCTCATGATGGCTTTCCTCGATAGGATTGAGCGTGTAGACGAGTCCGATCCGGCCACCAATCGTATTCAATCCCGCATTCGGAAGATGAGTATTTCCGTTTGAGTAGTGCGTTAAATCCGCCCCGACAAGCAGGTTGCAATAACGGGATAGTTTCGCATTGAGGAAAAAGCCCAGATTGATATAGGCATTGATCTTAGAACCGATGATCTTATTGCGGTAATTATTGTTATCATCATACGGATGCCAACCAAATGAGGCTCCGAAATTCCACTCATAATCGAAGGATAGCCGGGAAGAAATTTTGGCGATGCGGGAGCTTTGGAAAACATACGCCGCCCAAGGATTACCAACTTCCTGCCGGTTTCCAAAGGTATTATAAGAGACGCCTATTCCTTGGTAAGTGTGCGGATAAAGCTGGCCCTCCTTAGAGTTAGGATTCAGTTGGAATCCGTATTTCAAATGGAATGAAGCCGCCTTACGTAAAGTAAGCCCGTTTCCATAGCCGTCATCTTTGAGGAATTTACTAGTAGGGGCGACATACGAGGGACGTACGTCGAATCCTATTTTGTGGATAATGGATTTATCATCATCTTGAGCTTTTACCGTACAGGTCCATATCATCATAACCGCTATGTAAAAGCTTATCATCTTGCTTTTTATCATACTTCAATACGTTTGTCTGATCACCAACACTGCGCTTTGTCTTTCAACTCGGGTATCTTGTTCTTATCGAATACAGGGCTTTTAATACCCGCTTTCTTTTGGGCTACGTAATCCTGTAATAAGAGGAATGCTTGACGGCTCAACAATGAGATCGCGATCAAATTGCAGATCGTCATAAGTCCCATCGTCACGTCCGCTAGGCTCCAAGCCAAGTCTAAACTAGCCAACGCACCGAACATGACCATTCCACCGACTAATATACGATAAATAAATAAGACACTTCTCTTGGACGTGATAAAACGAATATTCGCTTCTCCGTAATAGTAATTACCGATAATACTACTGAACGCGAACAAAAGGATCGCTAAAGCGACAAACGTACTACCGATGCTACCCACCTCGTTACTCAAAGCTTGTTGCGTGAGCTGGACTCCATTGATGGAGCCGTCTAATGGCGCTCCGCTAAACAAGATGATGAACGCCGTGCAGGTACAGATAATCAGCGTGTCGGTAAATACGCCTAATGCTTGGATCAATCCTTGTTTGACAGGATGGGAGACATGCGCCGTAGCCGCTACGTTCGGTGCCGATCCATACCGGCCTCATTACTGAATAGACCTCGTTTAATCCCTTGCATCAACGCCGCTCCGACACTGCCGCCTATCGCCTGTTCCCAACCAAAAGCGTTTGACAGAATGGTTTCTATAACAGTGGGTAGCGGGTAATATTAAACAGTACGATTCCCAACGCCAATGTTATATATCCTAATGCCATGACCGGTACGACAATACTGCTTACTCTCGCGATACGCTGAATACCTCCGAATATGACGATTAACGTAAGTACCGTAAGAATCGCCCCGATCCAAGCATGATCGATGCCAAAAGCGCCTTCCCAAGCTGCGCAGATGGTATTGCTTTGCACGGAATTAAAGGCAAAACCAAAGGTTATCGAAATCAAATACGGCAAATAATACCCCCATCCATCGTAACCCCAAACCATGTAGCATATAGTAAGCGGGACCGCCAATGAACGAGTCTTTCCCTTTTTCTTTATATAATTGAGCTAACGTAGACTCCACGAATGCGCTGGAAGAACCAAGCAAAGCGATCAGCCACATCCAGAATACGGATCCGGGTCCGCCGATCGCTACGGCTGTCGCTACACCGGCTAGGTTTCCGGTCCCTACACGGCTGGCTAAAGATACGGCGAAGGCTTGGAAAGAGGAGATATGCTTTTCCCCTTTTTCTCCTTTCCCGGCAGAATCGCCTAATAATCGGATCATCTCGCCAATCATGCGGAATTGCACGAACCTACTTTTTATCGTAAACCATACGGCGCATCCCAATAACATGATAATAAGGATGTATGACCATAATATATCGTTGACTCCGTTGATCCAATTATTCAATAGCTCCATGATTTATAATCTGTTGTTTGGTTACAAAGATACGTATCTACGAAGCAAATTCATCGAAATATTATTTTTTTATCATTTTCTTGTAACGTTTTCCAAACGGCTGTCGTCTTATAGTTAGAAACAAATGATAAGCGGGAAAGGCCACCCTGCTATATTCGGAAAAAATACGATAAAAATGAAACGGATGATGATTTGGATCATACTGCTAGGCGGTATGGTACAGGGAGCTTTTGCTCAGAACTTGGAGATAAAGGGAATGGTGCGGGACGCTCGCAACAAAGAAATCTTGGAATTTGCAAATGTGGTATTGCAAACAATGGACTCTTCTTTTGTAGCGGGTACGACTACGGATATGAAGGGGCATTTTTTATTAAATAAGATTAAAAAAGGGAGTTATATTCTATCTGTCTCTAGTCTAGGCTTTAAGACGGAGTATATTTCCTTGGAAGGCTTGTCCAAGAATATTTCTTTGGGAGAAATATCCTTAAATGATGATGCGGTATCCTTAGACGGGGTGACGGTTAGCGCCTCTGCCCAGACGAGCCATGCCGATAAAAAAGTGGTCTTCCCATCGGATCGCCAGATGAAGGCTTCGGGAAACGGTATGGATTTGTTGCAGCAGATGATGCTACCGAGAGTGCAGGTGGATTTGTTGAACAACGAGATCAAGGCCACGGGAAATGGGGTAGTCCAAGTGCGTATCAATGGCGTGAAGGTGGAACAGGATGAGATCAAGGCCTTGAATCCCTCGGATATCATCCGTATAGAATATCATGATAACCCGGGCTTACGTTACGGCAATGCCGATATCGTGCTGGATTATATTGTTCGCCGGCCGGATACGGGAGGTAGTTTTGGTCTGGACATGGCGCAAGGTATCAATTCCATGTGGGGTGAACATAATGCTTGGGGAAAGATCAATCATAAGAACTCGGAATGGGGCGCTTCTTATCGGATCGGTCCTCGTGATTTCTATGGAATGAAACGGAATAACGAGGAAGAGTTCCATTTAGCGAATGGAACGACCTTGAACCGTGTGGAAATAGGCGAACCTTCGCGCGCTCGTTTGTTCATGCATAACCTGAATGTGAACTATAGCTATCAAAAGCCGGATAAGTATATGTTTAACGCCACGTTCCGCTACCGGAATAATCATCAACCGCATTGGGATTATCAAGGAGTCTTGATGAATAAGGCGAATCCGGAGGATAAAGTGGATATGATCGATCTATCGGGATCAGCCTATCAAGCTCCTGCGCTGGATTTATATTACCAACGGGATTTGAAGCATAACCAGACCTTGGTGTTTAACGTGGTAGGGACTTATAACCAAACGAAATCGACCCGTATCTATCAAGAGAGTAAACATGAACAATTGTTGACTGATGTAAATAATGTGGTGGATGGTGATAAATACTCGATTATCGGCGAGGCTATCTATGAGAAGAAATTAACGAATGGTAATCGGTTGAGCGGCGGTTTACGCCATAACCAATCTTTCTCGGATAACAGTTATATCAATGGGCATAACTATAAGACACATATGGAACAGATGGAGAGTTCCGTATATGCGGAATTCAAGGGAAAGGTGAAAAAACTGGATTACTCGTTGGGTGTGACCGTGAATCGATCGTCTTATAGCCAACGGGGTGAGGATGCGGATTATGAACGTTATACGGTGAGTCCCCGGTTGACCTTGTTTTATGCTTTGCCCGGTGAATCTTCCATCCGTTTGAAATCAACGATGGGGAATGTGACTCCTTCTTTGGGTGAGTTGAGCGCTATCGACCAAGTGATCGATTCCTTGCAAATACAGCGGGTAATCCTAACTTGAAGTCTTATATGAGTTATTATACGGAATTGAATTACGAGTTTCGCAAAGGTCTGTTTTACGTGAATGCCTTGGGCGCTTATGAGTATCAGCCGGACGCTATCATGGACGAGAAATATCTGGAAGGAAATAAGATCATCCAGACTTGGGATAATCAGAAAAACTGGCAACGGGTTGTCGCTTCCGTCAACTTGCGGGTCGGTCCGATCAAGGACATCTTGCAATTTTCTGTCAATGGTGGTATGAACCATTATATGAGTAACGGTAATACCTACACGCATCGATATACGAACTGGTGGTGCGAGGCGAATGTTTCCGCTACATGGAAGAAATGGTCGCTTTGGTATATGGTAATGACAAATTGGAACTGGTTTAAGGGCGAGACGATGAGTGGGGGTGAGAATATCCAAGGAATTCAACTCGGTTATCGGCATAAGGACTTGATGGTTGGCCTGCGTGTCATCAATCCGTTTACGGATAATTATAAGCAGGAGACGGAGAACTGGAACCAATACGCCTCTTTCCGCCGTTCAAATTATATCAAGGAAAGTTCTCGCTTATTCATCGCGACGATCTCCTATAATTTCTCCTTCGGCCGTAAGTTCAGCGCCGGCCAGAAGAAGGTGAATAACGCTGATAATGATTCCGGTGTGATGAGTACCGGTAAGTAAGGGAATATTTTATATCTTTGAGGAAAAATAAAATGAGATATGAAAGCGATTAATCCGAATGAGATCAAAGACAACTTTATCGAGTTGATTGGTAAGGAGTGGATGCTGGTAAGTGCCGGTGATAAGGAGAAGTTTAATATGATGACTGCCAGTTGGGGCGGCGTGGGAGTGTTATGGAACCGTCCGGTGGTGTTTGCTTTTATTCGTTCGGAGCGTTATACCCGTGAGTTTATCGACGCTAAAAATGAGTTCACGATTACTTTCCTAGGACCGGAGCACCGGAAAGCCCATAGCATTTGTGGCTCTAAATCCGGCCGGGAGATTGATAAAGTGGCCGCTACGGGGTTGACGCCGCTCTTTACGGAGGCCGGCAACCCGGTATTCGAGGAAGCTCGCCTTACGTTGGAATGCAAAGTGGTCTATAAGTCCGAGATCGAGAGGCCAAGTTTTTAGATCCTACCGTTTTCCCTCGTTGGTATGATGAGAAGAACGGTAATGCGCATATCGTTTACATTGCCGAGATCTTGAATGCTTGGGAGAAATAATATCACCCAAGCAGTTCTTTCATCATTTGCTCCGTATGCGTGAGGAAATATTTAGTGAGTTGGTAATGCTCGGTTTCCTCATACGGGGTGACATGCGGCTCCGGTATCATCGATGGCGTAATGTCCGCGTTCGGATAAGCATCAGGATCGGGGAATGCGTGGAGATAATCAGTTGGCAACCGTTATTCACCAGTTCGTGGATACGCGCTAAAAGGGCCAGCTGCCGTTGTGGGGAGAGTGCGGCTTCCGGTTCGTCTAATATAAATAATGTATTGCGGCTGGCATAATTCAGAAAAGCGCAGAGAAAGCTCTCGCCGTGCGATTGCTCCAATAAACTCCTGCCACCGTAAGCTTTATAGGCGTAGATCCGGCTGTACTTACGTAATTCCAGTTGGGCTTGCTATCCAATTCGGCCGCATGGTTAAAAAAGGATTCTGCCCGGAAGAAGAAATGCTTTTCCGGTTTTTGGGTCTCGATCAGTTTAATATGCTCGGGTAAGACATTGGCGTAAATCTTGTATGCCTCGGTTCCGTCATATAGCATACCCGGTTCTTCCTCATCCCTTTCCTCATATTTACTCATCATCGCTTCCAGCAGGGTGGATTTTCCCGCCCCGTTCTCCCCGACAAGGAAAGTGACCGGCTTGCGGAAAATGAATGATTCCGTGAAACGTACTGCCGGAGCTTTATAAGGATACTTTAGCTCCTCGGGATCGCCGGCTACCAAGTCCGGGTCCAGTAATTTTACTTGCTTCAGATAGATCATACAGAATATGTTTTGTTACAAACATAGTGAAAATATCAATGGAATGAAAGATAATATCGTAATCGTTGTTGTTCGTGCTCCGGAAACTCTTCCAATAGGGATAAATCCTCCCAACCTTGTAATTTCCCTTTTTTCCGGATCATTTTTTCGATGATCCTAGCTTGTTTATAACTGACATATGGGTGACTGGCTAGTTTTTTAGCTGACAGTTGGTTGACAAATAGATGACTAATAACTGACGGGTCCACGGAAAACCACGATTTCATCGCTTCATAACGATCCTCGTCAATACCATATACTTCTCCTAGTTGTTCTACGGAATAAAATCCTCCTAATAAGTCCCTGTATTTAATGATCCGCTTGGCAAAAACGCTACCAATTCCCGGAACCATTTTAAGGGCGGTGGTATCAGCCGAGTTTAATTCGACAACCGTTCCTTGCGGCCATTTTTCTGCTTTGGGATAAGAGGGAAAATGGGGCTTTGATTCCCTTCGGATGCGTTTGGATTTCCCTTCGGAAAGGATTTTAGTTTCGTTCGAATGGGATTCTTTTTCTTTCCGAATGGAATTTGAAGGTGTTTTATTCGAATAGATCTGTGAGGAATCTTGTTTGATTCCGGTGTTTACCAATGGAACTGTTTGAAATTGGGAACGGTAGAAATCCGTCCCGATAATTGCGATCCATGCCATCGCTATTAAGGAAAGGAGTAGGGTAAGAGCCTGCCTTTCCCCCTTGGAGAAATAAAGTAAATCATGCCATTTCATAGTCTTATGTTTTGATTTGTGGAACTTCCACCGACAAAGGTAGAAGTTCCGTTTCTATTGACAAGGAATTCTCGGTATTATTTACCGGTGATCCATTTCAAGATACCTAATTCGTTCAAGAATACGATACCGATGGCGATTGGGCCACGTATTTCATAAAGAATACGTAAGCGCCGAAAAGACGGAACTTAAGAGTCCCCTCATTGGTCAACTCGGCTTTCAATACTTTTTTATCGACACGTGTACCTACGAAAATACAAGTGAGCATACCTCCCAGCGGTAGCATGATCTTGGCGGTCAAGTAATCCAGCGCGTCGAAAAAGGCCAAGCCTCCAACCGTGAATCCTTTCATCACCCCGAATGAGAGAGAACTGAAAATACCTAAGAAAAATACCCCTAAGGAAACGATCAAAGCCGCTTTCTTGCGTGTCATGTGGAACTCCTCAAGAACGTAGGCCGTAGCTACCTCATGTAAAGAGATCGTGGAAGTCAGTGCTGCCATCGCTAGCAAGATATAAAAAATACAGGACCACAAGCCACTCAGCGGTAATTGCCCAAATACGTTCGGTAACGTGATAAACACGAGTTCCGCACCAGCGGAAGGGGTGATGCCGAAACTGAATACCGCCGGGAATATCATGATACCTGCCAATACGGCGACAAGCGTATTAATGATTGTCACCTGCCAAGCGGTGGCCTGCATATTCGTATCTTTCCCGAAGTAAGAGGAGTAAGTGATCAGGCAGCCCATACCCAAACTCAAAGAGAAGAAAGCCTGTCCTAGTGCGCTCAAGACCACTGAGGAAGTCAATTTGCTAAAGTCTGGCTTGAAAAGGAAAAGCAATCCGGCCTCAGCGTTCGGTAAGGTCACGGAACGTACGCACATGATCAGCAAGATCAAGAATAAAAGCGGCATCATGATCTTAGAGGCCCGTTCGATACCTTTTTCTACACCCGAGACAATCACGAAGTGAGTTAACCCGATAAAAGTGCCCATCCAAAAGATCGGACGGAAGACATTGGAGGCGAAATCCTGAAAATCGGCCGTATAGTCTATATCCGGCTGTCCATACAAACGGCCACTTAGCGTTTGCCAAACATATTCAAGCGTCCAACCGGAGACAACCGAGTAATAACTTAATATCAAAAATGCGGCCAAGATCCCGTTGTACCCGATCCAGCACCATTTTGTTCCGGGAGCCATCTTCTTGAAAGAACCCACCGTATTACTACGGGAATACCGGCCAATGAAAAACTCGGTTACCATCACCGGAATGCCCAAGAATATCATGAAAAGTATGTAGACCAGTAGGAAGGCCGCACCTCCGTTCGCTCCCAGCATATACGGGAAGCGCCATACGCTTCCCAATCCGACGGCGCATCCTACGGTAGCTAGTACTACGCCCAATTTACTACCGAATGTGACTCGATTGTTTGCCATATTATTTATTGTTGCTTTTATGCTTTTAATTGTTACCTATTTTCTTATTTTCGGGAGCAAAAGTAATAATTTGAATTAATTTGTTCGTGTAAAGTATAAATAATTTAGTGAAAGGAGTATGAAACGAGGACGTAAGAAAAAGTTAGCAATCTCATTGATGGATTATATGGGAAAACGAAGAGACATGAAACGGCAGTTAAAGAAAGAAGGGACAGCTGAGTTGTATGAGGTGGCCGTAAGGCATTTTTTAAGATTCGTGAAGAACCCGGGGTTCTGTTTGGCCGATTTGAATCGTGCGTTGGTGATAGATTTCATCACGTATCTTCAGGGAAAAGGATTAGCTACTAATACGGTAAATACGTATATCAGTAGTTTGCGGGCGCTTTATAATATGGCTTGCAAGAGTCGTTGGTTCCTGCGTCATATTATCCGTTTGAGAATTTGAAACTCCGGCGTGCGATGACGGCGAGGCGTGCGATTCCCGCATCTTTGTTCCAGCAAATCGCTCAGATCAAGGTGGCGGATGACCCGCAAGTGGAATTATCGATAGATCTTTCCCTATTCAGTTTTATGGCTTGCGGGATGCCTTTTGTGGATATAGCGTACTTGACGAGGCAGAATATCCGGGGGAATGAGTTGGTATATCACCGTCATAAGACAGGACGTATGATCCGGTTGGAGATAACCAGTAGTATGTTGCAATTGATCCGGAAATATGCGGATCGGCAGCGAGCGACCGGATCGTCGTATTTGTTCCCGATTCTTCCGCCCGGGAATCCGGACCATTTGAGGTATAAGCGTAGCTTGGCTCAGCATAATGCCCGGCTGAAACGGATTGGGCAAACTTTACGGTTACCGAATCCGTTTACGTCGTATGTTGTTCGCCATAGCTGGGCATCAGAAGCTTTACGTTGCGATATGCCGATGGCCTTGATCAGCCAGGCGTTGGGGCACTCGTCGGAGAAAACGACTCGTTTTTATCTGGAAGAATTGGATATATCACGTTTGGCTCATGCGAACATGAAGGTGATAGGCTCTGTAAATCGGATTTTAGAGAAAAGGATGGATGGTTTGTGAACTTATTTATGGAATAAGGAGTTTTAGCGTTAAAATAGTAACTTTCTCCCTATTAGTTCACAAAAATACATAATAAATATTTTATTATCACAACTTTTCTGCATTAAAATTGTCAAGTTCTTTTCACCAAATAAGGAATTTAGGGGAAGCTATGTCTTTAAAATGAACCATATTCACCTTTATTGATTCACTCTCTCAACTAAAGAGGAATTTCTATACTCTACAAATTCCTCCTGAATATCAAAAACAAATAATACAATAAGCTCGTTTGGATAGGCCTATATGTAAGCCATTGATTGGCAGCTGTATAGAAACACCATAATATTTATTGGATTTCATGTACGTGTTTTCCAAAAAACATGTACGTCTTTTCAGGAAAACATGTACATGTTTTTCTGAAACGTTCCGTGTGGTCTATTGATATACTATATAAACGACAATAAAATGTTGTTTAACGTTTATTCTCCGCTGACGTTTTTGAAACGCTAAACCTTATTCCATAAATAAGTCCACGGGCATTCTTGCCGTTAGTTGATTTTAGGAAGTTGGGTCTTGAGGGGGCAGAAGGGTGAGAAGATATAAGATTAACAACCATAATGAATAAGAAAGAATGAAGAAGACGATTTTCATGCTATTCTTGTTGGCAGTCCCGTTTCTTTCGAGAGCGCAGGGGGTACCGGCCGAAGGGAAAGGCTCCATGATTGGGATCAAGAGTAATATTCCTTATTGGGCTACTGCCACGTTTAATTTGGGGGCTGAAGTTTATCTCGCCCGTCATTGGACGCTTGAGTTGGAGGCAGGCTTGAATCCGTTCAGCGGCAAGAACGATGATGGGAGTTATGGCCGTTCACTGAAGCATTTGCGTCTGCACCCGGAGTTGAGGTATTGGTTTTGCGAGACGTTTAACGGCCATTTCCTCGGCGTGCATACTCCGTACCTATTATATAATGTAGCCGATATCAAATGGCTGGGTACAGAGGCGAGCGTCACCAGGGATGGGGCGCGGGAGCCGGTATCAGTTATGGATACTCGTGGCTGCTGTCTCGCCATTGGAACTTGGAGGCCACGGTGGGCGTGGGCTATCTGTACTTGAAGTCGGACAAGTATCCCTGTGCGAATTGCGGTCGCAAGCAAGAAGGGATCAAGAAGCATTACTTCGGGCCTACGCAGGCGGCGATCAATCTGATTTACCAATTTTAAATCGATGGAGGACTGAAAAATGAAGAATCTACAAGGATGGATGATACTTGGGATCGCCTGTTTGGCCGGTTGTGTGGGTACTACGATTCCCGTACAGGCGCAGCAGACGGCTACCGCCATCGTCGTGAAGGAGCGGTTGGTGGAGCATGTGGGCGATCGCTTGATAATTGATATGAAACTAGCGCTGGATGAGTTGTCGCTATCGGCCAACCGGAGTTTGGTCTGTACGCCGCTGATCGAGCGGGGCGATAGCGTAAGGGCTTTGCCTCCCGTGATCGTGAACGGGCGTAACCGCCAGATCCAGTACGACCGGTCCGGGCGCGACGCGGCGGCGAACGGGGAGTTTGTCTTACGCCGTCACAATGGGAAGGAGCAGACGTTCGATTACCATGCTCCATTCCTTTCGCCAAGTGGATGGAGCGTTCGGAGGTGTCGCTGGTAGCCGATTTTTGCGGTTGCGGTTGGGAGGCGTTGAGTAATGACAAGTCGCCGCTTTTCCCGATCCGAATCGCGGAGCCTGTGGTATTGCGGCCGCTTTTGGCCTACGTCACGCCGGAGGCGGAGCGTGTGAAAGAGCGTGTGAAGGAAGGAAGCGCCTTCCTCGACTTCCCGGTAAACCGCACGGAGATATATCCTGAGTATCGCGACAATCCCTCGGAGCTGCGCAAGATCCTTGAGACCGTGTCGTCAGTGAAGGAGGATCCTTACGCTACCATCACGGAGGTCTATATCAAGGGTTTCGCATCGCCGGAAGGTACCTATAAGCATAACACTTATTTGGCCGAGCATCGCGCCAAGGCGTTGATCGAATACGTGAAAGGCCTTTACCACTTCGAGCAGGCCCGTTTCACGGTGGATTTCGAGCCGGAGGACTGGGCCGGATTGGAGAAACGGGTGGAGAACTCCTCGCTCGCAGACAAGGAGGAGTTGCTGGCCATCATCCGCACGGACGAGCCGAAGGATTACGACCGCCGCGAGGCGAAGCTGAAGGCGTTGAACGGGGGGGCCTCGTATCGGGTACTCTTGCGTGATATTTATCCCGCCTTGCGCCATTCGGATTACGCGGTGCGCTACACGATCCGTTCGTTTACGGTAGAGGAGGCCCGTGAGTTGATCTATTCGGACCCCAGGCAGTTGAGTCTAAACGAGATGTTTCAGGTGGCGCAGACGATGGAACCGGGTAGCGACGCTTACCGCGAGGTCTTCGAGATTGCCGTGCGTATGTATCCGGAGGATCCGGTGTCGAATCTGAACGCCGCCCTTACGGCGATCGACGCGGGTCGCTTGGAATCGGCCCGCCGTTATTTGGCGAAGACTTCCGATTCTGCGGAGCGTACCTTGGCGGAGGCGGCCATCGCCATGCTGGAGAACCGCTTGGACGAGGCGGAGGCCCTGCTGGGCAAGCTGTCCGGTGATCCTTCCGTAGCCTCGCAGGTGGAGGAGAACTTGAGGCAGATCGCAGAGAAACGGCAAGAGTAAAAATAGGATAAGATAACAGACAAAAATTTTAATATTATGAAAAAGAAAAAATGGTACGTAGCGATGGCAACGGCACTTTTATTGGCGGCCGGTTGTTCCGATGATCTCGACAACGGAAAAAATAACACCGGGGCGGAAGAGGATGGCGAGAAGGTCTATATGACGGTGAACGTCTCTACGGTTTCGCAAGGAACGCTAACGAAAGCAGATCCTACTCCTTCTAATCCTAATTCGGGGGGAGCCGGTTGGGGCGAAGATGGTAATGGTTCTCTAGGTGAGCTTTCCGGCTCTAAGGAGGGTATGGTATATGATGTTAATATATTCTTGGTGCCAACAGATGAAGAGTCTTTGGGGGATGGCAATCAGCTAGAGTTACTAAATACTGACAATGGTAGTAGTATACAGATCGCAGGCCAAGGTTATTATTCGAATCTGGAAGGTATTGATGCGAGTTTAGGTGGAACTGAGCCTGGTCATGGTGACGGAAAGGTTACGATGAAAGTAACCATGAAGAATCCTCTGACACAAGATAAGAGCAATTATCAGGTATTTGCCGTTATTAATGCGGGAGGAAGGTTGACCGGTATTAGTACGTTGGCAGACTTGCGCGATAGAGTTGCCGCAAACGATAGGGCATTGTGGACTCCTGCTAGTAATATGGCGGAGTACCATCATTTTGTAATGTCTACACATAAGATGATAAGTGGTGCTATTCCTTCTAACGGCAGTTCTATCGTTGAACTTTCTGCTGCGAATATGGATGAGACAAATCCGGCTCAGACAACGGTGTTCGTAGAACGTTTAGCCGCTCGTATTGATTTGGCATACTCCTCGAATTTAGATCTGACTAATATACCGGGAACTTCTCCTGTAAAGAATAAGGGTACGTTCACGTTGAAGAGGTATAAGGTAGTGAATCAGTGGAAGGGCGAGAGTTATCTTTTTAAGCAAGTTTCTCCTACGGTACAGTATAACTATGGTGCTAATGCGGTATTGCCGGCAGATGGTACCAACGATCCTGTTCGATATTTAGGTGATGAGAAATGGATATGGAGGAATAATGACACTGGTGCCGGATCGTACAATTATGTGTTAGATCCGAAGATCCGGGAAAAGAAATTGCCGGAAGGGGAAAGTTCTTCTTGGGATCAATTTAAAGATTCATATGTTAATTATTTTAATCCGAGCAATTCAACTGATTTGAATAACTTGGATAAGATGGTGTCTATGCCTACTTCTGGATTAAGCTATACACAGGAAGTAAGTGGTGATAGTCGGACATATTACCCGGTTGTTTATACCAAGGAAAATACGTTGGATCTGAACTCGCAGGTACATGGCTATACTACTGGTGTAATCTTCGAGTCTGAATTTACTCCGAGTAACGACTTTAAGGTGAGTTCCTATGAAAATGGGGAGATCAAGTCTGTGAATTTGCCTAATGGTGATAAAACGTTTCTTTCCGCGGCTCATTATAATAGTAATGGTTCTGTGTCACGTCTTGTTTATAAAGATGTGAAGAGCGTTGCCGCCCGTGCGTTCAATTTGGAAAACGACAAGAAAAATTTATTGAAAGGCTTTATGGATGGTTGGGACGATATAACTGCGGATGTCAATGCTGTGAAGAAGGCGGTTCAAGATATGTCTTCTCAAAATGGATTAGAAAGCGCGTTTAAGGAATATTTGGATGGGATTTTGACTGGTAAAGCAACTCTTGATGAGGATCTTAAACAGAAATTGACTTATGCGGCTTTTAGGAGACAAGCTTCGCATCTTCCTTCTAATATTACCCCTGTATCTCAATTCAGCTCAGAGCAGATCGGCAATTTATACCAATACTATAATGTTTCCCTATACAAAAGCGGAAGAAGCTATCACAAGTTTTGGATCCGTCATAACGATAACGGAAACGATGGTCTGATGGGCGTGATGGAATTCTGTATCGTACGCAATAACGTGTACCAGTTGTATGTGAAAGGTATTCGTGGCTTGGGCGATCCGTTACCTTATACCCCGGGTAAGGATGATCCCGGTACGCCGGATGAGAGTGATGATGTCACTATCGACGTGACTATCTACGTGAAGGATTGGGTAAAACGTACGAACAAAGACATTATCCTATAACTTTACCCTTCGGGGGATTCTTACGATGGGCATTGTAAGCACTTTATGCTGCCCATCCAAGCAACCTTACGATGCCCATCATAAAAACCTTATAATGGGCATCATGGTTTACCTCCATCTCCGGTAGTACGGGCGGAGGATTACTGTGTATCTTAATAAAATGATTATGAACCGTTTATTTCATACCTGCAAACAGTTGATTGGCATAGCCGCCTTGTCCGTGGAGCTATACGCTTGCGATTGGATACACGACGACTCGCTGCCGCTTTGCGAGTTCCGCCTGTATTTCAAGTACGACTATAATATGAAATTCGCCGACGCTTTCCAGCATGAGGTAGACTTCGTTACGCTCTTCGTCTGCGACCAAGAAGGGAACTTCCTTTTCCAGCGGCGGATCGAGAAGAGCGAGCTGGACGAGCGGAACTCCATCGCCTTCGACATGGAGCCGGGTACCTATCAGGTAGTCACTTGGGCCGGGCTGGACAAGGGCAGTTACGCATGGAACGACCCTGCCGAGACGTCGCAGGCTGTCGAGAGGGCGCAAGGCGTCAAGGTACGTACCTTGCGTGAGGACGATACGACACAACCCAACGAACTGCACCCGCTTTGGCATAGCCTCGATACCTTCACCGTGACGCGCGACATGCCCGAGGCCGACACCATCTCACTCGCCAAGAATACCAACAAGCTGCGGGTCGTGCTGCAAAACGTGATGGGTGAGGACATGGACGTGAACAACTTCTCCTTCCGGATCGTGGCCGACAACGGGTATATGGATTACGACAATTCCCTGCTGCAAGATCCCACCATCCACTACCTGCCTTATTATACGGAGAACGTGGAGTTGGGAGCCGACCCGACCCCCGGCGCTACCGTAGGCGGGCAATACGTGGCCGTGGCCGAGATGAACACCATGCGCCTGATGGCGGGCCGTAACTACCGCCTCATCATCCGTCATCACGGATGGGAGAAGGATGTGCTGAACGTGAACCTCAACGATTACCTCCTTCTCACCAAGATGGAGGGGCACCGTATCTCCCCGCAGGAGTATCTGGACCGGCAGGACGAGTATTCTATCATCTTCTTCCTTACACCGAAGGTATGCCCCGATTGTCCGGATAAGCCTACGCCTCCGGATCCTTCGGGACCTGACAATCCTGATAATCCTGACAATCCTGATAACCCGGATAATCCCGATGGTCCCGATCCGGAAGACCCTACGATCGTGGGGTACGCCTGCTTCAAGATACAGGTGAAGGATTGGGTGATTCGTATCAACGATGGCATATTGTAAACAGAGATTTATTAAATATCGCTAATGATGAGACGCTATACCATATATAACCGATTGACGGCGGTCGCCGCTGGTCTTTGCCTCTGTTGGCTTTTTATGGCTTGTGGTGAAGACCGGGGGGGCGATCTCCCGGATGACGACCCGAACCATTGTGTTGTAACTATCACTTTGCGGACATCCCGTTCGGTACGCCCGCCGCAGACGAAGGCGGAGATGATGACGAAGGCGGATGAAACTACTGAGACGGATTTCTGGGCAAAAGATGAAGAATACGAGCGAGACATCACGAACTGGCTGGTGGTGGCCTATGATGAGAATGCGGATTTTGCCGGATATATATCCGGCAAAGATGGAACATGGACTCCGGATATCAGTAATGAGGATTCTCGTACTACGGTGGAGATGAAACTACCCTTTGGCACATACCATTTTTATGCGTTCGCCAATTTACAATCGTTGGAAGACGGTACATCGTTGTATCAAAAAATTACCGAAGCCCATCCTTGGCGGAACTGTCGGAGGTGAAGATATTGGACTCGGGAACGAGTATTGATACAAGGAATGAGGAGAAAAAAGGTAAATTCGGAGGCGAGGAAGCGTCTCGAAAGCGTATTCCTATGAGCAGCTACGCCCAAAAGCATACGGTATTGCCCGCTCCGGCAGAGAACAAATTCGAGATTCCCTTGATCCGCATGATCGGCAAGGTGCAAGTGGAGATAACCAATAACTTAGATAAATCCATAACCGTAAACCAATTGGACATCATGAACCTCCGCAAGGGAAGCCTGCCGATCTGGCTCTTGCCTTGGGGAAATGAGAATTATTTGGAGTTTAAGGATAACAAGGACTTGGAAGAGCCTTTGGCTCCATCTTTTCCGAAAGATGCGAATCCTCCTGTAGTAAGTCTAGAGGATCTTTATACTGAATCTATCAAACCCGGTGATAATGAAAAAGAAATACAAGCCAAACATGTGGACGGCGAGAACGGTAGTAAACGAGCTTATATTCGCTACATTCCTGAGACCAATGCGGCCGTCGGAGAGAACGGCGGTGGCATCCACCTCGGTGTAGAGATCGAAGGCCGCCCTCGTACGGAGCACCTCACGGGCTTCGACTTCGTACGCCGCAATGACCTGCTGGTCATCCCTGTCTTGATAACCAACATCACGACGAAATTGGAAGTAGCCGAGCAACGTCTCCCCATCGGGGTCTACCCGACCGCCTTGTTCTATGGCGAGAAGACGGGCGTGCAGATACTGACGCCTGTTGAGCATACCCTGCAAGCCGCCGGTGACTTGTCGATCCGTTTCGAGATATCTAGCATAGAAGGCGTGACAGGAGATTTCACGATCAAAGGTCTCCCGCAGGAGGGAACGGTTACGGAAACAGCGAAAATCAGTTCGATCCAAGTAAAAAGCGACGAGAAACGTCTCATTACGGCCGTAAACGGAGAGGATTGTGACAAGAAACAGCGTTTCTACCTTCCCGAGGCTTCGATCAAGAGGAAAGAAAGGTTCCTTCACGATCCGCACTCGGGAACTGGGTGGAAACGTGGATGCTACAGTCATCCTCACGCTCATTATGAACTATTATGTGGGTCAGGAGAAGCAAGAGATGCAAATCCCCTACACCATCAAGATCAGAAACTACAAATAACAACCATAATATAACAACAATAAACTAAAAAAGGAGGACCTGACGGATGAAACCATCAATCAACCTACGATATAAATCCTTGTTATTAACTTGCTTGTTAATTTTTTCCGCTGGTGTGGCTGTGCCGGCGTGGGGGCAGACGTACACGATCAATTATAAGAATGGTTCACCCCAAACCGGTATTACCGAACGTGTGGATACGGTGTATGTGCAGATGGGGAAGAGAGGGAGTTGTTTATTCCTGAGTTGAGGAATAATGATGGTGTATCGGATCCATATTATAGATGGTATGTGCGTTGGTATCGAGAGGATGGGAATAAAACATGCTGTCTATAGAGGGCAAGATCGCAGGGACAGATATTACTTTTGACGAGGATCATCCACCAGTATTAGGAGGTACGGTTCTTAGTGCTGCTACTTATCAAAAGACATTGAAATCAACCAGTGATGGCAAATCTCTTTTTGCATATGATTTTTTTATAATCCAAGTGGAAGCAATGAGGAATTGCGGAAGTCTGCTAGTGCCACGGGAGCTTCTACTGTCAAATATAAGGTCAATACTGTAGAAAATGACGTAGTGGTTTGTGATGTGAGTCTGAATACAGACCTTGTGGGATCTGGAACAAATGAAATTATAGAACCGACACTCTCTATACGTTATAAGTTTGTTATTCGTCCAGCAAGTGTTATTGCTGGACAAATAAGAAGTTCTGGTGCGGATCAATCCAATGCATTTATAAAAGAGGATATATTTACGTCGCAGAGTAATGAAATTTTTAATGTACAACTAGGTTCGATCGCAAATAATTATGCGTGGTATGAGGGTGAAAATATAATAAAAGGAAAGACCTATGCGTACAAATATGTTTGTGGTAATAGTACTAAGACTGGTAAATTAAAACCATTAGAGCAAATAGTTGATTCTTTAAATATTACAGAACAATCTATATTGGAGGTTTGGGCTGTTGATGAAACAGGAGGAAAGAGGAGTCCTTTACTTTATAAATACACGTTGATACCGATCAGCGGCGCAGGATTTGTATTAGAGGATAATTTGAATACAATAACAGATCCAAAGCGGAAACCGGATGAACATCCAGATATTTATGAAATGATTGGTTATATAAATTTTGACCGGGGAGATTCAATTACACTTGAACAAATTAAAGAATAATTATACTTTAAATATGGTTAAACCTCAATTTCCTATGGCAGATACTGATAAGGGAATGTGGTTGGAGCCAGATGTTACGGCTATGCGCCATTGGATTATCATCGTACACGTGGACGTTTGACTCCATTGCAAAATCAATATGGATTATATCGTACTGCCAATTTATTAGAGGTTTCTGAAACAAGAGCAGAGAAGGCTACAACTATTGTTTCATATGAAAATTTTAGCTCAAAGAAAACTACGAATTTGCAGTATTACTGGTTTCCGACTTTAAGAGAGAATGCTCCTAATAATGATAGATCTAAAAGAAGTTCTGTTGCGCAAAGGACAATATATGACCGAACATATTATAATACAAATCACCAAAAATTGGGATTTTTCTATTATGTAGATGCTGCGAATCTGCCGGGACGTTTGGTGAAGATTAAATTAGACGGAATAGTTTGTAGTCATACGGGTATTTTGGTGAATTTTTGGGTAAATGATATGACTACAAGAGCGAATGAAACTTCTACAGGTTCGAAAGCCGGCAAACCTATTCCTCCTAATATTAATATAAATTTTATAGGTAGGAAAAATGGAGCCGATGTGATTCTTCATCGGTTTACTTCTGGAGATGCTTTGACAAATTATACAATGCGCGAAGCATATCAAGGGTATGAAACTAATGAATACATTGGTAAATGGCAGCAATTAATGTATTCATTTTCATTCTCTGAAAGATCTAATGACTTTGATGAATATTATTTGGAGGTGCAAAATAACGCCATCCATTCATATGGTGCGGACTACGCCATCGATGGTCTGCGTATTTATCGCTCCATACCGAAAATTGACGTAAAGCGAGTGGACGTGTGTTCCTCTGCCAGTCTAACCGTTGCCACGGATTACGAACTTCTACTCAAGAATATGGGTTGGAGCATTAATCCGGATGTATTGTCCGATCTGAATATGGGGGATGGAATAACGGAAGATTCAAAGCATATATGGAAATACCGCTATGGTTTGATGGGTGGAGATCCAACGAAAAGAAATGATAATCTTAATGAAACGATCGGAAACGTTTATATTGGAGCTACCGATAAAAAGGAAAATGGGGATATAACGAAGCCTGAAGATTGGATTACATTGAATACGGATTTGAAGGACTATAAGAATGAGAACTATAACAACCGAAGCAAGGTGTATCGTATTATCGTTCCGACTAAAGATGGGTTAAAGCATCAAGGATTTGAGGATCTGACAAATTATGAAACTGCGATGCGACGACAAATTGTCGTAAACCTGCGTATGATCAATGATTTCTTATATGATGTAGCTGAGCAAGGAGTTTGGGATGAAGACATAGACGCGCATGCCCAAAAAACAAATGGGGATCCGTTCCCGAAAGAAGAGTATATCGCATATTTGAAACAAAATTTGGGAGATCTTTGTGACAAATCAGGATCAGAGTGGAACTATAAGATTCCTGATCCGAAAGACATGGAGAGTCAGATAGATCAAATAATGGATGGATATGACAATAAATATGAAGACTGATACGAGCCGTATGTTCCGTGATGGGTATTTCTCGTCTCGTGTGCCTTGGTGGGATGAAGGAAATAGCAATACCATCCATTTGAGTGCCATTGATGTGGACAAGACTGAGTTGAGATATAAAGGTGAGAGACCTTACGGAAGCGGGACGAAGGTAGAGCCTGCCTCCGGTAAGTATGATGTGGTAATCTTTAGTGCGGCCGCGACAGTTACTAGCGATAAAGTCGTGGATTTCCCGAATGCCTATGCGGGAAGTAGTTTCCAAGATCCTTGCTTGCTGACTACCCCTTTCACCGTACTCCCTTCCTTCACGGTCGTAGCGAATACCAAAAAGTGATTTGCCGGAGGGCATGATCGCTTGCGAGGGACGGATCAGTCAGATCGAGGAAGCGACCGTATGGGTTGAAGAGGTGGATGATGACCAAAATCTGACAGGGGAACTGAATAAGTTTGAAGAGATAGAAGCTTTCAAGAATTATTCATATACGTTCGATTGGTTCTTGGGCGACTCGCTGGAATTTGCGGCGTTCCATGAGAGGCATGGGGTATCATTAGAAGATATATTGAGGTCTTATAGAAATCAACTTCCTGATGAAAAGAATGCCTTGTCTTTCCAGGCAGAAGCTTTGATTGAGTATTGTAAAGACAAATATAAAGATAAGCCTGATTTAATTGAGGAATTGAAGACACTGCTCTTAGGTGATGTGGACACAGAGCCAAAATTAGTGATTGGCGGGAAGTTTGGATATGCGGAATTCCGTTGGGTAAAAAAAGTGGTAGCGATTCCTTATCTGCCAGAGAGTATTACTGAGAGTGATCGACGCAAATGGCTCTTTTGCGAAAGACCTCAGGAAAAAACATTGGAAGCCGCTCCCGCCCCGACACTGTTAGTCGGTTTTCCGGATGTGGAATACCCGGAAGAAATGGCTCATTATCAATGTGCCCCTGCGTATCGGCTTGCCGAATATCATAGAAGGAAGCATAAACGATATTCCTATTCAAGGAGAAGGCTTGACAATGGGTATGAAAAAATCTACCAATTGGGTAAGCCTAACGGTAACGCTACGACTATATTCTTGCGGCAAGGGCAGACTTATATAGAGGTAGGTGATTTGACGGCTTTGTCTGCGAAAGCTGAAACTGAAACAGATAATGGCGGCGGGTTATTCTCGATGACCTTTAAGGAGGGTGCCTATGAAAAATTCGCCGAGGCAAATCTATTCACTTTATATTCCATTCGGTGAATATAAGGATGGAACTTTCGTAGAAGGCTCTTGCGAGGGATATGCGACCTTACTTATCAAGATCGTACCGGAATACTTGACTTGGACGGGTAAGAACATCGGTGAGGATGCTGAGGCATGGTATAATGATGCGAACTGGCAGCAATCCACGGAAGGGGATTTGTATATAGATCAAACGGGAGAAAGCAAAAAGGATGCCAACGGTAATGATCTTGTGACTGCCGCCTTCGCCCCGCTTCATTTCACCCGTATCACGATCCCGGAGGCAGACACTGGAATTGGAAGACTTGAAAGAGGATAAGAATTTACTGCAAGGAATTGATACGACATCTAAAACAAAGGCTACCCAATATATCCAATACGATATGGCGGTAAATAAGAATGATAAAGGACTTATCGTAGCTCCGTACTATATAAATAAGGTAAAGGCTATCTATTTCAAACCCGAGGCGCAGTTACGCCGTCAGCAATTCCTGACGTACGACACTGCCCATGTGGAATTCGAGATGACACCTGATGCGAAATATTGGATGGCATCGCCCCTGCAAAGCGTATTCGCCGGCGATATGTACACCGTGAAGAACACGGGCCGTCAGAACACCTATGCTTTCGCCGATATCACCTACAGCACGGCTGACAACGACCGCCAAGCCCCAGCCTTCTACCAGAAAGCTTGGGACAAGGCGATCACGATGTACGTGCCGAAGAGCGAAGCAGATCAAATAGTTTCTTTTCCGGAGAATGGTTTGGATACAACTCATTACGAGGTAGTCCAATCCAACTGGAGCCGTGAATATAACGATGTGAATGTGCCCTACGCTTTAGGAAAGGGATTCTATGCCAGCGTAGAAAAGAAGAATGCGACCGGCTTAGGTGAGAAAGTATTGGTACGCCTGCCGAAAGCGGATGACTCCTACAAATATGAACCGTGGAAACCGGATACGAAAAGCGCTACATTGAGAGCCGCCATGACCAAAGCCCCGACTTTAGCAAATCGGATCAATGCTGGTAAACTGGCAGATAACAAGTCGATCAAGGTGGTATTGACAGATGTGAATGGAACGGAAGATTGGTGGAATACGGATAATGGAACCGTCCGTGTTATTGCTGATGGTGACGACAAGCACTTCCTGTTGGGTAATCCTTATATGTATCCGTTGGATATCGTTCGTTTCTTGAAAGAGAATGAGGCTATCTTAGAGCAAAAATATTGGACATTGGATGTGAAGGAGGGGCTTGTTGTCGGTACACCTGATGTGGCATGGGAAGGTGGAAATGTTACTGATGCTACATCCGGAGCCGTTATCGCTCCATGCAAGCCTTCTTCGTAGAGCTGAAAGATGCGGCTCAAACGAAAGCGGAAGGTACGGCAACCGGTACCGATCTGAAGGTGGTTCATTTCGATCCCTCCATGATGCAAGGAGAGTCGGAGAAGGTCTCTTCTTCCTTACGTACCGCTACGGCCAAAAACCCGGTATTGAGGCTGACAGCAGAGCGGGATGCATATCGTAGCACGGCCTTGTTGATGCGGCAGGATGATGCCGCGAATAGCTATGAGGCAGATAAGGATGCCGTAATCTTGCTGGATACGGAACTGGAGGAGATCCCGCAGGTGTACACTATCGCCGGGACTCGTGCCGTGGGTGTGAACGTAGTACGACGGATCGACCAAGTGCCCCTTGGCGTATATGCCGGCGAGGGTAAGGGGGAGGTTACACTGACGATAGAGGGTATCGGCGATTGGGCGGAGACGCTTTACCTGTACGATGCCGTGACCCGTAAAAGTACGGAGTTGTCGGACAATACGTATACCTTGCGTTTGGACGGCAGCAGCCATGGACGTTACTTCCTAAGTGCGGGCTCGCCTACCGGTAATGAGGGGGTGGACAACGTAGAATCTATCTCTGTCTATTCCGCCGTATCGGGTAGGATAGTGGCCAGTGCTAGCGAGGCGTTGAAGCGGATACAGGTGTTTACGCCGATGGGTCGTTTGGTACGTACCTTATATCCCGCCCGTCCGACTTATACGTTCGATCTCCCGGCAGGCATCTACATTATCCGCACGGAGATCGCCTACGACCAAAAGACGGTGAAACTACGGGTATTGTAAATAAACCCCCTTGTTGTTAGTTCGTTTCTACCACTCCATCCTTGATATGAATCACCCGATCCGTGTTTGTAGCCAGCTGTTCGTCATGCGTCACGATGACGAACGTCTGGTTCATCTGGTCTCTTAACTCGAAAAAGAGGGCGTGCAATTCTTCCTTGTTCTTGGTATCGAGGCTTCCCGAAGGTTCGTCGGCGAGGATAACCGCCGGGTTATTGATAAGCGCACGGGCTACCGCTACCCGTTGCTTTTCTCCACCGGATAGCTCGGCGGGCTTGTGTGCCATACGATCGGAGAGTTTCAGGAAGTCCAGCATCTCTTTCGCTCGCTTCTCGGCCACGGCCGATTTCTCCTTGGCGATCAGTGCCGGGATCATCACGTTCTCCAAGGCCGTGAACTCCGGCAGTAATTGATGGAACTGGAAGACGAAGCCGATATTCCGGTTGCGGAAAGCCGCCAATTCCTTATCGCCCAATCGTCTTGTCTCCGTGCCATTGATAACCAGTCGCCCGCTATCCGGTGCGTCGAGCGTGCCGATGATTTGCAACAAGGTTGTCTTACCCGCCCCGCTGGGGCCTACGATAGCGACAACCTCGCCCTTGTTTATCGTGAGGTCGATGCCTTTCAATACTTGTAAGGCACCGAAACTTTTCGTTATTCCTTCGGTTTGTATCATATCAAGTTTCTTAGGACGTGCGAGGCAAGGAAACAACCGAACGTTGCCGGCATATAAGAGACCGTTCCCGTGGTCGTACGTTTACATGTTTCGTTTTCAACTTCGATCACGCGTCCGGATCGGCGAACTCGGTGGAAAATACGACGGGAATCCCCTTGCTTACGCCTAGAGGACGCAACCGTTTCCGCACCGCTTTCGCGAGGGCGCAATTGATTGTCTTGGAGATATCCGCTATCCGTACCAAGGATGGGTCTACCTTAGCGCCCGCCCCCATGGAGGACACGATGGGGATCTTATGGATATATGCTTGGTACATCAGGTATACCTTGGGACTTAGGGAATCGATGGCATCTACCACGAAATCGAGAGGGGCCGATAAGAGTACCTCCTCCGTCCGTTCGTCTCGCAGGAATTCATTCAGGACGGTTAGTTGCAACTGGGGATTGATATCAAGCAAACGCTTGGCCACGACCTCGGCTTTCGGCATCCCTAGGGTGGAATGAAGGGCGGGCAATTGGCGGTTGATATTACTCTCGTTTACCGTATCGGCGTCTATGATCGTCATCTTTCCTACTCCGGCCCGACAAATCTGCTCGGCGGCATAAGCTCCCACACCTCCTAGGCCAACTACCAATACATGGCTACGGGATAAGCGCTCCATATGCTCCGCTCCGAACAAAAGTTCCGTCCGTGTATTCCAATTGTAACTCATTTATCTATTTTTGAGCACAAAAGTAATCAATTGTTCCGGTTCCTCCAATACTTGCTTTTATCCGAAAGCTTTGTGTCTTGTTACTGCACGGGCGTTGCAGCGTTACTGTATGGGCGTTGCAGTATTACTGCATCAGCCTTGCAGTACCACCGCAACCCAGGTTGCAGTGGATGAGTTACGTCAGATGGGTTGAATATGAAAGACTGATCCTCCGTCGGAGGCCAGCGGAAGGGTGATTTTATCCCTGTAGGTGATCTCCTCAACCTCTTTTACGAGTTTGTTCGAGTCTATATTCGTATCTTCAGCATCTTTATAGATCGTTATCTTATATTTCTTGTCCTTATCCAAGAACTTGAGGTCTACATCGATACTGCGTGCTTGGCTGTTATTGATCGTACCGACAAACCAATCCTCTCCCTTTTTGCGGGCGATCGTTACGTATTCATTGACGGAAGCGTTCGGAACGACTGTTTGGTCCCAAGTCGTAGGCACGGCTTTCAGGAACTCGAATCCCGGTTGTCCCTCGTAAGCCTCCGGCGTATCGCAAATCATGCCGAGATAGCTCTCTAATACCACGTACATCGCTAACATATGGCAGCGGGTACTCATTACGTAAGGGTTACGCTCTTGATTCTTGAACTTATCTCTCGGCAAAGAGCGGAAACCTCCTAAATGATAATCAGTCGCTCCCGCTAACAAACGGGTAAAAGGCATATGGATGTCATGATCCGCATCGGTATCCTTATCCCATTTGCAATGCTCGTAATTAAGCGTACCCTCGCGGGTGAACTCGTTGGGATAGGTACGGTTTAATCCAGACGGCTTGCAAGCTCCGTGGAATTGCACGAATAGATGATGCTTGGCCGCCTTCGCCAAGAACTCTTCTTGGATGCGGATCATCTCCTGATCGTCTCGATCCATGAAATCGATCATCATGCCGGCGATTCCCCATTTCTCGAATTGGGCGAAAGCCTCGTCTATCTTCGCGTACAGAGGTTTCCAGTTGGTCCATAAATGGATACGTACGCCTTGGCTCTTGGCGTAATCGCAAATCTCCTGCATATTGAGGCTCGGAACGACTTTCAAGATGTCCGCTTTCGGACCCGGAGAACCGAATCCGGCTCCATCCTCGTCATACCAAGCTTGCTCGGCGTTCCCGTAGATCGAGTGATAATCCAATCCGTTACGGGCTACGAAATCAATGTAATATTTATTCGTGGGGAAATTGTTTCCGCCAAGGAAAGTCGTATCTGGAACGACATTCCCGTTCCACCACGTAAAAGTAGTCTTACCCGGCTTAATCCAAGACGTATCCTCTATCTTACAAGGCTCATTGAGATTCGTAAGGATATTGGACGCTATCAAGGAACCGATTTGATCGCTGATCATCAAGACCCGCCAAGGAGATTGATGGGGTAGGGATGCCTCTACCTTGATACGTTCTTGTCCCAGTTTAGGTGATAGTTTCCCGAGAAGAGCCCCGTTTTCTTTCCATAGGTACATACCGGCGTAATCACGAACCGCCGCCTCGGTAATCGCCATATAACATGGTTCGGGAAAGAGAACAGGGCGGGCATATCCATCAATCGTTTATTATCCATGTCGGCATAATCCGTGACCGTATATTTACCTTCGTGGGAACTTTGGTAGTTGGGGAGGAATAAAGTGGTTACGTTCGGGTTACTTTGTAGGTTGAAGGTGGTTCCCTCGTCATACATGATATACGAATCCCATCCTTTTTGCTTCGGAAACTCATAGCGGAAGGCGATACCGTCATCGAAAGCCCTTACGACCAGATTAATCTTGCGGAAAGGTTGAACGGTTTCCTCTAGCGGGATGATTACCTCTTTGGAAAGGCTATGTATATGTTTCGCCTTACCGACGATCAATTCGTAGGTCTCTTCCTTCGTGCTGAACACGGGTTTGTTGATCTTTACATTTTCCCCGAACGCCCCATTATCGAAAGTCAGCGTCAATGGGGAGTCTTGGATCAAGGTCTGCTTATTAAATGTTACGCTGTATACCGGGCTATTCTTATCCAAAGCCAAGGAAAACTTGATCTTTCCGTTTGGAGAAGCCAACCGCACGCTTTTATTCGCATATAAAGAGTGAGCGCAAAGTATAAAAAATGCCAGAACGAGGTAGATTGATTCTTTTTTCATGGATGATAATTTTATAGGCCAAAGATATACATATTTATTTTGTACGGTTTAACTGCTTCAACAATTCCTTAAGACTGACGGTCTCATTCTTGACCAATGGTTTTGCCCAATAGGAAATACTCAAGATATAGCCCAGCGTGATAAATAGGAAAAACATGGAATAGCGCAACCCGATCAGATCTCCAAGTCCACCAATGATGAACGGAATCAATGCCCCACCGAAAATACCCGTACACAAGATACCGGAAAAAGCCCCATGATGCTTATCCACGGAGTTAAGGCTAAGGCGAATATCACCGAAAACATGATCGAGATCGAGAAGCCGCAACAAGCGAAAGCGATAATCGCTACTTGCGTAGGACCGAAGAGCGCTATCGCTAAATTAAAGATCGCTATCATCGAGAAGATACGTAACATCAGCTTTGAGTCGATTAACTTAACGATCACCAATCCCAACAAGCAGCCGATGGACATCAATCCCCAGAACCAAGCAACCGTAGTAGCCCCGGCTCCTTCCGGGCTGACCCCATGATACATATTCAAGAAAAGGCTCATCCAATTCGCCAATCCTTGCTCGGTTCCCACATAAGCGATAATCCCTAAGAAATAGAATATAACTTGTTTTTGCCTGAGCAATTCCTTATAATTCTGTACCGTTCCCGCCTTCTCATCTTCCTTTAATTCTACTTTCGGGAATTTGACATAAGAGATAACCACTAACATGATGACAAAAACAATCGTAAAGATAAAATAGAGCGAGCTCCAAGGTAAGCTCTCCGGCGTTATCCCTTTGAGGAAACGGATGAAGAAGTCGTTTGCCGAATCCTCACCGGTTAATTTCCGCATAAGTCCGGCCAAGACGAACGCTCATGAAAGAAGCGGCCCCGAATACGATCTGGGCCAATACCTGATTAAAGGCATATTTTTTCTCTCCACCCGCCTCACGCATCAAAGGCAATATGATCACCTGTAGCATCGCCATGCCCAGACCGATAGCGAAAAGGGAAGTTAATACGATAGGGTAGGTCGGGAATATGACGAAAAGCCCCGCACCCAAAAACGCCAGACTGAAAGCGATCAATAAGGAAATCTTTCCCCCGAAACGCTCGATGATCATCCTGCCGGGATCGACATGATGCCATATGCCAAGAAAAACGAGAACGGTAAGAAAGCGGCCAATGTCAGGCTCAGCCCAAAACTATCGATAATCATCGGTAGCATAGGGCCTAATATATTGGTAACAAAAGAAATGACAAACCAAATACACAAGATGAGGAGTACGATCCAATTATTCTTATTCATGATAGATAGATTCAATGATTAAACACCAATGCCGCCGCCCCGAGCATCCGGCCTTATTTCCTAATCGGGCAAGCTCGATAGTCGTGAAGTACGAGGTTTCCTTCATCACGTATTTCCCGACCTGCTCCCGTATATTGTCAATGTAGAAATCTCCGGATTCCGAAATGCCTCCGCCGATAATCACCTTTTGCGGAGCGAAAATGTTGATAAGGCTCGCTACGCCTAGGGACAGATTCCGGAAATGATCCTCCATAGCGAGTACGGCCTCTTTCTCCTGAGCTTTATAGCGCTCTACTATATATTTTCCATCGATACGGGAAGGTATCTCCCGTCCGTTCTTCTCCAATAATTGCCGATATAAGGTGATCAACGCACTTACGGAAGCGTGTGCCTCTAGGCAACCGGACGCTCCGCAAGTACATTGATTCCCATTCAGACCATGAATAATTAAGTGCCCAAGTTCGGTGCCCCGGTTCCGGTAGCCGCCATAAAGCCGGCCGTTCAAGAACAAGGCGCCCCCTATGCCGGTACCCACCGTCAGGAAAACGATATCGGAGAGACCTTTAGCCGCCCCATATATCACCTCGCCCAACCCCATAAGGTTTGCGTCGTTGTCGATGAATACCGGTAGATTAAATTCCGCTAACGCAAGATCCAATTGTTGGTTATCTAGTTCAGGAAGATTATTGGCAAAGAGAACCACCCCATTATCTACTACGGAAGGTACACCTATGCCAATTCCGTAAATCCCCCAATCCCGGGAACGGGCGTAGTCTGTCATTTTCCGTACGATACTTTTTATGGTATCGGATAATGGGCGTGGATTCTCTTTTGATTGTGTGGTTTCCGACGATTCGTAAAGAATGTCGCCATTCTGGTTCACAAGAGTATATTTTATGCTTGTTCCTCCAATGTCTAATGCGATAGCGTATTTCATGATAATTGTAAAAGCTTAATTAGAACTATGCGCCGCTTCCCTGTCGATCAGGCAAATCACGTTCGGGTGCAGCCACAATAAGGAGGCCGGCAACTCCGTCGAGATCTTCTGTTCAAGGAAAGCTTGAGTAATCTCCCTTTTCTTTATCCCGTTGATAAGAAGGATAATCAGGCGTGACTGAAAGATATTCGCCATGCCCAATGTCAGTCCGTATCCCGGTTTCTCCGTATCCCCGGCGATCATGGGATGTTGCAAGGATTTCTGGGACAGATGAGCCACATGGCAATTCGTATGCAAGGAAGGAGCCGGCTCGTTCAAGGCGATATGGCCGTTCATCCCTATTCCTAATATACAAATGTCGATAGGCCTTTTTGATCCAGTATCTGTTGGATCCGCTCACATTCCGCCTCAGGGTTCTCCGGATCGCTTTGGAACGCTATATACCGGTCTTCCGGGATTTGAAGCGGACCTACGAAATAGTTCCGTAGATACGACTCGCACGTACCGGGTGGTCCATCGGGATCCCTCCCATTCATCAAGCTTTAGTACCGTGAATTGGGAGAATAATTCCGGTTGGCGACTGGCTTCCTCTACCAGCAACTCATACATCCGGGTAGGAGAGCCCCCAGTGGCGGCACAAAGCGTAAGTGCTTGTGCTGCCCTAACTCTGAGGTAACAATCTCTTTTGCCTTAAGCTTAATGCCTCATAAGATTGACAAATCTCTATTCTCATACGATTTTAGAGCTCTTTGATTCGGATATTGCGGAAGCAAACACCATAACCGTGGTCTTGCATACCGATGTAACCCGGTTGTTTTCCGCATTGTAGCATCAAGTCGTAAGCTTCCGGGCATTTCTCCGGACTCGTGCTGAACTTGCTGAACTTACTATGATCCACTAACGCACGCCATACCGGTGTACCGAACTGGAATTCCAGCACTTTCACGTCGTTCATGTAATGGATCACGCGTTGGTTATAGACAACGATTCTCGTCTTGTTCCAGTTTCCGTACGGTTTTACGGGTTGTGGATCCGGCATAATCATGTCATATACGGCACCGGCCTGACGGTTACCGTCGCAACCTTCCCATGCGTCCGGCATATTCTCGTTGTCGAGTAACTGATATTCTGGGCTGGAGTAATAAATAGGTGTACCCTCAATTTCTTGCGCTGTATAGAAGATACCGCTATTACCGGCCTTGTCGATCTTCCATTCGATCTCGAAAACGAAATTTTTGAACTTCTTGTCGTAGATCAAGTCGCCGAAGCCCGTGTCTGCCTTATTGTCGCTACCTTTATAGGTGATCGATCCGTCTTCAACCACCCACCTTGGGGTACATCCTGACGGCAATAGCCGCGCCATCCGTTCAAGGTCTTGCCGTCGAACATGGTGATCCATCGCCTCCCGTAGGATACCATCGCTAT
>ENA-OQEB01000068-OQEB01000068.1-human-gut-metagenome-genome-assembly--contig:-NODE-68-length-41483-cov-3.044202_pt1 | contig 41483 bp, 53 predicted proteins | sample MGYA00242787_ERZ504619 | MGnify/ENA primary metagenome ERZ504619 (study PRJEB26092, sample SAMD00036317) | human gut metagenome | host: Homo sapiens | study: EMG produced TPA metagenomics assembly of... | reverse complement strand
AGAAAATCGATTGATTGGCTCACAAGTGAGGGCAAGGGTCATTCAAAGGTTAACTACAAACTCCGTGACTGGGTATTCTCCCGTCAGCGTTATTGGGGCGAGCTATTCCGATGGTATATTGTGAGAAGTGCGGCTATGTTCCGATTGATGAAAAAGACCTTCCGCTTAGACTGCCTATGTTGAGTCATATGAACCGACTGATAACGGAGAATCACCGCTTGCAAGATGACAGACTGGATTAACACAACCTGTCCTTGCTGCGGCGGTAAGGCTAAGAGAGAAACCGATACAATGCCTCAGTGGGCAGGTTCATCATGGTACTATCTCAGATATATGGATCCGCACAATAAAAATGCTATTGCATCAAAAGAGGCTCTTAACTACTGGTCACCTGTTGATTGGTACAACGGCGGTATGGAGCATACAACTCTCCACCTTCTTTACAGCCGTTTCTGGCATAAGTTCCTCTATGATATCGGTGTTGTTCCTACTCCGGAACCATACGCTAAGCGTACTTCACACGGTATGATTCTCGGTGAAAACGGCGAGAAGATGAGTAAATCAAGAGGCAATGTCGTAAATCCCGATGAAATCGTTGACGAATACGGTGCAGATACAATGCGTTTATATGAAATGTTCATTGGTGACTTTGAAAAGGCTGCTCCGTGGAGTAAGGCAAGCATCAGAGGCTGTCGCAGATTCGTTGAGCGTTACTGGAATCTTCAGAGTGTTCTCATTGACGGTGATAAAATCCGACCTGAGCTTGAAGTTTCATTTAACAAGGCAATCAAAAAGGTTGGCGAGGATATTGAAAATATAAAGTTCAATACTGCTATCGCAACTCTTATGGCTTTAATCAACGATATTTCAAATGTAAAGTCAATTAATAAGGAAGAACTCAGAATTTTCTCAATTCTCCTTAATCCGTTTGCTCCTCATGTTACGGAAGAAGTTTACGAGGCTTGTAAGCTTGGCAACGGTATTCTTGCCGAAGCCGAGTGGCCTGAATATGATGAGTCAAAATGCGTTGACGAAAGTGTAGAAATTGTTGTTCAGGTAAACGGCAAAATTAAAGCTAAGCTTAACATTCCTGTTGATGCAGACAAAGATGCTGTTCTTGATCTTGCAAAGAATGACGAAAATGTCAAAAAGGCTATTGACGGAATGAAAATTATTAAAGAAATTGTTGTTCCGAAGAAACTTGTAAACCTTGTTGTTAAGCCATAATTCAACTTTTAAAATTAATTTGACCTAAATTTCTACAATGCTATTGACATTATTCGAGTTATAATGTATAATAACATTTGCAATTATATGCAAATTACCCATGCCCGGTGGCAGATGGGAGGGAAGATAGATGGCAGAGATTAGACTTAAAGAGAATGAATCCCTTGAAAGTGCTTTAAGAAGATTCAAAAAGCAGTGTGCCAGAGCTGGCGTTATTGCTGAGGTTCGCAAAAGAGAAGCTTATGAAAAGCCCTCTGTAAAGCGTAAGAAAAAATCCGAAGCAGCTCGCAAACGCAAATACAGGTAATCAAACAGGCGGACAGAGCATTCTGTCCGCTTTTTGTTTTATCTTCATATTTCTTTGAAAAAAGGTGACACTATGAAAAAGATTCTTGTTATACTCGGACCAAACCTTAATATGGTAGGCGTCCGTGAAAAGGGAATATACGGAGAAGAAACTGCCTCCGATATTGAAAAGCAGATTATTTCATATGCAGAAAGCAACGGCTTTTCTGCCGAAGTTTTTCAGTCAAATCACGAGGGAGTCTTATCGATAAAATTCATTCGGCAAAGGGTAACTTTGATGGTGTTGTAATTAACGCAGGCGCTCTCACACATTACAGTTATGCTTTAAGAGATGCCATTGCTTGTGTAAAGATTCCTTTTGTAGAGGTTCATATGTCTAATATTCACGCAAGAGAAGAGTTCAGACATACATCTGTAATCGCACCTGTTTGTGTCGGTCAGATTGCAGGTTTTGGCAAAAACAGTTACTTTCTCGCAATTAATGCATTAAAGGACTTGATGTAATGCAAAACTCTTTATTTGAGCAAAGGCTTGAAAATTTAAAGACGGTCCTTGACAGTAACAGTCAGGCTGTTTTGTTGACTAATGAGAAGAATATCGGCTATTTTTGCGGATTCTTTCACAGCGAAGGCTATTTACTTGTGACTGAAAATGAAACTGTCCTTTTTGTTGATTTTAGATATTATGAGGCTGCTTTAAAAAAATCAAGCGGATGCAGGGTTGTTTGCTTTACTAAGTTGTTTAAAGACCTTATAAGCGAATTTAAGAACATTTCTGTTGTGAATGTATTTTTTGAGGCATCCGATATTACGGTTGAAAAATATAATCGTTTTAAAAAGGCTTTTTCGGAAAATAATATTGAGTGCGTTTGTGACGGCAGTCTTGATCATAAGATCGAAGAAATCAGATGTATCAAGGATGAATCAGAAATTAAAAAAATTGCTAAAGCACAGGAGATAACCGAAAAGTCATATCTTGAGGTGTTGAATTACCTAAAACCCGGTGTCAGCGAACGCAGGGTTGCACTTGAGCTTGAACATCTCATAAAGCTTAACGGCGGTGAAGGTGTTTCATTTGACCTCATCACGATTACAGGCAAAAAGACTTCATTGCCTCACGGAGTTCCGTCAGATGATATTGTCAGTGAGGGAGATTTCTTTACTTTTGATATCGGCTCAATTTTTGACGGCTATCACAGCGATACTACGCGTACGGTAGCAATCAAGTCGGCTGATGAAGAAATGAAAAAGGTTTATGACATCGTATTAAAAGCTCAGCTTGCTGTACTTGACAGCGTAAAACCCGGAGCAAAATGTTCTGATGTCGATAAAATTGCAAGAGATATAATCTCGGAAAACGGTTACGGAAAATATTTCGGTCATGCAACCGGTCACGGTGTAGGACTTGATATCCACGAATCTCCCGTTGTATCTCCGAGAAGTGAAACAATGCTGAAAAAAGGTATGATAATAACCGATGAACCGGGAATATATCTGCCGGGTAAATTCGGTGTTCGCATTGAAGATATGCTTTGCGTGACTGATACAGGGTACAAAAACTTTGTTTCACTCCCAAAAGAACTCATTATTGTGTAATAAAAGTCTTGCATTTTTTGTCATTGTTATGTATAATGTAAATTGTTATATTACGGCATACATTACCGTATTTCCGTATGAAAGATAATTAGGAGGTATTACTAATGATATCAGCAGGTGATTTCAGAAACGGCGTTACATTTGAAATGGACGGTCAGGTTGTATCAATCATTGAATTCCAGCATGTAAAGCCCGGTAAGGGTGCTGCATTTGTAAGAACTAAAATCAGAAATGTTATTACAGGCGCAGTAGTTGAAAAAACTTTCAACCCGAACGATAAGTATCCCACAGCTTTCATTGACAGAAAGGATATGGAATACAGCTATTCAGACGGCGATCTTTACTACTTCATGGATACAGAAACATGGGAGCAGATTCCGATTAACAAGAGCGTTCTCGGCGACAACTTTAAGTTTGTTAAGGAAAATATGGTGTGCAAGGTTCTTTCTTACAAGGGCAATGTATTCGGCATTGAGCTCCGAACTTTGTTGAACTTAAGGTTACAAAGACAGATCCCGGCTTTAAGGGTGACACAGCAACCAACGCTACAAAGCCTGCAACTCTTGAAACAGGTGCTGAAATTAAAGTTCCTCTCTTTATTGATGAGGGCGAAGTTATTCAGATCGACACAAGAACAGGCGAATATATGGGCAGAGCATAATTTCTGCGGGAGAATCAGTTATGAATCTTACTGAAAAATTTCTTACATTCGCGGTCTTTGCGACGGTCTTGAGCTTGATGAGTCAAAACCTGAAGTAAAGGTTCTTAATGCAATCGTTGATCTTCTTGATGATATGGCTTTTGAAGTATCTGACATGGAAGAACTTTACGATGAGTTAAGCGCTCAGGTTGACGAAATTGATCAGGATCTTGCTGATGTTGAGTCTGATGTTTACGATGACGAGGACTATGACATTGAAGATTATGACGATGAAGATGACGATTACGATTTTGATGATGAAGAGAATCCTTTTTATGAGGTAACTTGTGATTCATGCGGTCAGAAGCTTAATGTTTCCGAAGATGTCCTTCTTGAAGGCGAAATCGAGTGCCCTAACTGCGGTGAGAACCTTGAGTTTGATTTTTCAGAGCTTTTCAGCAATGAGGAAGATGACGAGTGTGATGCCGATTGTGCATCATGCAATGGTTGTTCGGACACAGAAGAATAATTAACAAAACAAACACCCTTCGTATAGTATATACGAGGGGTGTTTTTATGTTGTACAGAAAAAGGTGTAAAAGAAAATTTGTTCTTTTAAAGAAAATACTTCTTTCTGTGGTTTTACTGATTATCGGTGTTACTGTTTTCTGCGAGGTGCATTTGTCAGATTTCAGACCGGAGTACATAAGAATTCAGGCTGAAATATTGTCTGTAAATTCTGTCTGTGATGCAGTGAATAACACACTTGACAAGCTTAATTATTCTTACAGTGATATTGCAAAGATTAATTGTGATAAAAACGGAAATGTGCAGTCAATTGAAACGGATTCATTCAAAATCAACAGAATTAAAGCCGACATCACGAAAGCCGTACAAAAGGAAATAGCTAAGGTATATGACAATGAAATTGAAATACCTCTCGGTTCATTTACGAATATTTCAATACTCTCAAATGTCGGACCTTGCATTCCCGTGAATTTTAACCTTACAGGAAGTTTTTCCTCGGAAGTTATAAGTACATTTGAACAAGCGGGAATAAATCAGACAATCCACCATATAAAGCTTTTGCTCACCTCAAAAATAATGACAACCTCGCTTGATTATTCAGGCAAAATAACATTTACTACCGATTTTGAAATTGCACAATCCGTAATAGTCGGTAATATACCGTCCGGATACGGTTCTCTGTTTCAGACTTATAAGAAGTAAATTTTGAAAAACCTGTGAAAAACATTGAAAAACCGTATATCTTGTGTTATAATCTAACAGTTAATAAAATGGGTTAGGAGGCATTTCTTTGCCTGACAGTCAGAAAATTTCCGAAAAACAATCGGAGTATATGAATTTAATAGCTGAAATTATGGATATCCGCAAAAGAGGAGAGAAGCCTGTTGCGTATATCAGAACATACGGCTGCCAGCAGAATGTGGCTGATAGTGAAAAAATTAAGGGTATGCTTGAACAGTCGGGATTTGAGTTTTCAGATGAACCGGATAATGCGGATTTCATACTTTTCAATACCTGTGCCGTAAGAGAACATGCTGAGGACAGAGTGTTCGGCAATGTAGGTGCATTAAAAAATCTAAAGCGTAAGCATCCGCAGATTCTTATTGCTTTGTGCGGTTGTATGATGGAGCAGGAGCATGTTGCCAATAAAATTTACAAGAGCTTTCCTTTTGTAGGACTTGTGTTTGGTACTCATTCATTGCACCATTTTCCTGAGCTTATGTATAACGCTCTTCTTGATGGCAAAAGAGTGTTTGAAAGAGGTAATGACGATAATCAGCTTTATGAGGGATTTCCTGTTAAGCGTGACGGCACTTTCAAGGGTTGGTTACCGATTATGTACGGTTGCAACAACTTCTGTACATATTGCGTTGTGCCTTATGTAAGAGGCAGAGAACGCAGTCGTGAAAAGAATATTATTGTTTCTGAGGCTAAAAATATGATTGAGTCGGGTTATAAAGACATTACCCTTCTCGGTCAGAATGTAAATTCCTACGGAAAAGGTCTTTCCGAGAAAGTAAACTTTTCACAGCTTTTGCGTGAGGTCGATTCAATTGACGGCGATTATTGGCTTCGCTTTATGACATCTCACCCGAAGGATTGTTCAAAGGAACTTATTGACACAATTGCATCGGGTACTCATATAAGCAAGCATCTTCACCTTCCGTTCCAATGCGGTTCGGACAGAGTGCTTAAAGCAATGAACCGTCACTATGACCGCAGAAAGTATCTTGAAATAGTCAATTATGCTAAAGAGAAAATTGACGGTCTTTCACTTACAAGTGATATCATTGTAGGTTTTCCGGGTGAAACATATGAAGATTTCAAAGAAACTTTATCGCTCATCCGTGAGGTTGAGTTTACATCACTCTTTACCTTCATTTTCTCACCGAGAGTAGGTACTCCTGCGGCTAAAATGGACGATCCGATTTCCGCTGAAGAAAAATCAAAATGGTTCCGTGAACTTCTTGATGTTCAGGAAGAAATTGCGGCAAAGCGTTGTTCTTCAATGGTTGGCAAAACCGAAAAGGTACTTATTGAAGGTGAAAACGATAAGAACGGTGAATTGTGCGGTCGTACAAGCGGTAACATAATAGTTGAGCTTGAAGGATCAAAGGACTGTATCGGAACATTCAGAAATGTAAAAATAACAAAGGCTCGCAACTGGATATTAAAGGGTGAGCTTGTAAAATAATCGGAGGTTAAAACTATGGATATCATTGAGAAAGCAAGGGAACTCGGAAGACTCATTCAGGAAGAAGACTCATATAAAAAATTGCAGGACGCTCAGAAGAATGCAGATGCAGATATGGAGCTTCAGCGTCTTATCGGTGAATTCAATCTTAAAAGAATGTCAATAAACAATGAAGCATCAAAAAAGAGAGAGATCAGGAAAAGCTTTCTAAGCTTAATACCGAGATGAGAGAGGCATATTCTCAGATTATGTCAAATGAGAATATGATTGCCTACAATGATGCAAAGGCTGCTTTTGATGTTGTTGCAAACAGAGTTCTCGCAATTGTTCAGCAGTCTGCTGAGGGCGCAGATCCTGAGACTGCTGATTACAGCCAGTCATCATGCTCAGGCAGCTGTGCTACATGCGGTGGTTGCGGCTGATAAACGGTTCTAAATTTTATTAAGGAAGTGAAACAAATGGCGGAGTTATCTCCAATGATGCAACAGTATTTCAAAATTAAAGAAGAAAACAAAGACAGCATTTTGTTTTTCCGACTTGGAGATTTCTACGAAATGTTTTACGATGATGCAAAGCTTGCATCAAAGGAGCTTGAACTTACTCTTACAGGAAGGGATTGCGGACAGGCCGAGCGTGCTCCCATGTGCGGAGTTCCGTTTCACAGCTGTGAGGGTTACATTGCAAGACTTGTTGCAAAGGGCTATAAGGTTGCAATTTGCGAACAGACGGAAGATCCTGCAAAGGCAAAAGGTCTTGTAAAGCGTGATATTATTCGAGTAATTACTCCCGGTACCGTAATGGAATCGAGTATGCTTGATGAGAGCAAAAACAACTACATTTGCTGTATGTATTCTAAAAATAAAACTATAGGACTTTGTTTTTGCGATATTTCCACAGGAGAATTATATGCTACGGAAATCAGGGGTAATGACAGCTATAATGTTCTTACCAATCAGCTTACAAGCTATAATCCCGTGAAATTCTCATTGGCGGTGACATTGTAAAGCTGAAAGAGCTGCCTAAGTTCATTAAAGCGAAACTTTCGGCAGGAGTTGAAATGCTCGAAGATGAAAATTTGACGAGTCGGTATGTACTGATGTTGTAAAATCACAGTTTGCGGATGAATACAGTACCGTATCTGACAAATTTGTTGTTGTATGCGTTCTCGGTGCATTGCTTTCATATCTTCGTGATACTCAGAAAACGGGACTTGAAAGAATAAATCACATTGAGTTCTACAAAGAAAATCAATATATGAGTCTTGATTACAACACACAGCGTAATCTTGAGCTCACACAAACAATGCTGACAAAGGATAAAAAGGGTTCGCTTTTGTGGGTGCTTGACAAGACAAAAACCGCAATGGGCAAACGCCTTTTGCGTTCATGGCTTGAACATCCTTTGCTTAATATAACTTCAATTAACAACCGTCAGAGTGCAATTGAAGAGCTTGTTAACGATAATATGCTCCGTATGGATGTTACAGACACACTCTCTGGTATATTTGACATTGAAAGACTTATGACAAGAATCGTTTACGGTTCTGCAAATGCAAGAGATTTGCGTTCACTCTGCGGAGCAATTCAGAATCTTCCGCAGATTTCGGATTTGCTCGTTGATTGCAAATCAGTCTATCTTAAATATATTTATAAAAGCATTGATAAGCTTGAGGACATTCATTCTCTTATTGATTCTGCAATCGTTGAAGAACCCCCGTTTACAGTCCGTGAGGGCGGTATGATTAAGAGAGGTTATAACGAAGAGCTTGATTCCGTGACAGGCGATATGAATGACTCAAAGGGGATTCTTGCCCGTATTGAGGCTGAACAGCGTGATATAACGGGAATTCCTAAGCTTAAAGTCGGTTATAACAGGGTATTCGGATATTATATTGAAGTATCAAATTCGTATAAATCCATGGTACCCGAAACATACATAAGAAAGCAGACACTCACCAATTGTGAAAGATATATTACTCAGGATTTGAAAGATGTAGAGGGCAGAATCCTCGGTGCAAAAGACAGATCGGTTGCACTTGAATACAACCTCTTTGATGATGTCAGAAAGACGGTTTCGGATAATCTTGAAAGAATTCAGAAAACCGCAAAAGCCATTGCTAATCTTGATGTTATTACATCACTTGCAAATGTTGCGGCTGACAACAGATACATAAGACCTGACGTAAACCTTTCAACCGCTATAAGAATTAAAGATTCGAGACATCCGGTTGTTGAGGCTCTATTAAAGGATGCACCGTTTGTTCCGAATGATGTCAGCCTTGATTCTGCCAATGACAGAGTAGCAATTATTACAGGTCCCAATATGGCGGGTAAGTCAACCTATATGCGACAGATTGCCATTATTGTTCTTATGGCACAGATAGGCAGTTTTGTTCCGGCGTCTTCTGCCGAAATCGGAATTGTAGACAGCATCTTTACTCGTGTAGGTGCGTCTGATGATCTTGCATCTGGACAGTCAACCTTTATGGTTGAGATGAGCGAGGTTGCCAATATCATTAAAAATGCAACTTCAAAAAGCTTACTTATTCTTGACGAAATCGGCAGAGGTACTTCGACCTTTGACGGTATGAGCATCGCAAGGGCTGTACTTGAATTTTGTGCCGACAGAAAAAAACTCGGTGCAAAAACACTTTTTGCAACTCATTATCACGAACTCACGGTTATGGAACAACTCCTTGACGGTGTAAAAAACTATAACATAGCAGTTAAAAAGCGTGGCGATGACATTACTTTTCTGCGAAGAATTGTTCCCGGCGGAGCAGATGACAGCTACGGTATTGAGGTTGCAAAGCTTGCAGGCATTCCGCAGTCTGTAATTTCAAGAGCAAAGGAAATTTTAAAAGACCTTGAACACGGTAAATGTAAAAACGAGAATGCCAATATTCAAAAGCAGGATAATTCAGACGATATGCAGCTTTCGCTTATCGGTTCGGCTGAAAGTCCCGTGATTGAAAAGCTGAAAGATACAGATATAAATACTCTTACCCCGATTGAAGCAATGAACTTGCTTTACGAACTTAAAGGTATGATTTAATATTAGGAGGTGACACAAATGGGTGTAATCAATGTACTTGATAAGCATGTTGCAGAACTTATTGCCGCCGGTGAGGTTGTTGAAAGACCGGCGTCGGTTATAAAGGAACTTGTAGAAAATTCAATTGACGCAGGCGCAAAAAATATCACCGTTGAGATAAAAAACGGCGGTACAACATTCATGCGTGTTACCGATGACGGTTGCGGTATTTACCGTGACGATATCAAAGTTGCGTTTTTAAGACACGCAACCAGTAAGGTTAAGGTTGAATCTGACCTGGACAGTATTTCTACACTCGGATTCAGAGGAGAGGCTCTTGCGTCAATTTGTGCAGTGTCACGACTTCAACTTATTACGAGAAATGTAAACGAGGAAATCGGAACTTCATATGAAATTGACGGCGGTGAAGAACAGAGCTTTGATGATGCAGGTTGTCCTGTCGGCACAACATTTGTTATCAGAGATTTGTTCTACAACATTCCTGCTCGTGCAAAATTTTTGAAAAAAGATGTTTCGGAGGGTAACGCAGTTTCAAATATAATCGACAAAACTGCTTTGTCACATCCCGAAATTGCATTTACATACATTAAAGACGGAAAGCAGGTTCTTCGTACATTCGGCGACGGAAAACTTATTTCTGCAATATATTCGGTTTTTGGAAAAGATTTTGCAAAAGGACTTATTCCGGTTGATTATCAGCTTGATGCAATAAAGGTTTACGGCTATATTTCAAAACCCGAACACTCAAGACCAAATCGTAATATGCAGAATTTTTTTTATCAACGGAAGGTACATCAAAACCAGAACGGCTATGGTTGCACTTGAGGAGGCTTTTAAGGGTTCAATTATGGTCGGAAAATTTCCGTCGTGTGTCCTTAATATCGAATTGCCGTGTGAAATTATTGATGTCAATGTTCATCCTTCAAAGCTTGAGGTCAGATTTATAAATGAAAGACCTGTTTTTGATGCGATTTATCATGCGGTAAAATCTTCACTTATGAAGTATGACAGCCGTAAAAAAGCGTCATTTAAAAAGGAACGGCTTTTAATGAGGTGCAAAATAAGTTTAATCCGTTTAACAATGCACCTGCCATTCTGAACAAGCCTGTTGTGCAAAGTTCTAAAAATGATTTTGTACAAAAACAGTATACTAAACCGATACCTGACAATTCAAAAACAGAGGTTACAAAACCTGTTGCTACATCCGAAAAATCCGATGATTTTAATCCGTTTTCCGATGTCGCATTTAATGATAATAAGAAGATTGGCGAGGCAGCTATTCGTTCTGTTACAAAGTCCATTGATGATATAAAGTTGCGGATATATCCAATCCGTTTGATATTTTCAGCAAACAGGCGATAAATAAGGCAAAAGAGGAAGAAAAGTTAAAATCAACTTTCAAGCCTGAAATTCTTCAGCCAACTTCGCTTGTCGAAGATGAAAAAACTGATACAGAAGGTATTACCGATAAAAATCCGATTGTAAGCCCTAAAGAGGTTAATGTAATTGTTTCGGAAGAATCTATTGAGAAATCAAAAGAACCTGTTCTTGTAAACGATAATCAGACGAGCATCAAATATATCGGAGAGGCTTTCGATACATATATCATTGCAGAAAAAAACAATAAAGATATTCTTTTGATAGACAAACATGCCGCCCATGAGAGAATTATTTATGAAAAACTCAAAGCCGAAAAGGCTGCTGACTACAGGCAGATTTTACTTGCTCCTGTTACAGTCCCTCTCGGAAAAACCGAGTATGATGCGGCAATTAATAATCTTGATATGTTTTCCGATTGCGGCTTTGAAGTTGAAGATTTCGGTAACAGTACGGTTATTGTAAGAAGTTCTCCGCAGTATATTCCGGCTGTTGAAATTGAAGATTGCATTACCGAGATGTCGGGCTACATTTCTCAGGGTAAAACCGATATCTTTACCGAAAAAATGGATTGGTTTTACAGCAATGTTGCTTGCCGTTCAGCTATAAAGGCAGGCAATAAAAGTACGCCTGAGGAGCTTATAGGGATTGTAAAACACCTTGAAGAACATCCTGAAATCAAGTATTGTCCTCACGGCAGACCGATTTGCATTGTTCTTACAAAGGGTGAAATTGAAAAACAGTTTGGCAGGGTGTGATTTTTTGGAAAAATCTATTAATACGGTTTCAATTGTCGGTCCTACCGCATCAGGCAAAACAAAACTTTCGGTTGAACTTGCAAAGCGTTTTAACGGTGAAATCGTATCTGCCGATTCCATGCAGATTTATACGGGAATGCAGATTGCAACAGCCAAACCTACCAAAGAAGAGATGGACGGAATTCCTCATCATATGATGGACTTTCTTCCGCCTGATAAAACCTATTCGGTTGCGTCATATGTAACTGATGCTTCAAAATGTATAGCAGATATTCATTCAAGAGGCAAATTACCGTTTATTGTCGGCGGAACGGGTCTTTATGTTGATTCACTTCTGAACAATGTTTCTTTCAGTGATGATAAACGGGATGAAGAATATTGCTTAGAACTTCGCAAGATTGCCGAAGAACATGGAACAGACAGGTTGCTTGAAATGCTTGCAAAATTCGATCCTGAATCGGCAGACAGACTTCGTGAAAGCAGAAATCTTAAAAGAATAATCCGTGCCATTGAATTTTACAAAACAACAGGAAAAACTATTACGCAACAAATTGAAGAATCACATAAAATACCGTCTCCGTATATAACTGTAAAAATCGGTCTTAATTGCCTTGACAGACAGGTGCTTTATGACAGAATAAACAAGCGTGTAGATATTATGCTTGAAGAAGGTTTGCTTGAGGAGGCTGAACGGGTTATTAATTCCGACATGAGCTATACATCAATAAAGGCGATAGGATACAAGGAATTGATTCCTTATTTTAAAGAAAATAAAAATCTGAATGATTGTGTTGAAAAATTGAAAATGGAAACCCGCAGATATGCAAAAAGACAAATTACTTGGTTTAAGCGGGATTCGGAGATTAATTGGATTTATATTGATGAATATAATTCATTTGAAGAAATATACAGTTATGCAAAGGCTGTAATCGAAAGAGGCTTACTTTATGGATAAATTGCTTTTCAGACGAATTTTGATGATTGCGTTATCAGTTCTTGCAGTTGTTTATGCCGCCTATCTTCTGATAAGTACAAATTTTAAAATGTATCCGACTGAAAATGCTGTTCAAACAACAGTCACGGATAAAATTTATTCAAACGGATTTATTATCCGTGATGAAAATATGATTCAGAATAATACTTCGGGTGTGCTTTCATATACAGTGCATGACGGTGATGAGGTAAAAGCCGGCGGTGAAATTGCAAAATCGTATGCAAATGATGATGATGCAGCTTCACAGTCAAAAATCAGCGCATTACAGGAACAGCTTTCCGATTTGCAGACACTTCAAAAAACAAGCACGGCCGGCAACATAGGTATTGATACTATCAACAACAATATAAATAATAATATCATTTCACAAATTCGCAGTATCAATGACGGCGATTTGGCAAATATTGATAATGTTACAAATAATCTGCTTTATTCAATAAACCAAAGACAGATTTACACAGGCAAAGCCACTAACTTTAATGACAGAATTTCAGAACTTCAGGCTGAAATAGCCACTCTTGAAGGCAAAACAGGAAAATCAACAGGTAATATTACGACTGAAAAATCAGGTTGTTTTCTCTCACATTGTGACGGATATGAAAATGCGCTTGATTACAATAATCTTGATCGTCTGACTCTTTCTGACCTTGATAATGTAAAGCAGACAAAAGTGTCCGACAATATTGCAGGCAAGGTTGTAACGGGATTGAAATGGTATGTTGCCTGTAAGGTTACGGCTGATGAGGCAACAAGACTTTCTTTGTGGGACGGTTCCGCTACGGTACTGTTCTCTGACGCATCGTCTGAAAGCATTCCCGCCACTATCAAGAGGATTTATCAGGAATCAAAAGACAGCGACGCCCTTCTTATTCTTGAGAGTGACTATATGAATTCCGACCTTGCTCAGGCAAGACAGGAACCGATTGAAATAGGTCTTGGTTCATACACTGGCTTGAGAATCAGCAAAAAGGCTATTCATGATGACTATGTAACAAAGACAACCTATGATGACAATGACAATAAACATACCGAACAGGTTAAGGTTCAGGGTGTATATGTGCTTCACGGAAGTGAAGTGCGATTCAAACAGATATCTATTCTGTATGCCGACGATGATTATGTTATTTGCGATCCGGAGCCGGACAGCAAAGACCTTGTTGACGGCACAACAGTTGAGTTATATGATCAGGTAATTCTTGAAGGAGATGATTTGTATGACGGAAAAGTTGTTAACTGACGTTGAATACAATTACAAATTTATTGATGAGCGAATAGCCGAGGCTGCCGAAAAGTCCGGAAGAAAGCGTGAGGATATTACATTTCTTGCCGCAACAAAAATGGTTGAACCTGAGGTTATTAACCACGCAATTTCACTTGGGCTTGACCACATAGGCGAAAACAAGGTTCAGGAACTTTTGTCAAAGTATGATAAGTATAACCTTGACAACTGTTCTCTTCAGTTTATCGGTCACTTGCAGACAAACAAGGTAAGACAGATTATCGATAAGGTTGATCTTATCCAGTCTGTCGATTCAATAAAGCTTGCATCGGAAATTTCTAAACAGGCTTTAAAAATCAATAAAAACTGTGATGTTCTTGTTGAGGTAAATATCGGCAGAGAAGAAAACAAGTCAGGTGTTATGCCCGAACAGCTTGAAGAATTACTTTGTCAGATTGCCGAATTGGACGGTATTTCAGTTAAAGGTCTTATGGCAATACCTCCGATTTGTGAATCTTCACAGAAAATTTCTGAATTTTTCAATAAAATGCATAATATATTTATTGACATCTCGCAAAAAAATTAGATAATATAGGTATGAATATTCTTTCAATGGGTATGTCTGCCGATTATTACGAAGCTGTACTTGCAGGTGCAACTATGGTCAGAGTTGGTTCGGCATTATTCGGTGCAAGGAATTATACATAATTTTAGGAGGATTATATAATGGCTGGTTTTGTAGATAAGTTTAAACGCATGTGGGACGCCCCCGATGATGAGTATGAGTACGATGAATATGGTTATGCTGACGAAGGTGCAGAAGAAGATTATAAAGAAGAACCTGTAAGAAACACCAAAAAAGAAAGAGATCTCGGCGGCGGAAACAAGGTCGTAAACATTAATGCTACCACCAATCTTCAGGTTGGTTTATTCAAGCCTGAGCGTTTCGGCGAAGAAACCCGCACAATTGCCGATGAGCTTATGAAGGCTCACACAGTAGTTCTTAATCTTGAAGATACAAATAAAGATATGGCAAGAAGAATCCTTGATTTTCTCAGCGGTGTTGCGTATGCAAACCGTGGTAAAATCAAGCGTGTCGCTACAAATACATATATCATTATTCCGAGCAATGTTGACCTGACAGGCGACGATTTACTTGATGAGCTTGAGAACAACGGTGTTTACTTCGGATGATGACAAACAGCTGATTGCTCGGCTTAATAACGGTATTGACCTTTGTCTGACAAGACAGAAACCGTATTTTATGCCTTTTATGAGTGAAAGGAAACAAGCACTTCTTGTTTCCGAACTTAAAAAAGCATATTTCGACAACTACCTTTTCTTTGGCGGGTATGATGATTCTGAGAGAAAAATGCTTGGCTTGTTTTTTGACGAACCGAGTACGAGTATGTTCCCGATATGCGGCATTGAATTTTCATTCAGAAAATGCGACCGACTCACTCATCGTGATTTCCTCGGTTCTTTGATGTCGCTCGGAATAGAGCGTGAAACTGTCGGGGATATTCTTGTTGAGGACGGACGGGCTGTTGTATTTGTAAAAGCGGAATTGTCCGATTATGTCAAGTCGCAGATTTCAAAAGTCGCAGAGTCGGCGTTAAGGTTGATGATGCTGATTTGTCAAAGCTTCCGCAGGGAAGAGGAGTAGAAGAAAAAACATTTATAGTTTCTTCTTTACGACTTGATAATATTGTTGCCGCTGTATGTAAACTGTCACGAGAAAAACAAAAACTGTCATTATGTCGGACAGCGTATGTGTTAATTTTGAAGAAACTAAAAATGTCAGTTTTAACCTAAAGGAAAATGATGTTTTTACAATTCGCGGAAAAGGCAAATTCGTTTTAAAAGGTATACTTGGAACTACAGGAAAAGGTCGAATGAGAATTTCGGTTATACATTATAAATAAGGAGTGCAGATAAATGCTTACAATTGATGAAATTAAAAATATAAGCTTCAGAAAAGCCACTCTTAACGGTGGTTACAGAGCTGAAGATGTTGACTCGTTTATTGATGAAGTCATTGTTTCTTTTGAACAATTGAAGAAAGAAAAAACTAACCTTGTTCATAAGATTGATGTTCTTGCAACAAGAGTTGAACAGTACAGAGCAGATGAAGAAACAGTAAGAAACGCTTTGCTTGCTTCACAGAAGGTTGCTGATGCCTGCATAAGAGAAGCAAAGGAAAAGGCTGCAAAGATTGTTCGTGATGCCGAAACAAAGGCTCAGACTCTCCTTGTTGACGCAAACAATATGACTGCTGCGAGAAAGAGCATTATTTACAGCTTCAGTCAGATGCGGCTAATCTCAGAAATGAACTTATTTCACTTTACAGTAAGCATATTAAGTCAATTGATGATCTTCCTTCAACCTCCGATGTTGAGGCTTCAAAAGCTGAACTTGACGAAAAGTATCCTACAGAGGATGTGACAGCTCCTGCACAGCCTCAGGTTGAAGATGATGTTAAGATTGCAGTACCTTCGGAAATGAAAGCTGAGCCGATTGCTGAAACTGAAGAAGTATCTGCTCTTCCTAAAAGACAGAGCAAGTTCAGTCATCTCAAGTTCGGCGATAACTATGATGTAACTGCCGACTGATTTTATTTAGATTTTAGATATTGGAGAGAATATAAAATGTCCCAGGATTATAATTCAACACTTAATCTTCCAAAGACAGACTTCCCTATGAGAGCAGGTCTACCGAAAAGCGAGCCTGTTACACTTCAAAATTGGGAAGATGAAAAGGTTTACGAAAATCTTATGAAAGTAAATGAGGGAAAGTCTCTGTTCATTCTTCATGACGGCCCTCCTTATGCTAACGGTGACATTCACCTTGGCCATGCACTTAATAAGATTCTTAAGGATTTTATCGTAAGATATAAGAATATGGCAGGCTTTAAAGCTCCGTATGTTCCGGGTTGGGATACACACGGACTCCTACGGAACTTAAAGCAAGAAAGAAAGCCGGTATCGGTAATTCTGCCGAAATTTCTGTTGTTGAACTTCGCAAAATGTGCGAAGAGTTTGTAAAAGGCTACATTAACGATCAGCGTACGCAGTTTAAAAGACTTGGCGTAATCGGTGAATGGGATAAGCGTACATCACTCTTAACCATGAGTTTGAGGCTGAACAGATCAGAGTGTTTGCAGAAATGGCTACAAAGGCTATATCTACAAGGGCTTAAAGCCTGTTTATTGGTGTCCTGAGTGTAAGACTGCTCTTGCAGAGGCTGAAATTGAGTATGCTGAAGATCCTTGCTATTCAATTTATGTAAAGTTTAATGTAACCGACGATAAGGGCGTTTTCTCAAATATGGGAATCGATCCTTCAAAGGTTAAGTTTGTAATTTGGACAACTACAACTTGGACACTCCCTGCAAATGTCGCAATTTGCGTAGGTCCGAGATTTGAATATTCTGTAATCAAACAGGTGATGAATACCTTGTTATGGCGTCAGAGCTTTATAAGTCTGCTCTTGATGAGGCAGGTATAACAGACTTTGAAGTTGTAGCAACGGTAAAGGGCAGTGAGCTTGAGTATATAAAAACAGCACATCCGTTCCTTGACAGAGAGTCCCTTGTTATCGTTGGTGAGCATGTAACTCTCGAAAGCGGTACAGGTTGTGTACACACAGCTCCCGGACACGGTGTTGACGACTACAATGTATGTCAGAATTACCCTGAGATTCCGATTATCTGTCCTGTTGATTCTAACGGTGTTCTTACAGAAGAAGCAGGTCAGTTTGCAGGTCTTACAACTGATGAGGCTAATAAGAAGATTGCCGCCTATCTTGAAGAAAACGGCTCACTTTTTGCATTAAAGAAAATTGTCCATCAGTATCCGCATTGTTGGAGATGTAAAACTCCTATCCTTTTCAGAGCAACAGACCAGTGGTTCTGTTCGGTTGATGATTTCAAGGATCAGGCTGTTGACGCTATCAATACGGTTAAGTGGATTCCTGCATGGGGCAAGGACAGAATTACATCAATGGTAAGAGAAAGAAAAGATTGGTGTATTTCACGTCAGAGAAAATGGGGTGTTCCGATTCCGATTTTCTTCTGTAAGGATTGCGGAGAGGCTCTTATTGATAAGGATGCTATGCTTGCTGTTGCTGACTTATTCGGTAAAGAAGGCTCAAACGCTTGGTACAATCACACAGCCGCAGAGATTCTTCCTGCCGGTACAAAGTGTAAGAAGTGCGGTTGTACTGAATTTGATAAAGAAAAAGATATTATGGATGTTTGGTTCGATAGCGGTTCATCGCATGCCGCTGTTCTTGAACAGCGTGATAACCTTGAATCACCTGCTGACCTTTACCTTGAGGGTAACGACCAGTACAGAGGTTGGTTCCAGTCATCACTCCTTACATCCGTTGCTACAAGAGGCAGAGCACCTTACAAGGCTGTTCTTACTCACGGTATGATTCTTGACGATGAATCAAGAAAGATGAGTAAGTCACTTGGTAACGGTATCAGCCCACAGGATGTTATTAAGCAGTACGGTGCTGATGTACTCAGACTTTGGGTTGCATCAACCGACTATCAGACTGACGTTCATATTTCTAAGGATATTCTCAAGCAGATTTCCGAATCATACAGAAAAATCAGGAATACCGCAAGATACATTCTCGGTAACATTTCTGACTTTAATCCCGATACAGATATGGTTGATTTTGACAAGGTGTTGCCGATTGATAAATGGGCACTTGCAAAGCTTAATGACCTTATCACAAAGGTTAGAACTTCATACGATAATTATGAGTTTCATATTGTATATCACAGCATTCACAACTTCTGTGTTGTTGATATGTCTAACTTCTATCTTGATGTTCTCAAGGACAGACTTTATACAGAAAAGGCTGACAGCCTCTCAAGAAGAGCTGCTCAGACCGTAATCTATGTTATCCTTGACGCAATGACAAGAATGATTGCTCCGCTCCTTGCGTATACATCAGATGAAATTTGGAAATACATGCCTCATTCCTCAAATGAGAATGCAGAACATGTTATCTTTAATGAGATTCCCGAAAACATCGCTATTGATGTTGACGATAAATTTATGGCTTTCTGGGACAGAATCCACGAACTTCGTGATAATGTTAAAAAGTCACTCGAATCCCTTATAAAGGATAAGACAATTAAGGGTTCGCTTGAAGCAAAGGTAACACTTTGTGCAGGCGGAGAAACACTTGAATTCCTTAAAAAGGCTGAGCCTGAGCTTTGTGCAGCATTCATAGTTTCCGAAGTTGAAATTGTTGATAACGGCGGTGAGCTTGAAATCAACCTGAAAAAGCTGAGGGTGAAAAGTGCGAGCGTTGCTGGGCTATCAGCAAGACGGTGGGTCAGTGTGCAGAGCATCCTACAATCTGTTTCCGCTGTGTTCAGAATCTTAAATAATAACTGCTATTACAATAAATCGTGTGATAAAACACACCGATTTATGTTTATGGAGGATAAAATGCCTGTTATTGCTCTTATAATCGGCGTGCTTTTAGCTGCCGTCGATCAGATAATAAAATATTTTGTACTTACCTATCTTCAGCCTGTCGGTTCGGTAACTGCCATTGACGGATTACTTGATTTTACTTATGTTGAGAATAGAGGCGTTGCTTTCGGAATGTTTTCGGATATGCGTTGGTTTTTCGTAGCGGTTACTGCTGTTCTTATTGCAATAATAATATATATTATGTTCAAGAAGAAACCGTCGGGAAAGATGTTCTATATTTCTGCGCACTTATAATCGGCGGCGGAATAGGTAATTTGATTGACAGAATTTTTTACGGTTTTGTAGTCGATTACATCAGCGTTTCATTCTTTCCCCCTGTTTGTAACTTTGCCGATTACTGCATTACAGTCGGAACAATACTTCTTATAGTTTATGTTCTGTTTTTCTCTAATGTTATGAAATCCGAAAAAAAGGTCAACAAAAGCAATGAATGAATTTAAACTGAATTGTGAAACAAGCGGTGTAAGACTTGATAAATTTATTTCGGATGCAAATATTGATTTATCACGCTCTGCTGCTGTTAATCTTATTGAGAACGGAGCTGTGCTTGTAAACGACTCTGTTGTTTCAAAAAAGTACAAGCTTTCGCAAGGTGATATTGTTGTTGTAAATGTTCCCGATCCGACGCCTTATGAGGCTAAAGCGGAAAATATTCCTCTTGATATAGTTTATGAAGATGAATGCTTGCTTGTTGTGAATAAGCCAAAGGGAATGGTGTGCATCCTGCCGCAGGAAATTATGACGGTACTCTTGTAAATGCTTTGCTTTATCATTGCGGTGACAGCCTTTCGGGAATTAACGGCGTACTTCGTCCCGGCATTGTTCACCGCATCGACAAGGATACAAGCGGTCTTTTGATTGTTGCAAAAAATGATTTTGCTCACCGTTCTCTTGCAGAACAAATTAAGGAGCATTCTTTTACAAGGGAGTATGAGTCAATTGTATTTGGTAATCTGAAAAATGATGAAGGAACAGTTGACGCTCCAATCGGAAGAAATCCTAAAGACAGAAAGAAAATGTGTGTTATCGAAAAGAACAGCAAAAATGCGGTTACTCATTATTCGGTAATAACAAGGTATAAAGGTTACACACATATAAAATGCAAGCTTGAAACTGGTCGTACTCATCAAATCAGGGTGCATATGGCTTATATAGGTCATCCTGTGTCGGGTGATAAGGTGTATGGCGTAAAGAATGAAAAAGTTGATTTTGAAGGACAATGCCTTCATGCAAGAAAAATCGGTTTTATTCATCCAAAAACCAATGAATATATTGAATTCACTTCCGAATTGCCTGATTATTTCAAAAAATATCTTAAAAAGCTTGAAAATATATCATCACATTAATCGGAGCTTGACGGGATATATTCCGATTTTTTAAACTAAATTGAAAAAACACTTGCATTATTATTCCGTATGTGGTATTATATTAAAGCATTTGAAACCGTCGTAACTCTCGACGAGGTTCAAATAACGGTTTAACCGTCATTTTGATGTGACAGTCCGCTGCTCATTTGAGTAAGAATGTCGGAAAAATAAGGAGGATAAAAAATGGACGCATTAAAGACTATTGCTGCAGCAAGCGTGAAGGAAACAACACCTGAGTTCAGCGTAGGTGATACTGTAAAGGTATCAGTAAACATTCGTGAAGGCGAAAGAGAAAGAATCCAGATGTTTGAGGGTACTGTTATTGCTAAAAGAGGCAGTGGCGTAGCTGAAACATTTACTGTAAGAAGAGTAGCTTACGGCGTTGGTGTTGAAAGAGTATTCCCTCTCCATTCACCCAATGTTAAAGATGTACAGGTTGTTCGTTACGGTAAGGTTCGCAGAAGCAAGCTCTACTATCTCCGTGACAGAGTTGGTAAGGCTGCTAAGGTTAAAGAGCAGATTCGTAAGTAATTCACGAAATCAAAAGGGACTTTTAAAAGTCCCTTTTTTTACTATTTTTCTTTATAGCAGGTGACAAAGTTGAAGAAAAGCAAAAATAATGTCAATGAGGCTAATATGGCTGTGCTTCAGCCTGAGGGTGTGAACGATTCTTCAGATATCAATCCTGAAATGTATGTGGATAAGAAACCGTCAATTTCCGAAAAACAATTTCTTGTTGCAAAAGAGGAAGGCGCAATGTCCGGTTTTTATGACTGGGTAAGATGTATCCTGTTTGCAATTTCGGTTGTTGTGGTTTGCCTTATCTTTTTGTTCCGCCTTGTTGATGTTGAAGGCAGATCAATGAATAACACACTTGCCACTAACGACAAGGTTATCGTAACAAATCTATTCTACACTCCCCAAAATAACGATATCGTTGTTATTTCTCACGGTGCAGAGTATAACAGTCCGATTATTAAGCGTGTTATCGCTGTTGCGGGACAGACTGTTAAGGTCGATTATGACAACGACCAAATCATAGTTGACGGTGTTGTTCTTGATGAACCGTACATAGAGGGTTCAACCTACGGCAACAATATAGGCGACAATGAAATTCCGGAGGTTATTCCTGAGGGCAAAATTTTTGTTATGGGTGATAACAGAAAGGATTCAATGGACAGCCGCAGTACAAAAATCGGTCTTATAGATGTTGATGATGTAATCGGTAAGGCACAGTTTGTAGTTTATCCGTTTGACCACTTCGGCTATCTGTACTGATGCTAAAGATTGTAAAAATTTAATGTTAATTTAAATTTTGATATTGTGAAAAGCTTATTTCTGTTTTATAATAGAAATAAGCTTTATTTTTTACGGAGGGTTATATGCCTCAAAAACCTAAAAAGAATAAAATCAGAATTAAAATTAACGATAAAAAAATCACGAATTATATGTTTGATTTTACACGGACAATAATTTTTGTGTTTGCTATTATATCCGTAGCGTTTACTTTTATCATCAGAGATGCCAATGTTGTGGGAAATTCGATGCTTGACACGCTCCACAGCGATGATAAAATTTTTTATTACAAATTTTATGTATGAGCCAAAATGCGGCGATATTGTAGCTATCAACGCTGAAAATCAGATTGAAAAGAGAATTATAAAACGGGTTATAGCCGTTGAAGGACAGACGCTTGTCGTGGATTACAGTAAAAATGCAGTTTATGTTGACGGTATAAAAATTGATGAACCGTATGTTTCTTCTTTAACACGAGAGCCGTCAAATCCATTGCAAATTCCGTATGTTATCCCTGAAGGTTATATCTTTGTAATGGGTGATAACAGAATTATTTCTCTTGACAGCCGTGATAAGAGTATAGGCCTTGTGTCTGTCGATGATGTAATCGGAAAAGCACAATTTATATTTTTTCCGCTTGACAGATTCAAGTATTTATATTAACAGAAAATTTTTAAAGGATGTACATATATGAGCGAAATGCAGACTATTCAATGGTTCCCCGGTCATATGACCAAAGCAAAAAGACAGATTCAGTCAAGTCTTAAACTTGTTGATGCTGTCGCAGAAATTATTGATGCAAGAATTCCTGTCAGCAGTCGTAACCCCGACCTTGCAAAACTTGTTCAGAACAAGCCGAGAGTTATTCTTCTCAATAAGTGCGATATGGCTAATCAAACTGCTACGAAAATGTGGATTGACTATTTTAAAAAGCAGAATCTTGTTGCTATCCCTGTTGACTGTAAAAGCGGCAGAGGTCTTGACAAATTTGCACCAGCCGTAAATACGGTTATGAGCCATAAGATTGCAAGATTAAAAGAAAAAGGAATGGTAAATCCCACAATCAGAATTATGATTGTCGGTATTCCGAATGTAGGCAAATCTTCTTTTATCAATAAAATGGTAAAGAAGAACCGTGCAAAGGTTGAGGACAGACCGGGCGTTACAAGAGGTAATCAATGGTATACAATTGCAAAGAACCTTGAAATGCTTGACACTCCGGGTGTGCTTTGGCCAAAGTTTGACGATAAGACAGTCGGAGAGCATCTTGCGTTCACGGGTGCGGTTAAAGACCAAATTCTTGATATCGAACTATTGGCGGTAAGATTCTTGATTTCATCAAGGAACTCAAGCTGCTGATTTTATAACAAGATTCAAATTAGAAAACGAAGATATTGAAAATATTGATTCATACGAGCTTTTGAAAATGATTGGTAAAAAGAGAGGTATGCTTGTTTCAGGCGGTGAGATAGATACCGAGAGAGCCGCAATTATGTTGCTTGATGAATTCAGAAGTGCAAAGCTTGGCAGAATTACAGTTGAAATGCCGCAGGGAGATAACAATGGATTGGCTTGAATATGAAAATAAAAATATTGCAAGAGGCTTTCTGAATATCTGCGGTGTTGATGAAGCCGGCAGAGGACCGCTTGCAGGACCTGTGTGTGCCGCCGCAGTTATACTTCCCGAAAATACCGTTATTGAAGGAGTCAATGATTCAAAAAAGCTTTCTGAAAAAAAGAGAGAGGTTTTGTTCGATGTAATAAAGGAACAGGCCTTGGCATACAGCATTGCATTTGCAAGCGTTGAAGAAATTGAGGAAATGAATATTCTTAATGCTACTATGCTTGCAATGGAACGGGCAGTTGAAGGACTTGAACCAAGGGCTGATTATGCTATGATTGACGGCAACAGAATGCCTCCGTTGTCAATTGAAGGCGAATGTATTGTAAAAGGTGATGCAAAGTCAATGTCAATTGCCTGTGCATCAATTCTTGCCAAGGTATCAAGGATAGACTTCTTTATGAATACGACAAAGAATTTCCTCAGTACCTATTTGCAAAGCATAAGGGTTACGGCACAAAGGCTCATATTGAGGCGATTCTTAAATACGGACCGTGTAAGTATCACAGACCGAGCTTCTTGAAGAAAATATATAATAAGAAATGATTTTTACTACTAAACAAACAGGTGATAAGGGAGAGGCTTATGCCGCAAAATATCTGAAAAAGCATAAGTATAAAATTATTGCCAGAAATTATAAAAAGCCTTACGGCGAAATAGATATCATAGCGAGAATAAGGAAGTAATTGCCTTTGTTGAGGTTAAGACAAGGAAAGAGAATTCTCTTACACAACCCGTTGATGCGGTTAACCGTAAAAAGCAGGTGAAAATTTTAAAAACTGCCGATATGTATATGTATGAAAACAATATAGATAAAGAATGTCGATTTGATGTATGCGAAGTTTTTGTCAACAGTGATAATCTTAAGCTTGTCGGCATTAACTATATTGAAGATGCATTCTGACGGGAGGTTGCCATGAATTTTTTTGACTTGCATTGTGACACGCTCTATAAGGCAGTAACCGAAAAGTCCGAACTGGATAATCCCTCATATGAAGTGAAATTAAATAACAATTCCAAATCCCACAGGTTACAGTGCTATGCTATATGGTTACCCGACACGCTTGACAGTAATGAGGCGGAAAAATTGTTCTTTGAATCGGCTGATTACCTGAAATCCGAATGTAACCGACTTGAAATTGAATTGTTGGGTATCGGTGAATTCACAGATAATGCTTTTTCAAAGTATAGAAACTCAGCGTTTTTTACAGTAGAAAACGGAAAAGCATTGAACGGCAAAATCGAGAATGTAAAGCGATTTGCAGAACTCGGCGTCAGAATAATGACTCTCACATGGAATGAGATGAACGAGATTGGTTCAGGTGTTTTATCGGAAGATAAATGCGGTTTAACTGACTTCGGAAAACTTGCAGTAGCCGAAATGGAAAAGTACGGTATTGTAATTGATGTATCCCATGCAAGCGATGGACTGTTTTATGATGTTGTCAATCAGACGAATAAGCCGTTTATCGCAACTCATTCAGATTCACGGACAATTACTCAAAATCCGAGAAATCTTACAGATGAGCAGATTAAAATTATAATACAGAGAGGCGGACTTATAGGTCTAAATTTGCACAATGCTTTTCTTAATAATAATCCGGATAAAGCATGCATGAACGATATTTTAAAGCATTGCGAATATATGCTGTCACTCGGATGTGAAAATTCTCTTTGCTTCGGTACGGATTTTGACGGCTGCGATTTGCCGAGGGATATTGTCGGAAGCGATTCAATCGGCGAAATTTATGAACTTTTTCTTGGAAATAACTACAACGAAAGCGTTTTGAAAAAGATTTTTTACGAAAATGCGTATAATTTCTTTGAAAACTTTGACAATCAGCGAATAATGTAGTAAAATACTTGATGTTTAAAGCAATTTGAAAGGAAGATTTCAATGTTATACAACAGCACACAAAATGCCAAAGAAGTAGTTTCTGCGGCACAGGCCATTGCACAGGGTATTTCAAAGGACGGCGGTCTTTTTGTACCGCAGGAATTTCCTAAGTATGATGAAAATACCTTCAAGGCACTTTTGAAAACAGATTACAAAGGAAGAGCAAAGAAAGTATTTTCTGATTTTCTTTCTGATTTCACAGAAGAGGAAATCAGCGACTGCGTAGAAAAGGCTTATACAGCTCAGAAATTCGGCGGTGAAAATCCTGCTCCTATTTCATACTGTAATCTTGACGGAACAACCCTGAATATTCTTGAACTCTGGCATGGTCTACATGTGCGTTTAAGGATATGGCACTCCAGATTCTCCCGCATCTTCTCACAAAGTCACTCAAGAAGAAATATGACGGCAAGACAGCTGTTATTCTCGTTGCTACATCAGGCGATACAGGCAAGGCTGCTCTTGAAGGCTTTAAAGATGTTGACCACACAAAGATTGTTGTTTTCTATCCTGTTGACGGTGTAAGTCCGATGCAGAAGCATCAGATGAATACTCAGGAAGGTGAAAATGTTCGTGTTTGTGCAATCAAGGGTAACTTTGATGACGCTCAGACAGGTGTTAAGAAGATATTTACTACACCTTCAGTTGCAGAAAAGCTCGCTGAGAATAATATGCTTTTCTCATCAGCAAACTCAATCAACTGGGGCAGACTTCTTCCACAGATTGTTTACTATATTTCGGCTTACTGCGATCTTGTAAATGACGGTAAAATCGAGCTTGGCGATAAGATTAATGTTGTTGTTCCGACAGGTAACTTCGGTAACATCCTTGCATCATACTATGCAAGTCTTATGGACTTCCAATCAACGAGTTCATTTGTGCGTCAAACTCTAATAATGTTCTTACAGATTTTATCAAAACAGGCGTTTATGATAAGAACAGAAACTTCTATACAACAATTTCACCTTCAATGGATATCCTCGTTTCAAGTAACCTTGAAAGACTTCTCTACAAGCTTTCAGGTGATAATGACGAAGTTACAAGAGGCTGGATGAATGCACTCAAATCAGAAGGCAAGTATGAAGTAAGTGATGATGTAAAGGCTGTTATCAACGAAAAGTTCTACGGCGGATTCTGTGATGATAAGAATACAGAGGCTACAATTCACGAGATGTTTGAGCAGGATAAGTACCTTTGTGATACTCACACAGCTGTTGCAATCAATGTGTACAAGCAGTATGTTGAGGAAACAGGCGACAAGACACCGTCTGTAATTGCGTCAACTGCAAGTCCGTATAAATTCTCTAAGGCTGTTCTTGAGGCTGTTGAACCAAACGCAACACTTCCTGAAACAGAATTTGATATGGTTGATGAACTTCATAAGGTTTCCGGTGCCGAAGTACCTGCACCTCTTGCAAATCTTAAAAATAAAACTGCTCGATTCTCTGATGTTACAGAAGTTAGTGATATGGAGAATTATGTTCTCGGAGCACTCGGTATAGATTAATGGCATTATTTGCTATAGCGGATTTACATCTTTCACTTGGTGAAGATAAGCCTATGGATGTTTTCACAGGCTGGAACGATTATACTTCAAGACTTGAAAATAATTGGAGAAAGCTTGTTACCGATAATGACACGGTTGTTGTGTCGGGCGATATTTCCTGGGCAATGAAGCTTGAAGAAACTCTTACGGATTTTACTTTCATAGAAAATCTTCCCGGTAAGAAAATTTTCAATAAAGGCAATCACGATTATTGGTGGAGCACCAAGACAAAAATGGATGTGTTTCTGAAAAATAATTCACTTGATTCGATATCTATCCTTTTCAATAATTCATATGTTGTTGACGATTACGCAATTTGCGGTACAAGAGGATGGTTTCTTGAGAATGAATCTCAAAATGATATAAAAGTCCTGAACAGGGAAGTCGGCAGACTTGAAATGTCAATACAATCAGCTATAAAAACAGGAAAGGAACCAATAGTGTTTTTACATTATCCCCCTGTTTACGGAACAACAAAATGTGACGAAATATTTAATGTTCTTTTGAAATATGACATCAAAAAATGTTATTACGGACACCTTCACGGAAAAAAGAATATGAGGTTTGCAATTGAAGGTGAATACGAAGGTATTGATTTTAAGCTGATTTCTTGTGACAGGTTGTCATTCATGCCAATTTTAGTCAGATAAATTCTGTATTTTCTATTGGCAAAATTATTTTGTTGTGATATAATAAGATGATTTCTTGATTTTGAATTTAAACTTTGGAGGAATATTAAAATGGCATTAAAGGAATGTACAAAAAAAGAACAGGCTAATTCATATGAATTAGAGGTTAATGTTGACGGTGAAACTTTTGGTAACGCTGTTAACAGAGTTTATAAAAAGCAGGTTAAAAGCATCAATATCCCCGGTTTCAGAAAGGGCAAAGCTCCCCGTCATGTAATTGAGAAAATGTACGGCTCGGAAGTATTTTATGAAGATGCTATGCAGGATTGTTATCCTGACGCTCTTTATGAGGCTGCTAAAGAAGCAGGTATCAAGATAGTTTCGGTTGAAACCCTTGAGGCTATTGAGGCAAGCAAGGAAGGTTTCTCATTCAAGGCTAGTGTTGTTGTTGAGCCTGAAATGGAAATTAATAACTACCTCGGCATTGAAGTTACAAAGAAGTCAACAGAGGTTACAGACGAACTCGTTGACGAAGAAATTGAGAAGGTTCGTGACCGCAACTCAAGAATGGTAACTGTTGACGACAGAGCTGCTCAGAATGATGATGTAGCAGTTATTGACTTTGAGGGTTTTGTTGACGGTGAAGCGTTTGAAGGCGGTAAGGCTGAAAACTACAACCTTAAGCTTGGATCTGGCAACTTCATCCCCGGCTTTGAGGAGCAGATTGTAGGTCACAAGACAGGTGAAGAGTTTACAATCACAGTTAAGTTCCCGGATGATTATCAGGCTGAAGAGCTTAAAGGTAAGGAAGCTGAATTCAAGATCAACCTTCACGAAATTAAGGCTAAGGAACTTCCGGAAGTCGATGATGAGTTTGTAAAGGATGTTTCCGATAAGGAAACACTTGATGAGTACAAGGCTGAGCTTAAAGAAACTGTTGCTAAACGCCTTCAGGATGAGGCTGACAAGGATATTGACAATCAGATTTCCGAAAAGCTTATGGAACTCCTTGAGGGCGAAATTCCTGAGGCAATGTATGATAATCAGGCTAACGAGATGGTAAGAGAATTTGATATGCGTCTCCGTTCACAGGGTCTTGATATGAAGACATATATGCAGTACATGGGTATGGATGCAAACGCACTCAAGGGTATGTATAAAGAAGAGGCTGAAAAGAGAGTTAAGTTAAGACTTGCTCTTGAAGCAGTTGCAAGAAAAGAAAATATTGAAGTTACAGAGGCTGACCTTGATGCTGAATACGGCAAAATGGCAGAGGCTTACAAGATGGATGTTGATAAGGTTAAGGAGGCTGTTCCTGCTGAATCACTCACAGAAGATGTTAAGGTTGAAAAGGCTCTTAATCTCGTAAAGGACAAAGCTGTTATTAAGTAATTTGAATATTTTTCTTATATCTGTTAATCACTATTTAGGAAAGGTTATGATTAAATGGCATTAGTACCATATGTTATCGAACAGTCAAGCAGGGGCGAACGCTCTTTTGATATCTATTCCCGTCTTCTTGAAGACAGAATTGTTATGCTTAACGAAGAGGTAAACAGTGCAAGTGCAAGCGTTGTAGTTGCTCAGTTGCTTTACCTTGAAAGTAAAGATCCGACAAAGGATATCAGTCTTTACATCAACAGTCCCGGCGGCAGCGTAACAGACGGCTTTGCTATTTTTGATACAATGAATTACATCAAGTGTGATGTTTCCACAATCTGTATGGGTATGGCTGCAAGTATGGGTGCATTCCTTCTTGCCGCAGGCGCTAAGGGTAAGCGTCTTGCACTTCCTAACAGTGACATTATGATTCACCAGCCTTCAGGCGGTGCTCAGGGTCAGGCTACTGACATGGAAATTCACACAAGACACATTCTTGATATGAAAAAACGACTCAATCAGATTCTTGCTGACAACACAGGTCAGCCGATTGATGTTATTGCAAAGGATACCAATCGTGATAACTTCATGACTGCACAGCAGGCACTTGAGTATGGTTTGATTGATAAGGTTATCGAAAAAAGATAAAGGTGAGGTAAACTGATGGCTAACAAAAATAACGAAGATATTTATTGCTCTTTCTGCGGAAAACCTCAGGAGATGGCAGGCAGACTTATTGCCGGCAACGGTGTCTATATTTGTGACCGGTGTGTTGAGCTCTGTATGAATATTCTTCGCGAATCAGGCGAGCTTGAACGTGAAAATGAAAATAAACTTTCAAAATCGGGAGAACCTCAGACCCCCGAACTGTCCGTTGATGAACTTTTAAAGCCAAAGGAAATCAAGACAATTCTTGATGAATATGTTATCGGACAGGATCATGCAAAAGTTACCCTGAGCGTTGCTGTTTACAATCACTATAAGCGTGCTTTTTCAAAAGATGAGAGCGTAGATTTTGCTAAGAGTAATGTGCTGCTTCTCGGCCCGACAGGTGTCGGTAAGACATTACTTGCTCAGACGCTTGCAAAGGCTCTTGATGTTCCTTTTGCAATTGCCGATGCAACTACGCTGACCGAAGCAGGTTATGTCGGCGAGGATGTAGAGAACATTCTCTTAAAACTCATTCAGGCAGCCGATTTTGATATTGAAAAGGCAGAGCACGGCATAATTTACATTGATGAAATTGATAAAATTGCGAGAAAATCCGAAAACCCCTCTATTACACGAGATGTAAGCGGTGAGGGAGTTCAGCAGGCTTTGCTTAAAATTGTTGAGGGAACCGTATCCAATGTTCCGCCCCAGGGTGGCAGAAAACATCCGCAACAGGAATATTTACAGATTGATACTAAGAATATTCTTTTTATCTGCGGCGGTGCATTTGACGGTCTTGAAAAAATAGTTGAAAAGCGCAAGGGCTCTTCTGTTATCGGTTTTGAGTCACTTGTTCAGTCAAAGCAGGAGCTTGATTCGACCGATTGGATGAAAGAAGTCACAGCACATGATCTTGTAAAGTACGGAATTATTCCTGAACTCATCGGTCGTTTGCCTGTTATTACTGCTTTGAGCGGTCTTGACACGGATGCACTTGTCAAGATTCTTACTGTTCCGAAAAACTCTATTGTTCAGCAGTATAAGAAACTTTTTGAACTTGACGGTGTTGAACTTCTTTTTGAAGAAGAGGCACTCAGAGCTATTGCACAACAGGCACAGGATCAGCATACAGGTGCAAGAGGACTTCGAGGAATTATGGAAGATATTCTTACAGACCTTATGTTTGAGGCTCCGTCTGATCCTACTATTGATAAGATTATTATTACAGAGGGTGTTATCAAAAACGGTGCTGCTCCGCAAATTACTCGCAAAAAGGAATTGTTACAGACAAATTCCGTAAAATTGACTCAAAAAGATGCAAAGAAGCGTCAGAAGCGCAGCACAGCGTCTTGATATTGTGAATTAAAGCTGTATTGCAATTACAATACAGCTTTTTGCTTTTATGAAAGGAATTTAAATGGATTTTGATATGCAAAAAAATCTGACTCTCCCTGTTCTTCCGTTGCGAGGGTTGGTGGTTTTTCCAAAATCACTTATTCATTTTGATGTTGGACGAAAAAAGAGTATTACGGCTATAAATAAAGCTATGAAAGCCGATCAACTTGTTTTTCTTACTTCTCAGAAGGATGCCGCAATAAACGAACCGGATATATTTGATGTTTATGATACGGCGTAATTGCCAAGGTTGTTCAGGTTTTGAAACAGCCTGAAAATACTACACGAATTGTAATTGAAGGTCAATGCAGGGCTACAATTATAAATCCTGTTTTTGACGAAAAGTGTCTTGTTGCAGAAGTTAAACCGTATGAGGAAGAAAGTGAGTATCTTACAGCAAGAGATTCCGCTCTTATGCGAACCGTAAAAAATGAATTTGACAAGTATCTTGAGATTTCTCCGAAGATGCCGTCGGATATTATTTTTAAGGTTGCCCTTTGCAAAAGACCGGGTGAACTTGCCGATTTTATCACAGCTAATCTCATTCTCGACTACAGAGTTAAACAGTCGATTCTTGAAACTTTCCCGGAATCCGAAAGACTTGAATCTGTTCTTGATGTACTTGTAAATGAAAATTTTGTTCTTAAACTTGAGGACGAAATATCTCAAAAAGCTAAAATGAGAATTGATGAAAATCAGCGTGATTATTTTCTTCGTGAACAGAAAAGAGCAATCGAGGAAGAACTCGGTGAAGATGATTCACCGATTGACGATGCTGAAAACTATGTCGATAAAATTGAAAAGCTTAATCTTGACGAAAAGTCTGCCGACATTCTTTATAAAGAATGTAAGAAACTCAGCAAAATGCCTTATGGCAGTCAGGAAGCGGCTGTGATTCGTACATATCTTGATACGGTTCTTGATTTGCCGTGGAATAAGTCATCTAAAGATAAAATCGTTATATCTAAAGTTCAGAAGGCTCTTGATAAGACTCACTATGGACTTGACAAAGTTAAAAAGAGAATCATTGAACAACTTGCCGTTCGTGTGTTAAGTGAAAAGCAAAAAGGACAGGTCATCTGTCTTGCAGGACCTCCGGGTGTTGGTAAAACCTCAATTGCTCAGTCGATTGCAAAGGCAATAGGCAGAAAAAGTGAAAGAATCGCTCTTGGCGGTGTTCGTGACGAGGCTGAAATCAGAGGCCACAGAAAGACCTATATCGGTTCGATGCCGGGTAGAATTATTAATGCATTGCAACATGCCGGCACTAATAATCCTGTACTTATTCTTGACGAAATAGACAAGCTTGCCGCTGATTATAAGGGCGATCCAACATCGGCATTGCTTGAGGTTCTTGATATCGAACAGAATAATAAGTTTGTTGATCACTACATTGAACTTCCGTTTGATTTGTCAAATGTGATGTTTATTACAACTGCAAATGACATTTCAGCTATTCCGGCACCGCTCCGTGACAGAATGGAAATTATAGAAATCAGCAGTTATACAAGAGAAGATAAATTCCATATTGCAAAGAAGCACCTCATTCCTAAACAGCTTGATGAGTGCGGTTTTACTTCAAAGGAACTCAAATTCACTCAGAAAGCCATATACGCTCTCATAGACTTCTATACGAGAGAAGCCGGCGTAAGAACTCTTGAAAGGCTTATTGCATCAGTTATGAGAAAATGTGCCGTTGAAAAGCTTACAGAGGTACAGAAGTATTCAAGATTGACGAAAAAGAGGTAGAAAGATTTTTAGGCCATAAAAAGTTTATTCCTGATTCACTTGCCAAAATGGATGAAATCGGAATAGTAAACGGACTTGCATGGACCTCTGTAGGCGGAGAAATCTTACCTATTGAAGTTGCCGTTATGGAGGGTACAGGAAAGATTGAACTTACAGGTTCTCTCGGTGATGTTATGCAGGAGTCTGCTAAAACAGCAATCACCTGTATTAGAAGTCATGCGGCGGTTCTTGGAATTGATTCCGATTTTTACAAAAACAAGGATATTCATATTCATGCTCCGAGGGTGCTGTTCCAAAGGACGGACCGTCTGCAGGTATTACAATGGCAACCGCAATTTACTCAGCGCTGACTTTAAAGCCTGCAAGACACGATATAGCTATGACAGGTGAAATTACCCTCAGAGGGAATGTTCTTCCTATAGGCGGTCTTAAAGAGAAAAGCATGGCTGCTTTTAAAAACGGAATTACAACAGTAATCATTCCAAAGGATAACGAACCTGATCTTGAAGATGTCGATAAGGCGGTTCTTGAAAAGGTTAAGTTTATTCCTGTTAGGAATTTTTCGGAGGTAGTTGCAATTGCGGTGAATAATACCGTGAGAATTACCGATAACCAATGGAACGGAATTGATATGACAGCAGTTCGTTCTGCAACGAAAACTGTAAACGCAGTAAAACAGTGAAAGAGAGGGATTTTATGAATTTTAATGAAGTCGCTTTTGAATTTGCGGCAGGTCGTGTTGATCAGTTGCCGGAATCGGATATGCCTGAAATTGTATTTTCAGGTCATTCAAATGTAGGAAAATCCTCTCTTATCAATAAACTTGTTCAGAGAAAAGCTCTTGCAAGAGTAAGCGCTCAACCGGGCAAAACGGCTACCATTAATTTTTATAAGCTCAAAGAGTTTCGTATGGTTGATTTGCCGGGCTACGGTTATGCAAAGGTTTCAAAAGCAGAAAAAGACAGATGGGCAAAGCTTGTGGAAGGCTATTTTGCACAGGACAGACAGCGTCCGCTCGTTATTCAGATTCTTGACTTGCGTCATCCTCCGACTGATGATGACTTGCATATGATAGATTTCCTTTACAGAGGCGGATTTAACTTTGCCGCAGTTCTTACAAAGAGTGATAAACTCAAAAAGACTGCATTTGAAAAGCAGATTGAGTATTATAAGGACATTTTCAGTACAATTGAACATGTTCCGCTGATACCGTTTTCTGCACAAACAGGCTTCGGAAATGATGAAATAAGGAAACTTATTGAAACTTCAATAGCAAATTTTAAAAATACGGAGGTATGAGTAAAATGTTCGTTAGCGAATGTCTTAATGTGAACAATAAGGGACATCTTACAATCGGCGGTTGCGATACACTCGAACTTGCCAAAGAATTTGGTACACCCTTATATGTTCTTGACGAAACAACAATCAGAAATGTGTGCAAGGCTTATGTGAAGTCCTTTGAAAAGTATTACCACGGTAACGGTATGCCGTTGTATGCAAGTAAGGCTCTTTCTTGTAAGGAACTTTGCAGAATTGCAAAGGAAGAGGGACTCGGTCTTGATGTAGTATCAGGCGGTGAGATTTATACAGCCGTACAGGCAGGTTTTCCGATGGAAAAAGTTCACTTTCACGGAAACAATAAAACTGCTGATGAAATCAGATTTGCACTTGAATCTAATGTAGGAAAGTTCGTTGTTGATAACCTTTACGAACTTGAGCTTCTCAATGAAAATTGCGGTGAAATGGGTAAGAAGGCTAATATTTCTTTTAGAATTAAGCCCGGTGTAGATGCTCATACTCATAACTTCATCAGAACAGGTCAGATTGATTCAAAATTTGGTTTTGCTCTTGAAACAGGCGAAGCTTTTGAGGCAGTTAAAAAGGCACAGATGTACGACAATGTAAATCTTACAGAACTTCATTGCCACATCGGTTCACAGATTTTTGATATTGATCCGTTTGTCACTGCTGCTGAAATTATGCTTGACTTTATGGGCAAGATTCACGATGAACTTGGAATCGTTATTTCAGAGCTTAACCTCGGCGGCGGTTTTGGTATTATGTACACTAAGGATGATGAACCTGTTCCTTACGAAAACTATATGGAAAAGGTTTCAGAGGCTGTTAAGGCAAAGGCTAAAGAACACGGACTTCCTGTTCCGTATATCTTTATTGAGCCGGGTCGTTCAATTGTCGGCGAAGCAGGTATTACACTTTACAAAGTTGGCGGCAAAAAGGAAATTCCTAATGTAAGAACATATGTATCCGTTGACGGTGGTATGACAGATAACATCAGATATGCACTTTATCAGTCTGCTTATACCGTAGTAAATGCAGGTAAGGCTGACAAAGAGCCTGATGAAATCGTAACGGTAGCAGGTAAGTGTTGCGAGAGCGGCGACCTCGTTCAGGAGCACACAAAGGTTGCTAAGGTTGAAGTAGGTGATACACTTGCTGTTCTTTCAACAGGTGCTTATAACTATTCTATGGCGTCAAATTACAACAGAATCCCTCGTCCTGCAATCGTAATGGTTAAAGACGGCAAGGCAAGAGTTGTTGTTAAGCGTGAAAGCTACGAGGATATAGTAAAGAACGATATCTGATAATCGAATTATAATTATTTTGCAACACCGAACCGTTTAATTGTGTTCGGTGTTGTGTAGATTAGCGCATAGATTCGGAGTTGAGTATTGTGTTTAGGATAAGAAGTTTTTTTAAGGAACTTGAGCCGACACGACAGATGTCTGAGGCATTTAGAAATTGTATATTTCTTGCGTTATCAGGCGGATTTCAGGATGCATATACATATTTTACCCGCGACGGAGTATTTGCAAACGCGCAGACAGGCAATGTTGTGCTTATGAGTACAAATTTTATGACAGGAAAGTGGGAAGAGGGGCTTAAATATCTTTTTCCTATTCTTGCATTTGCGTTAGGTGTCCTTGTAGCTGATTTGATACAGAAAAAATTCAAGTATTTCAAAAAAATACATTGGAGACAGGGAATACTCTTGTTTGAAATTATCATATTATTTGCGGTTGGATTCATGCCGAAGAGTATGGATACCGTTGCGGCGGTAATTGTATCGTTTTCCTGTGCAATGCAGGTTCAGACTTTCAGAAAAGTCAGAGGATATTCCTATGCCAGTACAATGTGTATAGGTAATTTGAGAAGCGGTACGGCTGCTCTGTCAGGTTTTATTCACGAAAGAAAGCCCGAACAGCTCAGACAGGCAATGTATTATTTTGGTGTTATATTTTTCTTTGCAGTCGGAGCAGGTCTGGGAGGAAATCTTTCGTTATCGTTTGGAACGCATATAATATGGGTTTCATGCGGATTGCTCCTTGTAAGTTTTCTGATGATGTTTAAAGAAAAAATTCAATAATCCGGCAATTTTATATAACAATAAAGCCGTCGTCAATACTCGGATTTGGTATTGAGACGGCTTTATTTTACAAATTTTTCTATTCCGAGAATATAATCACTTGAAGTTTTATAAAGACAACAAAGTGTTATCAGATGCCTGATAGGCAGTTCTCGTTTTCCATTTTCGTATTTGCTGTATTGTTCCTGCCTTGTGTGAAGTATGAATGCAATTTGCCCTTGTGTGTATCCGTTTTTGACTCTTAATTCTTTTAATCTTTTGCAGTAGTCCATATAAATCACCTTCAAAAATATTACAAATAGTATTACTGATAGGATTTTATCATAAAATATGTCCGTTTGCAACTAAAATTTAATTGGTAAATCAAATATGAATTATACAAAATATTGTAATGCAAATGAAATTCTTTGATTCATGAATACATTTTAATAAAATTCAGCTCGTAAAATGTACGAAAATGCAACTAAACTTGGGAGATTTGTAAAATTAATTGCAGAAAAGGAATGAAATCGGCTATTTTTTCAATAATTTTAAAAAAAATTTGCAAGAAACTCACAAAAGATATTGCAAAATCGTTGAAAGTATAGTATTATTAATATGTTGATTGTAGTGCTTTACTGTGCTACAGCATAATCGGAATTTTTTCCGTATAATTTATGCGAATTTTATTAAGGAGGACTTACTTATGTCATATGTAAGTGAACAGCTTGAAAAGCTGAAAGCAAAAAACGCAAATGAGCCTGAGTTTATTCAGGCTGCTACCGAAGTTCTTACTTCACTTGAGCCCGTTTTCGAGCAGAATCCAAAGTATGAAGAGAATGGTATTCTCGAAAGAATCACAGAGCCTGAAAGAGTTATTATGTTTAGAGTACCTTGGGTTGATGACAACGGCAAGGTTCAGGTTAACCGTGGCTTCCGTGTTCAGTTCAACAGTGCTATCGGACCTTACAAGGGTGGTTTAAGACTTCATCCGTCAGTAAACCTCGGCGTTATTAAGTTTCTCGGTTTCGAGCAGATTTTCAAGAACTCACTTACAGGTCTTCCTATCGGCGGCGGTAAGGGTGGCTCTGACTTTGATCCTAAGGGCAAGAGCGACAGAGAAGTTATGGCATTCTGCCAGAGCTTTATGACAGAGCTTTGTAAGCACATCGGTGCTGATACAGATGTTCCTGCCGGTGATATCGGTACAGGTGCTCGTGAGATCGGTTATTTGTTCGGTCAGTATAAGAGAATCAGAAATGTATATGAAGGCGTTCTTACAGGTAAGGGTCTCAACTGGGGCGGTTCACTCGCAAGAACAGAGGCTACAGGTTATGGCCTTCTTTATTTTACAGAGGCTATGCTTAAGGATAACGGTAAGGACATCAAGGTGCTACTGTTTGCGTATCAGGTGCAGGTAATGTTGCTATCTACGCAACAGAAAAGGCTACAGAGCTTGGTGCTAAGGTAGTTACAATGGCTGATTCAACGGGTTGGATTTATGATGCTGAAGGTATCGACCTTGATGCTATTAAGGAAATCAAGGAAGTTAAAAGACAGCGTCTTACAGAGTATAAGAACTATCGTCCTAATTCAGAGTATCACGAAGGCAAATTCGACTGGTCAGTTAAGTGTGATGTTGCACTTCCATGTGCTACACAGAATGAGCTTAACGAAGAAGACGCTAAAAGACTTATCGCTAACGGTTGTTATGCTGTTGCCGAAGGCGCTAACATGCCTACAACTCTTGAGGCTACAAAGCTTCTCCAGAAATCCGGCATTCTCTTTGCACCGGGTAAGGCTGCTAATGCAGGCGGTGTTGCTACATCAGCTCTTGAGATGAGCCAGAACTCACAGCGTCTTTCATGGACATTTGAAGAAGTTGACGCTAAGCTCAAGAACATTATGGTTAACATCTATAAGAACATTTCTGCTGCAGCTAAGAAGTATGGTCATGAAGGTGACTATGTAGTAGGTGCTAATATTGCAGGCTTTGAGAAGGTTGCTGATTCAATGATTCAGCAGGGCGTTTGCTAAATTAAAAGTTAAATTCCTTTAAAATTTACAGCCGTACAGATTCAAACGAGTCTGTACGGCTGTTGTAATTTGAATGCTGTAAATTAGCATTAGCAATATGTTTTGGATTTATCTTGTTTTACCTGTTCCTCGAATTATACAAAATATTCATTTTGTATAATTTTCGTAATTGGAATATACACCGCCCTTTTTTGTGTTATAATAGCATTATAATTCTTCTAATACAGATTTTAGTTCAACTTTTCTGAGTTATCCTTTATAAGAAATAAATTTACGGTGGTGTGTTTATGGCAGTTGATTTTCGTGATGAAGCTCCTGCAATTTTGAAGGACTATTTAATTTATAAGCAGACAATCAAAAACATGTCGAAGAAAACCGTTGACGAATATTTTATTGATCTCAGAACTTTTTTTAGATTTTTAAAAGTAATGCGTGGTCTTGTGCCTGACGGTACTGAGTTTGATGAAATTAAAATTGACGATGTTGACCTTGATTTAATTAAAACCGTTAATCTTGAACTTGCATATGATTATATGAATTTTCTTTATCGTGACCGCAACAATAAGAGTGCGTCCCGTGCAAGAAAATGTTCCAGTCTGAAAGGCTTTTTTAAGTACATAACCAATAATAAACATTTGCTTGATACAAATCCCGTGGAACAGCTTGAATCGCCAAAAAATAAAAAAGCTTTGCCAAAGTATCTTACTCTTGAACAAAGCATTGAGCTTCTTAATGCAGTTGACGGAAATAACAAACAGCGTGATTATTGTATTTTGACTCTCTTCCTCAATTGCGGACTGCGTGTGTCTGAAATGGCAGGTCTTAACTATAATGATATTCATAGTGACGGTACAATGCGTGTTGTCGGTAAAGGCAATAAAGAACGCATTGTTTATCTAAACTCTGCCTGCATTGAAGCTTATAATGAGTATATGAAGGTGCGTCCGATTGATGAAGTTAAGGATAAAAAAGCGTTGTTTATTAGCCGTAATCACCGCAGAATGTCTGTGAAAACAATTCAGGCTATGGTATATAAATATCTTGAGAAAATCGGACTTGATTCTCAGGGATATTCCTGTCATAAGCTTAGGCATACCGCCGCCACGCTTATGTATCAGCAAGGCGGAGTTGATGTCAGAGTGCTTAAAGAGGTTCTCGGACACGAAAACCTCGGTACGACTGAGATTTATACACACCTGAGTTCGGAACAAATGAAAAATGCCGCTGACTCAAATCCGCTTGCAAAAATAAAACCTAAGAAAAAAGTTTAAAGAATTCTTACTATGCCGCCCACATCTGTGAGTGGCATATTTTTGCATAATATTTTAATTTCAATTTTATTTTTTAAACATAATTCTTTGATAGAAGAATAGCATGGATGCATTTCAGCATTTCCGAAAAACACTACGGTATTATCAGAGATTTTTCCGCTTGCACCGCCTATAAATCCATAATCATATCCTTCAAGTTTTATATCACCTGAGGATATTAATAACACCTCTGCCCCATCTTTTTCAAGCGCATTTTTTATGGATATATCAGCTGTTACGGCAGTGCGATTATTGAGTATTAGAGTTGAGCATCTTGCGTATCCTTGGTTTATGTTTACGATTTCAATATCGTTTTTTACACAATATTTGTAAAGAGTCGGATCTATTGCAGATACTTTACCGTAAAGCTTATTATTAAAGAAAAGAAAATTCAGCAATACATTTTCGGGATACTTCTTCCCTGCTTTGCTTTTACATATAATCAAATTTTCTTTATATGGCAAGTTTTTAGCTTTTCGCACTCTTGAAGTACAAAAACAGTATTATTAATCGTCAAAATCTGCATATCGGCATGAGCTTGTTCAGGTTGCGGAAATGCTTTGACAGTGTCCGAAAATATAACATTATGCCCCATTTTTGAAAGCTCATCGGCAAAACATGGGTATTTGTTTGATATCACAAAACTGCTCATTGTCCTACCGCTTCAAATGCCTGACGAATATTTTTTACACCGATCAATTCAGCATCATCACATGAAACACCTTTTAGATTATGATACGGCAGAATGATTTTTGTAAAGCCGAGTCTTACTGCCTCGTTAATTCTCATCTGAGCGTTTGATACAGCACGAATTTCGCCTGCAAGACCGATTTCACCGAATACAACAGCGTTTTCGTCAATCGGAGTATCTTTCAGACTGCTTATAAGAGCCATGGCAATTGAAAGGTCAATCGCAGGTTCGTCAACTCGCAATCCGCCTACGATATTTATGTAGGTGTCGCAGTTTGAAAAATAGTATCCTGCTCTTTTTTCAAGAACGGCAAGTACCATTGACAGTCTGTTATAATCATATCCTGTAACCATTCTGCGAGCGTTGCCGTATCCACTTTGTGTGGCAAGTCCTTGTGTTTCGGCAAGAATTGGTCTTGATCCTTCAATTGTACAGGTGACGCAAGTTCCCGAAACATTTTTCAGACGCCCTGAAAGCAACATAACAGACGGATTTGCAACTTCGTTAAGCCCTTTATCAGTCATTTCAAAAACGCCGATTTCATTTGTTGAACCGTACCTGTTTTTTACGGCACGAAGAATACGGCAGCTCATCTGTTTGTCACCTTCAAAATGCAGTACGGTGTCAACGATATGTTCAAGTACCTTTGGACCTGCAATTGAACCCTCTTTATTGACATGACCTACGATAAACATAGGAATATCAAGTCCTTTTGCAGTTCTCATCAGCATATTGGCAGATTCTCGTACCTGTGTAATGCTGCCGGGGGATGAGCTTAATTCTGAAAGATTCATCGTCTGAATTGAGTCAATCATAACGAGGTCGGGTTTGAGATTTTTTATCTGTTCGCAAATAACCTCAACATCGGTTTCAGTCATTACATACAGATTCGGCGAAGTTACACCCAGCCTTATTGCTCGGAGCTTGAGCTGTCTTTTTGACTCCTCTCCTGATATGTAGAGAATTTTCAGAGTATCACCGAGGTACTGACAAATCTGCATAAGAACGGTCGATTTGCCTATGCCCGGATCACCGCCCAGAAGTATAAGACTGCCCTTTACAATTCCTCCGCCGAGTACACGGTTGAGTTCTCCGCAGCCTGTGTCATATCTGTGCTCATCCTCGGTTGAAATATCCGAT